>Ga0126313_10001232_pt1 | contig 13322 bp, 18 predicted proteins | sample Plot105A_FD_89954 | JGI IMG/M metagenome (GOLD analysis project Ga0126313, IMG submission 89954) | Serpentine soil microbial communities from UC McLaughlin Reserve, CA, USA - Plot105A | ecosystem: Environmental > Terrestrial > Soil > Grasslands | place: USA: UC McLaughlin Reserve, Lake County...
AGCTGAATACTGGTCGAGCCGCGTCGCGGCTCGACCAGTATTCAGCTGGACCCGAGAAGCGTCGGACTGGCCCTCCATACATCGGTGGAGATCCTCGCGGGCCGCGCACTGCGCTGGGCTGTATAGGAGATCCGAAGGAGGTCGCGCATGCGGCCGCATCCGACCGCCCCACAGGCCACGCCCGAGCTTGGGCCGCTGCGCGTGAACCGCAGCGGCGTGGCTGATCCGTTCGAGGTGACCCTGGCCGCCGAAGTCGACGCGCCGGCCGCCGCGCGGGCCGCGGTCACCGCCTGGATGGCCGGTCGCGTGAGCGAGACGGTGCTCACGGACGCACTGCTGCTGGTGAGCGAGCTGGTCACCAACAGCGTCCGCCACGCCGAGGCGCCGGCCGATACTCTCGTCAGCGTGCGCGCTCAGATCCGCGCCGATGTCCTGTGCCTGGAGGTCGAGGATGGCGGCACGAGCGGAGCGATCGCGCGCCGGACGCCCGACCTGTCATACGGCGGCGGCTTCGGGCTGAACGTCGTCGAGGTGCTGTCACGACGCTGGGGCGTCGATCGCGACGCCGGCACGCGCGTGTGGGCGGAGCTCGCCTTTCCGGCGGCCGGGTGAGACCCGTGACGAGTCGAGAACACGGCATGCCCGGCGCCGCGAACAAGCGCGGCGACCCACGGCACGACGCCGCCGGCGTGGCGCATCTGCGCGCTGCGAACGCGCGCGAGCGAGCTCGCGAAGCACGCGAAGCCGCCGACCAGGCGACCACCGAGTACGCCCGCCGTGCTCACCGTCGCGTCGCGGAGATGCACACCGAGCTCGCCCTCAGCCACGAGGACTTCGCGCGGACGCTTCGGGTCGGCGGCGACGACCCCGAGGAGATGTGACGATGCGCTATATCGAGACGATGCGGTTGGACGTCGAACGACGCATGCGGCGCGGCGAGCGGTTCACCGACGTGGAGGACGTGATCAGCGCCAGCGATCTGCCGGCCGATGAGAAATCCGCCCTATGGCTGCTGGGGTGGAGCTATGTGCATCCCAGAGCGCAGCGACGCGAAGCCATCGCGCACCTCGATCACCTGAGCGCCGCGACACCACCGCCGGCGGTCAACCGCCCGCGGCATCTCCGGCTCGCCAGGTGACGGGCGGCCTGCCGTAGCGACGGGTGTGTCGCCTATCCGCGGCGGACGGCCCATTGCAGCCTCCCGACGCAGCGGCGCAACTCACTGTGCGGAGACGCACGCGACAAGCGTGTCGACGCTCCGCGCTCTCGCGCCTCGGACGTGCCGGCGCGCATCGCCTCGAGCGGGATCGCCTCGTGGCACAGTCAGCGCAGCGCGTCGGCCGGGAGCACGAAGCGCGACGGCGTCCGCGGTTCCGAGGGCCCGCGGTCGTGGACACGCGAGCCGTGCAAACCGGAGCCCGAGGACTTCGGCACGGTCGCCTCAGGTTCGCCGCCATGCGCGACGATCCACGCCATGACGGCGTCGAAGTCGGCTCCCTCGGCGAGGACTGCGGCTCGCTCGATGACGGTTCCGCCCGAGGGATGCGGTCGGGCCAGTCGGGTCAGCAGGGAGCGAATCGTGTCGTCGTCCACCCGTGTGAGCCTAGTCCGTCGGCGCGTGACCATGCAGGCGGTCCTGCCTTGGTTCGGCCGCAGCCGACCCGACCACGATCGCGCTCAGGGCGCAACAAGGGCGCGAACCCAGCTAAGCGAACGCCGATCCCGGTCGCTGCCGGTGCGCTCAACCATGAGTCTCCGCGGACGAGAAGCGACCCGGACGGCCCGCGTGACGGCGTCAGCGGTACTGCGACCCCTTGCGACGCCCTGCACGCGCCGTCGCCGCGGCTGCCCAGCGGGCTTCGCTTTGCGCGCGCTCCTCCGCGGTCATCGTTCGCACCGTGAGCCGGCCTTCGGCAATGGCACGATCCAGCTCCTGCTGTCGGACGACCTTTCTGGCGGCCTCCAGTTCCCTCTGCGTAGGCCGTTGGTAGGCCATCGTGTCTGTCCTTTCTAGGGGCGGGGCGCTGGGCAGCGATCGCGTCAGCGACGACCGGGCTCGCCGCAGCCGGTGGACGACGGCTCCGGCGAGCCAAACAGGTCGTTCGCGTACCGACACCGCGCTGTCAGCGCACCGCCGCCGTCGGGCTAAGGGACGCGAACGAGTGCAGCGCCGAGACTCGCACGCCGGCGCCGCCGGCGTGTCCAGGAGCGGGTTGCGGGCTCAGCGCCGGCCCAGCGGTCAGTGGCGGTTCTCGCCGGCAGCGCGCTGCGCTTCGTCGCGAGTGGCGTAGCTCTCGCACGACGTCGCGAGGTCGCGCCCATCGCTCGTGGTCAGTCGCCAGCGGTGGCGACCGGAGTTCTCCTCGTAGACGTCGAACCTCAGAGCACTCGTCCAGTGGCGAGATTCATCCTCGGCGGCTGCGCCGTTGCGCGTGCCGGCCGTCTTGCGTCTTGCGGTGGCCATTCCGGCCGCCTCTCTGCCCTCTCAGTCGAAGATGCCGCCCGGAAAGCGAGAGGAGCGAGGCCCACAGAGCGCACTTGCCAGTGTACCGCATTTCCGACTGGCGAAGTCGGGTTTTCGGCTCAGCCCGCCGAAACCGGGGCGGGCGTCGTGCTGACAGACGGCCCGCGACCCGCCGGAGGTGTGGCGGTCAGTCGCCGCGAAGGGGCGCGGCGAGCGAGTAGACTGAAGGAACCAGGGCCACTTCACCGCTCCTGCGAAGCGACTTCGCGCAGAGCCCCCGGGTCACACCCGACCGGCGACCTCACGGACAGTTTCGTCCCCAGCGACGGAAGAGCCGTTCACCCACGGAGCGCCCGATCGCCGCCCGACCGGCGAATCCGCGCTCAGAGAGGGTCCACATGCACAGCGAGCCGGCGATCGAGCCCCCGGCGTCCCGGGCGGCCACCATCGCACCCGAGCCCGTCGGGGCAATCAGCGAAGCGCCCGGCGGTCCGCCCGCACGGGCGTCGTCGCGGGTCGAACGCCAACCCGTGCGGTTCGTGCTCCGGAAGGTCATGAGTGCCCTGCACGGGGACAAGTACATGGTCGGCGCCTATACCGCGGACTCGCCGCGTGCGTCGATCCGGCCCGAGGTTTCGCCAGACAATGACGCCGCGACGACGGGCCACGCCGCGCTGTCCGCGACGCCGTCCAAGGGGCGCTGAGCCATGCGCGACCGACATCTGCCACGCCTGTGCCGCGCCTGCCACGGACCGATGGCTCGCCAGCAGGACACGTGCTGGCGTTGCGGAGCACCGTGGGCCCACGAACAGGAGTCAGCGAGGACGCTACGCCTCTCCGTCCCCGCGGTGCTGACGATCGCGGACGACAACGTCGGGGACGCGGCCGCCGCAGCGAGCGTCGATGCCGACCGCTGGGTCAACGAAGGCGGCACATCCTCCGGCCCCGATCGCGCTCGCGCCGCCGGGCGCCTCGGCGGCCGCGTCTCAGCGATTCGCGCCTGAGGCTCCTGCGCCGGGTCGCTGAACTACGCCGGCAGCGCATACGTCGCAGCGCGTCGATTGGCACATCGTGCAACCCACGGCACGCCCTCGATCCGGGCGAACCGGCCGTTCTCAAGGCCGGTGACTCCAGAACGAGTGGGCACTGTCACCGCTCCGGGTCTGTGAACTGGATCGCGTCGGCGCAGGCCGACGACCCTCGCGAAGCCCTCGTGCCCGCTCAGCCGGGCGCGAACCCCTACCTCTCGCGGCGTAGCCGCTCCGCTCAGATACGGGACCGGCCCGGCAGTCGATCCCGTTTGCCTCGAGGGTGCGTTGCCTCGTCGCGGCTTGTGGGGTAGCACAGCGGGTCACCGGTCGCGAGATGTGACAGGGAGCTTCGATGCGACGGCATGGTGGTAGACGTCACGACGTCCACGCCGCGGGCGCGGCGGGATCCGGCGCGTAGGCGCAGTACGTGCCGGTGCGAACAGCGCGGTCGAGGTGCTCACCCAGCGGGGGATGGTGCTCGCCGATTCGTGCGATCCCGTGGCGGATAGCACGGGTCACTCCGGATCGAGCGCGCTCGGAGGCGGATGCGGCTCGCCGATCGCGACCACCGAGGCCAACCCCGCGCGCGAGCTCTCGGACCAGGAAGTCACGCTCAGCGTCGGCTTGCGCCTCCCGTCCGGCGTCTCGGAGCGCCCGCGCCTGCGCGATGTCGTCGTCGATCTCGGCGAGGCGGCGACGGTACGCGGTCTTCGCCCGCTCGTCGAGGATCTCGCCCGCGTCGCCGAGTTCCATCCGCTGTCCTGTTTCAGCGGCGACCAGGTCCAGCACGTGGAACTCGCGGCCAGGGTGAGTCAGGAGTTGCGCGAGATAGCGCATCCCCTTGACATCGCGAACGCGAACCGTGTGGCCCTCGAAGAGCACGGACCAGTAGTCGCCCTCATGGTGCAAGACGTTCGTCTCGGTCGGTGCAGTCGCGGCAACCTCGATCCGCGCGAGGATTGTGCGGGCCGCCTGTAGCTCGAGAGCGGCGCGGTCCTCGCTGCCGCACGCGCGGAGGGCCTCTGCGAGAACCATTCGCGCGAGCGCCGCCTCGTACGGCGCCCCGATCTCGTTCCACAGGCGTACGGCTTCCGAGCAAGACCCCTCTGCCTTCGCCGCTTGGCCCTGGGCGAGAAGCACCCTTCCCCGAGCCAGGTGCGCGCCGGCGAGCAACGCGTGGCTCTGGAATCGGGCGGCGACTCGCTCCAGTTCGCCGGCGGCGGCGTGGGCTCGACCGAGCTCGCCGTGCGCAATCTCGATCTCGACCTGCGCGTCGAGGAGGGGCGCTCGCTGTAGGTCGCTGTCGGGTGGCAGTTCCTTCGAGGGGACCCGCGCGGGACGATCCAGCGCGTCTCGTATGCAGGCAACGGCCGCGGCGCCGTTTCCCTGGGCCAGCCGCACCAGCGCGAGACCGGGCTGGGGTTCCCAACCCAGGCGATGCGCGGCAAGGAGGGCCTCCTCGGCGCCGTCGATGTCGCCCTTGCGCAGCCGGATCAGCCCGAGCTCGCTGAGCGGCCATCCCAGCTCCCGTCGCAGGTAGGGGCTCAGCTCATCGCAGGCCACCAGCGCCTCTCGCTCCGCCTCGTCGCACGCGCCGCGCAACCTCAGGATCTCCGCGCGGTGCACGCGGCAGCGCCCATGCAGGCTCCCGATGGCGTTCGTCCGGCACCACCGTTCCATCGCCTGAGTCCACTCCTCGGCGATGTCATACTGCGCGAGCCCCTGCAGCGCACAGACGAGCTCGCAGTACACGAGTCCGGTCGCGAGCGGATCGAGGTCCCCGGAGACCGCGGCCACCCCCGCCTCGTCGAGCAGCGCCAGACCTTCCTCGACATCGCCGCCGAGGATGCGCAGCCGCGCCGCCGCCACCCGCCCGACGGCGCACGCCGCCGCTTCGCGCCTGGAGCCGACGTCGATGGCGCGCTCGGACCAGTGGCGAGCTCCCCGGACGTCGCCGGTCAGCATCCGCTCGTAGGAGCGGACGACCGCGAGCCACGCGTGCGCGGCCTGCTCCTCCTGACCCTCGAGAAGGCGTTCCGCTCGGCCCAGCCAGCCGCGCACCGGCGCCATCAGCGCCGTGTCCAGAAGCAGATGCATCGCGACGCGAACCGCCGCGCCCGCCGCCGCGACCGGGTCACCGGCCTGTACGCCTAGCGCGTGCGCACGCTCCCACGCCTCGACGGCCACGTCGAGATGGCCGGCCGCGTAGGCAACCTCTCCGAGCAACGGCAGATCGGCCTGACCTGCGAGCCCGTCCGGCGCGCTCTTCACGAGAGCGTCATAGGCCTCCTCCCATTCTCCCCGCGCCGCCGCCTCGCGCGCGCGCTGGACCCCCATCACACCACGCCGTAACCGTGAGGGATACAGCCGTATCGCGCCTGCTTACGCATTTGAATTGAGGGCCACCAATCCAAGCCAGGAGGACTCATGGACCGTGCAAAGCTCGACGACGTAGAGCTGGAATACGAGGTGCGCGGAGCAGGGGAGCCCCTGCTGTTGATCGACATGCTCATCGCCGACTGCTTCGTGCCGCTCCTTCGTGAGCCGGCGCTCGCACACGGTTACCAGCTGATCCGATACCACAAGCGGGGCTGGGTTGGCAGCACGCACACTCCACCGCCGGTGAGCATAGGAGACCACGCCTCCGACGCCGCGGCGCTGCTCGAGCACCTCGGCGTGCCGCGCGCTCACATCGTGGGCCATTCCACCGGCGCGTCGATCGGAGCCCAACTCGCTCTCGACCACCCCGAGAAGGTGCACACCCTCGCGCTGCTGGAGCCAACGCTGGTGTCTCTGCCCCTCGGCGGTGCGTTCCTGACAGCCGCCGGCCCTGTATTCGAGGCATACCGAATCGGTGACCACTCCGGCGCTCTTGCCATGTTCGTGGCCGCCGCAAGCGGCCTCGACTGGGAAGACTGTCGAGCGGTGCTGGAGGAGCGGATCCCCGGTGTGGTCGCGCAGTCGATCCAGGATGCCGACACCTTCTTTGGAATCGAGCTGCCCGCCCTCACCGCATGGACGTTCGGGCCCGAGCAGGCTGCCGCCGTTCGCAGGCCAGTCCTATCCATGGTCGGCGCGGAGACCCAGCCGCTGTGGGTGGAGATCGCCGAGTTCCTCCGCTGCTCGCTCCCGCACGTCGAGGAGTGCACGATCGACGGGGTGGGCCATCTCCTGCACATCCAACGTCCGGAGCCCGTCGCTCGAGAGCTGGCTCGGTTCCTCGCGCGAAACGCCATGGCCGGCGATCTGCTTCCCGCGTAACGTCCGGCGCCCGCTCATGGCGGCCATCCCCGACGGCGCTCTCGCTTCGCGTATCCGGGCACCCAGAACCGCTTTGCGTGCGCCTCGGTCTCCTCGTCGTCGCAACGGGGTGCTGGGCTGGTCGTCCATCGCCGTCTCCTCGTCGGAGTGGTGAGTTTGCGCAGCCGACGGACGAGGGCCGCGATTTCTTCCCCCTCCGATTGAATCGTCGGCCGGCGCCGGCGGGGACCCCAACGGCCGGTGCGCAGGCCGCGCGCGCCGACGATGGCCCGCACGGGCGGCTGCACCGTCTCAGCCGTGCTACTCCGCGGTCACCATCAGGCCTGGTCCCCACCTTCGACGGCCCCCTGACGCACCGAGGCTCCACGGCGGAGCCGATAGGACTTCTCCGCCGAAGCTCGCTGAACTTCCTTCTGCAAAGCAGTCCCTTACAAGCCGCGCCTCCGGTGCGTCGGGGTGGGGTCAGGATCATGCCGCCGACCGTCCCTCCGGTGTGTTGGCCGGCGCGTGGTGGATCGCGCCGTGGCAGCTACGGCACAGCGAAATCAGGTTCTCGGGGTCACGTTGGGCGCCGCCGGCCTCGATGGGCATGCGGTGGTGTACCGAGTCCGCGACGACCCCGCATACGGTGCCGTCCGGCAGCACGCCTTCGCAGAGCTCGAGATGCTCATCGACCGTACGAAGGGAATCCGGAGGGCCGCTGAGCGTCGTGCGCTGCTCGCCCGCGGCGCCGATTCCACACCCGCGCCGTCCCGTCGTCCGCCGAGCCGCCCCCGGGCCCTCCCTCGCGCGGCAGCAAGTCCGTCGGCTGGCGCTCCGCAAAGGGAGTACTGTGAATAGTTGAGCTGACCCCGCCGGCCGGACTTCAGCCTCAGAGCCCGAAAGCCGCCGAAGCGCGACCGCGCCGAGGTGCGGAGCGTGCGGCCATGATCGAGACCCGCGGGCCCAGCCGCTGATTCCCCGCGTCGGGTCTTCTTCCCTCTCCTGTCGCGCGGCACCTCCAGAGGGTCAGGAGGTCATCGTCAATGCAAACGCAGCGCACCGTCGACGGAGCGCCCACGCCGCTGTCGACAGATTCGACGCTTGTCACAGTGCCGGCGGTGCCGCAGCGCTCGGCGCGTCGAGCGACCGCGCGTCGCGCCAGCAATCGTCGCGCCACGGCGCGTCAGCGCAAGGATGACGTCGAGGGCCGCATCTTCGAATACCTGAAGGACCACCCGCGGAGCACTACGGGCGACATCGCCAAGGCGTTGAACGCCAACCGCAGCGCGATCGCCGCAGGGCTGGCGCACCTCATGAGGGACGGCGACATCAGTAAGGAGGCGGTGGGTGAGTAACGATGTCGCATACTCTCAGCCAGCCCGTTCGCGAGGCGAGGGCCTCGGGCCAAGAGGGCTCACCGACCATCACCGGCGCGCTGGACGACGGCCCCCTGCGAGGCACACGCATCGAGGCGCAGGTGGTCCAGGGCCGCCCGCCGAGCACGATCGATGTGCCTAGCGACGACGGCACCTGCCGCTGCCTCGCGCCGTGGTCCCAGAGCGGTCCGTCCGCCGTGTACACGTGCCTTTACCGCGGTGTAGACGCTCGACGAGCGACACCTCACCTGATCTGCTTCTGACCGCGACCCGACTCCGTCCTTCAGAGGCTCTGGGCGCGAACATCGCGCGCGGCTCGTCGCGGGCATCAGCGACCACCGGGCCCGGCGCTCACGGCGCCGAGGATGGTGGCGACCAGCGCGGCCGCGGCGTCCTGGTCGCTCACCCGCCGGGCGCCGACTTCGCCGCTGGCCGCATGCATCAGCGCCAACAGCATCGACAGGTGCCAGGCCGCGGGGATGTCGGCGCCGAAGCTGCCGTCGGCCTGGCCACGCTCGATCAGCGGCTCCAGGGTCGCGAGGACAGTGGAGTGGCGCTGGCGCAGTTCGTCGTGGCCGTGCTGCCGGGTATTGATGGCGACCAGCGCGTGAAAGCGCCCGAGCCGCTGCCAGCTGGCCGCGACGACCCGGGCCAGCGCTTCGGCCGGCGCGCCGCGGTCTGGCTCGGCGGCTTGGATGACCTGCGCGACTTCGGCGATCGCGCGGTGGGTGACGGCTTCCAGGAGCGCTTCGCGGGTGGGGAAGTGCACGTAGATGGTCGCCCGCACGACGCCCGCGCGGCGAGCGATCTCGGCCATGCTGGCGTCCGGGTCGCCCGCCAGTGCGTCGACGGCGGCGGCGAGGATCCGTGCGATGCTGCGTTCGGCGTCCGCGCGCCGGCGCGCCGGCCGGTGCTCCGCCGTGTGGGTGTGGTCGGTGGTCATCGTGGCTAGTGGACGGCGATGCGCGGGGCGAGCGCGAGCTTGGGCAGGAACGTCCGGGCGGATGGGAGGAGCACCAGCGCGGCCGCGCTCGCGACGCCGGCGATGATGGCGGCGGCCAGGAACGCGTCGCCGATGCCGTTGGCCATGCCGGCTGCCGCCGTCGGGCCCGCGGCGCCGGCGGCGATCGTGGCCAGGACCGCGATGCCGACTGACCCGCCGACCTCATGGCCTGTGGTGTTCAGCCCGGAGAGCATCCCGGTCTCGTGATCGGCGGCGCCGGTGAGCACCGAGACCGAGACCGAGACGAGGATGATTCCGAGGCCGACGCCGGCGACGAGCATGCCGGGCAGCACGTCAGCGACATAGCTGCCGTCCGGGCTGACGCCGGAGAGCAGCAGCATGATCGCGAACCCGGCGGCGAGCGGGACCCGGACCCGGCGTGCGTGATGACGTGGCCGGCGGCGTGCACCCCGGCGCCGATCGCCAGGGCGAAGGGCAGGAACGCCAGGCCCGTCTCAAGCGCGCCGCCCCCGAGCACGTTCTGCAGGTACAGCGAGGAGAGCAGGAACAACCCGAAGAGCACGGCGGAGGCGGCGAGCATCATCACGAAGCCGCCGCCGACGGCGCGATCTCGGAGGCGCTGGACGCGCAGCAGCGGCTGGCGGGTGTGCAGCTCGAGCACCGCGAAGGCGGCCAGGCCGGCGAGCGCCGCGGCGCCCATGCCCAGCGTCTGCGTCGACGTCCGGCCCAAGGTCTGGGCCTGCGACAGGGCGTAAACCAGCGCGCCGAGGCTGGCGGTGGCGAGGAGCGCGCCGCGCAGGTCGAGGCCGCGCCATTGGGGCCGCGCCGTGTCGGCGGGCAGCAGGTGCGTGGCGCCGGCCGCGAGCAGAAGGCCGACAGGCAGGTTGATGAAGAAGATCGCGCGCCAGTCGACGAGCTCGGTGAGCACGCCGCCGAGCAGGACGCCGATGGCGGCGCCGGCGCCGCCCACCGCACCCCAGGCGCCCAGAGGTCGGCGGCGCGGCCGCCGAAGAGCAGCAGGCTGCCGAAGATCAGCGAGTAGCTGTGATCGTCCAGCCGATGTCGGCCGCCCCGATGTTGAGGTCCTTGGCGAGGTCGGGCAGCGCGACGTTCACCGCGCTGATGTCGAGGATCACCATGAGCTGCGCGACTGACAGCGGCAACAGAAGAGACCAAGTGTCTGATGTCAAGGGTGCTGGCACCGGGACGAGCCATGCCGGGGGTCTCGAGGCTGCAGGTGACGACGGCAGGCAGCCTCGGCCGCGGTGATGCCGCGGGGGTCCGTACGCGGCCGCCATGCGACGCGCTCGGCAGGCCCCCGGGTGTGGGCTACGCGGTGCGCGTCCCGAGCGCTGCGACTGTCGCGGCGACGCTCAGGGCCGCGCGCCTCCGGCGAGCAGCGCCGCGCCGGGGCGCTGCGCCCGTGCGGTCGCGCAGATGCAGTGAGCGATGTACTCGGCGTCGTCCTTGACCCATCCCAGCAGGGCGGAGCCGCGCGTGTGCTGCCACGGCAAGCCGAGGAAGTACAGGCCCGGCGAGGCGGTGACGCCGCGGTCGTGCACCAGCCGGCCGTCGCGGTCGAAGATCGGCGCGTCGATCCAGGAGTGGTCGAGAGCGAAGCCGGTGGCCCAGACGACGGTGGCCGGATACAGGCGCGCGCGGTCGCTGAAGGTAACGACCGGGCCGGAGACCTTGACTGTTCGGCCGTGGAGGTGGATGCCGCGGCGGCGGGCCGCGCGGGGGCTTGACCCGATCAGGGTCTCGCGGTCCTGCATGCGCTGCCCGATCCGCGACTCCGCGGTCTTGCCCATGAGCCCGGTGGCTTCGAGGTAGCGGAACAGGTCGCGGCCGGCGATGCGCTGTGGCAGCGGGGTCTGCCGGGCGCCGATCGAGAGATGCACTTCGTGCGTGCGCGACAGCTCGTCGGCGATCTGGAAGCCGGTGTTGCCGCCGCCGACGACGAGCACAGAGCCGGACGCAACGTCGCCTGGAGCACAGTACGCGCTGCTGTGGAGCTGGCCGATGTCCGGGTGCAGGCCCTCGCCAACGGCGGGCACGCGCGGGACCTGGAACGGGCCGGTGGCGACGACGACCTGGTCCGCTTCGTAGGTGCGGCCGTCGAGCTCGACGAGGTAGCCGTCGTCGCCGCGGCGCACGGCGCGGACCGCGCTGTCGAGCTCGACGGGCAGGTCGAAGTCGCGGGCGTAGTCGGTGAGGTACGCGACGACGTCGTCGCGGCCGGGATAGGCGTCGGGGTGCCCAGGGAACGCGCGGCCGGGCAGACTGGCGTAGCGCACCGGGGGGAACAGCTTCAGCGAGTCCCATCGCGCGCGCCACGCCGCCGCCGGCGCGTCGGCGGCGTCGAGGATCGTGAACTGCCGCCCTCGGCGTGCGAGCAGCTGGCCGATCGCCAGCCCTGCTTGGCCGCCGCCGATGATGATGACGTCGTGGCGGTCAGTCACGGTGAGCTTGGACACGGCCTGTCACTCCTCAAGCGCAGCAGGGCGTTCGGATCCGAGACGCGCAAATGGTTCGACGCATCGCGCGCGAGCGACACCAGCCACAGCCGAGGCACGGGGGGGACATCACGTCGCTCCCGCCAGGATCGGGATGTCCCCCGTCCGCGATGCGTCCTGGCCTTGCGTACTCGAGGCATCGGCCGGCGGAGCGCACCAGCACGAGGCACAGGCGCACGCGGCGAGCAACGGAACCTCGGCGTGCTCGGGCGGCGGGCTGCGCTTGATCGCGAACGCGGCGACGGCGCCAACCGCCACCAGCGCCGCCCCGATCAGCACCGCCGGGTTCATGCCGTCGACGAACTCCTGGCCGGAGGCGTAGCCGCCCCTGGCGGTGAACACGGCGGCCAGGACGGCGACGCCGAAGACGCCGCCAAGCTCGCGGATGGCGTTGTTGGCCCCCGAGGCCTGTCCTTCCTCCTCGGGATTGACCGAGGACAGGACCACATTGGCAACGGGGGCGAAGAACAGGGCCATGCCCACGCCCGAGATAAGGAACGGCCCGACGAACTCGACGTACGCCGTCGCCGGCGTTGAGACCGCGGCGATCCATGCGATGCCGATCGCCTGCAGCGCCAGCCCGGCTCCCATCAGACGCTGGCCGCCGATGCGGTCAGACACCGCGCCGGCGATCGGCGCGAGGAGCATCGGCATCGCCGTCCAGGGCAGGATCCGCAGCCCGGACTGAAACGGCGAGAGGCCCTGCACCGTCTGGAAGAACTGCGCGATGAAGAAGATCGAGCCGAACATCCCGAAGAACATGAACAGGCTGGCGACGTTTGCCAGCGCGAACGTGCGGTTGCGGAAGAAGCGCATCGGCAGCATCGGGTGCGGGGTGCGTAGCTCCCACACGACGAATGCCCCCAGCAGCGCGACGCCGCCGGCGAACGCCCCCACGATCTGCGGGGCCGTCCAGCCGACGTCGTTTGCGCGGACCAGCGCCCAGACGATCCCGACCAGACCGGTGCTGCCCAGGGCCAGGCCGGGGAGGTCGAGCGTCGACGCGGGGCCGCGGTTCTCGTCCAGGCGCAGCAGGATGAGCGGTAGGAGCGCCAGTCCGATCGGGACGTTCAGCCAGAAGATCCAATGCCAGGAGATGCCGCTGACGATCGCACCGCCGACGAGCGGCCCGAAGGCGACAGCCAGACCGCTGATCCCGCCCCAGATGCCGAGCGCGAGCCCACGCCGCTCGGCCGGCACCGCGGCGGACAGGATGGTCAGCGTCAACGGCATGACGATCGCGCCGCCCACACCCTGGACCGCCCGGGCCACGTCGAGGGCGACGATCGACGGGGCCAGCGCGGCCGCCGCTGACGCGACGGTGAAGATCGCGATGCCGATCGCCAGCAGCCGGCGGCGCCCGAACCGATCGCCGAGCGCCGCCCCGGTCAACAGCAGCACGGCGAACGTGAGCGTGTAGGCGTTCACGGTCCATTGCAGGCCGCTGAGGCTTGCGTGCAGGTCCTGACGGATGACCGGGATCGCGGTCGTCACGACGAGGTTGTCGAGCGTGACCATGAACACGGCGACCGAGGTGATCGCCAGCGTCCACAACGCCTTGGGCGCCATTCGCGCCCCAGCCGTCGTCGACACTGGCACGACGGCATCCGGAAAGGCCGTCATGGCGTGACGTCGAAGCTGAACATCATGCCGCTCTCGTGATGCTCGGCGATGTGGCAGTGGGCCATCCACCGCCCGGGGTTGGTGACGTCGAGCAGGATGTCGACC
>Ga0126313_10001233_pt1 | contig 13321 bp, 10 predicted proteins | sample Plot105A_FD_89954 | JGI IMG/M metagenome (GOLD analysis project Ga0126313, IMG submission 89954) | Serpentine soil microbial communities from UC McLaughlin Reserve, CA, USA - Plot105A | ecosystem: Environmental > Terrestrial > Soil > Grasslands | place: USA: UC McLaughlin Reserve, Lake County...
CCAGATTCATTTGTATTAACAGCAACCCAGAACTTTTCATTTTGTTCAAACATGGCTAATTCAATGAATTTTTCGCTAGGCTTATTTTCCATCAATTTAATAATTGTTTTTGCTTCAGAAGAATTATTATAGGTCATATTATTTTCAATACTAAGAATCCAACTAACATCTTTAGGAATTTCATAAGTATGGATCACTGGATTTTTACGGTCTGTATTCGATGCACTAAAGGGGAGAACGAATCTTTCATGACTTTTTGATTTTGTTACATTAAGGTTCTCTTCGATAGAATCCAATTCATTTTGAGCATATATAAAATTATTTAAAAAAAATATCATATATATGAAAGTCCCAATAAAGAAAGAAAATTTCAAAAAATATAATAAAGAATTTCCATGCATTGATTGCATTTTATATAAAATTATTTAGAGTAATATGAACGTAAATCCAAGATTGGACAACAGGGAAACAATAAAGTTAGAGAATGAAATCAATCTTTGTCAAATCATTTAAATTCATAAAAAGAAAACAGTTTTTGTATCATGCCAAATTATCAAGAAATAAAGGGATCTCGAAATTTTATAATTATATCTGCAATTTCTGGCCTCATTAAATGTTTTCCCGGCATTTCTCCAGAAGTGACCATCTTTCTCATTCTTGTCCCAGATAATTCTTCTTTATATTCGAAACTATGAGGACAATTTCTCTCGTTAGCATATCCTAAGCATTTTTTACAGTAATAAAATGATGGGAAAAATATTGGTTCAATTCCAATATCAGGATATTCTTTGAAGATTTCCTGAGCTGCAAAGGGATGATAATAATCACCTACACCAGCATGATCTCTTCCTACAATAAAATGAGAACAGCCAAAGTTTTTTCTCATAATGGCATGATGAATTGCTTCTTTTGGTCCTGCATATCTCATTTCTGTATGAAGAGTAACAAACATTACTCTTTCCGGTGGATAATAATTTTTTATTAACTTTACGTATGATTTGAGTATTAATTCGTCTTTAAAATCACCGATTTTCTTTTTTCCAATCAAAGGGTTAAGAAATAATCCATCATAGATATTTAAAGCTGCTTTTTGAAGCATTTCATGTGCTATATGGGGAATATTTCTGGTCTGAAAACCAACTATAGTTTTCCATCCTCTTCTTTTAATCTCTTCTCTAGTCTTTATTGGTTCTATTCTATAATTTCGTAATTTGAAATCATTTATCTTTTTATAAACATCAATTCTTCCAGAAACTAAATATTCTTTCATTTTAAAGGTCTTATTTACTCCAGGGTGTTTTTCATTATCAGATTGGTATAATGCCTTCACCATATCTAATTTATTATATGAATAAAACTCATCAAAGTTGAACGTTGCAAAATGCTCACCTTTATTTTTGAGTGATATTTCCCCATAATCTTTTATTTTTTTTGCAGTGGGTTCTTCCACATCTAATATGATTGGAATTGTCCATGGCAATCCATTTTTTAATCTTCCAGATTTTAAAACACTTTCAAAATCATCTTTTCCAATAAAACCTTCTAACGGACTAAAAATACCATCTCCAATATTTTCGACATCATTTCTTAGACTATCATCAATTTCTATGGAAAACATATCCTTAGTATTGTTATTTTTTGATTCAAAAATCCTATTTACAAGTCGACCGCCGTGTGGTTGAGGAATTTTTGTTAGGATATTATTTTTAATAGGAATATTCTCCAATTTTTTAACTTTTAGACCATTAATTGTATTATTAACTCTTTTCAAATACCCATAATAATTTTGCAATTATCTAGTATGATAATCAAGAATTGTATAGAATAACATCTAATTGAAGATAAAATGCAATGGGTCATACTTGAGACTGATTATATATTGCTATATAATCAAAAGTGATGTTCAAGTATTCCTTTTGTCTCTTGCAAGAACAAAGAGTATTGTTATCTTTATAAAAGTTCAGAAATTTTTTTTACTAGGGTCAATGTGAAGTCCACATTCCTTTTGAGATGACTCTTCCCACCACCATCTGCCAGATCTACGATTTTCTCCTTTGGTAATAGAACGAGTACATGGTTCACATCCAATACTTGGGAATCCCATGTCATGTAATTTATTATACGGAACATGATTTTCTTTTATGTATTCCCAAACCATATTTTCATTCCAATCAGCAATGGGATTAATCTTTAGAATATTATTATGAGTTGGATCAATCTCAATTTTTTTAATATTTAAACGGGTAACTGCCTGTTCTCTTCTTAGACCTGTTATCCATCCATCAAGACATGCAAGGGCTCGATTAAGTGGATTTACCTTTCTTATTTCACAGCATAATTTTCTATTTTCTATACTTTCATACATGAGGTTAAACCCCTTTTTAAGTACCATCTCTTCAACTTGTTGTGAATTTGGGAAATATGATTCTATAGAAATACCATAATTTTTACGTATTTCATCCATAACATTATAGGTTTCTTGGTTTAATCTACCTGTATCTAATGTCAAGATTTTCGTTTTATTTTTATCTATTTTGACCATCATATCAATAATTACAACATCTTCTGCACCAAAACTTGATGCTAATGCAATTTTAGTTCCAAACTTTTCAATTGACCATTTAAGAATATCTGTTGCAGATAATTTTTCAAATCTGTTGGCCAACTCATCTATAATAAAATTATGTTTAGATCTTTGATTTGTATTGCTTAAAAATGTAAAATTATCATCCTCTATTCTATTTTCACAATTAGATTCTATCACAATAATATAATTTATTTAAAATTTGTATATATTTATTTTGAGTTGTTAAAGTTAAGATATCAAATTATAACATTTTTATCTTTGGGAATAATAAATGGATGATAAATTATCACTAATTTTTGCAAACAGGATAAGTCTCATCTAAATGACTACCTCTTAAATAAATTAGATGGAAAAGTCTTTACAATAGAGAAATGAAAGAAAAGATTTGTAATAACAACAACGACTTTAAATTTTTGGAAATTTATAATATCTTGTTCTAAAATTTATTTTACTGTGATAAAATTATTGACTATCTATTAGATAAAAAGAGAGTTAATAATGGAATAAATTGATAAAAAATATCTATATTTTAATATCATTACTATAATTCATTACATAGATTATATTGAATACAGATTTTTGGGACAATATTTACAAGTATAAAGAATATGGGTTTGAGCCACTAAATTGGATTTCTACTTTTTCTAATGAAATTGATCCAGACTTATTAGAATTTTCTCTAAATAAAATTAAAGGAACGAATTGGAAAATTATACCAGAATGGTTTGATTGGTTTTACAAAAGTGAAAGAAAGAATCCTGAAGTTACTAGAAGAATTTATAATCTATCCGACTCGTACGTTCAACAAAGTGAGACAGGTATCAAAAAAGCACTAGCAATTATACAAATGAATAAGGAAATCCTAGACAATCAAGAAAAGCGTCTCGATCTCTTGTCAAATTTAATTAATAGTATTAAATCAAAATGTATAACCAAAAAAATTAGTGTAATAAATACATCTTCAAAAAAGCAATTTGCATTGTTGGACTTTATTGAAACAAGAAGAGGAAATAAAGTTGGATACATCATTGCTAATAATTATATTACCCAGATAACTGACGTTTTATGTTCTCCTGAATCTGACATTCATTGTAAAATAACAGTGGCTGGGGTGATAGAAAATCTGAATTTACTGGGATGCATAGACGAATTTAAGATTTTTCCTATCTATGATGCACCCAAAGAAGAAATGCTTGATGTTACTCGACAGAATTTAGATTCAATTACTCTATCCAATAATATCTATATGGAAGATTATAGTTCTCTAAAAATTGGTAACCTGTTTTTTGGAGCTAGTGCTACTGCTACAACGTACAAAGAAATTCCTACAAGATATACAGAGATAGAAGAAGAAATGAATGTTATAATTACTGACAAATTTGGTTCTATAATTCCCTTAAGTTTATTTCTGTTAACAAAAATTAATGAGGAAAATATCTCCGTTTTTGAAAACCATGGTATAGTTATTACTAAACTTGAAAATGAAAAAGATAACATTATTAATAATTTGAGCCATCCAAGGTTTGAACTTGGCAAGCTAATAAATAAATATTGTCCTACTTTTGAGGGAAAATTTGATAAAGCTTCGCATATAACTGCAGTATTTCCAATTTTAACCCAAGGAATTCTCGCTATAAAAAAGTTAGTTGACTATATAGATCATGAAATAATAATAGATAAAATTCCAATTAAGAATAAGGAACTGTCATCATATGCTGTTAAAGAATATTTAGTACAACATTCTACTTCTTCATTTAATGGTTGTCACTTGATAATAGCAGCAAGAGAATGTACTGATTCTATAATCCAAGACTTGAAAAAAATACATCTTGAACCAGAAGTTATTGGAAAAGTTGGGAAAAAAGGCAAACCACTTTTGAATATCAAAGACACAGATCTTGATAAATATATTCTCAGAAGATCAAAAATTAATAAAAAAATCAGATCTTTTAGAGCAAAAGGATTTGAAAATCTGGACAAAGATCGCAAAAGATCATCATTATCCCCTCCACCTTCCTCTTCTCTCTCTACTTAATCTAGTTATAAATTAGGAATTAGGAAAAAATTGTTTAATGTATTAATTATTGATTAAATTATTAATAATACCATGGGCGGCCAGACTTATCTCTGAAAACTTTTCCAAATTCCGACATTTCAGATAATTGATTCTCATTAAACACCGTACCATCTTTGCACACAAGTTGGTCATTTATACAACAACTTGCGCAAATCCCTATTCCACATTTCATATACCTTTCTAGGCTAGCTTGAATTGGAATGGAATGAATAACAGATAAATTATAAATTTTCATCATCATAAGTTCTGGGCCACAAGTATAGATCATATCAAATTTTTCTTTCTTTAAAATAGATTTTAAAGCATCTGTTACCACTCCTTTTATCCCATAACTACCATCTTCGGTAGTAACAATTATCTTCGCACTTATTTTACTTAATATTTCTTCAGCGAGATCTTTGAAAAGTATTTCTTTCTGTGTTTGTGCGCCCATAATTATTGTACATTTTTCTTGCTTTTTACTAAATAAAGTAGCTAGACGCATTAATGGAACCAAACCTGTTCCACCTCCTACTAACAAAGGACGTTGCAAATGCCTACTTATAGTAAAATAATTGCCATAAGGTCCACGTACCCCAATTAGGTCATTTTGTTTTTTTTCAAAAAGAGAAGTGGATCCAAAGCCATGTTTACGTATTGTGATAGCAGCATGATTCTTCTTATTTGAGATCATTACACTCATTGGAAGTTCTTCTGCCCTTGGAATCCAGATCATTAAAAATTGCCCAGGTTTTGCACCTGAAGATAATACATCATCAAAAACAAAAGTCTTTACCGAAGGAGTTTCCTGTATTACCTCTTCAATAACAACCATTCGTATTTTATCAATATTTGTGTGCAAGACCAACAATCTCCTTTACGTTCTTGTAATCTTTCTTCTGCAAATATCTTGTAATTCCTAATTTTATTCGATTGAACACTTTAAAACCTGTAGACCCGATGACAGAACCTAATTCTATGGCTGTTGCACCTGCTAAAATGTATTCTATTGCATCTTCCCATGTAAATATTCCTCCACATCCAATTACAGGGATATTGACTTTTTTAGATATTTCATAAACACATCTGACTCCTATTGGTTTTAAAGGGATACCAGACAATCCGCCCACTTTATTGCTAAGAATGGGCATTCCTGTCTCTACATTTATTGCCATTGCTCTGATAGTATTTATTGCAGTTATCGCATCAGCTCCTGATTCTTGGATTATCGTTGCAAGTTTTAAAACATCACTATTTCCTATTCCAACTTTGATAATTACAGGTTTTTTAGTTCTTATCTTGATAGCCTTAATTATTTTAGTTACCAAATCAGGGTCATCACCAACTTCCATTCCCATCTTGTCCACATGTGGACAAGAAAGATTAACCTCATAAGCTAAGATATTCAATTTATCAAATTTATTTATTAGTTTTGAAAAATCTGACTGACGAGATCCAACAATACTAACAATAAGAGGAATTCGGTTATTCATAATTTCATGAGCAAATACATCAGATCCAGGATTTGCAAGGCCTACAGCATTTAAATAACCTTTTTCACCAAGATAAACAACTGTAGGACCTTTATATCCCTCTAAAGGACTAACACTTATTGATTTGCTGACTATAGCTCCTAAACCATCATTATATAATCTAGTAAAAACTCCCTGGGAGATGCCTAAAAATCCTGAAGCAAGTAGAAGTGGATTTCTAAGATCTATTCCTGCAAGATCAATTGACAACATATTAGATGATTTATAAATACTTTTAATGTTAGTAGTTGTTGAATTTAGATTATTCTCCAATGTCTAGTTGTCTTAATAATTTAATATCTTATTAGTTGTTCGTTTTCGATTTGTTTAAGCATTAAAAGAGATGAAATTTTAATTAAAAAAAGTAGTTTATGTTCAAACAAATTTTGGTTAGTGTATGATTTTTTTAAATTTTAACTATTAATATGGAAATGTAATATATTTTCTACCTTATATTAGACAATAAATAAAATCAAAAATTAAATACTTTGTATACATAAATTTCCTATAATTTCTAACTAATTATAAGATATCCACTTCATGTAAAAAAACTGGTTATTATTATAAATAAAACTATAACAGATAGCATTATGAAATTTTATTGAGAATGTTATAATATATACATTTAATATAACTTGAATGATTTTATAAGTAAATGTCTGGATTCTTCGATCCGCATATTCATATGTATTCTCGAACTACTGACGATTATGATGCTATGTCTAAAGCAGGAATAGAAGTTATAGTACAACCATCTTTTTGGCTTGGAGGTCCACGAACTTTTGTTGGAACGTTTATTGATTACTGGGAACATCTCATATCATTTGAAACTACAAGAGCTAAACAATTTGGAATTGAACATTTTGTATGTATTTCTGTAAATCCTAAAGAATCTGTACAGAGACCACTAGCGTTGGAAGCACTCCAAGCAATGTTAAAGTTTATAGACAGGGAAAGAGTTGTAGCAATTGGTGAAATAGGCTACAACCTTATTAACGAATTAGAAGAGGACATTTTTATAAAACAACTTGATATTGCATCCACCAAAAAGATTCCTATTATGATTCATTTACCTCATCAAAATAAAACTAAAGGAATAGAAAGAATTGAAGAAATACTAAACCAAAATCGTAACAAATATGATAGAAAGAAAATCCTGATTGATCATAATACCGAAGAAACAATAAAAAAAACATTGGAATTGGGATTGTGGGCTGGCCTTTCAGTTTATCCTTTAACAAAACTTTCACCAAAGAGAGCAATGGATATTATAAGAAAAAATGGATCAGATTCTATAATGGTAAATAGTGCAGCTGATTGGGGGATTTCCGATCCATTGAGTGTGCCATTGGTTGCTAGAGAAATGAGAAAGGAAGGATTTAGAAAAAATGAAATAGAAAAAGTTACAATGTTTAATGCCTATGAATTTTACAAACAATCTAATAAATTTACATGGAATCCTCAGATTCAGTAATGTTAGAATATTTAGTAGAATATAATCACTAGTGGTAAATTAGAAATGATGCTATCATTTAGTTCAAATGCTTTTAAGAAATTTTCTCTTGATATTGCTATAAAAGAGATAGCTAAAATAGGTTATAAAGGTGTAGAAATTTTATGTGATATACCACACGCTTATCCTCCCGAGTTTTCAAAAGATCAAGCAAAAAAAATAAGAAATTTGATTTCAGATTTGAATATAGGTATTTCTAACCTTAATGCATTTACATTATTTGCGATAGGAGATGTTTATCATCCCTCCTGGATTGAAAATGATAACAAGTTACGAGAAATGAGGATAAAACATACAATAGATTGTATTTATTTAGCAAAAAACTTAGGTGCAAAAAATTTATCAACTGAACCAGGAGGTCCAATTAACATACAAAAGAATAAAGAAGAATCAAATATTCTACTAAAAATATTCGCAGAGGGATTAAAAAAAATCAAACCTATTGCAGAGGAAAATAATATAAAAATATTAGTTGAACCAGAACCTTCTCTGCTAATTGAGAACTCTCAACAATTTTTACAACTAATGAAAATAATATGTTCTGATTATATAAAATTAAATTTTGATATTGGGCATTTTTATTGTGTCAAAGAAGATCCTTCCACAACAATATCAAAATTAATTGATTATATAGAGCATTTCCATTTATCAGACATAGCTAATAATAGAGTTCATTATCATCTTATACCTGGAATAGGCTCTATAGATTTTGAACAAGTTTTCGATACAATAAAAAAGATCGGATATAAAGGATTTGTAACTGTAGAATTATATCCATATCAGGATAATCCTATCCATGTAGCAAAACAAGCATATAATTATTTAAAAGTATTTATTTAAATAGTCGTTATTATTATGTAAGTAATTCTATGATTTTATTATGCAAAATTTAAAAAATATATATAGAGTATTTAGCTGATCTTTATTTTAAAAATATAATTGAATAAAAAAATTAATAGTTCGACTTAAATCATTGTTAATTAATGTATTTTAGTATAATATACAATATTTCTTAAATAATTTCGTTGGTATAAAATTAATTAGTTAAATAAATATGTAACCTATTTCAGCAGTAATAACATTATAATGGTAAAATAACAACATTAGATTATCGAAATCTCTATTTTATTGATAAATTTATATAATAAATCTTAATATTACGGTCTAATATCGTACAGGAGTGCCTAATCCTGGTTTTAAATCAATTAGAGTCAGTTAGAACACCTATAAATAATTTTTAATATTTATGAAAAACGGAAGAAATTTAGTACTAAAATGATTACAAGTTTTTAGAACACCTTACAAGGATGATGAAGGAGATAATTTCAAAGCATGAAGCATTTTCGACAAAAGATTCTATTATGGAAAAAATTTCAATCGTCCTGATCGAGTACTCATAAAAGATAATAAAAAAAATAGAATAGCATAAGTTATACTACGACGAAATGCTGTTTACTAGATGAAAAAATAGAGATTTTGTTCACATACAACTTGTTTATTCTATTGCATAGTTTACATTGTATTCAACAATAAAGGATATGGCAGCTGCAAATCATTATATTAACATATTTTATAATTAATCCGTTTTAATAGGTACAGAGAAATTAATCAATTTAAATAAATATAAAGAAATAACTAATATTTATAATTGGATAATATTTTTTTCTCGATTCCATTCTTACTTCAAGTATTAGATTTATTTGGTGTAATGGTATTTGCTGTAACTGGTGCACTGAAAGCAATTCAATACAAAATGGACATGGTGGGAGTTATAATATTAGCTAGCAGTACAGGGTTAGCTGGGGGGCTAATCCGAGATCTTCTATTGGACAGATTGCCACCTAAAATTATAGTAGATCCTTATTATCTAACTATTGCTGTAGCTACAAGTGTTATTGTATTTTTTTTACATCCTTTTTTTAAGGAACGTGAAAAATTATTTTTAAAGTTTGATGCAATAGGTTTAGGAGTTTTTACTGTAATAGGCTCCAGTATTGCTTATGAGATGTTGGGATTAAATTTTCTAGCTATGTCTGTAGCAGGTATTTTTACTGCTATCGGTGGAGGAATAATAAGAGATGTTTTTGTGAAAGAAATTCCATTAGTATTCATCAAAGAGTTATATGCATCAGCAAGTTTTTTAGGAATTATTATCTTTTATATTCTGTTATACTTTAGTTTCAATTACTATATTTCTATGATTATATGTATAGTTATTATTACATTATTTAGACTGTTAGCAATGAAATATAATTGGAATTTACCTACCAAATCACATTTAGGAAGAGATAGATGATCAAAATTTTGTGTTAACTTTACAATGATAAATTTGATAACAGAATGCTAAGAGAAGGGGGCAAGAAGGAGGAGGAGAGGCAGCAAAAGAAGAATTGGAGTAATGGATAAAAATAACATATAGTTTTATTGTAATATTGTAAAAGTTTTAAATTTATATAATATATCATTCAAAAATTTTTAAATTTGTAAGTACTTATTATAGTTCTAATTTTTGGTATATTATCTATAAGACAAATTATGAACAATGATATTCCGCTTCCTAAAAAAAATCCCCCTAAAACATCAAATGGATAATGAACTCCAACATAAATTCTTGAAAAGCTTACCAATCCTGCATCAATGACTAAAACAATAAGCAAAATTTTAATATATTTTTTATTTCCTTTAAATAAAATCAAGGGAGTTATAGAGCCAGCAATTATTAGAGTAGAATGTCCGGAGGGAAATGAATAATTAGTATCTGCAGACATTAGTGGATCAAAGCCAGGAACAAAAGGTCTTGGTCTTTCAATATAATCTTTAGTTATAGAAACAATGGGAATCAGGATTAAAATCGATATTCCTGTTATAATTACTGTTTTTCTTCCATTTTTACCTCCTAATATGAAAATCAATAGCAGTACAAATGGTAAAAAAATTTCCCTTCCATACAGAGTAATAACAATCATAAATTGATCAACCATTGCAGGCAATTTTATATGAAAATCATTTATTGCAATAAAAAGAGATATATCAACGTTTATAATTTTATCAAAATATAGATTATTTGATTTATTAATTACTATAAAACATAACAATATAAAAGATGTAAAACAAACAAAAATTGTTAAAAAAAAAATTTTATTCATAATTGAATATAAATGTCTTTAGCTTAATAATAACATAGTGAATATGATAACTATAAAGAAGATGATATTATAATTGTATACATATTTATTAATATATTTATTAAGTACTATTTCTCATATCTGGCAGCTCGTACTCGAACAAACAAACAGAGAAATAGCTGCTATACTTATACCCTATACCAAGTAATTAAATTCTTTCATTTTGTGTTAAATGTTTTTGCCGAAATATATCAGTTCATTCTTAAAAGAGTATTAATTAATTCAGAGATTCTTTTATCCAGAATATTATAATGTGAATCTGTTAGCTTTCCTTTTTTAAATAAATTAGTTATTTCTTTTCTAATCTCTTCCAATTGTTTAACTCCTTCTACCTTGTCGTTTTTTAAAGCATCATAAGTAAAGTCTATTCTATTCATGCTTTTATTAAGATAACTTCTTTCTCGTCTTTTATAATACCAACCTGCAAATATAGAGGTAGAACCAACTATAGCGGCTACCATTCCAATATATGTCTCAGTTGAGATAGCGGGTTTGAAATGACCTACTAATAAGTTATTTTCTGTTAAGTTTAATGTTATAGGGTTTTTATTATCTGAGATCATATTTGACCAAAAATCAAATGAGTATCCTCGGGATGCATGAGCAGTACATTTTATTTCAGTATTTATGGGATGCAACCAAAAACTTTGAGACGGTAACTTTGAAGTGTTACATTCTATGGTTCCTGCATTTTCTGGTTTTATTTCTACAGATAACTGGACAACTACACTATCAGTCTTTCCATCAATTACCATAACTCCATTCGAAACTGTATTTGTGATATAAATTTTGTTCGTATCAGGATTAAGAGATAATTTATTAGCTAAAAGTGGAAATGTTAGATTTATAGGTATATCAAGGATAGGATCGTTATTACCAATGTTGTTTTTATTGTTATTTGGTTTAACTGATAAATCCTTAATTTTTTTATTAGTTAATCCATCTATCACAGATACTGTATCGTCCATGTTATTAGATACATATATTTTATTTGTTAATGGATTCACTACAATATCTACTGGGTTTTGTCCAACTTTTATTGTTGAGTTGATTTTATTTGTATTTCCATCTATTACAGAAATGGAATCCGAACCATAATTTGCTACATAAATTACATTTTTTTTATAGTTTATATTTATTCCTGTAGGTATATATTGTTCCCTCAATTTAATATTATTACTAATATTTTTCGTTTTTTCATCTAAAACAGATACAGTATGGTTTTTTAGATTAGAAAGATAAATCGTTTTTGTTAATGGATTTACCGCTACACCATAAAAAAGACCATTCAATTCCACGATATCTGTAACTTTATTACTAATACCGTCTATGATTGATAGATATGATGATGATTCTTTACCTAAATTTGTAACATATATTCTATTATCTGAAGGATTTACTGATATTCCTACAGGTGATTCTCCAACATTGATATTTGACAGTCTTTGATTTGTAGAACCATCAATAACAGAGACAGTATTCGATCCTCTATTGGTCACATATATTCTATTAGTATAGGGATTTACTTCTAAATCATATGGAAAGTTATCTACTGAAATTGTAGTTTCAATAATATTTGTATTGCCGTCTATTACTGTAACTGTGTTAGAAAATTGGTTTGCGACATAGAGCTTGTTAGTAACAGAATTTATTCCAATTCCAACAGGATAACTACCTACTGGTAAAAATGGCTTACCAACACCCTCGGAGCTAACTGTTTCATCCACTTGTGAATAAATAAATGATAGGGGTATCTGTAATATCAATATCATTATAAAAAAGATAAAATAAACCAATGAAAATCTTTGAATTATACCATCCAACAAATATCATTCTTTTTTAATAATATAAAAATAATTTTTTTTATCAAGAAAAAAATAGTAGTTATTTATTACACTTATAAAAACGGTACTTAAACGTCTGCTACTATAAATAATCATATGATATCTTTATAAAATGAAGATGTAATAATATACAACGGAAAGGAAAGGAAAATTTGAATAAATTGATGAACTACTCTTTATCATCATTATCGTTTATAATAATAGGTGGTGGTATTTTTCTTTCTATTACTTCGCACGAGTACCAATATTATCCAGCTCAATTAGAAGAAGGAGAAGGAGAAGAGTCTAGTAATGATATTTTTAGCGATTTAAGTAGAAATCTTCCTAGTATCGAGGAAAATATACTTAATGATAATGAAGGACCTATGGACAGTGAAAGACCAATATTTGAAAATCATGATACAAAAGATCTTGATGACAACAATGAGGTTAGTAATAGTGAAAATATAGTAGAATCTAATGACCAAGGCGCCACTAGTGAAAGTATAGAAAAGTCTTTCAATAATGGATTTAGTGATAGTGGTCAAGCACCAGACATTATTAATGAAGACGATAGTAGCAGTAATACAGGATCATTATCATCATCATCATCATCATCATCATC
>Ga0126313_10001234_pt1 | contig 13319 bp, 11 predicted proteins | sample Plot105A_FD_89954 | JGI IMG/M metagenome (GOLD analysis project Ga0126313, IMG submission 89954) | Serpentine soil microbial communities from UC McLaughlin Reserve, CA, USA - Plot105A | ecosystem: Environmental > Terrestrial > Soil > Grasslands | place: USA: UC McLaughlin Reserve, Lake County...
GCACCAGGGCGTAGGGGAGGAGCACCGAGACGACGCCCGCACGGGGCGGTCCGAGGTCGCGGCACAGGGTCGCGCCCGGGATGAGGTCGGCGAGCGCCCAGCCGAACTGGTCCATCGCGAGGATCGCCATCCAGTGCGCGGTCTCGTCGCGCAGCCCGAAGCGGCGGTCGTGCGCGCGGATCGCGTCGGCGAACGCGCCGCCGCCGGGCACGACGAGGAGCGGATGGCGCGCGCCGCACTCGGCGAGCCCGGCGCACCACGACCGCAGAGCGGCCGCGTCGCGGGCGAGCCCGCCGCCGACCTTCACGACCGTCAGCACGCCGCCGCGACCCGGGCCGCCGCGAGCTCCGCAAGCGCCGCGGCGGGCGCGGCGTCGCGCTCGGCCGCGCTCCACGCCATCTCGGCGACGGCACGGCCGAGGTGCTGCGCCACCGCCCGGGCGAGGAACGCGCCGACGCCGAGCGGCACGACCGGCGCGCCGTTCCCGGCGCGCCCGCTCACGCGCCGCGCCGCCGCCTCGACCTGCCGCACCTGCTCGGCGTGCAGGTGCGCCGCGATCGCGTCGATCTCGCGCGGGTCGAGCTGCTCCGTGTCGGCGCAGACCAGCCGTGCGACGCGCTCGCGGGCGCACCCGACGCTTGCCGGGCGCCCGTCGGGCGTCGGGCACGTGTACGCCTCCGGCGCCAGGTGCCCGAGGATCAGGTGCACGTCGCCGCTGATCGCGAACAGCTCGGAGGACACCGGGCACCACGCGCCGCGCACGGGGACGCGCGGCGCGATCGCGGCGAGGTTCGTGCGCAGCGCGCCGGTGTAGACGAGCTCCCCCGCGAGCAGCCGGTCGAGGTCGGTGCGCGCCGCGGCCGCCACCCCGCCGCCCGCGATCGGGACGACGTCGGCGGTCGTGCTGCCCACGTCGAGCATGAGCGCGTCGGGGTGCCGCGCGGCGACCGCAAGCGCGCTCGCCATCCAGTTGGCGGCGGCGACATCGAGCGGCCGGGCCCGCGCCTCGTCGGTGCCGACGAGCTCGCCCGCGGTCGTCAGCGCGAGCACCGGTCCGGCGACCGCCGCCTCGACCGCGTCGAGCACGAAGCCGACGCCCTCCCGCTTCGTGCGGAACTCGTCCGAGAGCTCGGCCGTCATGGTCACCGCGACGAGCTCGGAGGCCCGGAGCTCGGCCACGACCTCGCGCACGACCGCCTCGAGCGCCCCGGGGTCCCGGACGACGTCGTAGAACCGCAGGACCACGCGCCGCTGCTCGCCGTCGCGCCACACCGCCTTCGTGTTGACGCCGCCGATGTCGAGGCCGATCACGCCGGGCATCCGCGACGCTTCCCGGTCATGCGAGTGATCCCGGTCATCGATCTCAAGGGCGGGGTGGCCGTGCACGCTGTCCGCGGGGATCGCGAACGCTATCGCCCGCTGCGGAGCCGGATCGCCGCCGGGTCCGACCCGCTCGAGGTGGCCCGGGCGGTGCGCCAGCGCTTCGGCCTGGACGAGCTCTACGTCGCCGACCTCGACGCGATCGCGGGCGGCCCCGGCCACCCTGGCACGGTCGCCGCGCTGGCCGGGGAGGCGCGGCTGATGGTCGACGCCGGCGCGGCCGAGGCGGCCGCGGTCGCGCGGCTGCTGGCGCTCGGGGCGGCTCACGTCATCGTCGGCACCGAGTCGCTGCCCGGCGCCGAGGCGTTCGCGCGGCTGCGCTCCGAGCTGCCCGACGCGCCGCTCGTGCTCAGCCTCGACCTGCGCGGCGGTCAGGTGCTCTCGGCGGACCCGGCGCTGGTCGCGCTCGACCCGGCGGGCGCCCTCGCCCGTCTGGCCGACGCCGGCGCCCGCGAGGCGATCGTGATCGACCTCGCGCGCGTCGGCTCGGGCGAGGGGCCGGACGTCGCGCTGCTCGGCGCGCTGCGCACCCGGGTTCCGGACGTCGCGCTGCTCGCCGGCGGCGGCGTGCGGCACGCCGCCGACCTGCGCGCGCTGGCCGAGGCCGGTGTGGTCGGGGCGCTCGTGGCCACGGCCCTGCACGGCGGGGCGATCGCGCCCGACGAGCTGCGGGCGCTGGGCTGACGGTCGCGGGAGATCAGAGGCGCCGGGAAAGCGAGAGCCCGACGCGTCCTGCAACGGCGAGAGCGACCCCGGCGGCCGCGACGCCGACCGTGATGCGGGCCGCTCCGACGGTGAGCGGGTCGACGCCGAGCGTGGCGCCCGCCGCGGTGAAGGACAGCACCACCGCGCTGGCGACGGCGATCAGCGCCCACACCGGGAACGCGACGTTGCTCCGCCAGGCCAGACCCGGCCGGGCGCGCAGCGTCCAGGCGATCGCCACGTTCGCGACGAGCCAACTGGCCACGGCGGCCGCGATCGCCATTTCGATGCCCCACCGCGCGTGGACGAGGAGGAACGTCGGAAGGACCGCGGCCGTGAGCGCCGCGGCCGTGAGCGCGATGGCGGACACCTGCGTGTCGTCGAGGAACCGGCGCGCCGGATCACGCGGGGGGCGGTCCATGGCGCCGCGCGCCGGCGGCTCGGAGACGAAGGCCACCGACGCGCCGACGTCCATGAACAGCTCCAGGATCACGATGTGGACCGGATGGAACGGGGCGGGCAGTCCCAGTGCCAGCGGCACCGCGATGACCACCACGAGCGCGATCTTGGCGCCGAGGTAGAACGCGACCGCGCGCCGTAGCTGCGAGGCGAGGCCGCGACCGCCCTCGACGGCGCCGACGATCGTCGGGTAGGCGTCGTCGACGAGCACGAGATCGGACGCCTCGCGGGCGAGGTCGGTCCCGCGCGCGCCCATCGCGATGCCGACGTTCGCCGCGGCGAGGGCGGGCGCGTCGTTGACGCCGTCGCCGGTGACGGCGACGGCCTCGCCTCTGTCCTGGAGGACGCGGACGAGCCGCAGCTTGTCCTCCGGCGTGGCACGTGCGATGACGGCCTCGCCCCACAGCCGCTGGGCGAGCTCGTCATCGTCGAGCGCGTCGAGCGGCGCGCCGCCGTGCATGACCTCGTGAGCGTGGAGCCCGGCCTGGCGGGCGGTCGCGGCGACAGTCTCCGGGTGGTCGCCGCTGACGACGATCGTCCGCACGCCCGCACGGGCGAGCTCGGCCACGGCATCGCTCACCCCGGGGCGCAACGGATCGCGGAAGGCGGCCAGGCCCACGAATGCGAGGTCCGTCTCGGCGTCGGCGGCACCGCCCGGAACCACGGCGACGCGACGCTCGGCCACGGCGATGACCCGCAGCCCGTCGTCCGCGAGCCGCCCAACGCGCTCGAGCACGGACGCCCGGTCCGCCTCGGACATCGCGCACGCCTCGAGCACGGCCTCCGGCGCGCCCTTCACAGCCACCCAGGCACCGTCGGCCTCGCGCCACACCGCGCTCTCGCGCCGGCGCACCGGGTCGAACGGATGCCGCGCCGGCCGCTCGCTCGCCGCGCGCTCGCCGGCCGCCTCCACCAGCGCGCGATCGACCGGGTCCTGCGCGGCCGCCGCCCCGTGCGCCGCGGCGGCGACGGTCAGCACGTGCTCGCGCTCGCCGTCGATGCGCTCGATCAGCAGCCGGTTCTCGGTCAGCGTCCCGGTCTTGTCGGCGAGCAGCACGGTCGTCGCGCCGACGGCCTCGGCGGCGCGCAGCCGGCGCAGGAGAACGCCGCGCTGCGCCAGGCGCAGGCCGCCGATCGCCACGAGGACCGTGACCAGGATCGGCAGCTCCTCGGGGATCGTGGCGAACGCGAGCGTCAGCCCGTCGAGCAGCATCTCGCGTGCGGGCTGGCCGCGGAGCACGCCGATGAGCGGTACGACCACGCACGCCGTCACGGCCACGATGAGCGCCGCGCGCGCCAGCTCGGCCATCGCGCGTTGCAGCGGCGTGGGCGGCTCCCTGGCCTGCGCGACGAGCCGCCCCAGACGCCCGATCTCCGTGTCCTGGCCCAGTGCGACGACGACGCCCTCGCCCGCTCCGGCCACCACGGCGCTGCCGGCGTGGAGCACCGAGGATCGCTCGGCCAGCGGCGCGTCGGCAGCGACCGGCTCGGGTCCCTTGGCGGCCGCCACCGGCTCCCCCGTCAGCCGCGACTCGTCCGTGGCCAGGCCGTCGGCCTCGACGACGCGGGCGTCGGCGGCCACGACGCTGCCGGCCTCGACGAGCAGCACGTCGCCGCCGACGAGCGTGTCGACCGGTACCGCCTCCACGGTGCCCGCACGCCGGACGAGCGCGCTGGGGGCGCTGAGGTCGCGCAGCGCTCGAAGCGCGCGCTTGGCCCGGACCTCGGAGATCGCCTCGACGGCGCTGACAAGCGCGATGATCGCGAAGATCGCGATCGCGTCGCGCAGCTCCCCGAAGATCGCCGAGAGCACGCCTACCGCGACCAAGAGCAGCTGAAGCGGCTCCACGACCGACTCGACCACCTCCTCGAGAACCGCCATGGTCGGGCTGCCCTCGGTCCGCACCGCAGCCGGCCCGCGCCGCTGCTCGACCTCCTCGGGCGTCAGCCCGCCCGGGCGACTGCCGGTCCGCTCCCACACGACCGCGAGCGGCTCCGCGTGGGCCGGTACGGCCGGCGCCGCATCGGCGGGACGCGACGCCGGCGTTGCGCTAGCCATGAAACGAATGATACGTCGACCGGGCAACCGCGAGCCCCGCGTCCGGCATCATGGTCCTCCGTGGCACGTGACTGGCTGTTGATCACCGTCTCCACGCCGGGCGGCGGCTCCTCGACGCTGCGCGTCTACGCCTGGCGCAACCTGCGCCGCCTCGGCGCCCACTACCTGCAGCAGTCGGTGTGCCTGCTCCCGGCGACGCCGAAGACGACTCGCGCGGTGGCACGGCTCGTGACGCGCGTGCGGGCGGAGGGAGGCCACGGGCAGGTGCTTCGCATCAAGCTGACCCACGACCGGCAGGAGACGGCCGTCATCGACGCGATCCAGCGCGAGCGGACCGACGAGTACCGCGAGGTGGTCGAGCGCACGCGGCAGTTCCACGAGGAGATCCGGCTCGAGCGCCGCCGCGGCCGGGCCACGTACACCGAGCTCGAGGAATCCGACGCCGACCTCGCGCGCCACCAGAAGTGGCTCGCCGCGATCCGCGCGCGCGACTACTTCGACGCGCCGGGGGGCGAGGAGGCCGCCGCGGCCGTCGCGTCGTGCGAGGAGGCCCTCGCCCGCTTCGAGAGCGAAGCGCTGTCCGCCGAGCTCGACGAGTCTGCGTCGGACGCCGGGCCCGCCCTGCGTGCGGTCGACGGGGCCGACGGCTGACCGGCGGTCGGCGCTGCTCAGCCGCGCCGCTCCAGGTGCTCCACGAGCGCCGCGGCGACGTCCACGCCCGTCGCGGTCTCGACGCCCTTCCAGCCCGGGATGCCGTTGACCTCGAGCACGTGGTCGCGGCCGTCGGCGCCGCGCAGCACGTCGACGCCGGCGTAGTCGGCGCCGAGCACGCGCGCGGCCCGCACGCACATCGCCGCGCGGTCCTCGTCCAACGAGACCGGCCGCGCCTCGGCGCCGCGCGCGAGGTTCGCCCGCCAGCCCGTGCCGACGCGCTCGATCGCGGCGACGACCTGGTCGCCGACCACCAGCGCCCGGACGTCCACGCCGTCGTGCGGGACCGTCTCCTGGAGGTAGTACACCGCCCGCTCGATCTCCAGCGCGCGGAACACCCGCTGGGCGACGTCGCGGTCCTCGACGCGCGCCATCCCGAAACCCATCGAGCCGAACAGCGGCTTGACGATGACGTCGGAGCCGAGGTCCTCGAACGCGCCGAGCGCGTCCTCCGCGCGCTCGCAGGCGACGGTGCGCGGGGTCGGGACGCCCGCGGCGGCGAGCAGCGCCGACGCGAGGAACTTGTCGATGGTGTGCTCGATCGCGAGCGCGCCGTTGACCGGGCGAACGCCGACGGCCTGGAGCGCGTGCAGGGCGTCGACCCGGAAGACGATCTGCTCGAGCGAGCCGCGCGGGATGCCGCGGACCAGCACGACGTCGCACGCGTCGAGCGCCACGTCCCGCGAGCGCGCCGCGAACCCGCCGTCGATGCGGCCCACCATCCGCGTCACCGGCGCGAAGCTGCACTCGTGCCCGCGCGCGGTCAGCGCGCGCTCCAGGCGCTCGGCGTGCCACCCTCCGGTCGAGCCGATGATCGCGACGCGCATGCTCACCCGCGACCCGGAGGCGCGACAATCACCGGTGCTGAGGGCTCGCGGATGCGCACGCTGCTGATCGACAACTACGACTCCTACACCTTCAACCTCTTCCATCTGATCGGAGAGGTCAACGACCAGGAGCCGGTCGTCGTGCGCAACGACGAGCTCGCGTGGGACGACGTCGTCGCGCTGGCGCCGGACAACGTCGTGATCTCGCCCGGCCCCGGCCGCCCCGAGCACCCGCGCGACGCCGGGATCACGCTCGAGGTGCTGCGGCGCGCCGACGTGCCGGTGCTCGGCGTGTGCCTCGGCCATCAGGGGCTCGCGTACGCCGAAGGCGGCACGGTCGAGCACGCGCCCGAGGTCATGCACGGGCGCCTGAGCCCGATCCGCCACGACGAGAGCAGGCTGTTCGCCGGCATCCCACAGGGCTTCCTCGCCGTCCGCTACCACTCGCTCGTGGTCGGCGTCGTGCCGCCCCAGCTGCGCGTGACTGCGTGGACGCCCGACGGGGTGATCATGGGGCTCGAGCACCGCAGCCGGCCGCTGTTCGGCGTCCAGTTCCATCCCGAGTCGGTGAGCACGCGCCACGGCCGCGCGCTGCTGGCGAACTTCCGCGACCTCACGCCGCGCCGCCCGCGGCCGGCGCGCGCGAGCGCGCCCGCCGCGCGTCGCGCCGCCGCGGCGCCGCCGGCCGAGCGCCCGCAGCTGCGCCGGCGCGCCCTCGAGGCGTGGTGCGAGCCCGAGGCCGTCTTCAAGGCCCTCTACGGCGAGCACGACCACGTCGCGTGGCTCGACAGCTCGCGCGCCGGCGCGGGCGTCGCGCGCTTCTCGTTCATCGCGGCGCCGGATGGCCCGCTCGGCCGGATCGTCCGGTACGACGCCGCCGCGCGGACGCTGACCGTCGAGGGCGCGTCCGGATGCGAGGTGCGCCACGAAAGCGTTTTCGACCACCTCCGCCGCGAGCTCGACCGCCTCCGGGCCGACGCGCCCGAGCTGCCGTTCGACTTCGTCGGCGGCTTCGTGGGCTACTTCGGCTTCGAGCTCAAGGCCGAGTGCGGCGACCGTCTCACGCACGAGTCCCCGCTGCCCGACGCGGCGTTCCTCGCGTGCGACCGGGTGGTCGCCTTTGACCACCGCGAGCGCCGGATCCACCTCGTCGCCCTCGCGGACGCCGGCGGCGTCGCGCACGCCGACGCCTGGCTGCAGGCCACCGCGACGCAGCTGCGCGCCCTCGCGCGCGAGCCGCCGCCCATGCCGCCGGAGCCTGCCCCGCCCGGCACGCTGCGCTTCGCGCTGCGCGACGCGCCCGAGGCGTACCTCGAGAACATCGCCGCCTGCAAGCACGAGATCCGCGAGGGCGAGAGCTACGAGATCTGCCTGACGACCGAGCTGCGCAGCGACGGCACGCTCGACCCCGTGCCGGCGTATCTGGCGCTGCGCGCGCGCAACCCCGCGCCCTTCGCCGCGCTGCTGCGCCTCGGGGAGCTGTCGGTCCTCAGCTCCTCGCCCGAGCGGTTCCTGCGCGTCGACCGCGAGCGCGTCGTCGAGTCGCGGCCCATGAAGGGAACCGCGGCCCGCGTGGCCGAGCCGATGGCGGACGCCGGCCGCGCGGCCGAGCTGCGCCGCGACGAGAAGACGCGCGCCGAGAACCTCATGATCGCCGACCTCGTGCGCAACGACCTCGGCCGCGTCTCGAGCCTCGGCACGGTGCAGGTCCCGAAGCTCATGGTGGTCGAGTCGCACGCCACCGTCCACCAGATGATCACCGAGGTCCGGGGGCGCCTGCGCGACGACGCCGACGCGATCGACTGCGTGCGCGCCGCGTTCCCCGCCGGCTCGATGACCGGGGCGCCGAAGCTGCGCACGCTCGAGATCATCGACCGCCTCGAAGGGCGCCCGCGCGGCGTCTACTCCGGTGCGCTGGGCTTCCTCGCCGTCAACGGCACGGCCGACCTGAGCGTGGTGATCCGCACGCTCGTGGCGACGCCCGACGGCGTCACGATCGGCGCCGGTGGCGCGATCGTCGCCGGGTCTGACCCGCAGGACGAGCTGATGGAGATGCTGCTCAAGGCCCGCGCGCTGCTGCAGGCGGTCGGCGGGACGCTCGATGCCGGCCGCCGGATGGCCGTCGCGGCCCGCTCGCCCGGCCGCTGACGTCGCAGCGACGCGTCAACGGCACCCGATCGTCAACGAACGGTGCCCCTCATCGAGCGAACGGCGCGTACACAAGGATTCTCTGCACGCACGCCTGCACGGGCATACGATCGTCGGACGGGTCGATAGCGGCTGGGGTGACGCCGCTCGGATGCCCGTGCGAGCAATCGACACGAGGGGAGCTTTCGTGACCGACACTGCTGTCGACGTATCCAAGCTCAATCAGCAGAACGGGATCGCGCTCGGCCGAATTCTCGGAAGCGGGAACGTCGGGCATGCCCAGGAGGGGTCCGGCGGCAAGATGACCGCCGAGATCAGGATTCCGGAGGACGAGCTCGTCTACGACCCGGGGATTCTCATCATGCCGCACGGCGGCACGATCGAGATCACGTTCTACAACGACGACAAGAACACCCACTGCGCGGTGCTGCCAAGCAACGGCGACACCCAGTTCCTCTGGCTCGTCAACCACGCGAAGGGCACGGCGACGCTCGAGCTCGATGGACCGGGCTACTACTGGTACAGCTCCACGACCGGCAACGACGAGGGCCGCGGCCTGACCGGCGCGATCGTCGTGGGCGGGGACGTGCCGGCCGAGGCGCGCCTCGACCGTCCGCCGCAACCGCGGCCGACGAAGTAGGCCGACCCCGCGACTATCGAAAGGAGCACTAGATGGCAACTGAGTACGTAGACGCAGGATCGGCCATGGGCTACTCGACCCTGAGCACAGTGGTCGGCAAGGCGCCGCCGGTGGCGAAGGGCGTGACGAGCGACCGGATCCTCAACGCTCGCAACGAACCGCAGAACTGGCTGACCTACTACGGCGCCTACGACGGCCAGCGGTACAGCCCGCTGGACCAGATCAACAAGGAGAACGTCGGCAAGCTCGTCCCGCAGTGGGTGTTCCAGGCCGGCTCGATGGGCCTGCACTCCGGCAAGTCGACGTACGGCTGGGAGGCGGCCCCGATCATCGTGGACGGCATCATGTACGTCTCCGGCTGGGACGGCCAGTGCTGGGCGCTCGATGCCGCGAAGGGCAACGAGCTGTGGCGCTACAAGCATGCGTCGCCGTTCGACGTGTCGCTGTGCTGCGGCAACGTCAACCGCGGTGTCGCCGTGGCGCAGGGCCTGGTCTTCATGGTCACCCTGAACGCGCACATCATCGCCCTCGATGCCGAGACCGGCAAGAAGGTCTGGGACCAGCCGTACGGCGACGTGCGGGCCGGCGAGAGCGGGACGGTCGCGCCGTTGATCGTCAAGGACATGGTCATCGTCGGCAGCTCCGGCGGTGAGTTCGGCTCGCGCGGCCACACCGACGCGTTCAAGCTCGAGACGGGCGAGCGCGTGTGGCGCTGCTACATGATCCCGAAGCCCGGCGAGCCGGGCTCGGAGACCTGGCCGGACGACGGCGAGGCGTGGCAGCGCGGTGGCGCGAACTGCTGGGTCACCCCGACGTACGACCCGGACCTGAACCTCCTGTACTACGGGACCGGCAACCCCTGCCCCGACTTCGACGGCGGGGTTCGCGAGGGCGACAACCTGTTCACCGACTCGGGTGTGGCGGTCGATGCCGACACGGGTGAGATCAAGGCGCACTTCCAGTTCACCCCGCACGACCTGTGGGACTACGACTCCACGATGGAGCACATCCTGTTCGACCTCGATGGGCAGAAGCTTGCGGCCCACTTCGACAAGAACGGGTTCATGTACATCCTGGACCGCACCGACATGTCCCCGGTCCGGGTGGCGCCGTTCGTCGACCGCATCGACTGGGGTGAGGTGGACGAGAAGGGCAACGTGACGGCGAAGGTCTTCCCCGATAAGGAGGGCGACCCGGTGCACTTCTGGCCCGGCCCGGCCGGCGCCAAGGAGTGGACGCATGCGTGCTACAACCCGAACACCGAGCTCCTGTACTGCCCGGTGCAGGACATCGGCGCGACGGCTACGCGGCGGCGCCGGGAGTTCGTCGAGAGCATCCCGTACTGGGGTGCGGGCGTCGCGGTCGACGCCGACGACATCTCGGGCTCCATCAGCGCGTTCGACCCGCGGACCGGCGCCGAGAAGTGGCGCTGGAAGCGCGACATGCCGATGTGCTCGTCGCTGCTGACCACGGCCGGCGGCCTCGTCTTCGGCGGCGAGCCAACCGGTGAGTTCAACGCGCTCGACGCGGACACCGGCGACCACATGTGGATGTTCCAGTGCGGCAGCGGCCATCACTCGAGCCCCTCGACGTACAGCGTCGACGGCAAGCAGTACATCGTCGCGGCGAGCGGATGGGGCGGCTGGGCCGAAGGCTTCCTGCCCATGATGCTCGGCTCGTCGCACGGGGACGCGCTGTTCGCGTTCGCGCTGCCGGATTTCTGATGGTGACCGGCTGATCGAAATCTCAGGCCGCCGGGGGCGCACCCGCCCCCGGCGAGCCGGATGACCTTCGTGACTAGACTTCGACAACTTGCACCTGAATCAGGAGGCGTGTATGAAGTGGACCAAGCCGAAGTTCGAGATCGTCGAGCTGTGCTCCGAGGTCACCTCCTACCTGTTCCAGCGGTAGCAGCCTGACCCGGTACGGCGAAGCTTTCGGGGTCGCGTGCACAGCTGGTCGCGCGCGACCCCTTTTGCTGTCCGGGCCGGCACTCGCCGCCGCCCACGAGGTCCGGCCGTGAGCGAGCAGTTCGTCGCCCGCTTGCGCGCACAGGGAACGCGCTACCACGACCTCCATCCCTTCCACCGGCGGATGGATGCCGGCGAGCTCTCCCACGAGGAGCTGCAGCGCTGGGTTTCGAACCGCTTCTACTACCAGAAGTGCATCCCGCTGAAGGACGCGGCGATCCTCGCCAACTGCCCCGAGGTCGAGGTGCGCCGCGAGTGGATCCAGCGGATCATCGACCACGACGGCACGGCCGACGGCACGGGCGGCATCGAGTCGTGGCTGGCGCTCGGGGGTGCGCTCGGCGTCCCCCGCGACGAGCTCGTGTCCGAGCGGCGGGTCCTGCCCGGGGTGCGCTACGCCGTCGACGCGTACGTGAACTTCGCGCGCCGGAAGCCCTGGATCGAGGCGGTCGCGTCGTCGCTCACCGAGCTCTTCGGACCGGGCGCGATCCGCGTGCGCCTGGACGCGCTCGAGCGCCACTACGGATGGATCGACCCCGCGGGCCTCGAGTACTTCCGCGCCCGCCTCGTCCAGGCGCCGCGGGACGCGCAGTACGCGCTCGACCTCACCGTCGAGCGCTGCCGCACCGGTGAGCAGCAGGACGCCGCCGTGGCCGCGCTGCGCTTCAAGACCGAGGTGCTGTGGGCGCAGCTCGATGCCATCGATCGTGGCGACACGCAGCCGCGGGGAGACATGGCGTGACGCGCCCGCGCCTGGCCACCGGCGCGCGCCTGCGCTATGACGAGGTCCGCGAGGAGCACCTGCTGCTGATCCCGGAGGGCGTCGTGAAGCTCAATCCCACGGCCGCCGAGGTCCTCGGGCTGTGTGACGGGGAGCGCTCGGTCGACGACATCGCCGGCGAGCTGTCGGCGCGGTACGACGGCGCCGACGTCCGCGACGACGTCATCGAGCTGGTCGACGCCATGTCGCAGAAAGGACTTGTCGTCGATGCCGCCGCCTAGGCCGTCGACGCTCGTCGCCGAGCTGTCGTACCAGTGCCCGCTGCACTGCCCGTACTGCTCGAACCCGCTGCACATCGGCGCAGAGACGTACCGCGACGAGCTCGAGACCGAGCACTGGCTGCGCGTGTTCCGCGAGGCGCGCGCGCTCGGCGTCCTCCAGCTCGCGCTCACCGGCGGCGAGCCGATGCTGCGCCGCGACCTCGTGGAGCTATGCGCCGGCGCGCGCGAGGCCGAGCTGTACTCGTCGCTCATCACCGCGGGGACGCTGTTCACGCGACCGGCCGCCGAGGCGCTGAAGGCGGCCGGGCTCGACCACGTGCAGATCTCGATCCAGAGCCCGGACCCCGCCGACAACGACCGCATCGCGGGCAACCGGTCGTTCGAGAAGAAGATCGCGGCCGCGCGCCTCGCGCGCGAGCTCGACTTCCCGCTCACCATCAACTGCGTGTTGCACCGCCGGAACCTCGATCGCATCGAGGAGATCCTCGAGCTCACGCTCGAGCTCGACGCCCAGCGCCTCGAGCTGGCCAACACCCAGTACTACGGCTGGGCGGTGGCCAACCAGGACGCCCTCATGCCGTCGCGCGAGCAGCTCGAGCGCGGCGAGGCGGCGGTCCGGCGCTTCCGCGAGCGGGTCGGCCCCAAGGTCGACGTGCTCTGGGTGCTGCCCGACTACTTCGAGGACCTGCCCAAACCGTGCACCGGCGGCTGGGGCCGGACGGCGATGGTGATGGCACCCAACGGCGACGTGCTGCCGTGCCACGCCGCGTCGACGATCCCGGGCCTCGAGTTCGCCAACGTCCGCGAGCACTCGCTTCAGTGGATCTGGGACGAGTCCGACGCGTTCGCGCGCTTCCGCGGCACGGACTGGATGCAGGAGCCGTGTCGCAGCTGCCCGCTCGGCCGCCAGGACGTCGACTTCGGCGGCTGCCGCTGCCAGGCGCTGCGGCTCGCGGGCGACGCGGCGGCCACCGACCCGGTCTGCCGGTTCTCGCCCCATCACGACCGCGTCGTCGCCGCCCGCGAGGCGCCGCCGACCGACGAGCTCGTCTATCGCACGATGAAGCGCCCGCGGGTCGCGGAGCGCGGCTAGTCCTCTAGATCCCGAGTGCGCGCCGGACGGCGTGCACGTTGCGGCGGGACACGGGCACGGCCTCGCGCGTCGTGCTGTCCATGATCAGCACGAGCTCGCCCCGCTCCCCACGGTCGATCGCCCTGACGCAGCTCAGGTTGACGAGGAAGCGCCGGTGGACGCGCAGGAACTCGGTGCCCGCGATCAGCACCTCGAGCTTGTCGATGCCGCGGACCGACGCCTGCAGGCGGCCTTCGTCCGTGGCGAGCCAGACGTCGTTGCCGTCGGCCTCGGCGAAGCGCACCTCGTCGCGGTGCAGCAGGACCATCTGCTCGCCGGTGACGCCCAC
>Ga0126313_10001235_pt1 | contig 13311 bp, 13 predicted proteins | sample Plot105A_FD_89954 | JGI IMG/M metagenome (GOLD analysis project Ga0126313, IMG submission 89954) | Serpentine soil microbial communities from UC McLaughlin Reserve, CA, USA - Plot105A | ecosystem: Environmental > Terrestrial > Soil > Grasslands | place: USA: UC McLaughlin Reserve, Lake County...
ACAGATTTTGCTGACCATCGGCGCCCTCGGGCCCGAGCAGTATGAAGTGGTGCTCGACTTGGACGTCGGCGACTGGGTCGGGGTCCAGGGGCCGGTCATCAAGACCCGCAAGGGCGAGCTGTCGGTGAAGGCGACCGAGGTGTACCTGCTCGGCAAGGCCCTGCGCCCCCTGCCCGACAAGTGGAAGGGCCTGACCGACGTCGAGGTCCGCTCCCGCCAGCGCGAGCTCGACCTGGCCGTCAACCCGGCCGCCCTCGAGGCCATGCGGCTGCGCAGCCGGGTGGTCGGGTCCCTGCGCGAGTCGATGCGGGGCCGGGGCTTCCTCGAGGTCGAGACCCCGATCCTCAACCCGGTCCCGGGGGGCGCCCTGGCGCGGCCGTTCATCACCCACCACAACGCCCTCGACATCGACATGTACATGCGCATCGCGCTCGAGCTGCCCCTGAAGCGGCTCGTGGTGGGGGGCTTCGAGCGCGTGTTCGAGATCGGCCGCGTGTTCCGCAACGAGGGACTCGACACCCGGCACAACCCCGAGTTCACGCTGCTCGAGGCCTACCAGGCGCTGGCCGACTACCACGACATGATGGACCTGGTGGAGGCGATCTGCTCGGAGTCGGCCCGGCTTCCGGGCAGCGCGACGAGTCTCGAGCCGCCCTGGCGGCGGGTCACGATGGCCGACCTGATCGAGGAGGTGAACGGCGCGCGCATGCATCCCTCGATGCCGATCGAGGAGGCGCGCGCGATCTGCGATCGCCTGAACGTCCCGTACGAGTCCGGGTGGGGCGCCGGCCGGCTGATGTCGGAGGTCTACGACGAGACCTGCGAGCACACGCTCGAGGCGCCCACCTTCGTCTATGACTACCCGCGCGAGGTGTCGCCGCTCGCCCGCACGCACCGCGACGATCCCGATCTCGTCGAGCGCTTCGAGGCCGTCATCGGCGGTCGCGAGCTGGCCAACGCGTACACGGAGCTGAACGACGCGGTTGACCAGAAGGCGCGCTTCGAGGCGGAGGCTGCGGCCAAGGCTGCGGGGGACGAGGAGGCCGAGGACGTCGACGAGGACTACATCCGCGCGCTCGAGTACGGCCTGCCGCCCACCGGCGGCCTCGGCATCGGGCTCGACCGGCTCGTGATGCTCGTGTCGGGCGCGAGCGCGATTCGCGAGGTGATCCTGTTCCCGACGATGCGCCCCGAGGCGGGCACCGAGCCGCGCACGACGCGCCGCGGGCTCTCGTCGAGCCGCGTGCCGAGCGCCGAGGACATGCGCTCGCCCGAGCCGGAGCCGCCCGCGGAGGTCGTGCAGGCGAGCGCCGCACCGGTCGTGGACGAGCGCCCGCGCCGCCCGCTCGCCTGGCTCACGGGCCTGGGCGGGCTGCTGACCCTAGTGCCGCTGGCGCCGGGCATCCACTCGCGCCTCGACCTCTTCGAGGACCTCCTCTCGGACGACCAGCGCGTCGTCGGCAACGTCGCCTCGGTGATCCTCGGCCTGGCGCTGATCCTGGTCGCTCCCCAGCTCGCCCGCGGCAAGCGGCGCGGCTGGGAGGCGGCGGTCGCGCTGTGGGCGACCGCCGCGCTCGTGCACGTGCTGAAGGGGCCGCACCCGATCGTCGTCGCCTACTCGCTGGCCATGCTCGCCGCCCTCGTCGCGTGCCGCGACGGCTTCCGGGCCCGCGCCGACCCGGGCTCGCTGCTCGAGGTCGCCCGCTTCGTGCCGGCCTACCTCGCCGTGGTGCTCTGCTTCAGCACGGTCACGCTGCTGCTCGAGCAGGAGCACGTCAACGAGGCGCTCGGCGTGGGCGGGGTGCTCGCGACCACGTTCGCCGGGCTGATCGGCCTGGACGGCCCGTACAGCTACACGGGCCGCTTCGAGGACTTCTTCCCGGCTGCGCTGCTGGCCCTCGGGGTCGGCGGCCTCCTGGTGCTCGCCGCGCTGCTCTTCCGCGCGGTGCGGCCGGGCGGAGCTGTCAGCGAGGGGGACCGCGAGCACGCCGCCCGGCTCGTGCGCCTCTACGGGGCCGACACGCTCGACTACTTCGCGCTGCGGCCCGACAAGAGCTACTTCTTCGGCAGCGACGGAGAGGCGATGATCGCCTACACGTACGTGAGCGGCTACGCGCTCGTGGCGGCCGACCCGATAGGCGCGCCGGGGTCGATCGAGCCGGTGGTGAGCGAGTTCCTCGCCTTCTGCGGCGCTCGCGCCTGGCACGTGGCGTTCCTGGCGGTGCGGGAGCGGGACATGCCGCTCTACGCCACGCACGGGTTCCGCGAGATCTACCTCGGCGACGAGGCGATCATCCGCTGCGACTCGTTCACGCTGGCCGGCAGCAGGATGAAGGCGGTGCGCGCGGCGGTCAAGCGCGTCGGGCGCGACCACACGTTCCGGCTCATGCGCGAGTCGGACGCCTCGCCGGCGCTCTGCGAGGAGCTCAACAAGATCCGCGACCGCTGGCGCGGCAAGGCGCCCGAGCGCGGCTTCACCATGGAGCTCGGCGGCGGGGTTCGCGGCGAGAACCCGAACTTCCTCCTGGCCGTCGCATTCCACTCCGACGAGCGACCGGTCGGCTTCCTGCGCCTCGTCCCCTCCTATGGCGACGACCCCGGCTGGTCGCTCGACCTCATGCAGCGCGATCCCGACGCGCGCGGCGGGGTGACCGAGTTCCTGATCGCGAACACCGCGCTCGCGCTCGGCGAGCGGGGCTTCCGCCGCCTGTCGATGAACTTCGCGGCCTGGGGTCGGCTGTTCGACTCCGACGCGCCGCTCGGGCTGCGGGAGCGGCTCCTCAAGCGCGTGGCCGAGCTGCTCAACCCGTTCTTCCAGATCAAGTCGCTGCGGGACTTCAACGCGAAGTTCGAGCCCGACTGGGTGCCCCGCTCGATCGTCGTCGAGGACCCCGGGTCGATGCCGAAGGTAGGCCTCCTCTACGCCAGCGTGGAGGGCTTCGTGAACCTGCCCGTGATCGGGCGCTACCTGGTGCCGCGGGTCAGCGCGGGCGGTCGTAGGGCTCGTCCCGCTCGCGGACGGCCTGCTTGAAGCCCGCCTCGGTAGCGCGGCGGGCGAACTCGTAGCCCTCGGGGGTGTGCCGTGCGATGCCGTCGAAGAAGACGCCGAGCGCCTGGGTCGCGTGGAGCCCTTGCGCGTAGAGGGCCTGGTTCACGAGCAGCTTCATCATCACGAGCTGGTTGGTCGGCGTGAGCGCGACCCGCTCGACGAGCGCCTCGAAGCGTTCGTCGAGCTCCGCCGGCGGCGCCGCCTCCACGGCAAGGCCCCACTCGTGCGCGGTCCTGCCGTCGATCAGGTCGCCGGTGAAGAGCAGTCGCTTGGCGCGCTGGTCCCCGACCCGGAAGGCCCAGATGGCAGAGGTCGGGACGCCCCACACGCGCGCGGGCGGATATCCGATGCGCGCGTCCTCGGCGATCACCAGCAGGTCGGAGCAGAGCGCCATGTCGGTGCCGCCGGCGACGCAGAAGCCGTGCACCTTGCAGAGCACCGGCTTGTCCGAGTGGAACAGGCTCATGAAGCCGCGCAGGTTGCGGCTCATCATCTGCCAGTCGACGACCGGATCCCAGGGCCGGCTGGGGTCGTGGTTCGGCATCTCCCGCTCCGCGAACTCCACGAGGTCGTAGCCGCCGCAGAAGCCCTTCCCGGCCCCCGCGAGCGCGATCACATGGACGTCGGGATCGAGGTTCGCCTGCTCGACGCACCCCGCCAGCTCGCGCGGCATCGCGAGCGTGATCCCGTTGCCGCGCTCGGGCCGGTCGAGCGTGATGCGGGCGACCCGCCCGTCGACCTCGTAGCGAAGCGTCTCCATCAGCCAACCTCCTTCTCGAGGACGAGCTCGTCGCGCAGCGGAATGCCATAGTCGCCGCGCCAGCGCTCGGGGGCGAGCCGCTCGCGGGAACCGAGGCGCGCAACGCGCTGCGACCCTCTCGCCTCTAGGAACGCCCGAACAGCCCGCTCGTCGGCTGCGGCCCGGGGACGCACGTGTATCTCCGGCCGCGCCACGCGACCTACGTGACGTCCGCAGGCAGGAGCTCGAAGCTGCCACCTTGGAGCGGGCGGATGAGGCGGAAGTGTCGCTCGTCGAACGTGAGCACTCGGCGCGTGTCGACATTGCGTGCGACGACCGCGATCGAGAGGTCGGCGAGCCCCACGTCGAGGTCGGCGTAGCGCCGGTCGAGATCAAGCGCATCGGCATGATCGGTGGCGCTGAGGGACGGGACCGCGTAGCGGCGTGCGGCGAGATCCTCGACGAAGGCGTGCCTCGCGGGCGGCCCGAAGCGGCGACCAAGCAGGTAGTCGATCTCCGCCGTCACCGGAGCGGGCACGAACAGCGAGCCGCGTTCCGACTGGAGCAGGTCGAGGATGTGGTCGCGGTCCGGCTCGTGGGCGTCGGCAAGCGCGACCAGTGGTCCCGCGTCCACGACGAGCGTCACTCGCCGAACCCCTCGAAGAGCTCCTCCTCGGGAATCTCCGAGATACTCCGCGGATCCGAGTCGATCCGCTCGAAGCCGGCCGCCAGGGCGAAGTTGCCGTCATCGGCCGAGCGCGGTACGTACGCCAGGATCGCCGCCCGGATGATCTCGGCCTGAGACCGGCCCTCGGATCCTGCGAGCTCGGCCAGTCGGCGGGACTCGTCCTCGCTCAGGTACACGCTGGTCTTGCGCACACTATGTAGGGTACTACGTAGGGCAGCAGTAGCCAAGCCGAGCGCCGGGGTACGGCTAGCCGCACCCCTTCCCTCCGAGCCAGCCGTAGTGACGCCGCCGTCGCGGTTGGGATACTGGCCGAGGCGATGGTGGCCCGAGTCCAGAGAGCTGCGACGCGTCGCGAGCGTGATCGGGGCGACGCCGAGCTCGTGCGCGACGCCTACCGGTTCATCGAGGACGTGCAGATGGGTCGGCGGCACGACTACGAGGAGGGGTATCCCGAGTGCTTCGACGAGGCGTTCGAGCTGCTGCCTCCGCCGGACTATCCAGAGGGCGCCCGGACCTTCCGCGGCCGGGCGGGCCTGAGGCGCTGGATCGGCATCACCCAGGAGATCTGGGACGAGTGGCGGCTCATCCCCGAGCGTTTCCTCGTGGAGGGCGACCAGGTCGTCGTCCTCGTGCGCGTCATCGCCCAGGGCACGCTGAGCGGAGCTCGCCTCGATCGGGAGACCGCGCATATCTGGGACGTCGCCGACGGCGTGGTGACCCGCTGCGAGGTCTACCTCGACCGGTTCGAGGCGCTGCGGGTCGTGGAGGCCGCCTCGTAGGCTCAGGCGGCCAGCGCCCTCTCCACGATCGCCGGCGCGTCGACCGACGACGGCAGCGTGCCGAAGGCGCGCCCCCCGTCGCCCAGGCGCCCGGCGCAGAACGCGTCGGCCACGACGGGCGGGGCATGGCGGACGAGGAGGCTCGCCTGGAGGGCAAGCGCCAGCCCCTCGACCAGCCGCCGGGCCTCGAACTGCGGCTCGGCCGGGGCCGTCGCCGCCAGCAGCCGGTCGAGGTGGGCGTCGAGCAGCTGGTTGCCGCCGCGCGCCAGCTCGCACTCGGCCAGGAACGCCGGCAGCCCCTCGGGCTCCTTGACGGTCGCGCGCAGCACGTCGAGCGCGGCCACGTTGCCGGACCCCTCCCAGATCGAGTTGAGCGGGGAGTCGCGCAGCAGGCGGGGCATGCCGGACTCCTCCACGTAGCCGTTTCCGCCGAGGCACTCGAGCGCCTCCGCCGCGTGCGGCGCGGCGCGCTTGCAGACCCAGTACTTCATGACGGCGGTGGCGAAGCGGCGGAAGGGGGCGTCCTGCTCGTCGTAGGCGCGGGCGATCCTGAAGGCCGCCGTGGTCGCCGCCTCGGACTCGACGGCGAGGTCGGCCAATACGTTCTGCATCGCCGGCTGCTCGGCCAGCAGCTTGTCGAACGCGCTCCGGTGGCGGGTGTGGTGGACCGCCTGGGCGAGCCCCCAGCGCATCGAGGCGGTCGAGCCGAGGAGGCAGTCGAGCCGGGTGTGGTTGACCATCCGGATGATCGTCGCGACGCCGCGGCCCTCCCCGCCGATCAGCCGACCGCGCACAGCCTGGAACTCGACCTCGCTCGAGGGCAGCGACCGGGTCCCCAGCTTGTCCTTGAGGCGCTGGATGCGAAAGCCCGGGTCGCGTCCCTCGAACAGGAAGCAGGAGAGCCCGCCGGGCGCCTGGGCGAGCGTCAGGAAGACGTCGCACGGCGGATACGAGCAGAACCACTTGTGACCGGTGATCTCGTACGTGCCGTCGCCGAGCGGCTCGGCGCGGGTGGTGTTGGCGCGAACGTCCGAGCCGCCCTGCTTCTCGGTCATCGCCATGCCGGCGAGCGCGCCGTCGGCGTAGCTCGGCCTCGTCAGGCGGGGCTCCCACTCCTCGGCCAGCTCGGGGCTCTCGCGCAGGGCGGGGATGGCCGAGTAGGTCATCGAGACCGGGCACATCACGCCCGATCCGACCTGGCTCCACACGACGAACAGCGCCGCCCGCACCACGTGGGCGCCCGGCTGCGGATCCCTCCACGGGAGGGAGTGCATCTCGCGCTCGATCGCCTGCCGCAGCGACCAGTGCCACGACGGGTCCAGCTCCACCCGATCGATGCGGTTGCCGTAGCGGTCGTGGGTGCGCAGGATCGGCTCGTTGCGCTCGGCGCGCTCGGAGTGGGCCAGCGCCTCCGGGCTGCCGGCCAGCTCGCCGGTGTCGCGCAGACGGTCGACGCCCCAGGCGCCGCCCTCGCGCTCGAGCGCCTCGCGCAGCGCGAGATCCGCCTCGAAGACGTTGTAGGGGACGATCGGCGGAGCCTGGTTCAAGACCTCATGCGTTGACGCGCTCGTGAGCACGGGGCAGTGCCTCCTCTGAGAATTGGACAATGGTTGCGACGAGCGCCTCCTTCGAGCCGTCGCCATCCAGGGCGGAAAGCGGTCCTACCAGCGCCTCGCCGAGCGCGCCGACCAGCGCGGCCGCGACGGTGCGGGTGTCGTGCGGGCGCAGCTCTCCGTCGCGCACGCCGTCCTCGAGCACGCGGGCGAAGGCGTCGCGGTAGCCCGTCCGGAAGCGCAGCCGCTCGGCCTCGACGGCCGGGTCGACCGGCTCGGCGAGCAGCGCGTAGGCGAGCACCGGTCCGGCGAGCGCGCGCCGCGCGAAGGCCTCGACGGCCGCGGCGACGCGTTCCCGGGCGGGCCGTCCGTCGGGCTCCGACACCTGGACAACGACGTCGAGCTCCCGCTGGGACGCCCGCCGGAACGCCTCGGCGAACAGGTCGCCCTTCGAGGGGAAGTGGCGGTAGACGCTGCCGACGGCCACGCCGGCCCGAGCCGCCACCGCCTGCACCCCCGCCGATCCGTAGCCGCCCTCTGCCACCTGGTCGAGGGCGGCGGAGACGACCCGCTCACGCGTGGCGAGCCGGCGCGCCTCGGTGCGATCGGTCGGTCGGTAGGGCACCTCGACCAAGAAGTGAATCACGGTTCACAGCTTCACGCAACCCGGGATCCATCGGCGGTCGCCTCACGTGCGAGGCGGGTGAAGACCGCGACCTGCTCGGCAGAGACGACCGGCCGCTCGACCAGACGGGCATTGGCCCGGATTCGGTCCTCGCTGGCCGACGAGAACAGCACCGGACCGTTCGGGTTGGACTGCAAGGCGTAGGAGAGCAGCAGCGTCCCGAGCGTCTCGACGCGACCGCAGTCGAGGCCCAGCGCCTCCGACCAGCCGCGCCGCCGCTCCTCGTCGGCCATCAGCGCAGTGAGCGTCGGGAGCTGACGCCGAACGGCGGAGTGCGTCACGACAGCCGTGCCGGCCGATATCGGAAGCCGCTCGAGGATCGCGTCCACGGCATCGTCCGCGACCTGTACGACTCGGGCGAACTCGGGTCGCGATTCGACGATCGTGCGCGTGGAGTCCGGATCGGTTCCGACCCCGAAGTACCGCACCTTTCCCTCGCGCACCACGTCCTCGAGGAACGCGAGCAGGCCCTCGGTCTCAAGATCGCGGGGCCTGCACTCGTGGAGCAGGAGGATGTCGATGGTCTCGACCCCGAGCTCGCGCAGGCTCGTCTCCAGGCTCGTCCTCGCCTCGTCGGGCTCGAAGCATCCGGAGCCGCCGAGCGACTGGGCCGGGCGCCGCACGAGCGGTCGGAGCGCGGGCACGCGCCGCACCGCGTAGCGCGCGAGCGACTTCGCCGTTCGGAGCGCCCGCGAGGGGCGCGGGGGCACCATCCCGAGCTTGGTGGCGACGGTCACGCCGTCGCGGTGACGAGACAGGAACTCTCCTACTGCGCTCTCGGCCTCGCCGTATCCGTACGACCGCGCCGTGTCGATGTGGGTGATGCCGCTGTCGTGCGCGACCTCGAGGAGCCGAAGCGATTCACGCCGGCCGAGCCGAGCCATCAGCGCGGAAGAGCCGAAGGCGAGGCGAGAGGTCTCGAGGTCCGTTCCGGGTAGGGCGACGGAGCGCATCAGCGAGGGCTCGAAGCGACGCGCAATGCTAGAGGATCTGCGACGGCTGGAAGACGGCAGCGAGAGGTGCGCCGCCCACGCCGAATGCGGCCACGAGCGTGTAGCCCTCGACGGCCTCGTCGGCCGCGGCAAGCGGGCGCCCGTCGAGGACGATCCAGGCGTGCCCGACGACCTCGCCGTTCACCCGTCGGATGCCGCAGGCGAGCTGTGGCTCCGCGCCGGCCTCGGCCAGGAACCGGTAGGCCAGCACGCTCCGCTCGAGGCAGTTGTCGTCCCGCCGGCCCGTCCCGTAGAGCCGCGCGGCGATGCCCAGCACGAGCGCCTCGCGCGCGGGGACGCGGAGGCGGCGTCCTCGGCGCGGCCACGCGAGGCGGGCCAGCGCGGCGAGCGGCAGCGCCCGCTTCAGCGCCGGCAGCGCGAGCCGCCAGGCGAGCATCCTTGCGGCCAACCCGGCGGCCCCGAGCCTCATCCGAGCGCGCCCGCGATCTCGTTCACCGTCCGGTCGAGCGCCGCGAAATCGGAGGGGAACTCGAGCTCGAAGGCGGGGACGCGGGCGGCGAGCTCCAGGTAGTCGCGAACCATCCGGCCCCGAAGCGCGGCGTCCTCCAGGTCGAAGCAGTAGGCGTGCTCGAGCAGGGACGTGAACGCTCGGGCGGACGCCAGGCGCGTGACCCTCGGCGCCTTCCGCGACTCCGAACGCGTCAGTATGAAGAGCGCTCGCAGCGGCGGGCGCGTCACGGGCGGCTCCCGGGGCGCGCCCGCGCCATCCGCTCCGAAGTGGGCGGCCGACGGCTCCCTCAGCTTGAGCGAGAAGGGCACGGGCACCGACGAGACGCCGCCGTCCCGGCCGGGCTCGAAGGCGACCGCGTCGTCCGCCCAGATCGCGCAGTCGAGGGCACGGCTCAGGGCGAAGGCGAGCGTCGACTTCCCCGTCCGCGAGCGCGCGCACAGCGTGACCACTCCGTCGGGGCGCACGATCGCGCTCGCGTGGAGCACCTGCAGTCCCCGGGTCTGGAGCACCATCGGGAGGACGCAGCGGCGGAAGGTGTCGTGCACGGCCGCCTCGGCAACGTCCGGCTCGGGCGTCGCGGCGACCACGTCGCCGCGGTCGCTCCAGTCGTACACGCCGACACCCGGCAGGCGCATCGAGCTGCGGCCGCCGTCGCGCCATCCGAAGGCGACGGTGCCGTACTCGTCACGCCACGTGCTCTCCCGCCCCCTCCCCGTGCGGGGCCGGGCGGGGGGCGCCGTTCTCAGCCGTAGTGTCGTTGCTTACGCGGTTCGCCGGGGTCGCCGCCCCAGCACGAGAGCTTGCCGCCGCCATGCAGGATCACGTCGGGGACGCGACCGACCATGGTCACGGTCATCGGCTGCCACGGCTTCAGCGTCCTCGGAGCTTGCTCTTCACGCATGTGCTTCCCCCTGCCTAGAGACGATCCTGGCCGCGAAGCCACCCTTCGAGGCTCAGGATGTACCACAAACGATGAACGTCGTCGCGCTTTTGTCCTGCAAACGTCCGCATTGCGGACCACTGTAAAGCCGAGAAGTCGACCACGTCAAGCTTCCTCATCTGCGTGGGACCGCCCATGCGCTCCCAGACCCTGCGCCCCTCCGTCAGCATCAACACGCTCGAGTAGCTCGTCGCGACGACCTTCTTGTGGCGCCCGAAGCCGAGCTCGGGGAAGCGCCGGTCGAGCATGTCCCGGACCAGCCCCTTCGAGCGGCCCCCGCGGCCGAGGAGCTCCGGCGGGACCCGCACGAGGAAGCGGATCAGGTCCGCATCCCAGAACGGCTGGAGCAGCTCCACCCCGAGCCTGCGGCCGGCCTCGTAGCTCTCCTCGACCTCGATGCTCACGAGCGGGTGGTCGAGGGCGTCGTCCAGCTCCCGCTGGTAGAGGCTCCCGGTCTCCAGGGGTCGCTCGTAGCGCAGCGCGCGCTCGGCCATCTGGCGCCGCAGCTCCGGATCGGGCGCAGCCCAGACGGGGGTCGCGGCGGCGACCCTGCGCCGGCGGTGACGGCGCAGGAGGCCGGGCGCTACGCGCTCGAGTCCGCCGGCGACGACGCCGGATGCCAGCTCCCGCGCGCCGTAGCGCCACACCATGTTCCGAAGCAGCGCCAGCCGGGGGATCGGATTCGAGCGGCTCAGGCTCGCCCACAGGCGGTAGATCCCGCGCAGGTCGCCCGCCCGCAGCAGGTCCGCGGCGTAGTAGGGGGTGACCCCGAGCCACTCGTCGCCGCCGGTGCCGCTCAGGATCGCCGCGCAGCCGCGCTCCACCGCCTCGACCCCGAGGTGCTGGTACGCGGGGAGCCAGTAGTTCAGGAGCGGCGCCGGCCAGGCCCCGCTGAGGTCGACCGCCTCGCCGATGATCCCACGCGGGCCGGCCGCCTCGCCGAGCTCGACCAGCAGCTGCGGGAGGCCGAGCCGCCGCGCGACCTCCCGCTGGAGCTCAGCCTCGTCGCAGTCCGGGTGCGGGAAGCGAAGCGACAGCGCCCACGGCGCCGCGAGCCCCGCCGCCTCGCTGCGGTCGCGGGCCACGGCGGCCACGCTGACGGAGTCGAGCCCCCCGCTCAGGTAGATGGCGGCCGGCCCCGCTTGGAGGCAGCGCTCCACGGCGCGCACGAACAGCTCCTCGAAGCGCTCGAGCTGGTCCTCGGTCACCCAGTCCTCGGGGCCTCGCGGACTCGGGTCCCAGTAGCGCCGGAGCGTTCGACCGGCGGTCGTTAGCGTGAGCAGGTGACCGGGTGGCACCCGGCGGATGCCGCGCAGCAGGGTCTCCTCGGGATCGTGCCAGCGGAGGCAGGCCTGCTCGGCCGCGACGACCCTGTCGAGCTCGTTCGGGACGCCCGGGCTCCGTCGCAGGGCCTGCAGCGACGGGGAGAGCCGGACCTCGTCGCCCACCTCCGCGTAGAAAAGCGGCCGGATCCCGAGCGGGTCGCGCGCGCAGATCACCCGCTCTCGCTCGGCGTCCCACACCACGAGGGCGAAGCGACCGTCGAGGCGCGACACGACCTCGTCGCCGAAGCGCCGGTAGGCGTCGAGGACCGCGGTAGCGTTGAGGTCCGCGCCGTCGTGGAGGACGCCGTCGAAGACGACCGCGCGGACGCCGTCGGAGGCGTAGGGGCCGTCCTCGAGCGCCGGGGCGGGCGCCGGGCCGCGCCGCGCGGCGCGCCGCGGCAGGGTCATCACCCAGGCCTCCCGCGCGTCGCTCTCGAACCGGAACGCCGACAGCTCAGCGGCTCGCATCGGGCATCAGCAGCTCCTCCGTCGAGAGCTCGCTCACGAGCGCCTCGATCTCGGAGTCGAGCTGCGAGTCCTCGACGTCGAACTCGGCCCGCAGGGCGCGCTTGATGGCGTCGCGGTCGAGCCCGCTCTCGGCGAGCGCCCAGAAGCGGGCGGCGGTGGCGTTCAAGGTGTATATGCGGTTCGTGCGGAGATGGACGAGCACGACCTCCTCGTCCATCTGGCGGGCCACCACGTCGGGGTTCGTACGCAGCATGTGCTCGGGCGACCTTAAGGGCGACCCCGGTCGGACGCCACTTCCGCTCAGTACTGCACGAGCGTTCCCGAGCGCCGCCCGTAGGCGAGCGCTGCGCCGAACAGCCAGACGGCGAGCGGCAGCGTGACGATCCCGATCGCGGCGAGGGCCGCGGCGTCGCCCTGCCAGTCGCCGCCCCGGTAGAGCGCGGCGCGTAGGCCGTCGAAGGCGAACCGCGTCGGCACGACCTTGCCGATCGCCTCGAGCCAGTCGGGAAGCACGGACACCGGGAAGAACGCGCCGCCCAGGAGGCCCAGCAGGAACGTGAGGAGCGTCGCCACGACCGCGCCGCGCTTGACGACGATGACGAGGCCGCCCAGCGCGATGCCGATGCCCGACAGGGAGACCGCGCTCGCGGCCAGCACGACGGCGAAGCCGAGCCAGTCGGCCCCGGCGAAGCTGACCCCGAGCAGGGTCCCGGCCACGAGCAGGTAGACGGCCACCCGGACCATCGCGAACAGGAACGGCAGCCCGCCCATGCCCAGCGACAGCTCGCCCGCGGAGAGCGGCTGGAGCGTGAGCGCCTCGAGCGTCCCGGTGAGCTGCTCCTCGCGCACCCGCTGCGCGAGCTGCGTGCTCGTCGCGCCGATGACGATGGTCATGGCGAGCCCGACCGCGGCGAACGCGAAGTAGCTGGGCGCGCCGCCCAAGTCGGCGCGCTGCTGGGGGAAGGTCTCCGAGATGAAGTAGTAGATGCAGAGGTCGACCACGCCGAGCCCGATGTCCATGTAGAAGGTCAGGCGGTAGGACCGCGTGACGGCGTAGTCGCGGCGAACGAGCGCGGCGATCGCCCGCAGCCGCGCCGGACTAGCGGCCAAGGTCGATACGTCCCCCGCAGTGCGCGAGGTCGTCGGGGCGATGGGTGGCGACGAGTGCGGCCACGTCGGCACGCCGGTCGAGCGCCGCCCAGAGCCGCTCCACGGCGGGACCGTCCAGCGAGCGTGTGGGCTCGTCGAGCAGGAGGAGGCGGGGCCGGCCGAGCAGCGCCCGGGCGAGCGCCACCTGCTGGAGCATTCCGGTCGAGCAGCCGTCGAGCCGCCGCCGGACGATGTCGTCGATCTCGAGCTCGTCGACGATCGCCTCCACCTGGCGCAGCGCCGCGTGCTCCGAGTCGTTGCGCAGCCGGGCGAAGAACTGGAGGTTCGCCCGGCCGGTCAGGCGCAGGTAGAAGGCGCGCTCGCTCGCGAGCGATGCCCCCACGATCAGCTGCGCCGGCCGTGTGCCGGCCCGGTGGGGACCGACGCGAGCCTCCCCCGCGGACGGGGTGAGCGTGCCGGCGACGCAGCGCAGCAGGGTCGTCTTGCCGGACCCGTTCGGGCCGCGCAGCGC
>Ga0126313_10001238_pt1 | contig 13300 bp, 9 predicted proteins | sample Plot105A_FD_89954 | JGI IMG/M metagenome (GOLD analysis project Ga0126313, IMG submission 89954) | Serpentine soil microbial communities from UC McLaughlin Reserve, CA, USA - Plot105A | ecosystem: Environmental > Terrestrial > Soil > Grasslands | place: USA: UC McLaughlin Reserve, Lake County...
GCTTGGATCGTGTCCAGCCGGGCGGTGTAGCCCACGTATTCATGGTGGTACTTCCGTGTTTCGCCGTGAACGCGCAGCGCCAGCGCGCGCTCGGCGAGCTCGTCATCGTCCGTTACGAGCGCGCCGGCGTCTCCCATTGCCCCCAGGTTCTTCGTGGGATAGAAGCTGAAGGCGGCTGCGTGTCCCAGGGACCCCGCCGTCAAACCATCGCGACCGGCCCCGAGCGCCTGGCACGCGTCCTCGACGATCTGCAAGCCTTGCAGCTTGGCGACGCGTGATAGTCGACGCATGTCGGCCATCTGGCCGTACAGGTGGACCGGGAGTAGGTGTGTCACGCCCTGAGACGAAGCGACGCGCTCAGTCTCCGCGACATCCAGGTTGTCGTCGTCCTCGCCAACGTCCACGACGACCGGCGCCCCGCCTGCCTGAACCACCGCCTCGAAGGTGGCTGCGAAAGTCATGGCGGGCACGATCACGCCGGCGCCCGGCGCGAGCACCGAAGCCAAAAGCGACAACCGCAGCGCGTCGAGGCCGCTGGAGACGGCGACGCAGTGGCGCCGGCCTAGACGACCCGCAAACATTCGCTCGAACGCGGCCACGGCTTGCCCGTTCGTAAAGTCGCCGCGATCCATCGTCTCGGCGATGCGTTGGAGGACGCGCTCTCTTACCGGACCATTCGACGCCGTCAAGTCGACAAAGGGGACCACGACGTCCATCCGTGAGTGTGTGCGAGCTCGAGTTCCGCGCGTGATGACCGGGTTATAGCCGCGACCACAAGTCCGGGCAAGCGTTGCGAAAGCTCTTGAAAGTTTCACCGTAGTGGCAAAGAATCTCGCGCTGCGAGCCGTCGCCTGCTAAAACGCCGACTTCCCGTCCCCCGGAAATCCTTTTACGTGGCTCCGCCTTCGCGATCGGCCCCGTCCGATGCTGTTGCTTCACTCAACCACGTGCTCAGGCTGACGCAAGAGCACATCAACCGCGCGTCGCGGATTGCTGCCTGGTACGGACGGCGGGTCCGGCGTGCCGAGATCTCCGACCTCGAGAGCGCGGCTCTTGAGGGTCTCGCGAAAGCGGCACGCGACTGGGACCCGGAACGCAGCGCGGGCACTCATCCGACAGGCGGCGACAACCACCCATTCTGGAAGTTCGCGTTCATTCGAATCCTCGGTGAGATGCGCGACGAGCTCCGCCGCTTCGACCACCTGACACGCGACCAGCGCGCGAAGGTCGTCGAAGACGACCAGGGGCGGCTAGCGCTCGACGGTGACGACGTCGACTGGATCGTCCCGCTCGAAGCTGTGCCCCTCGACGCGGCGCTCGATGCGCATGGCGCCGCCGACGAAGCCCGTTCCGTCGCAGACGTGATCGAAGACGGGCGCAACGACATCGAGGAATTCGAGCTTCGGGACGCTGTTTGCCGCGCTAGCGCACGACTTCCGGAACGCTCCCGGCTCATCATCAACATGCGAGACCTTGCTGGGTACTCGAACCTCGAGCTCGCTGAGGCGTTGGGCGTCGTTGAGGGGCGGGTCTCGCAGCTGCGCGGCGTCGCGTTCGCGCGCATGCGCGGGCACATCGGTGGGTCGTTTCTCGACGCGGCGTAGGCGCGCTTCGCTGGGCTAACTTTGCGTAAAAGTAGTAGAGAACCTGCATAAACCTCTGCGCGGTTGTGAACGCGGATCCGGAATGGAGGATCCGAGCGACGAAAGGGGTAAAGGATCTGTGAAGGACCGCCGATAGCGGTGGTATATGCCGCGCCGCCGCCGCCGCCGCACGTCCCTCGGCGCGATCGCATTCCTCGCCATCGTCGCTAGCGCTGCGAGTAGTGGCGCGTCTTCTCCGCCTGGCAAGAGCCCGCCTGTCCTCCGCACGCCGCCGTCGATCGCCGGAGTGGCTGTCGAGGGAAAGACGCTCACAGCCGACCCGGGAGAGTGGAGTGGTCGCGTAAAGAAGTACGCGTTCTACTGGGCGCGCTGCGATGCGGGCGGCGGAGCATGCTCGCCGATTTCGGGAGCCAGAGGTGTCACATTCCTGCTGTCCGCGACGGACGTGGGGAAGACGTTGCGCGTCACGGTCATCGCAACGAACAAGAACGGCTCGACCGTGGCTACCTCGGCGCCGTCTGGTGTCGTGGCATCGGCTCCCGCGCCGCCGCCCCCGCCGCCGGCGCTCGCACCGCCGCCGCCAGCTCCACCTGAGACGGTACTGACATCCGTGGTCTGCGGCGCTACCGGCACGGCCTCATGCCGGGACGGCAACAATAACGGCGGAGAGTCGATCCTCGTTACATACTCGATCACCAACGCCGACTCGGCTGAGATCCAGCTCGGCGCTGGGCAGACCTGGCAGCCGTTGGGCGCATCTCCCGCCGGCAGTTGGGTTGACTCGTCGTGCTCCCCGATCACGATCAGCGTGCGGGCGAAGCGGAGCTCGGATGGGGCGGTCGACGGGTCGCCGGCCTCGCAGGCGCTGACCGTGACGCCCTACGGCGGCTGCGCGTCGCCGCCACCGCCGCCGCCGCCAGCACCAACAACCGACGTGCCGCCGCCACCGACGGACGTGCTCGCCAAGTCTGGATTCGAGGCGGCGGTTTCTCTTGCTCCGAACGACGACTGGAACGACTGGCAGTGGCTCAGTGGAGTCGATCAGGCCACCGGTTTCGACTGGACGAACAAGCATCTCTGGGGTTCGCCGTGGCCGTGGGGCGTCTTGAGCATTGTCTGTGGCTCAAGTCCATGTCCGACTGGTATTCCGAGCGACTATGTGACGAGCACGATCGAGACCGTCACTGGCTATAACGGTCAGTCGACGCGGGCGTTGAAGCTCCATTCAAAGAAGCCGAATCCAAACCTCTGCTGCCAGCAGGTTGGCTTCGGTAACGCTCAGCTCGACCTGAGCTCCTCTCTTTCGAGGGACTACTACATGCGGGCGCGATGGAAGGTCAATCCCGACATGCAGACGCAGGCCACTTCTCTCGGGACCGCGTACTGGCGCCAAACGTGGGTTTACAAGACCGCCAACCGCAATCGCATCCAGGTCGACATCGCAAACCACCCCGGCTACGTGCATTGGTACGTCCAGTCGGACGATTTCGGCGCGAGTGCTTCCGGAGTGCCAACGATCTATTGGGCGGAGGATACGAGGGTTGGGGTGCCGACGGACCGCTGGTTCACGATCGAGATTGCATATCACCGCGCACCGGACAGCACGGGCAGGTTCTTCCTCGGCGTCGATGGAAGGACCGTCGTTGACCATCGTGGTCCAACGATGGGCTCAGCCCTGTGGGAAGAGGTCAACAACGTCGCTCATGCCGAGGTCTATACCGCCAACAAACTTCCCGGCTATCTGCTCGTGGACGATCTCGAGGTGAGAAACGGACCGCCCTGTGCCACTCTGCCATGTGCCGGGCCTCAATAAGACGCCCGGGTAACGTCGAAGTCGGCGGCGAGCGGGTCGGGCCTGATTCTCCTCGGATTGCGTGTGGCGTAGCGTGGCGCCTCGCCTCCTACTCCTCCTGATTGCATCGGGAGTCCTTGCCGGCGGCGGCCAGGCGGGGGCGAAGATGTCCTCTGGTCGGACGGAAACGCTTGTCCGCACGGCCGACGTCGCTAGCGCCGTTACTTCGAGTCGAAGCCCGGAAGCGCGCTGGTACTCGTTGACGAGCGCGTTCAACCAGCCGATCCCACCCCAGACGCCATACCGCCCGAACGATGCGAGTCTGATCTCAGCCCTCGTCAACGTTGGCGGCCGGCCACTGGGGCCGAACCTCTCATCTACCGCCGTGTACTTCGCGGACGCGGACACGCCGCCCGTGACGGTGCACGACAACTTTCCCGTCTGCGACTCCGGCACCCTCCAGGTGCCGATCCCGAGAGGCGCAAAAACCCCGAGCCAGCTGAACCCCAACAACCTGGAACCGACGATGGTCGTGATCCACCGCCGCACCGGCATCGAGTGGAGCATGTACAACGTCACGGCTCCGGGCGAGACGTCGCTGTCGTCGGGGGGAAGCCCGCGATGCCCGAAAAACGGCGATTGGAACGCGATCATCGTCTCGAAGCTCGATCCAGCTTCCGGGAAGGGTGGCTGGCAGGGGCTCGCAAATGAGGCCTGTTGCTCTGGTTCCGCGTCCCAGATCTACTTCCCGGCCGGCCTTGTCCGCCCGCGCGACGTCCGAAGCAGAGCGCCGACCTTTGGGCATGCCCTGAGCATGTCGTACGGCGGTGTCCTCAGGGGTGCTTTCGTCTATCCGGCGAAAGACCACGGCGGGTTCTGTCGGCAGGTGAGCGCGTGCGTGCCCCTTGGGGCCAGGTTCCAGCTCGACTGGAGGTTCGACTGCTCTCGGACGAGGCTACTCGTCTACAGGTGGGAACGACAGGCGTGCCGAACGATGCAGGTCTATGGGATGATCATCAAAGACAGCATGTGCGTCTGGCCGTGCCGCGGAGTTGGTTATGACACTGTGAACTCGTATTCGGTCAGGCTTCCGATCGGGCGCCATGTGGACGGCGGCGGGAGCTACCAGTTCCCGTTCGACAGCGCCTCCGGATACAGGGCGATGCCCGTCGAGATCCTCCGGCATTTCCATGTCATTGACTGGACGAAGTGGACCGGGGCCCGCGTCCTCGTCGCAACGGTCGAGCGGTCGGGCGCGGTGTCGCTTCGGGACGCACGCGGCAGGAGCGTCGTGGGCGTGAGTGGGGGCAGGTACGTGATCATCGTGCGAGATCAGTCGCGTCGGTATGGTCTCCGGCTCTCGGGCCCGCACGAAAGATTGCTGCGGCTGAGCGGGAAGAAGTACGTGGGCACGGTTCGGCGACGCATATCACTCGTTCGCGGGAAATATCGATACTCGGCTGGCCAGCGAGCGACGTTCACCGTCCGCTAGGCGCCCTAAACCTACGATCACCTCCTGCCGCACACGGCGGCAGGACGCGTCGACCGATGTCTTGAACTCCCGACCTTCGCATGCAACGTTTCGGAGATGCAGCGTGGTTTTGTTCTGGACCGAGGTTGTAGAGATGCGCTTTGAGCACTCTTAGGGCCCCTCAAGCCGGCCGGCTGCGGCGGGCCTCGATGAGCCGCATGATGTCCGGAATGGCGAGGCGCGATCCCTCACGTCACGGGGTTCCCTCGCAGCAAAATCCGGCCCGAAGCGTTCCCGCGACGGAGCACCGCGACGACCTGCAGGGTCTGCGCGCCGTGGCCGTGCTCATGGTCGCGCTCGGCCACGCAGGCGTCGGGTTCTTGAAGGGCGGTTACGTCGGTGTAGACGTCTTCTTCGTGCTGTCCGGCTTCTTGATCACCGGACTGCTGCTCTCGACGGCAGCGAAACACGGAACCGTGTCGCTGATGGACTTCTATGCTCGTCGAGCTCGACGGATCCTTCCCGCGGCAGCGCTGACGCTGGTCGCTACATCGCTCGCTGCGTACTTGCTGCTCAACGTTGTTCGCGCGAAGCAGGCCGTCTTGGACAGCCTGGCCGCGTCACTCTTTGTTGCGAACATCCACTTCGCAAAGCATGGAACCGATTACTTTGCGCAGGACGAGCCGCCTTCGCCGGTAGAGCATTTTTGGTCTTTGGCGGTCGAGGAGCAGTTCTACCTCTTCTGGCCGGCGGCGCTGTCTTTCGTGCTGTTCGGGACATTCCTTGGTCGTCGATCTCGCCAACGCGCTCATGTGATCGATCGAGACGCCGTTCGCCGGCTGCTGGTCGTGGTTCTCATCGCCGCCGCGGCATCGCTTGCCTGGTCGATCCACTACACCGATCGAAATCCGACCGGTGGGTACTTCTCGACAATGGCCCGTGCCTGGGAGCTCGCCATCGGCGCGGCACTCGCTATCGGTACGTCGCGGCTGATCGGCGCCAATCATGCATCGCGATTCATGCGCGCTTCCCGCGCGTTGCGGGCGCCCATGGGCTGGGCGGGAATAGTCGCGATCGGCATCGCCGGCGTGGCGTTCTCGAGCAGCACGCCGTTTCCGGGGAGCGCTGCGCTCCTGCCTACCCTCGGCACGGCACTCGTGATCGCGGCCGGGATCGGCAGTGATAAACCGAAGCTGGGAGTAGGCCGCGTCCTGGCAGTTGCCCCGATGCGTTACATCGGCGACCGGTCGTACGCGTTCTATCTATGGCATTGGCCGGTGCTCATCATCGCAAGCGAATACGTGGGCGACGAGCTGTCCCTTAAATCGAACTTGCTCCTCGTTACGGGCGCCTTTCTGCTGTCCATGATCACCTACGCGGTCTATGAAAACCCAATCCGCCGCATGCAAATGCGCGCGCCGGCGAGTGCGATGCTGTGGCCCTGCTCCGTCGGGGCAGTCGTCGTCGTCGCGGCGTTTGCCCTCCGAGGGATAAACGACGCCTCATTCCGCCTGGAGACGAGGGTCGCTGTCGAATCGATCCGCTTTGTCTCTCCAAACGACGTCACGAAGAGTTCGAATTCGGAATCGACTCAAGGCGCTGCGATTGAGGCCGGCCGACCTCTACCGGCCGTGGTCGCATCAGTTCGCGCCGCCAGGCGCGGCGCGGCGATCCCGGCAGACGTGACGCCTCCACCGACGCGGCTCGAGGAACATGAGAACCTCTATTTCTTTCCATCCGGATGCTCGGATTCTGGTCCGACGGAAAGCACCAGCAAAATCTGTCGCCTGGGAGACGTCTCCAGCCGACGGTCGATCGTCGTGATCGGTGACTCTCACGCGCAAATGTGGATGCCCGCAATCCTGCGAGTGGCGGAGCGGGACGGGTGGGCCGTGCTCCCGGTCGTCAAGTCGGCGTGCACTCCCAACACGACGTGGACCAGTGCCGGCGACTTCGGCATCGACGGTACACGGTTGGATTCGCGCATACGCGTCTGCCGCGACTGGTTCAGGTGGGCGTTGCAGCAGCTGAGAACCGTTCGTCCAGACGTCACGCTGATCTCCGGCGCAAGCGGCGGAGCGAGTGGGCAGCAGGCCGAGGCGATCAAGAGAGGGGTCGTCTCTGTGACGAGCGCAGCGAAGCCGTTCTCCAAACATGTCGTCGTCCTCGCCGACAACGACGGAATCGCCAGGCGACCCCTCGACTGTCTGCTCGGCCGCGATGCGACGATGGCGCGCTGTACGACCACGTGGAGCGAGGAGCGCTTCTACCTGAACGACGACCTCGCCGCACTCTCGAAGATCCACCGGTTTGCCTTCATCAAGACGCGCGGTTGGTTCTGCTTCGAGTCGCAGTGTCCGATCGTCATCGGTCGCACTATCGCCTACCGCGACACGGGTCACCTCACCAAGGCGTACGCTCTCGATCTCGCAGAGCCCTTCCGCGCGGCATTGACGCGTGCGCTCCGGACTGGCTAAGACGTCGGCGGATGCCCCAGAGTGATGAAGCCCCACGGTGATGCTTCTTAAGGACCAGTCGGTGGCGCCCGGCCTCGACGCGCGGCAGGTCGCAACCGCAAGTGGCCATTCAGACGGAGTGACTGTCCTTTCGGACAGGCTCGCTGCCGACTACTATCCGGGAAGGCAGACGCGTGGGGTCAGGACATGGATGGTCGACAGTTATCGCGAGAGGCGCCTCGGCTAGTGATTGCGTGCGGTGAAACAAACGGGCGCGGTTCGGTCGCGCCGTTCCGAAACGGATCGGTGCGGTGAGTCGCGTCGAGCCGTCCGGAAGTCCGGAGCCACCAAGTGTCTCGGCAAATCTCCTGAGTTATTTAGGCGTTCTCGCGCGCCGGAGGTGGGTGATACTGCCGGCGCTGGTCATCACTCCCGTCGTCGCGCTCGCGATCGAACTGCAAAAGCCCGCGCGGTACGAGGCGACGGCAGACCTGTTCGTGAACCGTCCGAATCTCGCAGCCTCGCTCGCCGGGGTTGCAGACCCCGCGACGACTTCTGACGTAGCACGCGCGGGCAACACGCTGGCCAGACTCGCGCGAGTGCCGGAGGTCGCTCGTCGTGCGGTGACGGCGGCGGAAGTGCCACAGCGGAGTGCGCCAGGCCTCCTGGGCGCGGCTAGCGTTGTCAGCGACCCGGACGCCGACGTGCTGCACTTCACCGTCCGCGACAGCGATCCCGGGGTCGCGCGACGACTCGCGACCGCCTACGCGGAGCAGTTCATCGCGTTCCGCAGTGAGGTCGCCGTTGCGGCCAACGACCGGGCACTGAAGAGCGTTGATCAGCGACTCGACACGCTTCGCGCCGATGGCGCTGCAACCTCCTCCCTCTACGCGGAGTTGGTGGCGAAGAAGCATCAGTTGGAGACGCTCAATGCCCTCCAAACCAGTGATGCCTCACTCGTCGTACCTGCAGGTTCAGCTGCGCAAATCTCACCCAGGCCCCCGATGCGCACCGCCGCCCTTGGTCTCGGGTTCGGCATCGTCCTCGCAATCGCCCTTGCTTTCCTTGCGGACGCTCTGGACACGCGGATAAAGACCGTCGATGAGCTTGAGAGCACGCTCGAGGGCCTCCCGATCTTGGGCCGCCTCCCGGATCCGCCGAGGGGAGATGCCGCCCATATCGCGATGCTGGCTGATCCGGGAGGTCGTTACGCTGAGGCGGTTCGAATGCTCCGCGTACGCCTCGCGCTGGCGAGTACTCAACCAGGGCCGCAGATCATCATGGTGACGAGCGCGACTGCCCGGGAAGGGAAGTCGACAACCGTTGCCAACCTCGCCGTTGCCTTTGCGCGGGGGGGTCAAAGGGTAATTCTTTGCGATCTCGACACGCGCAGGTCCATGATTCACAGCCTCTTCAACCTGCCTCCTCAGCCTGGGTTGACGGACGTTGCGCACGGGAACGTCGGCCTCGAAGATGCGATCACGGCTGTGCCGATATCTGCCAAGCCGCATACGCAACAGAACGGCCAGCGGCCAGGAACGCTAGAGATCCTCTCCGTCGGACACCTGCCGACGGACCCAGGTGAACTCGTCGGCTCGAAGGGCGTCGTCGACATTCTTGACAGGCTGCGGAGACGCGCCGATGTCGTGCTTGTGGATACACCGGCGATGCTCTCGGTCGGCGACGCCATGACGATCGCGGGATTTGCGGACGCCGTCGTCGGGGTCGTTCGGCTCGGCCTCGTAAAGCGATCGAAGGTGCGCGAATTCGTTCGCGGCTTGACCACGTCCCCCGCGACGCCGCTCGGGTTCGTCGCCACCGGCTCGGTACTCGGTGATCGCTACGAACTGGACCTGTACTACCACGATCCTGGCCCCCCGGCCGAACGCCGCGAGTCGATCCAGCGCTAACCGCGGCCCAGGCCTGCCTGCGGCAGGACTTCTTGGGCGCGACGAAGCGCCCTGGCTCAGCTCCGGCGAGAGAGGAGGATCTGCTGTTGTCGGCTGCGTGTGCGCGCTTCAATTCATGGGGGCGAGACAAAGCGAGCGGCTATGGATGGCCACCTCAGCTTTCCCCGCTTCCGGTGACTTCGTCCCTTTCAGCAGGACGGCGCAACAAAGCTAGCTACGCTCACGAAGTGGGTCGATTACGGGCGCTAGCTGCCGATGTCAATCGTTTTCGCGGGGTCTCGGGCTGATGAGCAGCAGCGTCGACGGTCTGCGGCCGCTTAGCCGTCGATTGCGGCCGCCAAGCGCGGACGCGAGACGACTGCGCCAGGCGTATCGCGAATTCAGGAGGTCGGCTCTGCCGGGAGCCGCGGCAATCGTTGGATCGGCTCTAGTTGCACTCATCGTTGCTGATGCCCTCACCTTTTCTCGAAGCCGTGCGATTGTCATTGTCTACTTGGTCGTGGCGCTTGCCGCTATCGCACATCGCGGGTTGTTGGGTGTGACGCAGCTTCTTGCGGCGACATTGCCTTGGCTCGTTGTTGCCGGAACGCGTCTGCCGCCGTTGACCAAGACATTCGCCGCCGCTGCGGTGACGGTTCTCGTGATCTTAGTCGTGCTCCCGCGCGGTGACGGATCCAAACGGTCGTTCTTCCTGCGACTGGGAATTGTCTGTTTCTACGGACCTGTGCTCCTCTCACTCGCGCGGGAGGGTTACAGCGACCAATTCATCCAGGCCGCGAAGTATGCGCTGTTTCCTGCCATGGTTCTCGCAGTGACGGAGGTGACAAACCATCAGAGTCTGCTCTCATTAGCCAGAGTCGCGCTGGTTAGCGGCACTATTGCGGTCGGGGCGAACCTTGCACTCGGAGTCGCCGGCTTTAGCAGCCAGTATTATGGGGCGGGCGAGCTCCTCGGACTTGCTAGCGAGCACGATCTTGCTTTGCTTGCCGGGTGTGTTACGGCAGCTTGCCTCGCAGCGAGTGCCTCCGTGAGAGGCTCGGCGGCGGTAGCCGTTACCGCAATCGCAACCGTTGCAACAGGAGTGCGCAGCACCCTTCCGGGTCTCGCTCTCCTTGCATTCGCGAAGATGCTAGAGGCGGGAGCCCGTCTTCGAACGATCGCGCTCGTCGCGCTTGCAGTCATAGCAGTATTTGTGTCCGGTGCGGCCGCAGTCGTCGAGGCACGGTTCCGCGCGGGTGAGACCACTGGCGAATTCCAGTCGTTTAGTTCCCTTGGAAGCGGACGGGGCGAGGTCTACTCGACCGCGATCGACAGCTGGCGATCATCGTCCGCAATCGATTGGGGTCTCGGGATGGGACTCAGGTCGATTCCCAAGCTGCAGGAGGAGAAACTCGGTACGGCCGTCGTTGGCCACAGTGATCTGGTGGAGGTGGGTGTCCAACTAGGTATCGTCGGACTCATCGGTCTGTTCTTAATTTGGGGCGTTCTGATTGCGGGTGCACGATCGAAGGCGCCTTTATTCGTTCTCGGTTCCTTCGCGTTATTCAACGGCGCACTCGAGTACGGTGCGCCCCTCGTTGTTGCGATCCTTCTTACTGCGAACGTTGGGGACGGTTTCCATCATGCATCATCGTCGAGGCCGCGTCGTGACTCGCCGGTCGGGCGAGGAATGTAGCGATGCCTGCGTTTCGATACGACGGCGCAATCGATCGTTCACTCGCCGCAAAAATGGAACGCGTCGAGGCGCGTTATGCGGGGCGGACACCGAACGCGTTCACCAACCTTCTAGTGCCGACGTGTAGGCTGCCGCTCTGTCGACTTCGCGTCGTTTGCGGGGAAGCGACGATTCTACGATCAAGCCTGTGGTAGCGGAGACATTTTCCGCACTTTTCGGAGTTCGCGTTGCAACGGCGCTGATGAAAACCTTTGAAACGGTGCCGCCGGACCCAGAAATCGTAGGGGGCATAAACGAAGTTTTCCGACATCCGATCTTCGCAGATGGGTCAGAAGCTGAGCGGAAGCGAATCATGATCGCGTCGGCGCAAAGCATCTACCACGACGAGCTTCAATATCCCTGGGACAACTACTTCGGCCGTGAACTTGGACCACTTCTCGCAGAGAAGCACGCGCTCGACCTCGGATGTTTTACTGGTGGTCGCGCTGTGGCGTGGTTCCAGCGATATGGCCTCGGGAGCGTTTCTGGCCTTGACACGGACGAGGTGTTCATTGAGGCGGCAGAGGCATTCGCGGCCAGTAAAGGAGTGCCAGCGGCGTTCATGGTCGGGCGTGGCGAAGAGCTTCCCATAGAGGACGAGACGTTTGACGCGATCCTCTCGTTCGATGTGCTCGAGCATGTGCAAGACCCAAGCCAGGTTCTCGCGGAGTGCCGCCGCGTTCTCAAGCCTCGGGCCCAGGCATTCCTGGTCTTCCCTGGATTTTTCCATCCCTTCGAACACCACCTTTCCCACGTCACCACGGCGCCTTTCGTGCACTACGTGTTCAAGCCGCGGGTACTTCTAGATGCGTACTGCACAATCCTTGACGAACGTGGAAACGCCGCTGCCTGGTATGCGCGACAGCCGCGCGCCCTCCAATCCTGGGAGCGCGGTAACACGATCAATGGGCTGACGCTCAGACGCTTCCGGCGGCTCGCAACCGAAGCAGGCTTCGTCATCGAAGAACAGGTTCGGAAGCCGTTAGGGAGCGTTGGTCGCCGCTCAACTGACAGCCACTTGTATCATCTCGCTGCGAAGCTCCTACGCCCCTTGGCGGCGCTGCCGTTGCTAGAAGAGGCAGTGCTACATCGCGGCGCTTTCGTCCTGAGAAAGGCGTGAGCGAGCTCTTTCTTCGCCCACGGGATGACTGCACGATCCTGATCGTCGTGAGGCGCCGAGCCAACTCGCAGCACCGTCGGGGTCATATAATCGCGTTCGCTTGGGCTCCTGGAGGGCTCGCCATCATTGGGCTCAGGAAAACACGAGCGGCTTGTGTAGCTTCTCCGGGCTCCGCACACGTTGTGGAACGTGCGGCGGTTCAACAACCGCAGTGCCACCACCGACAGCGGCCTGAGCCGAAGGCTTGCGAGCGGTGGCAGTCGTCTCCGCTGATCGGAAAGCATCGCGCTTGACGCACTTGCGTACGACCATCCCTGACCAGGAAGCGATCAACGTCGCCCAAGCGTGGTGCGACAGTCGCATCGGTACCCGCAGGCATGCTCGAGTTCTGGATGCTGGGTCTGGACTTCGGTCGTATGTCCAGTTTCCTGTGCACATTCATGTCACGGGCGTCGATGTGTCGCAAGACCTCCTCGACCGTAACCCTCGCCTAGATGACCGGATTCAAGCCGACCTACAGGAGCTGGAAATTGCCAAGCGCGTGTACGATTGCGTCGTTTGCTGGGAGGTGTTAGAGCACCTCAAAGAGCCGGCGCCCGTTGTTGCGAAGCTTTGCGAGGCCGTTACCGACAATGGACTCCTCATAATCGGCTCGCCCAACCCGCACTCGATCAAAGGCCTGATTACGCGCTTCACTCCATATGCCTTCCACCTCTGGGTCTACCGCCGGTTTTTTAATCCTGAAGCCACCGACGAGGCCGGCGAAGGCCCGTATAGGACCTACATGAAGTCCGCCGGCGCGGCGTCCGCCGTGCTGCGCACCGCGAAAGGAGAGGGACTGACAAATGTCTATATGGCATGGATAGAGTCCCCGATGCAAGTTTCATTTCGTGAACGATTCCACGTCACAGGCCGAATCTGGGACTTGATTCGCACTTTGACGCAAGTTTTCTCGGTTGGCCGGGTTCGCGCGGACGCGACTGACTACGTATCAATCTTCGAACGTCCAGCCGCGTCGGCGATGATAGGCGATCCGTCAGCCAATCCAATGCGGTCCGCGCAGGGATAAGACAACGCCCTTGCCGACACAAACGCCTTCCACGACACGTGCCCAAGATCGCGGCGGACCACTGACGTCTAGGCTGAACTTGGCCGCCATGTCTCCGGCGTGCTCTCGGGGTTACTGCGATGCGTCGCCGGTCTCCAGGCGACTGACGCCCTTCGCGCACACAA
>Ga0126313_10001239_pt1 | contig 13298 bp, 7 predicted proteins | sample Plot105A_FD_89954 | JGI IMG/M metagenome (GOLD analysis project Ga0126313, IMG submission 89954) | Serpentine soil microbial communities from UC McLaughlin Reserve, CA, USA - Plot105A | ecosystem: Environmental > Terrestrial > Soil > Grasslands | place: USA: UC McLaughlin Reserve, Lake County...
CCAGCGAAGTGAAGGTGAGCGGCCTGCACACGACGGTCGCGATCCTCAACCCGGAGTTCGCGAACGACCGGCTCGAGATCAACACCCTCGACGGCAATGACACCGTCGCCACTGATGGTTTGGCCGCCGGGGCGATCCAGCTGTTCGTGGACGGCGTGCCGGTTCCGTAGAGCACTCCCGGCCGGCAGGAATTGCGGGGCCCTCTCCTCCCCGAGGGCCCCGTTCCGCCGGGTACTGCCCGAGCTCCGGCTCCTTCGTCCTGTCCTCCTGAGCGTCCCACGTGAGCGTGGTTGTTTCTGCGGAGCCGTCCGCTACCGAGCGGCAGGTTCGGTTCAGAAGCGTGAAGCCGGACCCGTCAGGGTTGGCCGTGGCGGGCTGCACGCCATCACGACCAGCCTCTTCGCCTGAGGGGAGCTACCAGACATCTTGACCTCTCAGGCGGTGACCTCCGGTCATTTTGTGAAGTGATACGCGACCCGTGACGGGCTCAAAATCAGCGCCGGCGGTTCCTGACTGCCGAGTAGCCCTGTCCCAGCGCGCGGCCCCAGGCCGCCCCAAGCCATCCTGGGCCGACATGGCAGCTCGGCAAGGGCTCGATGTGAACGTCGGGCGGGACCCGCGCGGCGAAGGGTCGCTAGGCAACCGCCTCGAACTTCGGGAAGAGCGTCCGTCCCTGCTGCGCGTCGAGGTTGGTTAGGGCCGCCACAATCCGCTCGGCGGCGAGTGGGAGGAACGGCAGCAGTTCGCGCGCGATGACGCGGCAGGCGTCGATCAGGGCGGCCAGGACAGCGTCCAGGCGCTCCGACGCTTGGGAATCGCCGTCGCGAGCGGCCTTCGCGATGTCCCAAGGTTGTGTCGCTGAGACGAAGCGGTTGGCCTCGGCGACCACCTCCCACAGTGCAGTTGTCGCGGCGCGGAGGTCGAACGCAGCGAGGGCTTCGTCGATCGCATCCGGCAGCTCAGTGCACCGTGCGCGAAGCGGCGCGGCTTCGACGGGCCAGTCGGGGGTCTGGCGCACTCCCTCGGGCCGGTTGCGGCTGACGAGGGCGATCGTCCGATTGATCAGGTTGCCGAGGTCGTCCGCAAGTTCGTTCGCGCGCGCGGCGATCAGTGGCTCGCGGAAGTCGGCATCGCCGTTGCGTGGCACGTCACGGAGGAACCACCAGCGCAATGCGTCCGTGCCGTATGACTCGATGACCCACAGCGGGTCGATCGCCGTCCCGAGCGACTTTGAGAGCTTCTGCCCTTCGACCGTGAGGTAGTCGTGGACGAAGATCGTCGTCGGCAGCGGCTGCCGTGCGGAGAGGAGGATCGCGGGCCAATAGATCGCGTGGAAACGGATGATCCCCTTGCCAATCAGATGCAGGCGCTCGTCGCTCTCGCGCCACCACTCGCGGTAGGCGTCTTCCGAGTCGTTGCCGAGCGCGGTGATGTAGTTAGCGAGGGCGTCGAACCAGACGTAGATCACCTGCTCGGGGTCGTCCGGCACCGGGGTGCCCCAACCGCGTGCCCGCTCCTGGGCGCGGGAGACGCTGAAGTCGGTCAGGCCGCTCCTGATGAATGCGAGCACCTCATTGCGGCGGTGCTCCGGCTCGATGCGCAGGCGTCCGCTCTCGATCACACTGAGCAGCGCCTCCTGGTAGCGCGAGAGCCGGAAGAACCAGTTGCGCTCGACGATCAGCTCAGGCGCTTGCCCATGCTCAGGGCAACGTCCGTCGGCGAGGTCGTCGGGCAGGACGAAAGCCTCGCAGCCCAAGCAGTAGAGGCCCTCGTAGTCGCGCTGATAGAGATCGCCCGTGTCAGCGCAGGCCCGCCACAACCGCTCGACGCCGGGGCGATGGCGTGCGTCGGTGCTCGTCCGGATGAAGTCGTCGTTCGAGAGCTGAAGAGGCACCGCAAGATCGACGAAGCGTTGCGCTTTCTCCGCGACGAACTCCGCGACCGAAAGACCGGCGGCCACGGCCGCATCGACGTTCTTGAGCGCGTTGTCGTCCGTCCCGCTCAGGAAGCGGACGCTGTCACCGCGAAGTCTGCGGTAGCGCGCCAGCACGTCAGCCTGCACGAACTCCAGCGCGTGCCCGAGATGCGGATCGCCATTCACGTAGGGGATGGCTGTCGTGATGTAGAAGCGTCGCTTGTTGCTCATCGGGTTCCTCCTTTGCTGGCCCTACGAGGCCAGCCACCGATGAGCGTTCCGGCCCCGCGTCCAATGGGGCCGGTTGATCGACGGTCGAAACTAGAGCGCGCCGACAGGCCCTGGCAGCAGGGCCATCATCAGACTGTGCGGCGCGTGCTCGAACATGCTCAGAACATAGCGCACCAGCGCGGCCATGCCAGCGTGAATGACAAAGAACAGTCTCCCCGAGAAGCGTGGCGGTGTTCGGTTGCCCGGCTTTTTCGACCTCTCTCTGTGTGGAGATATCTATTTGCGCCGTGATTGGACCTCTCTGTAGTGAGACTTGCTCTTCCGCCGGCCCCGCGATGACTGAGTAAGAGAACCGAGTTCGAGCTTCTTGCGCCACGGTTGGTGCGCTGAGCGTTGAGGAAGTTCCTGGCGGCTTTGACTGCCCGGCTTGGCGTCGTGCGAGTTCCGTCGTTCCGGAATGCCGCGCGCTATTTCGAGGTAAATCGGAACCCGCGCCGACCCGCGTCGAAGTTGCGTCGGTCGGACGCTGCGGAGTCCGAGAGCGGCGAGACGTACTGAGAGGTGTACCGGCGGCCGCGGTGCTGCGCGACGACAACGATGACGTCGTGGACGGGACACCTGTTCTGGAACTCGCGCGCGGCAACGCCACCGAGCGTCGTGTTGCCGAATGCCCGCGACTCGTGTGACAATACTGTGGAAAGCCAGTCGGGGAAGTACGAGCCCGCAGGCAGCTTCGGGACGGCGAGCTCGATCGAGCCGACGCCCGTGTCCCAATCTCGCTCGCGGTAGCCGTCGCGGCGGTTGACTCGCCGGGGGATCCGCTCCCCGTACGGCAGAGCGCATCTGCCCCTGCGCCCATCAGCGCCTCGGCGAACTCCCGCACCATCTAAGAGGCTCTGGCGTGGCGGCGTTGCTCGGCCTGACTCGTCGGCGAACGGCGATGCCACCTACCCTTCCCGACCACCGTTTCTGATCTGGTAAGAGACGCCCGATCTATCGCGAGGATCCATGCCAGTCCTGCAATGGCTTCAGCGACCCATCTCGCTTCGTGAGAGCCTGACAGGACAGCCGTGCCGACCGCCATCGCGCCGAGCCCCACGACCCATACACCGACTCGACGGACAATGGATGGGATACCCGTGCGGCCCCAGTCGATGACGTCCGCGTGCACGGCGTACTCGGGATTTCGGCTCGTGAGACCGGCTTCTGCTGCATCGCACAGGAGCCCACGAATGCGATCACCAAGGTCCTCGACAAACTGCTCTCGTACGATCGGGTCGGCAAGCTTCGGATCAGATCGTGCGCGACCGACGAATCCTCGAGAGTTGACAATCCGAAGGCGGCCAGGATGGGCGCGGCGATTCGGAGAGACGGCTGCCATTTCGTCCCACGCCGCCCGCACGGTCTGCTCAAGCGCCTCGACATCTGTCGTGTCGAAGACGAAGAAGGTCACTTGCTCGCTGGGTACCTCGTCGACCAGTCGGCCAATCTCGTAGGCGGAGCCACGACGCGCACTGGAGAAGCCCGAGAGATCCATGGCGATCACATGCGCGAGAGATAGCAGGCGTTCTAGAGCCGCAGCCCACGTTGAATCCGTGCACTGGATAGCGTGGGCGGGATACCTGAGGTGAGAGTCCAGGCCCGAAGCGAGACCCCCTAGCGCGTCATCGAGCTCAGCCGCGTTCTCGACGACAACTTCGTGAGCGCGCCCTGCAAAGGCCTTGTACATGTCGTGCATCGATTGGCCGGCGGTGTCGGGCCCGCCCAGCATGAGAAACGGTCCGAATGGTCGCCACTCACCCCCAAGGGAGTAGACGTCGCTGTGCCCGAACACGCGCAGAAACAACAGATTGAGGGGCGCGTAGATGGGATACCGCGCCTCGAGCCTCATCCTCGCCCACCGAAGCCATGCAAAGGTCACGGCCATGGTCGTGCCGATAGCGATGAGGAGGATCCACCACCGGCGCTCGTGCTCGGCCACGCTCGTCCAGACAGCGCCGGCGGCGAGCGCAACCCAAAGCGCACCAAGTAACGGCATCACGAGCGGCCCGATTGACCTGCGTGGAGGGGACGCTGCGGCCGCCAAATAGACAACTCCTAAGGTCACCGCGAGCAGGATCGGCACCCAGAGCGGGATTCTGTGGACGTCTCTCGCGAGGGCTCCGTCGCCGACGAGTACGAGGGCGATCGGAATGGCCAGCATCACAACCGTGCGACGGTAGACCCTGCAGATCGCCGGCCCGCGATTGAGGTACGCAGCACGTCTGGTTTCGTAGGCGGCTCCGCCCCTTGGAAGCGCATCGATTTCCAGGGTCTCGATCGCTAGCTCAGGCGAGGGATGCACCGACGCATTTGCGTGCTCCTGCGTCTGTACTCGGTCGGAGCGCGCGATGTGCTTGTTTCCGCCGAGGCTCGCGGGCCGCTTACAACTTTCTCAATCCTCCTTCTGGCAGCACGGCCTAGCAGAACCACCACGAATACCCAGACGAGAACCCCGACCAAGAGTCCCAGGAAGGCCGCGACGGCCCAGAAGACCCACATCGAAGTCTGGGAAAGGATCATCACGACCGCGATCATGATTGCGATCAGTGGGCGCGGCTGGGATCGAATCTGCGATCTCGAACGCCGCCGCCGACCGGGCGAGGCTCACCAAGGCTCGGAGAACTCCTGCGCCCGAAAGTCGTGAGACTTTCGGGCGCAGGACGATGGAGCGTACCGGGATCGAACCGGTGACCTCCGGCTTGCAAAGTAGGCGGTCGTCAGCCCCCGCTCGTACCATGCGGGGCGACGGCGTACCATGCGGGGCGACGGCGAACGGTGACAAGCGGCCGCGTGGAGCGCCGTGCAAAGCGACGAATCGCCGCGGCGAGCGGTGCCAGTCGATCGCTGGCAGCGATGGGCTCTGCGCCGCTCATCGCGACCCTGACCACATGCGCCGGCTTGGCGCGAAGGGCGGATCGGTCGGCAAGGGGAACGCGCAGCGGCGCGGCGCGATCGAGAAGACACCGGAGCTCCGAAGCGTCTTGCGAACAATGGACCCGCACATCGTCAAGGCTGGGCTCGAGGAGATCCTCGTCGGCAACAACGCGGGCGCGAAGGTGTCAGCCGTCAAACTGCTGGCGGACCTCGAGCTGTATCGGCAGGGCGATCGGGACAGTCGCGAGAACGAGCTGAAGCTGCAGATCAAGACCGCGGCCGAGGAGTTCGACCGCAAGTTCGCCTACCGGCTGGAGCGGATGGACGCGATCCGCCGCAAGCAGCTCCTCGAGATCCTCGAGCCGATCGGGCTAGGCGAGCTGGTCGACTTGGACGACGGGCAGCTTGTTCGCGAGCTTGCCCGCCGGCTCGCTGCGATCCCTGCGGCGGTACGCGAGGAGCACGTCGCGCCGTGAAGATCGTCGATGTGGGGGGCATGGGGGCGGGTCTTCCCCTGAGGCTCTTTCGCCACGAGACCGACCTACTCGTAGGCTTGTTGCCTGCATGGGCAACCGAGTCTAGGGTGCGGCAGGAGTACGTCCTCGCCTAGTTCTCCCTGCTCAGCGCGTCTGCACATCCGACAGTTTGTTAGCTTCTTTGCGATATGACCAACGTGCTTTGAACGACGCGAGTACCTGACGGCACAAGAGGCGGCGGCGGTCTTGCGCGTCAACTTGGCTTCGATCTATAGGGCGTGTGCGCGCGGCTCGTTGCCGGGGTTGGTCCCTACCGCCGGATCACGGGCCCACCGCGGGGAATCTCCGGTCACGCATCTACTCGGCAGGTCGGGCAAGGGCCATAATCCCAACTGGCTGTAATTGTCGCTAATGGAGGGAGCGCCTTGCCGGCGGCGAGGCGGATGGTTGCTGCTGCGGTGCGAACGGTGGAGCGGGTTCCAGGGCGTCCGGCGATCGTGCTCGTCCCGATCGCCCTTGCAGTCTGGTTACCTCAGACGCGGATCAGTCCGCCAGAGGCGGCGGCCGCGTCACTCGCATGCCCCGAACTGAGTGAGGCGAGGATCCGCGCCGAGGCTGTCACCGCTTGCCTGCGCCGGGGCGCGCGGGTCGACTTGTCGAACAAGACAATTCGACACGAGCTGGATCTCAACCCTCTCGAAGTCGTCGAGACGCCGTTTGCTTGCCGCCAGTGCACCTTCGAGGCCATCGACGCCTCCCAAGTCGTCTTCAAGAGGACGATCGAGCTGACCGGCTCAACCATTAAACGCGCCCTGAAGATGAACGGGGCAATCTTCGAGGGCGCGGCTCTCTTCGACTCCCGGCCCGAGACGCCGTTGACCTTACAGGCGCGGGCCGACTTCAGGCGCGTGGTCTTCAACGACATCGCGAGTTTCGAAGGAGCAACGTTTAAAAAGGGCGCAACATTCACTTCGACACGCTTTCTCGGCGACGTCTCGTTCTCCGCGGCGACATTCCGCGCTTCGGCCGCGTTCAATGATGCGGTCTTTGCACAAAACGCCGCGTTCCGATCGGCGGACACATCAGAAGCGCCCGCGCAAGGGAACGACGTGGACGAGGGACGCGGCGTTTGTGCTAGCGAAGGTTCGGCCGCGGGTCGGGGAGCGTTCGAGGGCCCGGTGACATTCGACCGGGCCAGCTTCAGGGGCGGCGCCGACTTCCGCCAGCGCTGCTTCGGGAGACGCGGGCGGTTCGAGCAGACCGACTTCGCCAAGCGGGCGGAGTTCGTCCAGGCGGAGTTCCTTCGCGGCGCGACGTTCCAGGGCGCACGGTTGACCGGCGGCGCGACATTCCGGGACGTCGAGTTCGACAAAAAGGCCGACTTCAGGAACGTAGCCGCGGGCGGAAGCCTCGATTTCACAGTCGCAAGCTTCCTGGACAAGGCAGATTTCTTCGGTCTCCTCGCCGACGCCGCGCTCATTTTTGACGACGCGAGGTTCGCGAAGCAGATCGACATGCGCGAGCTGTCTGTTGCGAGCCTCGTCCTCGAAGTGAACGCGGCCAAGCGCGCCGACAGTGACGTAGAAAAGCGCGACATCCTCCGGATGATCGAATCGAGCGCGAAGGAGCGGGGAGATCTCGCGGCTGCGAACGACGCTAGCTACGAGCGGCGGAAGCTTCTGAGTAAGGAATACGGACCCCTTAGGAGAGCCTGGGACTACCTCGTCTACCGAGGTCTCGCCGGTTACCTCGTTCGGCCCAAGCATCCGCTAATCGCTCTTGCTGCTCTCGCCCTCGTGGCCGCGCTGATCCGATGGCCGCTAGTGAGGCGATCACAACAGTCGGCATCGGCAACCTCTCTCTCGAAAACGCCAGCCACCAGGCAAGCCAGGAGTTCAGCCAGCGCCGCAACGCTCGTCTTGCGGCATCTCCGCGGGTTCCTCTCCGAGTACTGGCGGACCATCCGGAGGACGGTGAGAGACAAGCAGGAGTCGGAGCCAGAGCCGCAGCCACCGTTCATCGAGGTCGTGATCTACCGGGCGCTCTTCGTCGTCGCGCTCATCAGCCTTGCCAACTCGAACCCGACGCTCAGGCAGATGGTGGATGCCGCGCTCTAGACGCAGTGAGGCGAGAGTGCTCGGGCTGGTCGCGGTGCTCGGCCTTGCCGCATCGGCGGCGGGCTGCCGCGGGCCTGACGAGACGGTCGGACGGGTGACAAGGGTCTATGACAAGAACGTGTTAGTCGGGTCGGCCGAGGCGAGGGAGGGAGACGGCTTCTCCACGAAGACCCGCCTCGCTACCGATCGCTCCGGGAGCGTGGATTTCGAGCTCGACAGCGGAACCAGCTGCCACACGCGGCCGAACTCGGAACTTGGAATCGAGCCGGACCGCCGGATCAGCATCCACTTCCGCGCCGGCACGTCTGTCTGCTCAAAGGATCCCAACGCGGAACAGCACAAGTACCTAGCCGGCAAAATCCTCGTCACCGCCGAGGACCCCGTGTTCGGCGTGACCGTGAACGGGGGCGAGAACGTCGTCCAGGTGACGTTCGGGTTCGTCGAGGTGGAGACGACCGCTGCCCCCGAACCGGTCGTCGTCGGTCCGGATCAACAGGCGGTTGTCTCTCCCAAGCAACCGACGCCGCGTCTCGAGAAGATCGAGCTCAGTCCTCGTGACAAACGGATTACGGATGCACTCGAAGAGCGCCTGCCCAAAGCAGAGGCTAAACCGCCCGGGAATCTCGACGAGATCGTCCTAGGGATGGCGCCTTCCGCGCCTGACTCGGTGAAGTCCTTCGCGAGGAGGTTGCTTGCGACCACCTGGGACGTCGAGGTCCTGGTCGAGCTGCTACCGGCGCAGAAACTGCTGACAAGCCTCCGTGAAGGAATTGTCGACATCGTCGTGGCACCGAAGTCGGCGACCCCGACCGATGAAGCCGTGCAGCTCTTCACGAGACAGGGCACAACCTGGGTCCTGGCGACCTCGCCCGACAGCAGCTTCGAGCAGGCGCTCCGCAAGCTCGTCAATGTCTCGCTGCAAACCGGGGAATACGGCGACATGTACGCCGAGACGTTCGCATCAGAGCCGTCCTACGCGCGCGCACGCGGCAGCGGTTTGACGGTCATCTCCCCCGAACCCGAGAACGCGGCTCCAACGACGACGATCACGCGGAACCCACCGAGCACGACCACGAACACCACGGCAACGTTCCACTTCGAAGGCTCGAAGGTGAGAGTGCTGTTCAGCTGTCAGCTCGACGCGGCGGATCCGGAGCCGTGCGAGAGCCCGCAGACGTACGCGACCGTCGCGCCTGGCGAACATACGTTCACATTACGCACGACCGACGCCGCGGGAAACGCCGGGCCCCCCGCCATCTACAGGTGGGTCGTGCAGGCATCGGACGGTGGGGATACGACCGCGCCGGTGACCACGATCACCTCGGCGCCCGAGAGCGAGACGACGAGCGTGGACGCGACTTTCGCTTTCGAGGCGAACGAGCAGGCTGTCGAGTACGGATGCTCGCTCGACGAGATGCCGTTCCAGCCCTGCGAATCTCCGAAGAGGTACCAGAATCTCCTCGCGCGCGACCACGTCTTCGCCGTTCGGGCGGTAGACGCCGGGGACAACGTCGGGCGCGTGGCGAAGCGGAGCTGGACGATCAACGAGGCCGCCGGCGGCCCGATAACCCGCATCATCGCCAAACCGAAACGACGGACGACACGAACCACCGCCTTATTCCGTTTCAGCAGCGAGCCAGGAACCCGCTTCAGCTGCGCGCTCGACGGGATGAGCTTCCAACCATGCAGAAGTCCCTGGCCCTACCAATACCTGAGCCGGGGAAGACACAGCTTCGCTGTTCGAGCAAGTGCTCCGAACGAGAAGTTGGGGCCCGAGGCGAAATACAGCTGGTCGATCGTCGGCTCGGTCGACCGGGAGCCGCCCGTGACGACGATCGTCAGCACACCGCCAGCGCGAACCCGGGAGCGAGACGCGACCTTCAGCTTCCGCGCGAACGAACCGAACGTCCGTTTCGGCTGCTCTATCGACGGCAGCGACTTCGAACCTTGCTCAAGCCCCTGGCCGTACGAAGACCTCGAGGTCAACGCGGAGCACACGTTCGCGGTTCGCGGCACCGACGCCGCTGGCAACATCGGCGAGCCCGTCCGGTACATCTGGGAGATCGGAATCGGCTGACGCGGCTGGACCTGCGGCGGATTCGCGTGCTGCATAAAGGCGCGCATGTTTCTTAATTTCGCGCGGGGCGGGTCCCGAGTTTGAGCCCGCCGTGCGCTTCTTCGAGGTCGACGAGCTGCCGGTGTCAGCGATCGGCCGCGATGCGACATCCTGGGGCGGCGGCAAGCCGCGGCCGTATTCGTGGGCTGAGACGTTCTGCAAGGGCACGGAGATCGGGGCGATGGAGTTCAGCCGGCGCCTCAAGTTCGAGTTCGAGCTGCGCGAGCGCTACCCGGAGTGGCGCCAACTGAGGGCCGCGTGAGCGCCGCCGCGTTTCCATAACCGTTTCCATAGGCGGGCATCCTGAACATTCTGCAAAGCCGCGAAAGAGAGAAACCGCCTGTTTCCAGCGGGGATCTCAGTGGAGCGTGCGGGATTCGAACCCGCGACCTCCGGCTTGCAAAGCCGGTGCTCTCCCAGCTGAGCTAACGCCCCGTGTGGAAGAGTGTAGAGGCAGCGGCAAGAGCCAAAACGAGGATCCTCTATCTAGAAACCGCTTGACTTTCCGCCGCCTACCGCTTACAAACCTGCTGCTTCGCGAAGGTTTGGACAAAAGCTAGGGGAGGGGACTCCTGGGGAGGTCTCGATGAGGACGCGTGTCCTGCTTTCGGGTGGGCTTATGCTCGCCCTGTTCGCGGCGACGTTCACCGCCGCCGCGGCGGCGAGATCGGACGGGAAGGCGGCGAAAGCCGGAACCTCCCGTATCGATCTCGCGACCTACAACGCCAAGCGCTGGATCGTCCAGCTCGACGGTAAGCCGCTTGCGCGCTTTCCGCGTGTGAAGCGGGCAATCAGCTTGGCCGGCATCGCCCGGCCGAAGATCGACCTCAAGGCAGCGGTCAACCGCCGCTACCTCAATCGGCTTGCCCGCGCGCAGACCGGCTTCGCGGCTCGCCTCCGCAGTGCAGTCCGCGGCGCGCGCGTGGAGCGGACGTTCAGGGTGACGCTGAACGGCATGGCCGTCCGGATGAGCAAGACGCAGGCGGCCAAGGTGCGGAAGATGAAGGGAGTCCGTGCAGTGACGCCGGACATCCCCTACAAGCTGAACATGTACGCAACGCCCGAGCAGATCGGCGCGACCACGTTCTGGCCGAGCGTCGGCGGGCAAGCGAACGCCGGTAGCGGGGTCAAGGTTGCGGTCATCGACAGCGGCGTCTATGTAACGAAGGACGCGGCCGGGAACTACACCGGCAACCCGTGCTTCAACGACGCCGGCTACACGGCGCCGAGGGGCTATCCCAAGGGCGACACACGCTTCACCAACAACAAGGTGATCGTCGCCCGGACGTACTTCCGTCCCGACGATCTCCCGACGGCCGGGGACGAGACGGCAGTCCCGGGCCCCGAGGGAAGCTCGCACGGGACGCACGTCAGCGGCACCGTCGCCTGCAACGCCGGAACGCCGGCGACTGCTTCGGGCGCGTCCGTGACGCTGAGCGGCATCGCCCCGAGGGCGTACCTCATGAACTACCGCGTCTTCTATCCGAGTCAGAGCGCGGATGGGTTCCAGAACGGGAACGCATTCGTCGTCGAGCTCGTGAACGCCATAGAAGACGCCGTTCGCGACGGAGCGGACGTGCTCTCGAACTCGTGGGGCTCGAGCCACCAGAACACCCTGGATTGGCCCGACCCGATGGTGCAGGCGGCCGAGGCTGCGGTCGACGCCGGTGTCGTCGGCGTCTGGGCGCAAGGCAACAGCGGTTCCGCAACTGGCACCGGGAACCTGCCGTCCGCGTCGCCGAAGCTGATCGCGGTCGGCGCGGTATCGAAGAACAAGACGATCTCGCCCGGCTTTGTCGACGTGACGACCGCCGGGGCACCGGCGAATCTCCTGGGCATGGATGTCGGCCCCGCGGGCTACGGGCCGCAGGTGACGACGACGTTCGGCCCGACGCAGTTCGCACCCGCCTCCGGCGGTACGAACCTCGCTTGCGCGCCGCTTCCGGCTGGCTCCCTCACGGGCAAGATCGCGGTCGTCCAGCGCGGCGTGTGTGAGTTCAGCACGAAATCACTGATCGCCCAGAACGCGGGCGCCGTGGCCGTGCTGATCTACAACTCCGCCGCGAACGGCGACAACCTCCAAGCGGCAGGTGCCGGTGTAGACGCCGACAAGGTCACGATCCCGACCTGGTTCATGCGCCGCTCGGACGGTGTGAACATGCTCGCGTTCCAGGCGGCGAATCCGACCGCCGAGGCGAAATTCACGTACAACCCTCACGTTGCCCGGAACATCGGCGACGTCGTGGCCGGATTCAGCTCGCGCGGGCCGACCCAGGACAAGCTCCTGAAGCCCGACGTGGCCGCACCGGGTGTGGATGTCCTGTCGGGCGGCTACGGCAGCGCTTCGTTCCCAGCCGTCTACACGGGCTTCGGCGCCGTCAGCGGGACGAGCATGGCGACGCCGCACGTCGCGGGCGCCGCGGCGCTGCTGCTCCAGCTGCACCCGTGGTGGACGCCGGCCATGGTCAAGTCGGCGCTGATGACCACGGCGACCGAGGACGTGTTCCTGAACACGACGCAGACCGTGCGGGCCGGCGTGCTCGATCGCGGCGCGGGACGGATCGACCTGACCAAGGCGGGCGATCCAGGCCTGGTCGTCAACAAGCCGAGCCTGAGCGGCCGTGAGATGGGTGCCGGGCAGTCGAAGACGTTCAAGATCCGGGCCCGGAACATCAGCGGTGCGGATGACACCTGGGACGTGTCGACGATCGAGACCGGCACCGCCGCCCAGACGGCGAACTTCAACATCACCGCCGGGACGACAGCACTCTCGCTCCGACGCTGGAGGGCCGGCAAGTTCACGGTTACCGTCGAGTCCGTCGCCGGAGCCGCTGCGGGCAGCTACGAGGGCTCGGTTGTCCTCGTCAGCCGAGCGACCGGCAAGCGACTCCACATCCCGGTCTGGCTGCGGGTCGTGCAGGCACCATCGGTGGACGTGCTGCTCGTCGATGACGACGGCTCTGGATTCGCAGCGGGGCCTGACTACTCGGCGCAGTACAAGGGCATGCTCGACGGGCTCGGCCTGTCGTACGAATACATCGACATCAGCGCAGTGTTCTTCAAGCCGCTCCTGGACCTGTACAAGTACCGGTCGATCGTCGTTTTCACTGGTGACAACGCGAGCTTCAACACGAGCGGCTTCTTCCTGTCCGATCACGACGCAATCGCGGAATGGCTGGACAGCGGCGGCCGTCTCTGGGCGCTGGGGAAGAACCTCGCTCTGACCGAAGACAGTGGGACGTTCCACTCACGGCTTGACCGAGGACGCATCATCAGCGGCTACCTCGGTCTGGTCTTCGAGAGCGACAGCGTGTACCCGGGGGCGCCTCCGGTGCCGACGGCGAACGGTCTCGGCCCATTTGCAGGGACGACGCTCGGGCTCAACCAGAGCTCGATCGACGCCTACTCGCCGAGCCCGAATACCGACACGTACAACGCGCCTCACACGATGACCGCATTCTTCCGCCAGATCGGCGGCACCGGCCCGGCCGGCAGCGCGATCTCGTTCGGGCGCTCGTCCGACTCGA
>Ga0126313_10001240_pt1 | contig 13293 bp, 11 predicted proteins | sample Plot105A_FD_89954 | JGI IMG/M metagenome (GOLD analysis project Ga0126313, IMG submission 89954) | Serpentine soil microbial communities from UC McLaughlin Reserve, CA, USA - Plot105A | ecosystem: Environmental > Terrestrial > Soil > Grasslands | place: USA: UC McLaughlin Reserve, Lake County...
ATAGTGATACCCGCGGCAGTAGCACTCGCAATAATAATTGCATTTACTTCAGGATTTTCAAACGGCATAGCCTTTGCAGTTGGGGCGGCGCTATCTGGCATTACGGGCCTCATCTCCCTCAAGATAACTGTCAAAGCGGCAGTAAGAGCGGCCCAAGCAACATCGAAAGGATTGGGTCCGGCATTTGCCACTGCGTTCCGCGGCGGAGCCACGGTCGGGCTTTCAGTGCCGGCGATGGCTCTTATTGTTATTACAGTATTGTATTTCGTGTTTTCTGACCCGCTCATGATAGCCGGAGTGGGAATCGGCGCAAGCCTGATAGCGCTTTTCATCAGAGCCGGAGGAGGCATTTTCACAAAGGCGGCAGACCTTGGGGCCGACTTGGTAGGCAAGGTCGAGGCGGGCATCCCTGAGGACGACCCGCGCAACCCTGCCACTATAGCAGACAACGTGGGCGACAACGTGGGTGACGCAGCAGGCATGGGCTCTGACGTCTACGAGTCGTACATCGTCACGATACTTGCTGCTATGCTGCTGGGCGCTCTTATTGTTCCTGCGTCCCTGCAGGCGATTGGCGGCGACAGGTTTGGGCTCACCACACTTCCAGTCATTGGCATCGAAGTCAATCCCCTTGTCCTGTACCCGATGCTCATTGGAGCGTCCGGGCTCATTGCGTCGATAATTGGAGCCATGACGATCACTTCAAGAAAAATCTCTGACCCGATGAAGCCGCTCAACATCGCGTTCATGGTCAGCGCGGCGATAGCCATTGCGCTCAACTTTTTCTTTACCACGACGTTTCTTGGTTACAACATGCTGTCCTACGCGCTCTTTACGACCACGGTTGTAGGCGTGATACTCGTGCCGGTCATACAGAGGATCACCGACTATTACACCAACTACAAGTACAAGCCGGTGAAAGAGATAGCTGACTCGACAAAGTGGGGCTATGCCTCAAACACGCTCACCGGCATAATCATGGGCATGCAGTCCACCGGCCCGTTCATGCTTGCAATCGTGGTCGTGCTAGGCGTTTCCTACGGCATCACCTATGGAATAACTCAGGATCCGCTCATGGGAATCTATGGCACCGCGATGGCTGCAATGGCGATGGTCAGCCTTGCAGGCATTGTGCTCTGCATCGACGCGTTTGGGCCAATAAGCGACAATGCCGGCGGCATCGTGGAGATGACTGGCATGGGAGACGAGAACCGCACGATAACTGACAAGATTGATGCAGTCGGCAACACCACCAAAGCGATAACGAAGGGTTTTGCAATCGCAAGCGCGGGACTTGCGGCGCTTGCAATGATTCAGGCATTCCAACACGAAGCTGACAAATTGTTCCCCGCGATGGCGTTTGAATACTCGCTGTCAGACGTCGGGCTTATAATCGGCCTGCTCGTCGGCGGCCTCATTCCGTTCTTTGTCACGAGCCAGCTTATCGGCGGCGTCAGCAGGTCTGCAGCCAAGATGGTGGACGAGGTTAGAAGACAGTTCAAGGAAAAGCCTGGCATTATGGATGGCACAGACACGCCGGACTATGCACGGTGCGTCGACATTGCCACTGGCGCAAGCCTCAAAGAGCTGTGGAAGCCGGCCGCTGTTACAGTTGCCGCGCCGATCATTACTGGAGTGCTGCTTGGGCCGACCGCAGTGGCAGGAGTGCTCATGGGGGCTGTTGTAAGCGGCCTGTTCCTTGCATACCACCTGGCAAACAGCGGAGGCGCGTGGGACAACGCTAAGAAGTACATTGAGATGCAGGGCAAGAAAAAGACAGAAGCTCACGCAGTCGCAGTCGTGGGCGATCTGATAGGCGACCCGTACAAGGACACTGCCGGGCCAGCATTGAACACAGTGATCAAGCTGCTCAACACGGTGGCTATAGTGTTCGTGCCAGTGTTTATCGCAATACTGGCGCTCTAGTCCCAGTTCAAATTCCACTGGCTCCACTATTTTAAGGGGATATGTAGAGAGGCGGCGTTTGGGTCCCTATTGATATCACTAAAGGTTAAAGCAACACACGCTATAGTTAAGGAGTTGATGAAGGTTTTATTATTAATATACCTCTCATGCCTTCCTCTGAGTGAATTGTGCATAGATAGTTAAACATTCCCTCCTTGTCGAAGCGATACTGCCAAGATTGGTTTGGTTGAATAAAGCCGCTGTCTATTGCCACTGCAGATGTTTCTGCATTAGTATTACTACTATTCTCGGTTGAATTTTCAGGAATTATACCAGTGGTGTTAGCAGCATTTGATGCTATAGTTTGGTTGAATACACCGACCACGTTGTGAGGAAGATTTGAGGGGTTAGTCCACCTGACAACAGAACCAGCATCATATATTATTACTGCATTTGGAACAAACATATTCACATCCGCACGTACAAGATTCGGTTTTGTCGTATCATTTATAGCTCTATCAGCCTGCTGTAAAATCTGCGTGACTTGGCGTTTATCTACATCAACTAGGATATTCCAGATTTGTTGATGCGACTCGATTTTTTCGTTTGCAATCTTGTCAAATGCCTTCGGCTCTGAATAAAGTGCCCCGTTAACCATTTGCCAGTTAGCTGTAATTATTACTTGACCTGCTGAGCTATGAAGGAGCTTCCCACTCTGCCTGTCAATCATAACTGTGGGCTGAACTGCAGCAATCGTAACAGCGGCTTCTTTGGCTTTGGATTCATCAAGTATCTGCTTTACTCTTGCATCACTTTGCGCAATGTCAATACCGCGCTGAGCAACATCATTGACTGCATAGACGAAAACATTTTCCTGCAGAGTAGGTTCTTGTAATACCTTCATGTCAGACTGTATCGTGACATCCGTGAGAGGATTAAATTCTCTTGCTCTTTCTTCAGGAAGAACCCCCGAGCTAATAAGGACAGCTCCAATCACTATAAAGATACCAATTATAACGAATAATGGAATTAATGATCTGAGATTTTTTCGCAATAGTCGTCATCTTTTATGTCGCTTGAAATCATATAACCCTATCATAAAGGAGAAAGGTTAAAGCTAGAGATCGAATCCCAAGTGACACAAGCTCTACCTGCTGCGGAGCTCGTCTGATGGATCAGATAGAGCGAGATAGTATGTTAAGTTCACTAATACAACCTGATCACGCGGCTTTAAGATAAATTTGAATCAAGCACTGTCCTGCTCTCAGAACATAACTGCAACGACTTTTTTCCCTTCTGAGTAATTGTGAATTTTTTGGTGTCTGGATTATAGTTTAGCAAATTTTTATCCTGCAACATCACTAGATAATGAATTGTCTGCGTATTATTCATCATTGTGATATACGCAATTTTAGAACGTGAAAGCGGGTTCTTCTTTATTTCTTCTCGTACCAGAGTGTTGTGACTTGTTAATGCAGAGCTTTTTTCTTTAGGCTGGCGACACAGCAACCCGCTTAGACGCTTGACCAAAAATATAAACACAGGCCGCGCTATCGACATTCGCATAGATGGAGTTTAACACTAAATTCGACGCCAAGGCGATCGAAAACGAGGTCCACAATTACCTCGATAACCTCGATTTAAGGGCTCATTTAGAGAACGAGATGGCAGGAAAAGAGCTCGTCGGCTACATAGAGGGGCCGCCTACCATGAACGGCGAGCCCCACGCCGGCCACCTACGCGGCAGGATAATCAAGGACTTATGGTATCGTTTCAATACGCTCCAAAAAAAGAAAGTCATTTTCCGCGCAGGCTGGGACACGCAAGGCCTGCCTGTGGAACTTTCGGCGGAAAAGGAGCTTGGGCTCACCGGCAGCAAGGCCGAAAACATTAGCAAGGTAGGAATTGAAAAAATAGTCGAAACCTGCAAAAAATTGATTCACGCCAACAACGAAAAGTGGGTCGCCGCCGACAAGCTGCTCGGCATGTCGTTCGACTACGAAAAGGCGTACTGGACTTTCCGCGATGAATACATCGAGCGGGAGTGGCAGTACCTGAAAAAGGCGTGGGATAGCAGCGTACTCCGCGAGTGGTTCAGGGTAGTCGCCTACTGCCCGTCGTGCCAGACCTCGCTCAGCAACGCTGAAGTGAACCAGGGCTACGAAAACGTAGAGGACCCTTCGTTCTACTACAAAGTCAAGCTGATGGACGAGGACGCATACCTGATAGTCTGGACCACGATGCCTTTTACAATAGTCACAGACGAAATGGTTGGCGCCAACCCAAAGGCCGACTATAACTATGTCCGCGTCAACAACAATGAAAGATGGATAGTCGGCGCGGACAGGATGAACGACCTGATGAAGGAGCTGCGAATTGAAGATTATGCGGCTGACAAAACCATCAAGGGGAGCGAGCTTGACGGCAGGCACTACATTCATCCATTATTGCACATGATACCTGCCCTTGCCGAGCTAGCGAGAGCAGGCTCCATCCACTTCGTAGTCGCAGAAGATTTCGTAGACACTGTCACTGGCAGCGGGCTTGTGCACTTGTCGCCGGCAAACGGCGAAGATGACTTCGAGATAGCAAGCAAGCGCAACGTCCCGATATTCGTGCCAATAGACGACAGGGTGATTTTTACCGAAAAAGCTGGCGCCTTCAAGGATCTTTTCGTGAGGGACGCTGACATGAAGGTCATCGAGGCGATGAAAGAGGCAAACGCGTCAGTCAAGATCGGGAAGATAAAGCACCAGTACCCGACATGCTGGCGCTCGCACCACAAGGTTGTCTGGCTTGCCCGCCGGGAATATTTCTACATCATTGAAAAACTTGGCGACAGGCCGCTGGAAGCAGCGCAGAACGTCAAGTACTTTTTCGAGCCTCCAAAGAACAGATTCGTCGAGATTATCAGGGAGCAGCACCCTTGGTGCATTTCCCGCGAGCGGATCTGGGGCACGCCGCTGCCGATATGGTCATGCATCAAGTGCGGTCACAAGGAGCCGCTGTTCTCAAGGAGCGAGATAGTGAAAAAGGCAACTGAACTGCCTGACGGCCCGGACTTTGAGCTTCACCGGCCTTGGATCGACAGAATCAAAATAAAGTGCGGCAAGTGCGGCGCAATGATGCAGAGAGAGCCCTTCGTGCTGGACACTTGGCACAACAGCGGCGCCGCCCCGTATGCTTCGCTTACTGACCAGGAATACAGCGACCTGATCCCGGCTGCTTTTTTGACTGAGGGCATCGATCAGACAAGGGGCTGGGCATACACTCTGCTCATGGAAAATGTCATCATGAATCAGGCGGGCGTAGCGCCGTTCCAGTCTTTCCTATTTCAGGGGCACGTGCTTGACGAAAAGGGCAACAAGATGAGCAAGAGCCTCGGCAATGTCATAGAAGCCCAGGCTCTGCTGAGCGAAAACCCTGTCGACCTCGTGAGGCTGTATTTCATCTGGAAGTCGTCGCCCATCGAGTCGCTCAACTTTAGCCTTGCAGAGATGAAGGCCCGGCCATACCAGATTCTGAGCACGCTCTACAACCTACATATCTACTTTAAGCAGAACAGCGCGTTTGATAGGTTCGATCAAGATAGGCACAATCTCCAGTGGGTCATCGAGAACAACCTGCTCAGCCCCACCGAAGTGTGGCTTCTATCCAAGCTGCAGGCGCTTGTTTCTGAAGTCACAGAATCGTTTGATAGGTGCCGGTTCCACGAAGGTGCCAAGGCAATTGATGAATTCATAATCAACCACCTGAGCCAGACGTACGTCCCGCTCACCAGGAACATAATCTGGGACGACAGCGCCGAGAACTTGGACAGGCGCCTTGCCGTCTATTCGGTGATAGGGCACGTGCTGCTGCAGCTGGACGTAATGCTCCACCCGCTGTCGCCTTTCATAACCGAATACCTCTACCTTACCTGCTTTGGAAGGAAAAAGAGCATCCTGCTTGAAAGCTGGCCGCAGCGCGACAAAAAATTAGTAAACAGCAAAGTCGAAGCAGCGTTTGACACGATAAAGGAAATCGTGTCGCTTGCCAATGCTGCGAGGAACCTTGCCGGCCTCAAGAGGCGCTGGCCCGTCAAGGAGATTTTGATATGCGGGCCGGGCCTGAAGGACACGCTTGGCATGGAAGAAAAAGAAGAAGAGGGCATTGCCGACGCGCTCAAGGGTCTGCTCAACGTCGAGCAGTACCGGCTCATCGAAATCCCTGCCGGCTCGCAGCTGGAAAAGGTGGCCGGCTTGCTTGACAGCAAGATGCCCATCGCAGTAAATATATCGCTTGTGAGAAAGAATGTCGCACCAAGGGTCAAGGTGGATATCGGCAAGGTTGTTCAGGCGTTTGAGAGCACCGACAGGATGGAGCTTCTCCGCTCACTGCAAAAATCCTGCAGCTATTCGCTTGCGTATGATGGCAACAACAAGTCTGTCGACCTTGCTCCTTCCGACGTCGAAATCACGTACAAGGCTGCCGAAGGGTACTCGTCGTCAGAGAGGAGCGACCTCGTCGTCTTTATCTCGACCAAGCGCGATAAAGATCTGATAGGCAAGGGCATGCTGAGGGACCTTGCTAGAAACCTGCAGCAGCTGCGCAAAGAGCGGCAGTACAACCCGACAGACATACTCAACGCCGCATACGTAGCTGGCCTTAATGACGAAGAGATAGGCGCGCTTGCCGCAATGAAGGACGAATTGACGTACCTTGTGCGCGTCAGAGCGGCGGTTCCGTCAAAAGAGCCACTTGACAAAGTGAACTACAAGACAGTCGAGATCGATGGCAGAGAATTCCAGATATCCGTGGAATAGCTAGAATTTACCAAATGGTGTGCATTTTTGCTGCTATAATGTAATATTGTTCTATTTGCGTTGCTTTACTACATAGGAAGCAGCAAGCAGCAAATGTTTGCGGCCTACTGTAAAGTAAGTAAAAGTTGTTCTTTTGCAGGTCAACAATTGTTGCCATACTATTCTAAATACGTATTTTCTTTGGATATCCTGCGATTGACCAATGAGCAGGTAATAACCTTCGACGGTTGGGTTCTGAACAGGCTGAGGGAGCGGCTGCGGAAGGCTTCGATAATAGCCAGCAGGACTGGCAGGCCCGTGGTATTGTACAGACACATCATCGAGGAGATGGACCATTCTGCAGAGGAAGAGATAGCCACAGTCAATGAGCAATATGTGGTGGTGCAGGTGATAACCCACGGTGGATTTATCCCTCCAAGCTTCCAGCAGCAGTACGTGTTCACGTTTTGGCAGTTCTCCGATTGGATAATGAAGGGCAGCGAAGAGCTTCTGGCGCTGTGCCTCGACAGCCTGAACCAGGAAATAGTGGACTAACTAGGTCTAAATAGATGTAGTTTTTCATTATAATACTTGAAATGGCCAAGTTTGATGGAATAAAGGGGCAGGAATTGCTAGACGTCGAGGAAACCAAGGGCGAGCTTACGCTAATCTTCAAGGACAACAGGTACCTGTTTGTCAAGATCCAGAACGGTCAGCTTGTAGTGAATTCAGTGCCGGAATAGCAGCTATTACTTCTTGCTTTTCAGGTACTTTTCATACATTGACACCGCGGTTTCCTGTACTACTGATTGGATGGAACCAGGTCTCATGCTCCTTATCTTTTCAATTGCCTCCTCTGCCGTCATGCCTTGCTTCTTGACAAGGTATGCGGCAAGTACTGAGCCAGTTCTTCCCTTGCCTGCAGCGCAGTGGACCATGACTGGCTTGCCTGACCTGATCTGCTGATCAATGAAATCGACTGCCTCGTCGAGCTCTTCAATGGTGGGGGCGCCAAAATCCTCAACTTTCAGATGAAGGTAGCCGACGTCGTCGTCATCGTCATCGTCGCCTCCGTCAAACCACTCTGGCGGCAGCGGCACTTCCCTTACCGTGACGATGGATTTTATGCCCTGCTCCGTCACCCACTTAAATTCGCCTTCGGTGACTGGCAGCCCGCACCCGGCCAGCTTGCCCTCAATGACCCAGCTAAAGTTGGTGGGTCTGTCATATACCCTGCCCCGAATCCATCTGTAGGTGTCGCCGATCCGTGTCAAACATCAGTGTACGGGCAGCTACAATTTATTAACGATACGCATGTATGCAGTCATAATAGCATATGCTCGAGGCAAAGTGCCCCCAGTGCGGCAAGCGGGCCGAGGTTAACAACGACATGTCAAAGGTGGAATGCAGGCACTGCGGATTTTCTGCGTCCTATGACGATTATATCGAGATAATGAAGGGCAAGGCAGTGGACATCGCCGACAACTTTCAGATGAACTGGGATCGAAATCCGTTCTAGTCTGTCTACCAAGTCAAACCTTTCTCGCTGCAATCCATATGGCCGCCGCAGTTTGGGCATACTAGGTGGCACGCCTGCATGTGCTTCATTTCAAACCCACAGCGCGGGCATTCAATGATTTCTTGCTCGGCTTCCAATTACAATTAGGCTTGGCAACAGGCGCTTTTAACCGTTTCATGATCTCGAGTATAAAAGAACTAATAATTATTATTTTTTGATGTTCCACTGGATACGCACGCATGTATACGCGCATGCGTGCGTGTGTATATGCACATATATACACACACATACACAGGTGCCCAAAGGTTAATTAAACGTTGAAGGCGCCTGATTTTCTGCTTTGGCCCAATTCAAACTGGTCATCTCGGACACAAGAGGGAAGAGCATCACGCAGGAGCTCAAGGATAGAGCTGCCCAGCCGCTTGTCGGCTCGAGGATAGGGACCGTCATCGACGCCTCAGTCATTGGAGTTGCAGGCGGCAAGCTAAAGATAACAGGCGGCAGTGACAAGGCAGGAACGCCAATGCGCGCGGACGTGCACGGCGGCGTAAAAAAGTATATCCTGCTCTCTACCGGCGTTGGCAATAGGAGCGAGGCCCGAATAAGAAAGCTGATCAGGGGCAACATGGTCACCGAGGAAATCTACCAGCTGAACTGCATGCTTGTTGAAGGCGCGCTGCCTGAAAAGCAGGCAGCCGAAGCTGCGGCTCCGGAAGCAGCAGCGGCAGCAGAGCCGGCAAAGAAAAAGAAGTAGTAATTTTTTCCGTACCCTTATATCTCTGTGAATTTCACGGTAGTAGAGATTGCACTGGAAAGAGACCCTGCCGGAATGGTACATCAAGGAATACGGCTACCAGCCCTGCGTCAACATCGGCACCTCGGGCCATGTCGACCACGGCAAGACCACACTTGTAGAGGCCATCACCGGCGTCTGGACCAGCGCCCACAGCGAAGAGCTGAGGCGGGGCATCACGATAAAAGTTGGCTACGCCGACGCGGCGTTTTACAAGTGTCCCAAATGCCCTGCGCCCGTCTGCTACAGCACCCAGCCAAAGTGCAACAACTGCGGTGGCAAGAGCGCGCTTCTCCGGGTGGTGAGTTTCGTCGACTCGCCGGGGCACGAAAGCCTGATGGCAAACATGCTTTCCGGCGCCGCGCTCATGGACGGAGCTATTCTGGTCATGGCGGCAAACGAAAAGGTGCCGCAGCCGCAGACAAGGGAGCACCTGCTTGCGCTCTCGGTCTTGGGCATACAGCAGATAGTGCTGGTGCAGAACAAGGTGGACCTCACCGAGTACCAGGAGGCGCTTGACAATTACCGCCAGATAAAGGATTTCGTCAACGGCAGCGTCGCTGAAAAGGCGCCAGTCGTGCCAGTGTCGGCCCAGCACAAGCTCAACATCGACGCCTTGATAGAGGCGATTGAAAACAACATCAAGACGCCATCGCGGGCAAAGAATGACGCCCCGATAATGCACATCTTGCGCTCATTTGACGTCAACAAGCCCGGCACGCCGATAAAGCAGGTCAAGGGCGGCATCATCGGCGGCGCGCTTACTCAGGGCGAGTTCAACCTCGGAGACGAGATTGAGATCCGCCCCGGCCTTCTGGATGAAAAGAAGAACAGGTACGAGCCCATCACGTCACACATTTCCACCCTTGGCACCGGCGCCGGCCTTGTCGAAGCAGTCAAGCCCGGCGGCCTCGTGGCAATCGGGACAAAGCTGGATCCGACGTTCACAAAGAGCGACTCGCTAATCGGCTCAGTCATTGGCAGGCCCGGCACCCTTCCAAAGGATGTCGAGGACGTGAAAGTAGAGACGCACCTTTTCGACACAGCGGTTGGCACTGCCGACATGGTAAAGGTAGAGCCAGTCAGGGTGAAAGAGGCACTGCGCCTTAACATCGGCACGGCCGCCGCCATCGGCACGGTGACAAACGTGCGGGACAGCAAGGTAGAGGTAAAGCTGAAAAAGCCGGTGTGCCTCATGCCAAAGAGCAGGGTCGCGATAAGCAGAAGGATAGCCGAGAGATGGCGCCTCATCGGGTCAGGAATAGCCGTCTAGCATGCAAGTTCTCTGTGACACCAGCTTTTTGATGGTACTTGTCTCAAAGCCCATAAAGCAGGTGGGCAAGATAGAGGCGCAGTTTGACAGGCTCGACTTTCTGGTGCCTGACATCGTTGTCGGCGAGCTGGAGCGGCTGGCTCAGAAGGCCGGCCCAAAGAGGTCGACCCTTGCAAAAACCGCGCTGGAACTGTCAAGGACGAAATTCAGGACAGTCGCAGTCGCGCCCGCTCGGCACGTCGACGACTCGATAATTGAATACGCCGTCAAGAACAAGTGCGCTGCCGCAACGATTGACACCAACCTCCGCAGGAGGCTGATAGCAAGCGAAGTGCTGGTGCTCACCCTTAGTAAAGACAGGCTGATTGTCGCAAACCCGAACCTCCGGCCCCGGGGATCAGATTTAAATAAATTTTGAGAGCCGGGAATTGTATGCTAGACTTTAACGGAGTCGAGTTTCACTGGCTTGGCCACGACGGCTACAGGATAATAGCTGGCGATAAGACGATCTACATAGACCCATTCCAGCTTTCAAAGGCCCAGCAGAACAGGAACGACGCCGACATCCTTTTGATTTCGCACAACCACTTTGACCATCTGAGCATGGACGACCTAAAGAACGTCGTCGGCAAAAAAACAAGCATAGTGGCAGCCAAAGAGTGTGTCGACCAGCTCAAGGGAGCCGGCGCGGACGAAATAAAGGGAGTTGCGCCCGGCGACAGGATGACAGTTCAGGGCGTGCCAATTGAGGCCGTGGCAGCATACAACATCAACAAAAAGTTCCACCCAAAGGCGGACCGCAAGGTCGGGTTCGTCATCACTGCGGGCAACATGCGCATCTACCACACCGGCGACACCGACGACATACCGGAGATGAGCTCAGTCAAGCCGGATATCGCGCTCGTGCCGGTATCCGGGACGTACGTCATGACGGCAGAAGAGGCGGCCAGGGCAGTGAATGAAAAGATAAAGCCCAGCAAGCTAGCGATCCCGATGCACTACGGCGCGATCGTCGGAAGCGATCAGGACGCGGCCAGATTCAAGCAACTTGTGAGCGTGTGCCCCGTGCAGGTCTTGGACAGGGAATAGGCAGGCGCATCTGCAGGCAGCATCTCGAGAATTTTTGATATCATTTTTTTGCGTTAGTAACATATGCAATTTCCGGTGTCCTGCGCTTGTGGGCACTTCTGTCCACCATTTCTTTAATTCTGGCAACCTGCTCCACCGGGATGTGCAATTTCTTTGCAATCTCTTTCTGATTCATTATCTTCCTGTCAATCAAAAGGTAGAGTATGGAATCTATCATTTCATAATCCATACCGATCTCCTCTTCTGCTAGGTGGTTATTCCACAGCTGGGGGCTGCTTTTCTTTTCTACTATGGTGCTCGGCACGCCTAAAAAGCGCGCAAGTGTCCTCACTTGCGTCTTGTAAAGGTCTGCAATTGGCAGGATGTCCACGCCTCCATCGCCGTATTTAGTGAAATATCCGATGTAGTATTCGCTCTTGTCTCCGGTGCCTGCTACAAGATAGTTCTGCAGAAACGCATGGTAATGCAGGATGGACATGCGCACGCGGGCTGCAAGGTTTCCCCTTGCCTTCCTGTCGTAGTCTGGCAGGGCCTCTGCAAACTTGGCTATTATTGGATCCAGATCTATGATTTTATGCTTCACACCTGCCGCCTCGGCAATCTCTATAGCATGATTGACATCCTCTTTTGACGTCGCGCTGCCCGGCATTACCAGCCCAAAAACATTCCGAGGGCCCAGCGCGTTTACGCTTAATTTAAGCACGACAGAGGAATCTAGGCCTCCGCTCAGCCCGATGACTAGCCCTTTGGCAGGACTCTTTTTTGCAACATAATTGGAAATAAAGTGTTCTATAATCCTTGATATCAGGCCATAATCCTGATCTTGCAATTTATGCAATAACACGTTCTGCAAATGCAACTGTAAGCAGGTATGGTTCTCTATTAATAATATGCGTCTCCAATTGATGTTTTTTCACACAAACGCTGGAGAATCTATATCCTGCCTCCTCAATTATCTCTGGATGCGCCTATAATGTGGCAGTACCTTAAAAAAAGGGTAAAAAGCACCCAAAGGTCGATGTTGGAAGGTACCAGACCGTTATTTTCGGCCGGATCGTTTGAATTCCAGACGAGGCACCTATTGGTAATTGCGGTTCTCGCTCTTGCCTTTACATCCGCGCTAATCATGAGGTCTTACCCGGCCAAGTATGGCTTTTACCTTAACGAGTTCGACCCCTATTTTGACTACAGGGCCACCCAATACATCATAGATAATGGCCTTGACGCATACTGGCAGTGGCACGATACCATGTCGTGGTATCCTGAGGGAAGAAACGTCCCCGAGACTTCGCAGTCGGTGCTTCACATAATGGCTGCCTACATGTACTTGGCATTTGGCGGAGGCATGTCGCTGCTCGACTTTACGATCATTTTTCCTGCAGTCATGGGCTCGCTGACGGTGGTTGTGATATTCGCCCTTGTGAGGGTGCTTGGCGGAACCACGGCAGGCTTGTTCTCGGCGCTTTTGCTGGCGTTCAGCCCATCCATCATCCAGAGAGGGAACCTCGGCTGGTTCAAGTCCGAGCCCTTGGGCCTGTTCTTTGGCTTATTGGCCATGTACCTGTTCATCTCTGCGATTAGGCACAAAGAGATCAAGTACGCAATCCCCAAGGCGATAGCCGGCGGCATTGTACTGGGCTTGGCAAACGGCTCGTGGGGAGGCATCCAGTACTTTAGCATCCCGATCGCCATCTTCCTCATAGCGCTGCCATTCTTCAGGAGAGACCTGACCATTCCGATGTACGTGGCAATCGCGTTCACGGCGTTTACGCTGATAAGCGCGGCTGCCTTTCCTAGGCCCGGAATGGAATTTGTGCTCGGGCTGCCAGGCATTGCAATGATGGGCGGCACTGCGTTTCTGATCATCGCCACCTTCCTGAGGAGGATCGGCAGGCCGAGGCAGCAGCTGCGCAATACTGTCTACCTCCTG
>Ga0126313_10001241_pt1 | contig 13287 bp, 19 predicted proteins | sample Plot105A_FD_89954 | JGI IMG/M metagenome (GOLD analysis project Ga0126313, IMG submission 89954) | Serpentine soil microbial communities from UC McLaughlin Reserve, CA, USA - Plot105A | ecosystem: Environmental > Terrestrial > Soil > Grasslands | place: USA: UC McLaughlin Reserve, Lake County...
GGCGCAGCCCAGAAGCCTGAGTTCTCATCAAGAGGCCTGGCAACGGGCGGAAAACGTCACGGGTTGAGCGGCAGTCCGCGCTAAACTGCCGCTCACCAGGCGTAGACGCGGTTATCACGAGCGAGCCTCCGCAAGAACGAGAACTTCAGCCATCGGCTTGAGATTCGTTTTACTGGGCATCGCTCGAGCCCCTGCGCGTTGCTCGAAATTTTGGCCTGGCCTGTGCCTTTTATTCATGATGCGAGAGTGGCGAATGTCTAGTGCGGCGCCTCTAAAGGAGTTTGACGGTGGCTTGCGCGAGAATGACCTTCATCAATAAGAAAGTCGACCGTCAACCAACTTCAGTTGCGGTCCACTAGAAGGGAAGCTCGGGTATTGGAAAATGTTTTGGCAGGTACACCCAAGGCCGCGTCTTGACCGACGCGCGCTTTCCGAATAGCCATATCGTTGAACGGCAAGATCGGCTGGTGACTTTTGCTGATGCAATCGCTTCATTGTGGTGAGTATGCTGTACTAGTTCGTGGCAGATGGGCCCAAAACGTCCATGATGACTACTAATGCAACTTCACCGCACCACTGGCAAGCCAGATTGGATTGCCGTGCCACCCGGGAGCCACAACAGGTGGCAACGGGTAGCCGTACGAACGCATGGCATCGGGACGCCGAGCAATGTCGTTACTTTGGTCGGCTTTGTCCTGGTTTTGATCGGATTGCAACAAATATTGACCCAGAATTACCTGTTCGGCACAGTCCTATTGGTAACTGGCCGGCTCTGCGACATTCTAGACGGCTGGCTTGCTGAACTTACCCGTACCAAGAGTCCCCTCGGGGAATTGTTGGACGCCGCCATCGACAAGATCGTTACCATATTGACAGTCGCCATCTTCTTCGCAGCCCATATTTCGCCGGCCTGGGTATTGATTGCCCTCGTTACGCCGCACATTCTCATCGCCATAATCATCCTTGGCTGGCGTATTCACAAGGTGGCGTTCCATCCGTCCCTCGTTGGCAAACTCAGCATGGCTGGCGTCTGGCTGAGCCTCGTTGTCTACGCCTTGGATCATGTTGTTCATCTGCCCGCGGCAGCTCTGACTGTCACACAAGTTATCGTTGTCGCCTCATCAGCCGCTGGCTTCTACGCGGCCACACTGTACGCCCGTGGTCGTAACTAAGTCCTGATGAGACGGGCCGCTCCATGAATCCCGTCAACCATCCCACGCAGTGGACTGCAACTGAAGTTCTCGGACGGTTGGCAATTCTTATTGATCCCTTGCGGCGGCGTACCGAGCGGGAACGGCGACCAAGGACCTATGGCCGAGCGATTCTGCACCCATCGCAGCACAGTCACGGCCGTTCTGCAGCGGCACAGCGTCGAGCTACACAAGTCGGACCATCCGATGAGGAGGGGCTGAGGCGCGTCGCCCTCTACCCCGATGGCTGGTCGTCGGCTTCGCCTGGCGGAACGCTACGTCGTCGACGACATGACTGTTCGGCGTTATCTGCTCGTCGCTGGGTCGCTATGGGTCGCCGTACGAGCGCCCGCAACAGCCGCGGTGGGGCATGCCGCAACGACCGACTCCGGGCAAATCCAGTTGACACTCAAGTGTCCAGAGCCAATAGTCCATGGACCATTCCATTCACGGCTGGTATATGGGAAATACCGGATGAGTAGCGTGTCGGCGATCGGGGCGAGGTGCTTAAGCAGTTGGAGAAGGCACTCGTAGACAAGAAGAACTTGCAGCCAGAGTTTGCTAAGACTGTGCGCAAAGAACTGGAGCAGCCGAAGGGTCCGCATTCTGAGCGGCTGGCCGATCTAATTAACAATAAATCGGTCTATGCCTCGCGATCGCGTCGGCAGTCGGTAAGCCGTCTTCCACTAGAGAGCAGCCGAAACGCCGCCAAGTTGTGCGCACTTCTCAGCAAGAGTCATCTGATTCATCAGAGCGAGTACCCGCTCGCCAGCTTCCGCTCCCGGCTCAAGCTATCGACTCTTCACTGTCGCATCATCGAATCAAGAGAACCATCGGCAAAAGAATATGCTGCCGGCACCTATCGAGGCCCGGGCCCCGGACGTTCGAGCATCTTGCGAGCGGCCTCAACATGTGGAGGCACAGTTCGTCGTAATGCGAGAGCCTGCCGCATCTCGCGTAATGCCTGAATAATCGCTCGGCGCCCTACCGGATAGGCGAGTTGCTCCCTCAAAATCTCCAAAACAACCGGCCAAGGTCGGCGCAAGACTGCCGTAAGCAGCCGGCTCCGAGCAGCGCGAACCTGACGGCTCAGGCTGTCTCGAGAGAGCGACGGATGATGACAGGCGATTATTGAATCGACGTAGGCTAACCCCCAGCCGAGCGCGGCCAAGTCGAGCGCGAGACGCTCTTCCTCGCCCATGAAGAAGATGACATCGTCGAAGCCCCCCGCGGCCAGGAATGCATCCCGTCGGACTATCGCGCATCCCGCCAAGAATCCGAGCACTGATGGACCCGGAAGATCTTCCTCGATTGGTAGAGGAGAGTCCGCCATAAGCCCGCAGATAGGATCTGGCCGCTGCTCCTCATTGACGAGCACACGTCCCGCTAGCACCGCGAGCCGATGGTGCTTGTCGAATACTTCCACCGCCTTGGAAAGTGCGCCAGGAGCCCACCACGAGTCATCGTCGGCAAAGGCTACGTAGGGCGTGCGTGCAGACCGGACACCGATGTTCCGGCCTACGGCCCCGAGGTTCTTGCTGAGCGCGATCACTTGAACGTGCGGGAAGTACTGGTTTACGAGTCGCGGAGTGTCATCGCTTGACCCGTTGTCGACAATAATCACCGGGAATTCATGCTGAGGTAAGGAGCGGCGTAGATCTGGCCAGCGGTTGAAAGTGGCCACGACGACCGTTAACCGCGCTTGACTGGGATCCTTTGAGTTCTCAACATGCATCATCCATTTCCCCCATGTGCGCTAGAGACACTCGGAATGAGCCACATTAGATGAGCTGGTCCAGCAATGCTTACCTCATCTGCTAGGACCTAATGATCGGCCGTCGACGCAGGCCGCTCAACGGCGAATCACTGAGTCCGTGGAGCGACGCCGCTGCACTTGCGACTGACCGATCAATATTCATGTCATCCCGTTAGCGCCTCGCTGGAAGGTCCCGTTGCCGGCGGCCCAGACTGCATGACGCCAACACCGAGCTTGAGGTAATACAGGGATGATGGACACTTGCTGCAAGCGCCAAGATCCCACACTGAGAACGGTGCCTAACCTTCGACGTAATTGATCTTGACACTGAGGCAGTGGTCGATACCCTCGACGCAGCCCGTGCCGGCCAGCAACCGTTGTAAGCGGTTGTTGAGACCGGCCATGGACGGTGTTCCAGATTTCGTAGTGGTTGTCGATGACGACCGGATGGTCGATCCCCCGGTCCTTTGTCGCCTGCCGGACGCGGTCGATATCGTGCTCGAACCAGAACTCCGAGCGTGTGGACTCCGATGATGACCAGCCCGTTATTCGATCCTCAACGTTCTGAAGGCGCGGCGGCGCCTATAAGTCGTCGGCTGGTTCGCAAGTCATAGTGGCCCGACCACTGCATGTGCAAACACCGACAAGCGGAATATCTGAGAGAGAAACCCCTGCCATGATCAAATCGTTCCGGCAGGTTGGGCGCATCGGCTCAGTCTCCTGTGACCGCGGAGGGGTGTCAGGCCAGGCGCTATGCCGTCGGGAGGCGGGCACCGCTGTGACTATGCTGAGGGCAGTTCCTGGATTACGGAGGCAACCCGTGAGGGTACTCGTGATCGTCCTCGTTGCGGTGGTCGTGGCCTTTCTCATCGGGTTCTTTTGGCCGGGTCGTTCGCGCCAGCTACAGGAGAAGGTGAAGGACAAGGCGACCTCCGCACGCGGCAAGAGTCGCCGCCGTGCGGGCAAGCTGGGCGACTGGACCGCTACTTCCATCAACAAGGGTCGCTGGTTGACAGAGCGCAGTGCGCACGCTGGCCGAATGGCTCACGACAAGACATTCAGATCCGAATGGGGCGCTCAAGAGGAGCAGGAGCTTAACACGAAGTACGGCGAGGGCGCCGACCGCGGAGAAGGGTCTTCGGACGAAGAACCACGGGACAAGCAATGACGTAGACGCGAGATCTGTACGGCGCTCATAACCCAACCCCCGGTCCAGCGCCAGTCCGGCCACGACATTCACCTGAGCCAGTTTGCGGAAAAGACGGCCGTCAGTAGCGGACTACCGAGAAGGTGAGACCCGCGCCGCCCATCCCCGGAGTGACAGGCTTACAGCAACGAGTTCGGTGGTAGCCGGAATTCATCGCAGCGCCTTCGGCAGATCGAGCGGCACTTCGCTCGCGCAGTGCGCGAGATCGGATGACGGTCATGTGGTACGGGTCCGTGATGCGATTCGCTGCGCCGCTAGATGATGGCGTGCTGGCGGAGGCCGCTTGGGGTCGGGCACCGGCGGGCGGTGAACCAGGCGGCGCGCCGTCTGGACGCTCAGGCCGGTCTCCGTCGGTTCACCGGTCGCTCGCGACGTGTACGGGTTCCACGTTTCCATGACTTTTGCGTACGAAAAGAATTTGGGTCTGGACGCTGCCGCGATCGTGGTCATCACCGCCTTCGCATTCCTGATCCGGCAGGCGGCCGGGACAAGCCTCGCCACCGCCGTCACTGTGAGCGGCTTGGGTCGCGATGGATTTCGTCTCCGAGGCGGCCAAGACCGCGCTGGTGGGCGTAGCCGATGGAGGCGACCAATCAGCAGCACCGGAGAAAGTACATACGCAACGGCAGGGCTGCCACAACGTGGCCGGGCATACCCAGCCGGTTCAGCGTGAACTCTAGTGCTGGACGTTTTCGGTGTGCATCAAGTCGGCGTACTCGTCCGGCAGCTGGTCCAACACATGCAAGTACTCGGCGCCAACCGCCTCGCGAAGGGCGGCCGTCACCGCCCGGGCATGCTGACGTGCCTCCTGATCGCTGCACCCTCTGCCCTCTTCGGCAGCCACGCGGCGGTAGAACTCCTGACTGTCGAACCGTTGTGGCCCCTCGCCCGCTAACAGCTCCGCGGCCAGTTCAGGAGGCAGCTGCGCAGCTAGATCGGATGCTTCCCCGGCCAACCGTTGTCCGAGCACCCGCAAGGTCGCTCTAACTGCCATCTCCGCGTGCTCCGGAGTATCAATTCGAGCCGACTCCCGCACTGCCGAGACGATCTGATCTTTATTCATCGTCATCCCCTTCCAGGCACCGCGTCCCCACCGATGACTACTACCTCAGCCTAAGCCCGGAAACACGGGTTGTCGGCGCTGCCCGGGGGTAGCAAAGGCCCTGCCGAATGATCCAAGTGAACGACTTACTCGTCAAGCAGACCGAGAGCCAACATGACCGCCAAGACCGGTGAACGCGCTCAGCAGACGGGCGATTTCTATCCTGACTCTTGCGGAGAGAAGGTTCATGTCACCAAAGGCGGCAAGATATCCAAGTGCCCCGATGGTCATAGCAACGTCGGCACCCGCCGTGAGACGAGATCGTCGCACGGCCTACATTCAACGCCACTAGGGCCGTCACGGTGAACGCGCCGCCTGGCCTCATCTGGCCCTGGATTGTGCAGATCGGCTTCGGCAGGGCGGGCTGGTACGCGTACGACCTGCTCGACAACCTCGGGCGGCCCAGCGCCAAGCACACCATCCCCGAACCGCAGCAGATCCGCGCGGGCGACGTGGTGCCCATCTACCAAGGCAAAGGGGCGCCCTACGGGGTCGGGCGAAAGGTCAAGGCGTTCGAAGCCGAGCGGTGGATGCTGTCGTGGGACGACAGGACCGAAGACACCAGTTGGGTTTGGGCACTGTATCCGGTCGATAAGGACCAGACCCGCCTCATCATGCGGGTCCGATCCGCTACCGGTGGACCAAGCCGACAATCTTGTTCAATCTGCTGGTCGAGTCCGCCGACCCGGTGATGATGGGCAACTGTTTCCTAGACATCAAGCAACGCGAGAGCCCGGCCGCGACGTAATCCCCATCGATGGATCAGTCACCCCCTGCAGAGACGGCCAAACCAAGTGGAAGTGGCGGCGGGAGCTGGCTTGCCGACATGACGGTCACCTCTAAGTACCTCAGCAAACAGGGCCCACGGCCGCCGACTTGAGGTCCGGGCGCCACCCGAATTAGCAGCAGTTCGATCCGCCCACGGGCCACGTATGAGACGGCCTAGCGCGTTCCGGCGGCGACGTCGATGTAGCCGAGGTGACGAGTGCCTCGCTGCCGCACCAGGTGAGCAGTTTAGCCGCCATGGTGCCGGCCGTCCGTGGGTCGGGCGGAATCACTCCAGACGAGCCGGGGCCGGTCGCACCTTTAAGCGGTCGTGAAAGATGCGACCGCGGTTGGACGAGTCCTGACCCTACCGCCGCCGAAGCAGAAGCCAAGGGCGCCGATATGGCCTCAGGGCCACGCCGTTCGAGCCATGGTGGCCAAGGCCGGCGAGAGGCCCGAGAAGACCGTTTGGAACACTTCTGGATCTTGTCGCCCTTGGTGACGTGGACCTTCGCGTCACAGGACTCGCACCGGCGCAACGAGCCGTGAGACGGTCGACCGGCAGGCGTTTCAGGAAACCCCTTCCTTTGGGAAGCCAGCCATTGGACATTCGAAATCGTCGTCGAGGGCTCGTTAACTGTGGTCGCCATCCGGTGACCCGCTGGCGCCAGCTTCGGCCGGCTTTGAGTCGGGACCTGCCGCCCTGACCGCCGGCGACTCCATTTCGCCGCGGCCACTGAGGTCCGGCTGGCATGCCGAGAAGTCAATTGGGGTCGTGGACCAGACGAGTTGCGAGCCGGTCGATGGCAGAGCTGGTGAGGTTCGGCCGGCCACCGGGGTGACTGACAGTGAGACCGGCAGCAGCCGTGGCTGACCGGCCGGCCCGGGTCGGGTCGTCGCCTCGAAGGAGAGACCAGGTCAGTCCGGCAACGAAGGCGTCGCCGCTGCCGGTGGTGTCGACCACGGGGGCCGCATCGAGTAGCGGAAGCATCAGATCCCCGTCAGGCCAGGCCAGCAGGTTTCCCTCGGTGCCCACGGCCAGGGCCACGAGGTTGGGCCCCTTCTTCAGCAGTTGGCGGGCGAGGTGGCGCGCCATGTCGGGATCTTCGATCCGGTGACCGGCGAGCAGCTCGGCTTCATGGGCATCTGCGCGCAGGACGCTGGCTGGTTCCAGGATCTGGTCGCGACAGGCCGGGTCCGGAACCCCGTCCAGCACGATCCGGCAGTCTGGGTTGACGAGGTCCAGGGCGGCCAGGACAGCCTCGGGCGGCTGCTGTAGCTGCAGGATAACCGTTGAGACCGACCGGAGCAGGTCCGCCGACCGTTGGAGGTCAGACGGGGTCAACAAGGCGTCGCGAGGGACTGACTCGAAGTAGTGGAACTGGCCGTCGCGGGTGACGACGTCGACCATCAGCGCCGAGTCCGACTCAGGTCGCTGCACCACCGCCGTGACGTCGATGCCGTCGTATCGGCACTGGGCCAGCAGGTCACCGCCCACGCCGTTGTCGCCCACCACACCCACCAAGGCGACGGGGACGCCGAGCTGGGCCAAGCTGACCGCGATGTTCGCCCCCTTGCCGCCCAGGAGCTCACGGCGCTGGCGAACGTCTACGCTGCCGCCGGAACCCGGAAGCTCATCGACCACCAGAACAAGGTCACGCGCCACCTGGCCGACGACCACCACGTCAGGCTGCATGGTTCCCATCCTCTCCGCCTCCAACTCGCCCGTAGCGGCAGTCGCCCGCTCCGACGCACCGGGCCCAGGCATGGTTTGTGCTGCCGGATCGGCGGGCAGCTCCGCTGTGAACATCAGGGAAGGGAGACGGTCATGGCTGTGTGCGGTGTGCGTAACGACTACGCCCGGGCGTTCACGATCACCGACGTGGACGGCGGTCAGCTGACCCTTCGACAGTTTCCAGTGCGCGATCCACCGCCTCACCGGAGTGCGCCTACTGCGGTTGCAAGATCATCGGCCACGGTGAGAAGGCCGACGGCCGCATCATCTGCTGCTTCCACTGCCCGCGCCAGAGTCAAAGACCGCAACACCCGCCGGCCCGCGGCCGCCGGTGCAATTAGGAGCAGTCGGAGTTCTTCGACTCTCACGGAGGGCTGCGGGTGGCCACAACGGCGCCATCGGGGACTACCTTGCCGCTATCTACCGCGGCTTCGATCACGGCACCAGACGGATGAAGGAGCTTGGGACCTCGGCGCGATTGCCTGGCTCGTTCAGCCCGACTGGTGCCCGTCCGCCTTGACGACGAGCCCCGTCTTGCACGACGACCTCAACTAGGGCCGGGACCCGTTACGTCACCTGATCCGTGAGGTGCGCGATGTCATGCCGACGCGGTGCTCAACGATTTTTCACCAAGCTGCCTGACGCATAGTACGGATCGGCTGCGAAGGCAGCCTGGTCATACGCTTTCGGCGTGCGCTGGGCGCAACTGAAGTGGGTTCTCGAAGAGAGCGGAGAGTTCCCCGACCTGCAGGGGCTCGATCGGGCGGATGAGCGGATCGTCACGTTGCCGGACGGGGTCGATGCGGCCACCTATTTGGTCAAGTGTCCGAACCGAGATGTCGTCGTTAAGCTGAGCAGCGTGGGCCTCGAGGCTGAGGCGAGAGCCCTGCGTGCGTGGCGGCCGTACACCTCTCGTGTCCCGCAGGTCCTGGGGCTGGGCACGATGCCGTCAACAGAGGAACCCGCGATCAAGTACCTCATCCTCGCCGCAGTAAAGAACGACGAGGGAGAGATCGTGGAAACCGCAGCCGACTACCTCGAGCGGTCGCCTGAGAGCGCTCGGGAAGTTGGGCGCGCCCTGGGCGCTGAATTGCATCGCATGCATGAGGCTGTGGACCCGATGGGTTTTGGCAACTTCGCGGACTCTCCCGGGAGTGAGAGTACGTACGGCAGCTGGGGCGCGTACCTGGAGGACTTCTTTGCGCTCCATGCGGACTTCGTTCGGCAGCTGAGCATAGCCGAGGATCGAATTCAGGCGGTACGTTCCCATATCCGAGCGTGTCCTTTTGTTGCGGAGGGCCGTTTCGTGCACGGTGATGTGACGGTTCGTAACGTCGGTGTGCATAGCTATCGGCCCATCGCGGTCGGTCTCTTCGACCCCAACCCGGTAAGCGGAGATCCTTCCTGGGACGTCGCACCCATGACCAACAACGTCGCGTTCAACGAGCTTCGCCATAGCCGGGAGGGCGTGCCGCCGAAGAATCTGCGCCGTGATCAAGAACTGCTGGCGGGATTCTGGGAGTCGTACCGGAATGAGCTGTCCGAGGATTGCATGCTCACTGCACAGCTGGTCCAAGCGGTGCTGCAGGGTGAACACCGGCAGAGGCGTCTGAGCGACAATCAGACCGACGCTGTTGATGTTGAAGTCACCCAGGAATTCATACGCGCAATCATGGATCGGATGGCGACATGACCAATTATCAGCAATTCATCGTCATTCGGCATGGCGAGAGCCAGACGAATGTCACCAACACCTTCCAGGCCGGCAACCAGTACGACACGGACCCGCTGACCTCGCTCGGCGAGCAGGTCGCCGCCCGCCTGGCACAACGCCTCAAAGCCGTGCCCGTCGACATCATTGTGAGCAGCAGCTACCTGCGGGCTCGCCGGACGGCCGGCCACATCGCCGAGGCGACTTGGGCTCCGCATGTCATTCCGGTCGGGAAAGACGCGTCATGGATGGATCTGCCGGGGGAGGATCCTGACGTCCGGAACCATGTCTCGCTGCTGCGAGAGATAGACGTTCCCTCCGAGCTAGCGGGACTGCCGTTCCACGACCCCAAGGCACGCGAGATCCAGCAAGCCGCTCTGGCCGTCGCCGACCAACCCGACGGCCGTTACTCCGACGAGGAGAACCTCTACGACCTGTGGCGGCGTGCCGAAGAGATCCGTCAGTATCTCGAGGCGCGTACCGAAGAGCGAGTCGTCGTAGTCGCCCACGGCGGCATTCTCAAGGTCTGGCTCGCCCACCTGATGTTCACCGCAGTGGCTCGGTTGGACACCGCAGACCAGCTGGACGCTTATCGCGGGTTCACCCGGCTGGGCTGGTGGGATAACACCGGCGTCCTCTCCATGAGGTTCAACCGGCTACACGGCTGGCAATGGCTGATGACCGACATTCAGCACCTAGAGCCCGAGTACTTCAGCTTCATGCCCAGCATTCCCAAGCTCGCTGTCTCGGCCCCAGATGCCGGAGCCGAATACCTCGGCGAACTGGAGGCCGAGTCGTAGCGGGGTCCTGCCGCAGGTTCGTGGCCGGCCGCGCCCCTTGGTCAAGGCGCACTGCAGCACCAGGTTCGGCTCGGGAATGGTGCTGGAGCGCACACTTCAGTGCTGAACACCTCCTAAATCCAGCTCCTCGGACGATTGTTCAAGCAACGGATGTCTGCGATGTGGTGAACGGCGAACCAGATACTGGCTCGGTGCTGCAACCCAACACAGGCGACCGGAGAACTTCTGACATTGGCTTCGTGCTTGCCACATATGCCGCCAGCCGCCTGTTCTACCTGATCTCAGGCTTCCTGCTTGCCAGCGTGGTACCGACCTCCAGCCATCAGCTCACTACCACGGACGTGCCTCCCGGAAGTCTGAACAGCTGGTCCCATTGGGATGGGGAGCACTACGTTGCGCTTGCCCGGGACGGGCACCTCGAGGCTCCCAGCTACATCTCTCCGGCGTCTTCCCGCTGTACCCGCTGCTTGTCAGGTCCTCCTCGGAACTGTTTGGCGGACATCTCTCCAAGAAGCTCTTTTAAATTGGGGAACTGTCATCTCTCTCCTTCTCCTGCCAATGGCCTTCTACTTCATCTACGACATAGCCGGTCAGGAATGGGACGAAAGAGTGGCGCGGGTGCCATTCTCGCGTTCGATTTCTTCCCGACATCCTTCTTCCTCAACGCTACTTACACCGAGAGTCTGTTTCTTGCGCTCTTAGCCGGTTCTTTGTGGGCTATGAAAGTGAAGAAGAATTTTCTGCTGGCTTGTATTCTGGCGGGACTTGCACCAGCGACAAGAAATGTAGGGTCAACTTCCTTACTGCTTTGCTGGCTCTTCAGGAGCGGCTGGCTCAATCCCAGTCGCAAACCGATCAAGGGGCTATCAGTCGTGAGCTCGACGACATACGCCGCGACGCCGAGGAGTCATGGGAAGGCCTCCGTCGCAACGCACTATTCCCGGTTCGGCCGGCATTCAGAAGGCTGCTGCTCTTCGTTACTGAGGGTCCTGGATGACCCAGGCTCACCAGCGGGTCACCCGTGAACCTTGCACTGGACTATACGGATTAAGGGCCGCGATTGTTCATGTTTCGGGCACCTCATTGCGACTAGATGGTTCTCGTCTTTGGCTCGAGGAGGCGCCCGGACCCGGTCCGAAAGCGCGTGCGCTACTACTTCTACTAGACCATTCGGCCGAACGGACGCCCGACCTCCCGAAATCGGCGTCGCCTCGCGTCGGGGTCTTCGGGCTCGCCACGAGGACTCCGAGAGCATTTGGCCCATCATGTACCGGTTGTCGGGGGTGCAGCCGCTGCTGCAGGTCTAGGGCGTGGGCGCGGGGGACTGGAGCTGACTGGCCTTAGTCGGCTGTGCTCTCGCCTTGTGGAGCAGTACGCGGCATCTGTCCTCTGCTGGCTCGAGGGCGGCTTCGTACCGTCGCGGCGCCTTGGCGCTGGCCAGCGCGCTGATCAGAGCGAGGTTCATGGGGCAGGTGGTCTCGGGGGCCACCTCGACGACGGGGTAGAAGGGGCAGTTGCGCAGCTGGACGGTGCCGTCCGGTCTCTTTACGGGGTCGTATCCGAGCTCGGTGAGGCGCTCGGCGAGGTCGCCCTGGCCGACGCCGGCCAGGGCGCGGCCGCAGATTGTGGCCTGTTCAAGTAGGGCGTCACGGTGGGTCCCTTGCGGTCCCAGCTGCTGGAGGGTGAGCGCGAGGGTGCGGGCCGCCAGGTCGGTGCGCCGGGGCGGGATGGTGAGCTCGATCTGGATGTCGCTGAGCTGGTATCGCTTGGCGGGGCGGCCGGCGCCTGGCCCGCCGGGGCGCGCTTGTGGGCGGGCGTAGGACACGTGGAGGAAGCCTTCGTCGGCCAGCTTGTCCAGGTGGAACGCGGCAAGACGGGCCCGGATGCCGACGGCGTCGGCGACCTCGGGGCGGGTGAGCGGGTGTCCGGCTGCCTGCACCGCGAGGTACACGCGGTGCCGGGTCTGCTCTCCCAGGGTCCGGGCCAGCCAGGGCAGCAGCTGCATTCCGCGTCGCACGGGCATATGCTCATTGTCTATCGGTCTAACGCCAGCAGGGATGGACTAAAACGTGGCTGTGTGGGTTGGCTGGGAGCTGGGCCGGGCGGTGCTGGTCCTGACCGGCGTGCTGTTCGTGGGGATCTGGGTGCAGGTGAGTTTGATGCACTGGGCCGGCGGGTTCAAGCACCTCGCAATGTGGGGGCCGGTGGTCACCACCCCCCTGTTCCCAGCGGCGGCGCTGGCCGGCGTGGTCACCCGGGCCGGGGCGTTCGGCTGGGGGGTCGTGGTGCTGATGGCCATCGCGGTCCTGAAGGCTTGGTCGGCCTGGCGTTCCATCTGCTCGGCATCCGTGGGCAGATCGGCGGCTTCAGCCTCCGGAACCTGCTCTCCGGGCCGCCGCCCATGCTCCCGGTGGCCTATGCCCTGATAGGGGCACTCGGGTTGATCGGGGTGATGTGGGGTGGCTGAGCAGCGCTACCCGACTGTCGAGGAGTTTTGGCGGCGCCTGGAGGTCCGGGCGGTGGAGCCGGACCTGCGCGATGAGCTGCGCGCCCGGACCAGCCGGGAACAGGGTGGCGTGCGCCGGTTGCCGGCGGTGACGACGGTCGCCGTGGTGGCCCGGCTGCTTCCCAAACACCGTTCCGCCGGAGGCGCTGGCCGCGTTCGTCGATGAGTACTTCGATCAGCAGCTGGGCCGCGGCGATGATCGGGATGGGCTGCTGCCCCGCGGCGAGCTGCTGCCCCGCGGCGAGCTGCTGCCCCTCGGCCTCCAGCTGCTCGACGAGATTGCTAGCCGCGAGCATGGTCGGCCCTTCGCCGATCTCGATGGTGGGGCCCAAGACGAGCTGTTGGCGAAAGCTGAGCGGGGTGAGCTGCAGGGTGCGGCCGGTTTTGACTGATCGGTCTGGTTCCGTCGGCTTCGGGCGCTGCTCGGACTGGGCTCTGATCCGCGCGGCATGGTGTTAATGGGATATCCAGGTCCCAGCTACCAACCCGGTCACGTCGGGCTGGATGAGGCTGAA
>Ga0126313_10001242_pt1 | contig 13286 bp, 19 predicted proteins | sample Plot105A_FD_89954 | JGI IMG/M metagenome (GOLD analysis project Ga0126313, IMG submission 89954) | Serpentine soil microbial communities from UC McLaughlin Reserve, CA, USA - Plot105A | ecosystem: Environmental > Terrestrial > Soil > Grasslands | place: USA: UC McLaughlin Reserve, Lake County...
AACTCGTCCGCGGTCGGACCGGTCATTCGCTCGGGGGATCCGCGCGGGATGACCCAAGGGCGACAGGTCGTCCGCTGATAGACCAGCAAACACAATGTCCTGATTTCCAGCCTTTTACGTGGCCGCGGTCTCGAGTACGGGATCAGTGCGAATGGATCGGGAAGCCGGCGGTCGTTCGCGCCCGACTGGGCAACAGAAGATGCCGATTTGCAGGTATTTTTAGCGGGAGCGACGGGACTCGAACCCGCGACCTCCGGCGTGACAGGCCGGCGTTCTAACCAGCTGAACTACGCCCCCTGGCGCGCGGCTCAGTGTAGCCGGTCGGCTCCGCTGGCCCTGGTCGAGAACGATCTGATGCGGCCCATGCGAAGCTAGGGCGATGGCCCACGCCGACACGGTCAACACAGCCCTAGACGTGCTCTACGCTGCCGACCTCGACGCCTTCACGTCGACCCGGACCGAGCTCGCGCAACGCGTCCGCGATGAGGCGGGCAAGGACGCCGCCGACGCCGTCGCAAGAGCGCGCAAGCCGACGGTTCCGGCCTGGGCGTTGAACCGCGTCGTCCGGGAGCGGGCCGAGGAGGCGCGGGCGCTCGCCGATGCCGCGGAGCGGCTGCGCGGACTCCAGGCGCAGCTGGTCGAGGGCAAGCGGCCGAAGGGCGTCGACGAGGCGGTCGCGGACGTCCGCTCGTGCGTCGCGGCGCTTGCCCGGGCTGCCGGCGAGGAGGCGGGCGAGGCGGGCCGGCCGCTTTCCGCCCCCGCGTCCGAACGGGTCTTCGAGACGCTCCTTGCCTCAGTGGCTGATGCGAATACGACTGACGAGCTGCTGCACGGCCGGCTGACGAAGGAGCTGAAGCCTGCCGGGTTCGGGTTCGCCGGGGATGTGAGTCTGGCGCCGGCCGGGGTTACGAAGCGAGGAGCGGGCGCGAAGGCGGATCGCGAGGCGGAGCGTCGCCGCCGGCGCGAGGCCCAAGAGCGCAAGCGTCGGGCCGAGCGCGCCGTCGTCGCCGCCCGGAAGGAGCTCGCCGCGGCGCAGGCGGCTCGACGCGAGGCCGACGCCGCTCTTCGCAAGGCGTCGCAGGCCGAGGAGAAAGCGCGCAAGCGGCTCGCCGACGCGGAAGACGCCGCCAGAGCCGCCCGAGACGACGTCTAGTTCTTCCGAGGCGCGAGCGGGCACCGTGGAGCGCCCGCTCGACGAACCTCGTCAACCCCGATGTGTCAGTACGTCGCGCCTCGCCGGCCGGTCGCGCGTCCGAGACTCCAGACGGCGCCGATGACGAGGCCGACGACGATGAGGATGGCGCCGATCGCCATGAGGATCCAGCCGATGGCCGGCATGACCGTCAGCCAGAGCACGACGCCGATGATCAGGACCAGTATTCCGAGCCCGACCAAGAAACCTCCCCCTTTCGCCTTGACCCGCCGGCTCGATCCGCCGGCACTGACTCATTATCCCCCGGCGCTTGCGCCGGAAACCGCGCGAGACAGGTCTTTCGGCCGTCGCTATGGGCTGTTCGGCCTATGGACGCGGTCCGGCCGCGGGCCTAGCCTCGAAGCGTGGGCAGTCGAACGCGAAGCGTCAGAGGCGCGATCCTGGTGCTCGTCGCCGCTTGCACCCTCACGATCGGCGGCCTTGCGCTCTTGCCGGCGGCGGCAATCGCGGGCGGCATCCTCTTCGTCTCCCTCGGAGCCTGCGTCGCGTACGACCTCGCGGGCCTCGGCGATCGCTGGGTCGCCTGGAAGCGCGACCTGGGCGGTCCGACACTGGCGCTGAGCGTGTGGCTCGACCGGACGCTGGACGGAGCCGCTGTCGCGTGGCTTGGTGTCGCGGTGGCATGGCTCGCAGCGATGGCCGTGCTGTAACCCAGCCCGCGAACGCCATGAACTGTAAGGGCTCTGTCCGGGGCCAAGGGATCGGCGGGCCCGCGGAAAAACATGCACGCCGTGAGATCCGGTGTGCTATCGACGGTCGCCCGGCGCACCGGTCGCAACGAGGCGGTGCGTCGGGGCGCGGTTGCCGCGGCCGCGTGTTGGCTCGCGCTCGGCCTGACGCCGGCGGCGCCCGGTGCGACTCTTGCCTGGGGCTCGTCAGGTTGGGCTGTAAAGCGTCTCAACGAGCGGCTTTACGACCTGTCGTACCTCGGTGCTGCACGTGTTGGGAGCCGCTTCACGCGGGCCACGTTCTACGCCGTCATGGCCTTCCAGAAGTTCGAGCGGTTGAAGCGGGACGGGATCGTGGGACCGACGACGGCCGCCGCGCTTCGCGTAGCGCATCGGCCGCGCCCGCCGCGTTCCGGCAACGAGCGGCGCGTCGACGTGATCCTCTCGCGCCAGCTCGCATTTCTCGTCGGCGGGGCCGGGAGAGTCCGCCGTACGCTGTCCGTCTCGACCGGGAAGGTTGGCCTTCGCACCCCGACGGGGCGCTTTCGCGTCTACAGGCGAGAGCGATGGTCGTGGTCGGCGGAATATCAGACCTGGCTGCCGTGGTCCGCGTACTTCAAGAATGGCATCGCGATCCACGGCTACTCAAGCGTCCCCGCCTATCCCGCGAGCCACGGCTGCGTGCGCGTCCCGCTTCCCTTCGCGTACCGAGTGTGGAGATTCTCGAGGATGAACACGCGCGTCCGTGTCTTCGGGACGATGGGCCACGCAAGCTCACCGACGCGCGGCGCGCGCTGACCGGCAGGCCCCTCTTGCAACGAATCGTCCCGGGGGCTTTGATTGCGTCGTGGCCGCCGCTGCACCCAGCGCACCCGCACCTGGCCGACGGTCGGCACGTTGGCTCGCCGCGCCGCTCGTAGCCGGCGCGCTGGTCGCGCTCACGGTGGGGCTCCTTGCGCGCGAGCACTTCACCTCGGACCGCGACTATGGCTACTTCCGTCTCTTCTTCAGCGACCCGCTCCACCTGAAGGCGTGGTTTGCGACCGCGGTTGTCGTTCTCGCGCTGGCCCAGCTTTTCACGGCCGCCTGGATCTTCAGGAAGCTTCCCTGGCGCCGACCGGCCTGGGTGCCCGCACTCCACCGCTGGACGGGACGACTCGCGTTCGCGTTGACCATCCCCGTCGCCTACCATTGTGTCTTCCAACTCGGCTTCCAACGCTTCGACGGCCGCGTCCTCGCACACTCGCTCGCAGGCTGCGCGGTCTACGGGGCGTTCGCGGCCAAGGTGACCGTCGTCCGGCTCCACCGCTTTCCCGGCTGGGTCCTGCCGACTGCGGGCGGCTTGCTCTTCGCGGCCATCATGGCGGTCTGGTGGTCGAGCGCGCTCTGGCTCTTCCGCACGCTCGGCGTCCAGCTCTAGCGGTACCCCGCCGAACCGAGCCCCTATCCGTGGGGGAACAGCCGAGCCTCCGCCGCCAGGTAGGCGTCCGCGTCGCGCTCGACGTGCGCCTGGGGGTACTGGGCTTCGAGGTCGAGAAGCTTCATCGACTCGGCATTCACCTGGAGATCCTCGTAGACCGGGAAGCGGAGCGTGACCGAACCGCCGTTCCCCGTGGTCGTCCACTCGATGGGAGCGTAGGTGGCCGGGTCGACGAGATAAACCCTCCTGCCGTCCGGCGACTCGATGCGGAGGGCGCCCGTCGATCTCGACGTGACCCCGTCTCCTGCGCACGTCCCGACCTGAGGAGCGCGAGGATCTCTGCTCGAAAGGGCTCCTCGATCGCCTGGTCGGCTCCGGAGCGCTGTGCTTCCCGGGCACGCTGCCTCCGTAGACGCTCGGCCCCCGCCTTGGTCGCCACGACGCTATAGCCCTTTGCCTTCCCGTAGACGACGAACGCGTCTCCCTTGGCATTCCGTGTAATCTCGCGCAACCGGGACTCGGAGACGATCTTCATCTTCGGCATCGGTCGAGCAGCGGCGAGCTCGTCCTGCGAGGCGATGTAGATCGTGTTCGTCTGCGCGTCGTAGAGCTCCTGCGTCTCGCCGCGTGCCAACGTCTCCGCGCGGATTCCCTCCGGGCCGACCTCGATCTTCCTGCTCGTGTAGGGACTCTCGTTGAGCTCCCAGCTTTCAGATCGCCAGGCGACCACGCTTCCGTCGGGGTTGTGCTGCTCCCCGCCCATCTCGATGTGGAGGATGGCGCCGTTTGACTCCTCGAGCGCCGCGGCCGCACGCCCGACGACCGACGATCCGCCGGCCGGGAGCACAGCGAGGACTCCGAGCGCGGCCGCCGTGGCAGCGGGGAGGGCCGCGGCCCCCCAGTAATCGACGGCGCCTGGTGCGCGCGCGCAAATCCCGTTGCACTGCGAGCTCGAGCTCAGCGTAGAACCGGTCGAGGGCGGGCGGCAGGGCAGTCATGTGTCCTCCTTCAGGGGAAGCGCGGAAAGGCGGCGGAGCGCACGCGAGACGCGCAGCCGCGCGGCGGCGGGACGGACGCCAAGCTCGTCCGCGACCTGCGCATAGGCAGCTCGTCCACGACCCGCAACTCAAGGGCCTCGCGTTCGTGCTCAGGGAGCGTTTCCAGGCCCTGCGCAAGCATCGCCCGGGGCGAGAGCCGTTCCTCGACCGTCGCGTATCCGTCCTCCGAGGCCAGGTCGGTCGGGAGGCCGAGCCGGCGGCGTGCCCGGGTCTCCACCTTGTCCCGGCGGGCGGACTCGCGGGCGACATTCCGCGCAATGCCGAGGAGCCACCGGAGTGCCGATCCTTCGGCTGGTCGCGGAATCTCCGGCGGAGAGCCAGGCCTGGGCGAACGTCTCAGCGGTCAGATCGCTTGCGGCCCAATCGATCCGGCGGTGGAACCATGCGTACACCGTCGGGACGTGCCGACGGTAGAGCTCTCCGAACGCGCCGGCGTCGGCCTTCGCCGCACGCACGAGCTCCGCGTCCGTTCGGTCGCTCAAACGTCCCACACCTCCTAATGGATGACCGCCGACGAGTTGTATCCGCCCACGCGCATGGCGTTCGTGAGATTTCATTCGATCCGCAGCTCGGCACGCCACGAACTCGCGCCTAGACCTGGCGCGAAAAGGAAGCCGCTGCGTTTCCCGACCCTTCCGAGAGCGGCCTAGAGGGCCACAGAGCTTCTAGACTCGCGGAACGACCTCGCGCGTGTAGAAGTCCATGAACTCGCGCTGGTTCTCGCCGATCTGATGGATCCATACGTGCGTGTACCCCGCTCGGTCGAACTCGCGGATCGCCTCGACGTGACGCTCGGGTTCGGGGCCGCAGGCGACCGTCTTTGCGACGTCGTCCTCCGTCACCATCTCGGCGGCCTGCTCGAAGAAGATCGACGTCGCGAGCTCCTGGCCGAGCGCACCGCTCACGGCGATGTTCGGCCAGAGCTCGTGCGCGAGACGGCGCGCGTCCGTCTCCTTCGACTGGTAGCAGACGTGGAGCATCCCGTACTTCGGGCCTGAGCCGCCCGCCGCGGTGTACGCCTCCACCGACTCGGCGTCGGGCGACGAGTTGCAGAGGCCGTCGCCCGCACGGGCCGCGAGCTCGGCCGCCACCGGCTGCGCAGCGGCGACGTAGATCTCGGGCGGCTCGTCCGGCAGCGTGTAGAGCCGCGCATGGTCGACCGTGTAATGCGCGCCGCGGTGCGTTTGGAAGCCGCCCTGCCAGAGGAGCCGCATGACGTCGATCGCCTCCTCGAGCATCTCGATCCGCTCGTCCGGAGAGGGCCAGCGCGCGCCGGTGACGTGCTCGTTCAGGTTCTCGCCCGTCCCGACCCCGAGGAAGAACCGGCCGGGCATCATCGCGGCGGACGTTGCGGCGGCCTGGGCGACGATCGCCGGGTGAACTCGCATGATCGGCGCCGTCACGCCCGTGCCGAGGCGAAGCCGCTCTGTCGCCCGCGCGATCCCGCCGATGACCGACCAGACGAAAGGGCTGTGGCCCTGTTTCGAGATCCAGGGGTGGAAGTGATCCGAGATGAGCGCGAACTCGAACCCTGCTTCCTCCGCCATGACGGCGAAGTCGACGAGGTCGTTCGGCGCGTGGTCCTCGGAGGAGAGCGCGTAGCCGATCTCCGGCATGGGAATCGACGTATCCCAAGCCGGACCCCAGCAAACGCCGGTCTGATCCTAGTGTTCGCCATGGGACCGTGGTCAACGAAGCCAGGCCTCGGGCACCACGTGGGAGGCGAGCGTGCTGTCGGGCTCAGGATGGCCCGCGCGAATCCCGGCAGCACTCGCGACCGGGCATCAGAGCGCTAGGCTCGGCAAATGGGAACGGAGATCCAGCTTGCCCAAGACGAACGGGTGGCGGGGAGGCCGTTCGTCGATCCCGAGAACACCCGAACGGATGCCGAAGCGTTACAGGGTCTTCTCGGCCATCTGCGCGGACGCGCCGCTGCCTGGAACGGCACGGAGAGCGCCGTGCTCGTCCGGGAGATGGACGGGGACGGTCACCGGCACCTGCTCGTCGTCCCCGACACGCGCGCCCTGCTGGAGACTCGGAACCCGACGATCGTCGGCTTCTTCGGCCGCTCGCGCGAGGACGCCGACGAGCCGGCGCTTTTCGCGCTGGAAGAGGAGCTCGTGGCCGGCATGGGCGCCTACGCGGCGGACGGCCTCCTGAGCTACTACGACGTCGAGCTCGTCAAGGGCGCCTACGGCAACCTGATCCTCTTCACGGGCCCCGACGGCCCGCACCGCTGGCGCGAGAACCCCGTCCACGCGCGCGCGGTCGAGATCTCGCCCGCGAACTACGAGCACATCCGCCTCCATCAGGGGATGCTCCCGGGGCGGCTTTTCGACGGCGAGCACCTTCGAGTGAGGAGGACGCGCTACCTGGACTACCGCGGGACGTCGGTCTGGCGGGCGGTGCGCCGATACGACGAGGTGCCGCCGACGCGTTCCTGACTAGCGGGAGAACCTCAGTCCGGGTTGCCGGATCCCGTCCCGCAAAAGCGAGGTCGATCCGGAGTGGGCGGTGCAGGTCTCGAACCTGCCTGCAAATAGACGTCTTTTTCGCGCCGGGGTATCACCGGGGTATGCACGCGGCGGGCACGTGCGGTCACTTTCCGCCGCGTCAGCGTCCGTGAACGAGCAGGGCGGCGTAGTCGACCTCGCCCGCTTCGAGCATCACGTGCGAGTACGTGTTGGCCGTCACGGCGAGGTTCCGCTGCCCGACGAACTCGCCGATCCTCGCCCACGGCACCCCGGTCAGATGAAGCAGGCTGATCCGCCGATGGCGAAGATCGTGCGGCGAGAAGAGGGGGATCGCGAGCGCCTTGCACGCCTTCGCGATCGACGTGCGCAGCGCGTCCGCTCCCGAGTCCGCGAACAGGCGCCCGCCGGGGTCGCGATCCTCGCGCGGGCCGAGGCTCGCCTCTAGCGCCTCGGCAAGAACGTCCGGCAGCTCGACCCAGAGGGCACGGCGCGTCTTCGTCGTCTGCGCCCGCAGGCGGACGCGGCGGCGGGTCTCGTCGTAGTCGCCGACGAGGGTGAGATCGATCGCGGACACGCGCGCCCCAGACCAGTCGAGGAAGAGGAGCGCCAACCGGTGCCTCGGCGGGATCGTCCGGTAGACGGCGGCGACGTGTTCGGCGGTCGGCGGGCTGAGCTCCTCGGGCTCTTCGCGCGGCAGCTTGACGATGGTGCGGTCGCGGGCCGGGTTCGGGGTGATACCGGTGTGGCCGAAGACCATCGCGAGCGTGGTCACCGTCTTTCGGATCGACTCTCGGGCCTTGCCGCGCTCGGCCAGGTCGGCGACGAGGGCGGCGATGTCCTGCGCGGCGATCTGGGCGACGGGACGGCCGCCGAGCACGGGCAGAGCCCGCTTGAGCGCGGTGCGATGCACGACGCGGGTGGACTCGGTGACGTCGAGGCGTGACCGCTACCAGCGTTCCGCGGCCTCGGCGAGCGTCGGCGCGGCTACCTGCCCGGCGGAGAAGGAGAGGTCGGGCACGCGCAGGGCGGCGAGCTCCCCGGCGACCCAGTCGCGTCGCAGCTTCGCCTCGCGCAACGTCGAAAACGCGCCGGCGTAGCGGAGCATCGACTCGCGCCCGCCCACCCGGAACATGACCCGGTAGCTGACGCCGCCGTTCTTGCGCGGCCGGCGGGTGATCCAGACGCTAGCCACGCCGTTTCGCTCGTTTCGCCGCTTCGAGCTGGCCTTTCCGGCGCTTCCCCTCCTCGCTCAGAACAGCGGGAACCGGGGGTTCGAGCCACTCGCCGGTTTCGAGAATCTTCTCCTCGGCCTCATGTCGCTCCGCAAGGCTCTCGACGAGCTCCTGGCGGGATTTCAGCTGCATCCCCTTCAAGCTTGACCAGAGCTTCTGTCGCTCGGCCCACTCCTCCTCGCTGATGTTGTCGTAGTAGGAGCGGTGATCGCCACCAGGGATCGGCGTCTCTCCGCGAATCCATTCACGCGCATCCTTCGGTGCCAGACGCAGGCCTCCCTGAATCGGAACGTCTTGGGGCCGAAAGCTGGCGGCGAGCAGGTGCACGGGCGCGACGTCTAGCGCCCAGCTGATCTGAAGGAGTTCGCTGACGCTGATCGTGCGTTGGCCAGATTCGATCCGGGCGACGATCGACTGTGTCCAGCCGAGTGCGTCCGCGAGTTGCTGCTGGCTGATCCCGCGCCGATCACGGAGCGCCCTGATCTGGTCGGCGACGAGCTGGTCTGCGGTCAGGTTTTCCCGGCGACGTCGCCGGCTGCGGCGGCGGGTTTCGGTTTCCGGCACAAACCCTCCTAAGTCGGATTGCGCCTAACTCTACTCGCATACCCTCCCAACGTCAACGGAGGATGTATAAACTTGGGTCATGCAGCAAGCGCCTAGCTCTAGTCACGCTCGGGCGCTGATCAGCACGGAGCAGCTCGCCCGCTTCCTCGGTGTTCCCGTCACCACGGTGTACGGGTGGCGGCACCGAGGCGACGGGCCGCCCGGTTACCGGGTTGGCCGGCACACCCGCTATCGGCCGGAAGTGGTGCTCGCCTGGCTCGAGCAGCGACGCAACGAGACAAAGAGCCCCTAACGACAGCGGCCCGGTACCAGCCGGGCCGCGCAGAAGGGAGGAACACGATGAGTACGGACACGATAGTGCAGCACCGGGCCGACCTGTTCGCCCGCCTACAGGGGCAGGTTGAGTACCCGGAGGCGTGGAAGCCGGAGCCGGGCGAGACGCTCGTCGGCGAAGCCGTCGGCTGGGAGACGGTGACGCTCGACCGCGACGGCGTCGAGCGCGCCTGCGAGGTGCTCACCGTGCGCACCCCGGACGGGGACGAGCGGAGCGTCTGGGCATGGCATACCGTTCTGCAGCGTGAGCTCGTCGGCAACGTCTCGGCCGGCGACTTCGTCGCGATCTCCTACCGGGGTCGCAAGACGAAGCAGACGGGCTCCGGCGACTACGCCTCCTACCGGGTCGCGATCGAGAAGAGCGGCGGCGGCGGCGAGCAGGACTCGATCCCGTTCTAGGTGGGCGAGTACGAGCGTCTGGCCGCGGCCGAGCGGCCGAAGCGGGTCGCCGACCATCGTGGCGCCTGGGAGCGGCTCACACCGCTCCTGGGCGTCAACGGGACGGTGCGTGAGCGGGTGCAGGCGTTCGCGGCCGCAAAGAACGTCTCGCTCGAGGCGCTTGTCGCGCTCGGAACACGGGTGCGCGTCGACAAGGCCGGCGCGGTCGAGCTCGCCTGGGGCTACCCGCATAACGGCGCCGTCACCGCGATCAAGTTCCGGCCATTGGCCGACAAGCAGCGGTACGCGCTCGAGCCGAGCGTCTTCCTGCAGCCGCTTGTGATCGGCCGTCGCGACTCGCTCGACTGGCTCCTCGCCGAGGGCGAAACCGACGCGGCACGCCTCTTCGACCTGGCCGGCGACCGCTGCGCGATCCTCGTCCTGCCGGCCGGCGCGCTCACCTTCAAACCCCAGTGGGCGGGCGTGATCCCGCGCGGCGCAACCGTCGGCCTCGCCCACGACGCCGACGAGCCCGGCGACAAAGGCGCCGAAAAGGCCGCCCGCATCATCGGCGGCCGCACCGTCCGCCTGCGGCCACCGGTCGAGGACGGCGACTGGTGCGACTGGCCGGGAACACGCGACGAGTTTGTCGAGCTCGTGCGTACCGCTGGGGCCGGAAACGACGTTCCCTTCGCACTGCCACTCGAGCAGTTCATCGAGGAACGGATAGACACGCCGGTGGCGCTCGTGGGCGACGAGCAGGAAGCTGTGCTGCCGGGAAGCGGCCTGGTGATCCTGTTCGCTCGAGGCGGGAAGGGGAAGACGACGCTCACCGTCGACGCGGGCTTCCACTTCGCAAGCGGGATCGCGTGGCTCGGATTCCCCGTGGAGCGTCCGCTACGCATCCTCCTGGTCGAAAACGAAGGCCCGCGTGAGCCGTTTCGCCAGAAGCTCGATCTCAAGTTCAAGGTCTGGCCGCACCCGATTACAGGTGCGATACACGTCGCGACGGTCAACTGGGGCGCCGTCACGCTCAAGAACAGCGACCACGTCTGCCGCCTGCGCGACTACGTGCTCGAACACGAGATCGACCTCGTCATCGGCGACCCGCTCGACTCGCTCGGCCTGGACGGCGTCGGCTCGCCAGAAGACACCCGCGAGTTCATGCGCCGGCTCGGCGAAACCGGCCTCTTCCGCGACGTCGCCTGTTGGCTGCTCGCCCATGCCCGCAAGGAAGCGGCCTCCGACGAGCTGGACGAGATCCCCGGCGCCTGGGGCGGCCGGCCCGACACCATGCTGATGCTCGACAAGCGAGACGGCAATCGCGCCCGTCTCTCGTTCCCGAAGATCCGCTGGTCACGGCGCGGCTCGCGCGCCGCCTACCTCCTCGCTTTCGACCCCGACACGGAAGGCTTCAGCGTCGTCAGGGAGGAAGAGCCCGAGGAGCGCGACTACCTCGCGGAGATCACCAACCTCCTCGGCGACGATCGCTGGCGAACCGCAAAGGAGATCGCCGCTTCCAAGGAAGCCGGCGGCATTGGCGCCAACGTCGACACCGTCAAGACCCTCCTCAGCAACAACCCCGACCACTTCGAATCTCGCACCGGCGACGCGGCCAAGGAGCTTGGCCGGAACCAGAACGCAACCCTCTGGGGTCTGACTCGACCCTCCGCGTCACCCGAGTCCCACGCCGACTCTCAGGGAGCTGATCTCGGTCTGACTCGTGTGACTCAGCCTTATAGGAGTCACTCGAGTCGAGTCAGCTCCCAAACCTCACTCACGAAAGTGACTCAGGAAGCGGAGTCAGACGAGTGAGTCAGACACCGCCGACTGAACGGCTCGCCAACCCGGACGCGGTACTCAGCCGAACCGACCTACGCGAGCTCGGCTACGAACGCCGCGCCGTCGACGCGATCTTCCGCGGCTGCCCGATCGTCTCGCTCCCGGGCTACAGCCGACCGCTGATCCGCGTAGCCGACTTCCGAGCCTTCCTCGAGGCGAATACTCATGACGGGCGCACGCGCGTTCGATGACCGCGCTCACCATCGCCGCGACCACCCACTCTCCAGCCTGTGACGAGAAGTCGCCCGGTTACAGGATCGGTGTTCTGGCCCACTGTACAGCTGGTGGTCTGAGCCATCCAAATGGCCGAGGTCCCAAAGTCCCCAGGCTGGATGAGCTTCCCGCAGCGTGCGCAGCACACGATCCCCGCATCCACCAGCGGTCTCATCCTCTCCCGCCGCCGCTGGTGGAGATAGCCATAACCGCGCTGAGTCGTGGAGGGCTTAGGCATCCGAAGGAAAGGCCCATGTCGTCAACAAAAGCAACGTAGAGAGAGAAAAAAAGACTGGCGCGGTGTCTCCGTCAATGTGCATTTAAAAAAAAGGGCTGCCCCTTTGTCGCCCGAACATGATCGCGCCATCGTCGGACGCGCGATTTGGTGCGAAGCCTGCGTTCATCTTCTCGACGATCGCCTGGCGCAAGGCGTAGGTCGACCGGCATCCAGGCGCAGGCGCTCTTCTCCGGCCGAGTCGTCGCCACCGCCAGCATCGCGACCAACCCCCGCGCCGGAACAAACGAAGACGTGGCGCTCGGCGTCGAACGATCCAACGTCATCCTCGCCGGCGGCGACGTCACCTTCCAGACGTTCGCCGACGTGGTCGGTCTGACGGCACCTACCGGCTACTAGACGCGAGCCCCGGGGAGCCCATACGGGGCTAGCGCAGGTTGATGTCGACGCCGAAGAGCACGAGCGGCCAGATGACGATTGCGATCAAGGCCTCCAAGATGCCACGGAGAGAGCCGAGATGGTCGAAGTAGTCGTTCACCGCGGCGACGACGACGCCGACGATCATGTAGACGGCACCGAGCGAAATCCCGCGCATCTGGCATCACCTCCCCAAACGCGGTTGACGGGAAACGATCACTCCCCTGAGTCCAGCCGTCAGACCAAGCGCCTGAGAAGGCGCCCGACGCCGGCCAGCACGCCTGCGAGGAGCCCGAGGACGCCAGCGAGGAGTCCCCCGACCGCGCGCAAGAGCCCGCCCAACACACTCATGGACGCTGCCGACGTCTTAGACGCACGGACATACGACCCATGTGAGGTCGAATGCCCGGGAGCACAAGCCTCAAACTGATTCGCTGCTGCGCCTCTGCGGGCGGCGGGGTCGCGACCCCGGCGGCATCGAAGCCGTTGCAGGCCAACCTCGAATTAGGCGGCGGCCTGCGGCGCTTCCGTCTCGTCCTGCTCGGCGTCGCCGTTGCCCGCTCCCGAGCGGAGCAGTTTGTAGACGGCCGCGCCTGCGGCAATCCCGCCGACGAGGGCCTGCACCCGAGTGGCACGACCACCCATCAGACGCTCCAAGACGCCCTCGATCGCCGTGTTCTTCAGCGACATCGCCGCCGCGACGCGCCTCGCATCGGGGGAAAGCCCGAGGCGCTAAGCACTAGCGCTCAGGGGGAGGCTGGTCGCGGGGCGTGTCAGCGTCCGGGTCAAGCTCTTCGGCCCGACGCGCGGCCTCTTCCGCTTCACGGCGCTGCCGCTCCACCTTCGCGTTGTGCTCCCGCAGACGCGCCTCCTGCTTCTCGGCCTCTCGCTCGCGTCGCTGCGCCTCGACATGAAGTCGCTCCGCTTGCGCTCGCTCCTCCTGCACGCTCGCCGATTCTTCTCGCAGCTCGAGCTCGCGCCGTTCTGCATCCGAGAGCTCATGCTCCGCCTTCGAGCGAAGCTCACCCGCCTCGGTACGTCTTCGTTCCCGCTGACGCTCCCGCCCCTTTCGAAACACCATGATCGCCAGCATCAGCAGGACGAGCACGGCAACGATGATCACGATCCAGACCCAAAGCGACATGCGCTTAGGACTTTGCCGCACACGGCGCATTGGCAAACGTGATTTCTCAGTTCGGATTACCTCCGCCGTTGGCAGGTGAACTCGTGTCCCTCCGG
>Ga0126313_10001243_pt1 | contig 13285 bp, 12 predicted proteins | sample Plot105A_FD_89954 | JGI IMG/M metagenome (GOLD analysis project Ga0126313, IMG submission 89954) | Serpentine soil microbial communities from UC McLaughlin Reserve, CA, USA - Plot105A | ecosystem: Environmental > Terrestrial > Soil > Grasslands | place: USA: UC McLaughlin Reserve, Lake County...
ATCTTGATCCCGGTGATCACCTGGTTGAACTGAGAGCTCAGTCTAATCCCTATGACCAGGACGGTCGTCACGAGCGCGACCACGATCAACGCCACAAAGTCATGGGAGAAGCCCGCCGTCGCGGCGTAGAGCCCTGGCGGAAGCTTTATCCCGATGAGTTCGAGCACGCTGACGAGGTAGCCCGACCATCCTTTCGCCACCGTGGCGGCGCCAAGAGTGAACTCAAGGATTAGATCCCACCCGATAAGCCATGCTACGAACTCTCCCAACGCAGCGTATGAGAAGGTGTAGGCGCTGCCGGCCACGGGCACGGTCGAGGCGAACTCCGCGTAGCAGAGGGCCGCCAGGGCGCAGACTATGCCGCCGACGATGTACGAGAGTGCCACCGCGGGTCCGGAGTAGAGAGCAGCCGCCTCACCGGTGAGGACGAAGAGCCCCGTACCGATGATCACGCCGATCCCAAAAAGCGTCAGGTCCAAGGGACCGAGAGCCTTCCTGAGCTGGAATTCCGGCTCCTCGGTGTCTTGGATGGACTGCTCAATAGACTTGGTTCGCATTATCCCCATTTGCTCTCCTTTGCTCCTCCATCTTCGAGGGATCACTCCCCATGTGTGTTCATTACCTACCTTGTCGCCGAAGTTCGAAGGCTTGGCAACTTCGGCACGCACCTTAACAAAGTGGTTGGAGGCCCTGCGCATAGTCACCCCAAACAAGTCCAAGTGTGGCAACTGCCTTTATTCCTGGGGCATCAAATAACCCAGCACCCGTGTGCCACAAGTAAGAAGCGTCGTTTAGGTGAGCATGCTCTGTAGGTGACTAACCGGGTCGCTCCAAACCAGAACAGTACACGGAGCGTAGTATAGGTAGCTCGCACGGAGCTGGTAAGAGCCCCCAGCGTACCGGTGGAATCGAGAAAAGGACAAGAGTGCAGAACAGCAAAGTGCCAGAGACCTTATCTTCGTCCGCTTCGGCACTCAAGAAGCTACCGACCGGTAGCACAGGGTTGTTCGAAGCTGGCAACGTCGGGGTCGCGTTTAGGAGCATACTCGCTAGCACAACAAGCACTATCACGAGTGCCAGTATCTTCCCGCCCTGCAATGGTGCCCACTTTGTAAACGCAGGGCGGTGTCGCTCAGGTGAAGGCTTCGATCCCTCCGCTCGGATCGCTAGGGTACTAAGATCCAAACCTTACTCTGTCCCTTCCCGTAACGCTGTGCCAATCCTCGGTGAGCTGGCTATGTGAGCGGATAGTCTCACAGACACTAATAATGACGTATTGATGTGTCGAACGCCGATCAACTGGGAGGTTTTGCTGAAAAGGGCTGCAACCGCGAGAGTGGCCCGAGAGCGGGACAGTTTGAGAGGAGAGCCTGCAGACCTCTCGTTGCCCGTGTGGAGCTGCTACAGCGATGGCGTGTAGCAGCAACCCGACTTTGTCTCGGCGCGGCTCCTCAGAACACCAAGCGCGGCTTAACCTCCGTTAAGTATGCGGTGTGGGTATCGGCCGGGCGCTTCGCACGGGCGTTCGAAAATGTAAATTACCTTCTCGAACAAGCAAGTCTTGCCAAAAAGGAGGTTGATAGGTGGAGAGGGTAGGATTCGTGGGGCTCGGGATCATGGGTGCAGCCATGGCGGGCAACCTCTTGGAGGCGGGTCACGAACTCGTGGTCCACAACCGCACCAGGGCCAAGGCGGAACAGCTTGCCCAACGCGGGGCGAGGGTCGCCGATTCGCCGAGGGAGGTAGCAGAGACAAGCGACGTTGTTATCACCATGCTACCCGGTCCGCCTGAGGTCGAGGCGGTGGTCGCCGGGGAGGGTGGGTTGCTGGAGGGGGCAAGAAGACGCTCCCTCATCGTCGATATGAGCACCTCCACGCCCCTCCTCGCCCGGCAGTTGGCCCGCACAGCCAGAGAAAGGGGCTTGGGGATGTTGGACGCCCCTGTCTCCGGCGGGGACATCGGGGCCAGGGATGGGACGCTTTCGATCATGGTCGGAGGAGAGAAGGACGACTTCGAGAGAGCGAGATCCCTCTTTGAGGTCATGGGTGAGACAGTCGTCCACGTGGGGGAGGCCGGGGCCGGTCAGGTGGTGAAGGCCTGCAACCAGATAGTCGTCGGGCTCGTCATCGAGGCAGTAGCCGAAGCCATGGTCTTAGGCACGAAGGCAGGGGTGGCTCCCGGTAGAGTCTCTGAGGTTCTCTCCGGGGGTCTCGCGTCCAACAAGATCCTCGAGGTCAAGGGCGAGAAGTTCTCGTCGCACGAGTTCACCCCCGGGGGCAAGGTCGAATACCACCGCAAGGACCTGGGGATAGCCCTGGCAGCGGGTAGGGAGCACGGGGTGACGCTCCCCGTCACGGCACTCGTGGAGCAGATGTTCGGGGCACTGGAGGCCAAAGGAAGGGGCGGCTGGGACCACTCGGCGCTGATCACCCTCCTCGAGGAGGGGTCTGGGGAGGGAGCAAGGTGAACGTCGCCGGCAGCCGGACGAGCGCTGGGGCGTCGTGGATCACGAGGCGCCTGGCCGAGCGGCAACCGCAGCTTCCACCGCCCCGTCGATGAAAGTCCGTTTAAAGAGTGGTAGCCGGCATGCGAGGGGGCTACGTCGTCGGGGTGCCGGGACGTCCGGACTTAACTGGTCGATCGGTGACCAGTGGTCCCGTGGGGAAGTTCAATCTCGTTCGAACTGCCGGGGGTGCTCTTCATAGCCGGCCTCCTCCAAGGTTCCAGCCCCCGCGTAGATCACGAGCGTTACGACCGGTCGGTCGCTGTCGTTGCGAACGCCGTGCCACTCGCCCTGGGCGATGAACACCGCGTCTCCCTCGCTGAGGTGCATCGCCCCTCCCTCGGAGAGGGCCAGGCAAGCGCCCTCGAGCACGTACATGATTTGCTCGGCGTTGGGGTGCCGGTGCAGCAGGTGCACTTTACCAGGTGGGATCTCAGAAGAAAGCAAGATGATCCTGCGGGCCCCGGCTACGTCTGTGTTAATTATGTTCTTGACGATCAAGCCTTCCTGGTCGGGCTTGGTCATCACCTGCCCGACGACATCCCGGCCATTTCTTATCTCCACGCCTCTCCTTTCTTCCTCGATAGGCTAAGAAGTGCGCTACAACGTTTACGACATTGATCTCTCAGCCCATGACGAGCAACACCCTACCGGCTGCCTCGCCACTCTCGGCTCTCGCGTAGGCCGTCCCTGCCTGCTCGAGTGGGTAACGTTCGGCGATCGCCGGCGCACGTAGTGCTCCTTCGTCGAAGCCCGGGCCCAGGTCCCTCAGGACGGCGGCACTCCCTTCGGAGTCTAGGAAAGACGTCATCAACCCGAAGAGGCGTAGCCCCTTGCGGTAGAAGTCGAGCAGGTTGAAGGCGACATGCTTCTTATCGGGAGTTGTCGTGATGACGACCATACACCCCTTCTGGCCGAGGCTCTTCAGGGCCGGTTCGAACAGGGGCCCGCCGACGGTGTCGAGGACGAGGTCCGCTCCTCGACTGTCCGTAGCCGCCAACACAGCGTCTGTCACCTCCTCCTGAGAGGTATTGATGATGATCTCGACACCCGCACGCTCGGCCATCGCACGCTCCGACTCATCCTTGATGGCCCCAATGACATGGGCGCCCTTCCAGCGAGCGATCATCGCCGCGGCGCTCCCCACGCCGCCGGCGGCACCGGTAACGAGGATCGTCTGCCCGGCCGAGACGCCACCCAACTCGACTAGTGCAGAGCCGGCGGTGACGTAGGCGAGACCTGATGCGCTCGCCTCCTCCAAGGACAGCGTGTCGGATTTCGGCGCAACGGCATTTCTGGAGACGGCGAGGTACTGGGCATGGGACCCGTCGCGGACAAACCCAAGCTCCCCACCACCCGTGCCCCAAACCTCCTTTCCCACGAGCTCCTGTGGCCCTTCGACGACGACCCCGGCGAAGTCGCGCCCCGGTATGCGGGGCAGGGTCGTGAAAGCGAAGGAGCCTCGTACGTTCAGCACATCGCTGCGGTTTACCGTGGCGGCATAGACTTCAATAAGGATCTCACCGTCCGCCGGATCTGGCCTTGGAACCTCCACCGGCCGCAGCTTAGATGGATCCCCAAAGCGCTCAATCAGGATGGCCTGCATTTTGTGAAACACCTCCACCAATCTTACGAGGAAACTGGCTTCCTACCTGCCGCGTCCTCCAGAATGGGCATGACCAGAAGGGTCCACAGGTGCTGCCCTCCTCGAGTAGGGCAGCACGCTGTTGAACAGTAAGGCGCCAGCGGGCACAGACCAGGTTCCTAGTGCTACTGCGACTAGACCCGTTGGTTGCTGAGGTAACCCATTCTCCGCCGCGCGAGGTCAAGGATCTTCACCGCAGCCTTCTTGCGCTCAGGTATCGAGGCCTGGCGAGTCAGTGACGCCTGGTGTCGTCCTGCTCGTGGTTCGCGGTGTAACCCAGTGAGCGGGTTGCTCGGCGTGCGTCACCAGAAAGTCCCGTGAGTCCTCGGCCAGTCGGCGTGCTCGCTCAAGATCGAAGCCGACAAGTTGCCCGTCGCGCTTGAGGGCGCGGCCGCCCACCCACACGGAGTTAACGTTCGATGAGTCCATGCTGCAGACGACCGTTCCAACCGGGTCGATTACAGGTGCAGCGTTGACGCGCTCAATGTCGAGCATCACGATATCCGCCTTCTTGCCGGGCGTGAGCGAGCCGGTCTTGTCGGCGAGCCCGCACACACGAGCACCCTCGATAGTGGCGAACTCCAAAACATCTCGGGAAGATAGCAGTGGCGGGACCTCTTCAAGTTCCTCGTCGAAGACGCGCTCGTGGACCCTCACCCGTTCGGCTGCAAACAGGAATCTCATCTGCGTGAACGGATCACCGGGCACGGTAGTCACAACGTCGCAGCTGAGGCTGGGACGCAAGCCGTGTTCCAACAGCTCTCCGGTTGGCGGCATGCCGTGCCCCATCGTCATCTCGACCATCGGAGCAATCGAGGTGGTGCCGCCGGTGTCTGCGATGAGCTGAAACTCCCGATCGGTTAGGTGGTTGCAGTGGATGTAGGTGATGTCCGGACCGAGTAAGCCGAGGTCATCGAGCTGCTCGACCATCTTGAAGCGACCGGCGACGTTGCCCATCCCGACGTGCACGCTGATGGGCACGCCTATGTCCCTGGCGAGATCCCAGTCGTGCTTGACTACCTCAGGCACACAGAACCCGGGACCCCTGGTGCCCATGGCGAGAGTCATCAGCCCATCGTCGGATGAGAAGTACCTGTCTCTCACTCGCCGGATGTCTTCGGGCGACTCCAGGACGCTGTCGAACCACCAGTCGGCAAGAGAGGTGTTGGGGTTGCCGTAGCAGTACACCGAGCGCAGCTTGAGCTCTGCAAGAGCACGGATAGCCTCGTCGGTGTGGTCGGGCGTGTTGTTGATGTGAGACCAGTCAAGGAGCGTGGTCACACCGGCGTCGATCGCCTCGAGCGCGCCGAGGAGGTTTCCGGCGTAGACGTCCTGCGGACGGTAGGCTGGTGCTAGGCGGTCCAGGACCAACGCGAAGTACCCGTCGAGCGTCACGTCCGGCGCGATACCGCGAACCACGGTTTCCCAGGTGTGCCGGTGTGAGTCGATGAAGCCCGGGATGATAATCGCGCCCGAGGCGTCGATCACCTCGGAGTCAGAAGCGTCGATGGACGGAGCAACCTCCGCAATATCCTCGTCCTCGATGAGCACATCCCCACCAGGTATGTCCCCTACATCCGGATCCATCGAGATGATGTGGCCACCGCGAAGCAGCGTTCGTGCAGACATCTTCGTTCCTAACCTTTCTTTCGGGTGTCGATTGGTCGGGTCCTGTGGCGCTTCACTGGTACGCGCAGCAATCGAGTCTGTCGACCCATGCGATGCTATCCGCCGCGGACGAGCTCGCTGGGCTGGATGGGTGCCTTTCGCCTCATTTCAAGCCTGCGCAGCGGACATCGCCGGCTTCAGCGTAATGTCGAACTCGCAAGTGTAGAACGGAGCGCCGAGGCCGCGCCGCGTCAGCTCCTCCTCGTTTTCGTGCTTGCTCAGTGGCCTCACAAGGGCCGGTTTGACAGCGCCTATGGTGTCGTTATCCAGGTATGGATCCTCCGGAAAGAAAACCTGCGTAACTAGCGGCTCGTGTCCTTCTGCCTCTACCTTGAAATGTATGTGTGCCGGACGCCATGGGTGTTGACCGGTAGCCTCGAGCAGCCTGCCCACCGGCCCGTCCGTCGGGACCGTGTAAGGTTTGGGCACCATAGTCTGAAACTCATAGCTGCCGTCCTCGTCGACGCCGAACTTCCCCCGGAAGTTGTAGTCGGGCTGTCTCTCGTCCCAGACGTCGTAGCCGCCATCGGGACCCGTCTGCCAGATGTCAAGCACGGCGTCGCTCACAGGGGTGCCGTCTGCGGAAGTGACCCTGCCGTGGACGAAGAGTACGTCTCCGTTTTCGATGCCTTCGTACTCTTCGTAGATCTTCACCGGCTTCTCCCGCCATGGTGGGTTCTCTCGATATAGTGGTCCTTCCACGTCGCTAGGGGTGGCGTCGGTTTCGCCTTCGTGGGAGATGGCGTCTGCTAGCACCGAGGTCTTGGTGACGTCGGAGAGCAGGACAAACTCGTCATGCCTTCCGACATCGGTGAGGAAATCGAGCACCGCGGACCATTCCTTCTCCGTCACCCGGTGCTTCTCGATTACTCGGTGTAAGGCTGCGATCGCATCCGGCAGTACCTGCTGCAGCCGCTCATTGCTCACCTTCGTGGAATCCACGTTCTTCTCCTTTCCCGCCCCTACATACCATTATGGCTATGCAGATTTGATACGTCCAATACCGTTTTTTGGTCCATTTACACAATCTCTATATAAGTAGCCACACGAAGCGCGGTTATCGCTGGGGCCTGGCACCCCGCTCCATTCAGTGGCTCCTACCCGTGGCCTCAACGTTGCGTCCCTTCGCGGGTGACTCTTCCCGATTCCAATGTCTCGGGGGAGACGCCGTAACGCCCGGCGGCGTCGAGGAGGTCGGCGTAGACCTCGTCCGTGAGCGGGATGCCGTCCTCGCGGTGCGTAGCCATCCTCTCGTGCGTCCCGTCCCCGGGCATCGAGACCTTCTCGAAACCGGGAGCAGGCGGTCCCTGCCTCGTCTCCCGCTCCTTCTCGTCCATGCGGGAGAGGAACTCGGTCATGGGCATGAAGGCCTCGACAGAGATCGCAGAGAACATGTGCCCGACGCGCTGGGGTTGCGGGTCGTCGTACATGCGGGGCATCTTCGCACCGAACTCCGCTCCGGTGAGAACGCCTGTCAGTATATCCAGCATGATGGCCAGACCCGAACCCTTCGGTCCGCCCAGAGGTAACACGCTCCCCTTGAGAGCTTCTTTCGCGTCGGTGGTGGGCAGACCATCGCCCGTAATCGCCCAGCCTTCGGGTATAGGGTCGTTGTTCTTGGCCGCCAAGATTATCTTGCCTCGCGCCTGGTTGCTCGTGGCCATGTCCAGCACGACCGGGTGTCCCGAGCTCGACGGCACGGCGATGGATAGAGGATTGGTCCCAAGCGTGGGTCGCCGGGAGCCGTGGGCGGTCATAACGGGGGACGTGTTCATAGAGCAGATGCCAACCATGCCCTCGCGGGCAATCTTCACGGTCCAGTAACCGGCGGTCCCGTTGTGATTAGAGTTGCGGACACCTACCCAAGCGCCGCCGACCTCCCTGGCCTTCTCGACCACCAGCTCGACCGCCCTTTCGGAGGCTACCTGTCCCCAGCCATCGTTGGCATCGAGGAGCGCCGTGGATGGGGTTTCGCGTACTATCTCTATCTTTGTTGTGGGAGTCATCAGGCCCTGCTCCATCCGGAGCAGGTAGTCGTTGAGCCTGGTTACGCCGTGCGACTTCATGCCTGCAAGGTCGGCGTCCACTAGCGCAGCTGCGACGATCCGGGCGTCCTTTTCAGGGACGCCGGCGGCGTTAAGAACCTCCTCACAGAACCTTCGTAAAGAGTCCCAATCTACCCTTACCCCACGTTTGGTTTCGGCCATCGGTCTCTCCTTTATAGAACGCTCTCCGTGCCCAAGAGGGCCGTCACCTGGCTGGAGAGCACGCCGCCGTTGCCGTTGGCAAGAGCGACGACGGCGCCTTCCACCTGGCGCTCGCCGCACTCGCCGCGAAGCTGCCTTACAGCCTCGATCAGCAGGAGTAGTCCGTACATGCCAGGGTGGTTGTAGGAAAGGCCGCCGCCGTTGGTGTTGACGGGGAGTTCCCCGCCCGGCGCTATCCTACCACCCTCCACAAACGTGCCTCCCACGCCCTTCTCGCAGAACTCGAGGTCTTCGAGGAACAGGATCGGGTTGATGGTGAACGCGTCGTAGAGCATCGCCACGTCCACGTCCTCGGGCCCTACGCCCGCCATCTCGTAAGCCCGCCGTCCCGAGTCGGCGGCGGCTGTCACGGTGAGGTCCGGCATCTGGGAGATGTTGCGATGCCAGTGGGCCTCTCCCGCACCGAGCAGGTATATGGGGGGCTTTCGAAGGTCTTTCGCACGCTCGGCAGAAGTCACTAGCAGTGCCCCGCCACCATCGGTTACTAGGCAGCAATCTAGGATGCTCAACGGCGAGGAGACCATCCACGAGGCCAGCACATCTTCGACGGTCAGGTCGTCGCGCATGAAGGCTTTTGGGTTCAGTTTAGCCCACTCCCGGGCAGCCACGGCGACCTCGGCGAGCTGCTCGCGGGTGGTGCCGTACTCGTGCATGTGCCGGGAGGCGGCTAGAGCGTACATGCTTACCGGGTAGCGGGGCCCGTAGGGGGTCTCGTAGGGGTTGGGCGGGTCGCTAACCCCACGGAAACCGCCCTCGGAGAGCTGGGTGGAGGCGTAGGTGATCAGGGCGACTTCGCAGAGTCTGGCCTCGATCGCGGCCGTCGCGTGCAGCAGGTGCGATACGAACGAACTGCCACCCATCATCGTTGCGTCGGAGTAGCGGGGGCGGATGCCGAGGTACTCGCCGGCAGAGAGCGTCGGCATCTGATAGTACACCGAAGCGCTGAAGAGCCCATCGACGTCCTTCTTCTCCAGACCGGCATCCGCGAGAGCGCGCTCCGTGGCCTGCCCGATGAGATCCAGCGGCGTGAACCCCGGCCCGACATTCCCGAGGTCCGATTCCGCCGCCCCGACTATCGCGCTCTTGCCTCGAATGCTCAACTACCCTCCCGCACGAAGACGGCCACTGGCTCGTCTTCCTCTCCCCGGCGCACCCCGAAGCGCACCCTGGTCCCGATTTCGACCTCCTCGGCAGCGACGCTCTCGACCCGGCACATCATGCGAAAACCCTCGTCGAGGTCGACGAGGACGACGTTGCGGGGATCGCGATTCCGGCTGTGTACGGCAGTTGTCGCGTAGATCGTTCCCCAGCCCGCACTCTCGCGCCATTCGAGCGCCCCGCTCCCGCAGACCGGGCACAGGGTGCGCGGGTAGAAGACCGCGGCCGAGCAATTGGTGCAGCGCTGGTAGCCGAGCTTCCCGTTCTCGAGGTGGCGTCGGTAGGTGAGGGATGGAGCCTCCGCCGAGGCCATCTCGTCGCTCAACTCTCCCAAAGGTGCCCTCCGTGCTCAGTACTCGTAAATCCTACTCTAGCTGCCACCTCTAGGATGAGGTACCTCCTGCCCACCCTAGACAACCTTGAGCGCCGTGGAGTTGCGGAACGGGGCCGGCGTGTTCGAGCGCACCCACTCTAAGGTCGAATACGGCGCGACCTCGTCCAGTACGAGACCCTCCTCATCGACGGAGAAGGTGGCATGCTCGGTGACGATCAGGTCTGCCGGGCGGGCTCCAGTGAGCGGAAACGAGCACTCCTCGACGATCTTTGGCTCTCCCTGCTTAGTCAGATGGGTACTCGCGACGATGACGGTCTTCGCACCCACGAGCAGATCCATCGCCCCACCTACGCCCAACACCGGCTTTCCCGGGATAGCCCAGTTGGCTATGCGTCCTGTTCGGTCCACCTGAAGCACCCCGAGCACGGCGACTGAGACATGGCCGCCCCGGATCATGGCGAAAGACTCCGAGCTCGAGAAGTAGGCGGCACCGATATCCTCCGTGACCGGGAGCTTCCCGGCGTTGATCAGGTCCGGGTCCACCCTCTCGGGCTCCGGGGTGGGGCCAGCGCCGACCATGCCGTTCTCCGTATGCAAGAAGACCTTGACGCCTTCGGGCACGTGATCGGCGACGAGCGTCGGCAGGCCGATGCCGAGATTGATCACGTCTCCTGGCTTTAGGTGCCCCGCTACCCGGCGGGCAATGTCGTGCATGACTGCGCTGGCGCTCAAATCTATCTACCTCCTGCTCGGTCGAGTAGCGGGCCGGCACCCGTCCCGAGTTTGACCTCGGCCCGTACCAGGTAGTCGACGTACGGGTGCGGCGTTACCACCCGCTCCGGGTCCAGGGTGCCCGCCTCGACGATCTCGTCGACCTCTGCGACAACCACGTCGGCGGCGGTAGCCATGTCCGGGTTGAAGTTTCGCGCCGTCTTGTAGTAGGTCAGATTGCCTAGCGTATCCGCCCGGTGCGCCCGGATCAGGGCGATGTCCGCCCGCAGCGGCTTCTCGAAGACGTAGAGCTCGCCGTCGATCTCGCGCACCTCCCTGCCCTCGGCGAGATCGGAGCCAACCCCCGTCTTGGTGTAGAACCCGCCTAGCCCCGCACCGCCCGCGCGGATGGCCTCGGCAAGCGTGCCCTGGGGCACGAGCGTGGTCTCGAGCTCACCACTACGGTGACGCTCCATCACATCGGGGTTGCTGGTGAAGTAGGACCCGATCGCTCGCCGTATCTTGCCCTTGAGCAAGAGCCGTCCCAGCCCCTTGCCCGGCTCGCCGACGTTGTTGCTGATCGTCGTCAGACCCGTGGCGTTCTCCGACGAGAGTAGCGCCTCGATGAGGGTCAGCGGCGACCCTACGAGTCCGAATCCTCCCACCATCACGGTGCTTTCGGGCCCAACGAGCGCGGCAGCCTCTTCCACGGAGATGATCTTGCTTTCTAGCCGTCCGTTCGACAGGCTGTTCGCGCGTGGCGCCTCTACCACTGCGCCGCCGTCGCTATCGTCAGCGCTTCGTCTGCCATCCTGCGAGACCTCCTTCCGCCCCCTTACTCCTAGTAATTCTGGGTGCTCATGACAAATACGTCCAATACTCTTTGTTGACGGATTGATATAAAGTTTGTATAAGAGGTCGATGAACTTCCAACGCTTGCGCTACTTCGTGGCTGTTGCGGAGGAGTTGAACTTCAGTCGGGCAGCCGAGCGGCTGCGCATGGCGCAGCCCCCTTTGAGCTACCAGATCAAGCGCTTGGAGGAGGAACTCGGGGTGCAGCTCTTCCACCGTACGAAGCGAAGCGTGCGGCTGACGGACGCCGGGCGCTTACTCTTGGTGGAAGCACGGGGTCTCTTGGTTCACGCCGAGCAAACGGCGAGCGTGGTTCACCGTGTCGGCCAGGGCGAAGTCGGGCGGCTCACGGTGGGGTTCGTGCCCTCGGCTGCCAATCGGGTCCTCCCCCCTATTTTGCGGGCTTTCGGTGAGCGATTTCCCAACGTCGAGCTACTGCTGCGGGAAGTGGATCCCGACCGGTTGCTCAGGGGTCTGTCCGACGGGCGAGTCGACGTGGGCTTTTTGTACCTTCCGTTCGAAGAAGATTCTCTGGACTCACGGCCCGTGTCGCGGGAGACTTTCGTCGCGGCCTTGCCTGACACGCACCCTTTATCGAGCGAGCCATGGGTGTCGCTGAGTGCGCTCGCCGGCGAGCCTTTCGTCCTCACCCCGAGATATCAGGGGGCTGGCCTGCGCGACAAGATCGTCGAGCACTGCCGGCAAGCCGGTTTCGAGCCCAAGGTGGTACAGGAGGCCTGGCTAATGCAGACTACAGTCAGCCTCGTCGCCGGCAGCATAGGGGTGACACTTGTCCCCGCCTCTTTGCAAAACCTTCAGAGAGCGGGGGTTGTCTACAAGAATGTTGAGGGGTTATCACCGGAGATCGAGCTGGGGGTGGTCTGGCGACGCGGCGACCCTTCCGCGGTCCTGAGGGCATTCCTCGGCGTGGTGGAAAATGTTACCAGTTGGGGAAAAGGTGCGCCGGAGGAAGATGTGGGAGTGCCGGCCTTCCGTAGGGGCAACGCAAGAGCGTGATATCTCGAGCGTGGGCTTCGCCGGCCGATTCCAGAGGCCACTCTGGACTACTCGCATGAGGAGTTACACATGAGTAATCTGCCCAACGCGCCTTTTACCAACCGGGGGTCTGACGCCTGGCGCGCAACGGTCAGCGTGACCTTCGATAACCTGGGCGAAGCTGCCGACCTCGAGCGCGGGCTGTGGCCCGAAGACGAGCTACTCGGGCATCACTTCTCCGTGAGGCGGATGCTGCCCCGGATCCTGGGCATGCTCGAGGAGCTCGGGCTAAATGCCACTTTCTTTGTAGAAGGAATCAATGCTGAACTCCATCCCGAAGCGCTACTCCAGATCGCCGACTCTGGCCACGAGCTTGGTTACCACGGCTGGCGTCATGAATACTGGCCCAACCTGAGCTCCTCCGAGGAGGTCCGTCTACTAGAACGGGGAGTCCGCAAGATGCACGACCTGGGAGTCAGGCCACGCGGCTTTCGGCCGCCGGGAGGCAGGCTGACCGCTTCTTCGCCAGAATTGCTCGAGAACCTCGGTTTTGCCTACTGCTCGCCAGCGGGTCGCGGGATCGGGTTCCTCGGCAAATTGGTCGTCCTGCCGTTCGAGTGGCGGCTGGTAGACGCTTACTACTACCTGCCTCGCTTCGGCGCTCTTCGCAAGAGTGCCACTGGGTCGAGCGAGCCACTGTCCCCAGTCCGCTTCCGGGAGACGCTAAGCTCGGCCCTACAGGGCGTCGTCCGCGATGGTGGGCACCTAACGCTGCTATTTCATCCCTTCCTGGAAGAACTGGAAGACCGCTTCGAGATCATGCGCGGAGCGCTCGAAGCACTGGGCGACCTAGTACAAGACGGCGTGGTCTGGTGCGCACCGTACCGTGAGGTGGCCTCCTGGATCCGTGAGCACCCATGGGCTTTCGGCAACGGTCTCCAGCTCGATCCTACCGAGGCGTGAAGGTACTCGCAGCTGGTCGACAGGCACAGATGCCGGAACCAAGTTATGCGAGGTGAGCGAGTGGTGCGGCCCCTACCCAGTTTGTGTGGCCTTCCTGGATACCGACGAGCGAACTCGAACCGCTGACCTAGAGTCTCTTTACGAGTGCGCGATCAGGCGTTGCAGTGGTTTGCACAGGGTTGCAAAT
>Ga0126313_10001244_pt1 | contig 13277 bp, 10 predicted proteins | sample Plot105A_FD_89954 | JGI IMG/M metagenome (GOLD analysis project Ga0126313, IMG submission 89954) | Serpentine soil microbial communities from UC McLaughlin Reserve, CA, USA - Plot105A | ecosystem: Environmental > Terrestrial > Soil > Grasslands | place: USA: UC McLaughlin Reserve, Lake County...
CTCCGTCGCCGCGAAGAAGAAGCGGCGCGAGGTCCTCGAGCAGACGAGAGGCTTCCGCGGCCAGGCGAACCACAACTACAGACGCGCGAAGGAGGCCTTGCTCAAGGCCGACCAGTACCGCTACCGCGATCGCCGCAACCGCAAGCGCGACTTCCGTCGCCTGTGGGTCACGCGGATCAATGCGGCCGCGCGTCAGAACGACCTCTCCTACTCGCAGTTCATGCACGGCCTCAAGCTGGCCGGGGTCGAGGTCGACCGCAAGATCCTCGCGGACATCGCCGTCCGTGACGCAGAGGCGTTCCGCCGATTTGCCGACAACGCCCGCGAGGCGTTGGCTGCGGCTGCCTAGCCGAACCGCCGACGCAACTCTCACCGGGCGCCGCTTCCGCAAGGACGGCGCCCTTTTCGTTTAAGGAACCCGTGACCATCAGCTCCCCGCAGAACGAACGCTTGAAGGAGATCCGCAAGCTCGCGCGGCGGCGCTCGCGCGAGCAGGCGGGTCGGTTCGTGGCCGAGGGCGAGGACCTGCTGGCGGCCGCCGACGCGGCCGGCTGGCCGGCACTGGAGCGGTACTGCGCGGCGGGCAGCGGACTGGATGGGGTGGAGGTGGAGGCTGACCTGCTGGCCTCGGTGTCTCAGCTCGGCTCCGGAACGCGGGCACTGGCTGTCTATGAGCAGCGCTGGGCGGAAGCTCCTGCCGGGCCACTGTGCGTCGCGCTGCACGGCATCTCGGATCCCGGGAACGTCGGGACGATCCTGCGCTCGGCGCTCGCCTTCGGCGCGTCGTCGGTCGCGCTCGGCCCGGACTGTGCCGATCCGTATGGGCCGAAGGCCGTGCGGGCGTCAATGGGTGCGCTGTTCGCCGTGCCGCTTGCGCGCTTCGCGAACAGTGATGCGCTGCCGGGCACGACGGTCGCGCTTGACGCGCACGGCGGTGAGGCGCTCGCGGATGCGGTCGCGGCGGTGGAGGGTCCGCTGACGCTCGTAGTTGGCGCGGAGCGGGCTGGTCTGCCGGACGAGGTGCTCGCGGCCTGCGACCGGACCGCGCGGATCCCGATCGACAGCGAGTCGCTCAACGCCGCGATGGCTGCGACGGTCGCGCTCTACGAGGTCACGCGCGGCGCCGTCGCCGCCGAGCATAGGATGCCCCCCGCATGATCGAGCGGATCGACGAGCTGCGGCAGGAGGGGGAGGCGGCGATCGCCGCCGCTACGACGAGCGACGCGCTGGAGCAGGCGCGCGTGCAGTTCCTCGGCCGCAAGGCGGAGCTTCCGAACCTGCTGCGCGGCGTCGCTCAGCTTCCACCCGAGCAGCGCGGCGCGGTCGGCAAGGCGGCGAACGTCGCGCGGCAGGCGCTGGAGGCGCTGATCGAGGCGCGCGGGGTGGAGCTGGGCGCCGCCGAGCTGGATGCAAAGCTCGCAGCCGACCGGATCGATGTCACGCTCCCTGGCGCGCCCGTGCCGCCGGCCGGCGGGCTCCACCTGCTGACCCAGACGCGGCGCGAGATCGAGGACGTCTTCGTCGGGCTCGGCTACACCGTCGCCGAGGGTCCCGAGGTCGAGCGCGTCTACTACAACTTCGACGCGCTCAACCACGACCCGGCGCACCCGGCGCGGCTGCGCACCGACACGTTCTACGTCGCGGACGACATCGTGCTGCGCACGCACACCTCGCCGATGCAGGTGCGTGCGATGGAGCAGCAGCCGCCGCCGATCTTCCTGATCGTCCCCGGCCGCGTCTACCGCCGCGACAGCGACGCGACGCACACGCCGCAGTTCCACCAGATCGAGGGGCTCGCGGTCGACGAGGACATCACGCTCGCCGACCTCAAAGGCACGCTGCTGGCGTTCGCGCAGGCGATCTTCGGCGAGGAGCGGCGGGTGCGGCTGCGGCCCCACTTCTTCCCCTTCACCGAGCCGAGCGTCGAGGTCGACGTCTCCTGCTTCAACTGCACCGACGGCCTCACGCGCGACGGCGCGCGCTGCCCGCTGTGCAAGGGCACCGGCTGGATCGAGATCCTCGGCGCCGGGATGGTCGACCCGAACGTGTTCGGCTACGTGAGAGAGCACGGCTACGACCCGGAGAAGATCCAGGGCTTCGCGTTCGGGATGGGCGTCGAGCGGATCGCCTTCCTCAAGCACGGCGTCTCGGACCTGCGGCTGTTTTACGACAACGACCTGCGCTTCCTGCGGCAGTTCTCGGGGGCGGCGTCATGAAGGTCCCGTTGAGCTGGCTGCACGAGTACGTGAGACCCGACCTCGACGCCGGAGCGCTGGCCGAGCGGCTCGCGCTGACGGGCACGGAGGTCGAGCGCGTGGTGCATCACGGCGTGCCGAGCGTCGACTGCTTCACCGTCGGACGCGTGCTGAGCGCCGAGCAGCATCCCGACGCGGACCGGCTGCGGGTGTGCATGGTCGACCTGGGCGGCGAGGAGCCTTCCCAGATCGTCTGCGGCGCGCCGAACGTGGCGGCTGGCCAGACCGTTGCGGTCGCGCAGCCGGGCGCAGTGATGCCGGACGGGACGAGGCTGCGCAAGGCGAAGCTGCGCGGTGTCGAGTCACACGGGATGATCCTGAGCGAGCCGGAGCTGGAGATCGGCGTCGAGAGAGCCGGGATCATGGAGTTGCCCGAGGATCTCGTCCCGGGCACGCCGCTCGCCGATGTCCTTCCGATCGCGACGGACGTCCTGGAGCTGGAGATCACGCCGAATCGGCCCGATTGCCTCGGCGTCTACGGGGTCGCCCGCGAGGTTCACGCCGCGACTGGCGCGCCGCTCGCGCCCGCGCCGTGGCACGCGGACCTCGGCACGTCGGAGCAGCTCTCCGGGGTCGAGGTCGTCGTCGAGACCGAGCGCTGCAAGCGCTTCACCGCGCGCGTCTTCGAGGACGTGACGGTCGGTCCCTCGCCTGCGTGGCTGAAGGCGCGTTTGATGGCAGCCGGCCAGCGGCCGATCTCGAACGTCGTCGACATCACCAACTATGCGATGTTGCTGACGGGCCAGCCGCTGCACGCGTTCGACCTCGACCGCGTGGCCGGTGCGCGGCTCGTCGTGCGCGACGGCCGCGAGGGCGACGAGCTGGAGACGCTCGACGGCGAGACGCGCAAGCTCGATCCCGACATGGTCGTGATCTGCGATGACGAGGGTCCGACCTCACTGGCCGGCGTGATGGGCGGCGCGCGCTCGGAGGTATCGACCGAGACGAGACGCGTGCTGCTGGAGTCGGCCACCTGGGACGGGCCGAACATCCAGCGCACCTCGACGCGGCTGGCGCTGCGCAGCGAGGCGTCCGGGCGCTTCGAGAAGGGCCTCGCGCCCGAGCAGGCGCTCGACGCCCTGGTCGTCGCGACGCAGCTGATCGTGGAGTTGTGCGACGCGAAGCTCGCGGTCGGGACACTTGATGTCGCCCCGCCGTCCGGGCGAGATGCGTCGAACGCGGTGATTCGGCTGCGCGATGCACGCGTCAGCGGGCTGCTCGGCGCGCCGATCGCGCGTGGGCGGAGCGCCGAGATCCTGGGCGCCTTGGGTTTCGGAGTCGCCGACGCGGACGAAGGGCTCGACGTGACGGTCCCCGCCTTCCGCCGCAACGACGTGACGCGCGAGGCCGACCTGATCGAGGAGGTCGCGCGCATCGACGGCGTCGACAAGCTGCCTGCGACGTTGCCTGCTTCCGGGCATGCGGTCGGGCGGCTGACGCCAGCGCAGCGGCTGCGGCGGCTCGCCGCTGACACGCTCGCCGGCGCAGGGCTGCACGAGGCGATCGGCTGGTCGTGGAGCGCGCCCGAGCTGGCGGACAGACTGCGGCTGCCGGCGGACGATCCGCGGCGGCACGGGCTCGCGGTCGAGAATCCGATGTCGGCCGAGCACGCGCTGATGCGCACGACGCTGCTCGGATCGCTGCTCGACGTGGCGCGGCGCAACGTGACGCACGGGACGCCGGACGTGGCGATCTTCGAGGCGGGGGCCGTGTATCGGCCTGTCGACGGTCAGCCGCTCCCGGCTGAGCCGTACACGGTCGGCGTGCTGCTGACGGGCGCCTCGCGGGCGGCGGGTTGGCGTGAGCCGGCGCCGCCTGTGGCCGATTTCTTCGCTGCGAAGGGGGTCTTGGGCCGGTTGCTCGGTGCGCTGCGGGTCGACTGGACGGTCATCGAGGGGAGCGAGCCGTTCCTGCATCCGGGCCGGGCTGCTGCGGTTGTCGTGGCCGGTGCTCCGGTTGGCTGGATCGGCGAGGTGCATCCGGCGATTGCGGCCGATTGGGAGATCTCGACGGCCGTTGCGTGCTTCGAGATCGACCTGGACGCGGTGATCGCGGCCGCTCCCGGCGCGGTCCGCTACGAGGACTACACCTCGTTCCCGGAGGTGGGGCTGGATCTGGCTGTCGTCGTCCCGCAGTCGGTGGCCTCCGCCGAGGTCGTCGCCGCCGTGCGCGCGGCCGGCGGCCCGCTGCTCGCTGCCGTCGAGGTGTTCGACGTCTATCGCGGCGCCCAGGTCGGCGACGACGAGGTCTCGCTCGCGCTGCGGCTCGCGTTCCGCTCGCCCGAGCGGACGCTGACCGATGAGGAGGTCACCGAGCGGCGCACGGCGATCGAGGCCGCGTTGGCGGAGCGGGTCGGAGGGCGGATCCGTGCCTGACCTGCACGAAATGGGTCGTATCGACCCAGAACTTGACACTCATCGGACCGGTGCGACGGTGATCGATGCCTAGCGTCGCGGTCCTCGGTGCGTCGGGCTACGCCGGAGCGCTGGCGGCGGCACTGCTGCACCGGCACCCGCGCTTCGAGCTGACGGCGCTCACCTCGCGCTCGGACGTGGGCAAGCCGCTGGACGACCTCTACCCGCGCTACCGCGTCCCCCTCGCGCTGGAGGAGCTCGACCTCGACCGTCATGCCGACGGCCTCGACGCTGCGGTCGTCGCGTATCCGCACCACGCTGCGGCGCCGGTCGTCGCGGGGCTGCGCGACCGGGGCGTGCGGGTCGTCGACCTCTCCGCCGACTTCCGCCTGCGCACGCTGAGCACGTACGAGCAGTGGTACGGAGCGCACGAGGCGCCGGACCTGCTGGGCTCGGCCGTCTACGGCATCCCGGAGCTTGGCTACCGCGACGCCATCAAGACCGCCGACATCGTCGCCAACCCCGGCTGCTTCCCGACCGCCGCGCTGCTCGGCCTGCAGCCGCTCGCGCGCGCCGGCCTGCTCGAGGACGTCGTGATCGACGCGAAGACGGGCGTCTCCGGCGCCGGCCGCGCGGCGACCGATGCGACGCACTACGTCTCGGTGAGCGAGAACGTCGTTGGCTACAAGGAGGCCGGTCATCGCCACGCGCCGGAGATCGACCAGGAGCTGGCGGCGCTCGGCGCCACGCTTGGCCCTGTCACGTTCCTGCCGCACCTCGTGCCGGTCGACCAAGGCGAGCTGATCACCGCGTACATCCGGACGACGCGCGACGCCGGGCAGGACGAGCTGCGCGCGCTCTACACGGACGCCTACGCGGACGAGTCCTTCGTCGAGCTGGCTGACAGACCGCCGGGCATGCGCGATGTAACCGCGACGAACATCTGCCGCGTCTCCGTCCACGGTGACCGCCACGACGGCCGTGTGGTCGTGTTCGCCGCGATCGACAACCTCTGGAAGGGAACCTCCTCGCAGGCGGTGCAGAACCTCAACCTGATGTTCGGCTTCCCCGAGGGGGAGGGCATCTCGTGACCGTCGGTTTTTTCAACTCGCGCTGGGTGCCGAAGCCGGACCATGTGACGGAGCTCGCCGACGGGCTGCCGGCCGGATTTCGTGCCGCGGGCGTCGCGGCCGGTTTGAAGCGCGACGGTGCGCTCGACGTCGGCCTGCTCGTCTCGGACAGCGAGACGACGACGAGTGCGGCCCGCTTCACGCGCTCCGGCGTCGTCGCCGCGCCGGTGCAGCTCTGCCGCGAGCGCTGCGATCTCGCGCATCTGCGTGCGGTCGCGGTGAACGCGGGCAACGCGAACGCCGCGACCGGCGTCCCCGGCTTCGAGAGCGCAGGCGCCACCCAGATCGCCGCGTCGCGGCTGACCGGGCTTGACCCGGCCGGCGTCGCGGTCGGTTCGACCGGCGTGATCGGCGTGCAGCTTCCGGTCGACCGTGTCCTCACTGGCCTGGAGGGCGCACAGGAGCGATTGCGCCCCGACGGCGACGCCGACTTCTCCGCGGCAATCCAGACGACCGATGCGTTCGAGAAGCGCGCTGCACTGCAGGTCGAGCTGCCGTCGGGGACCGTCCGCCTCAGCGCCCAGTGCAAGGGCGCCGGGATGATCCAGCCGAGCTTCGCGACGATGCTGTGCTTCGTCCAGACCGACGCGGCGCTCGATCCTGCGACCGCGGACCTGCTGCTCGGCGTCACAGTCAAGCGCTCCTTCGACCGCATCTCGGTCGACGGTCAGCTGTCCACCAACGACACCGCGATCCTGATGGCGAGCGGGGCGAGCGAGGTGGAGGTTGTGCCCGAGTCGCCCGACGAGCTGGCGCTCGGCGAGGCGCTCGATGCGCTGCTGCGCCAGCTCGCGCTGTTGATCGTCAAGGACGGCGAGGGCTCCAAGCGCGTCGGCCGCGTCGTCGTGCGGGGCGGGGATGGCGAGACGGTCGAGCGCACCGCGCGCGCCGTCGCGAACTCTCCGCTCGTGAAGTCGGCGCTGCACGGCGGCGATCCCAACTGGGGGCGGATCGCGCAGGCGGTCGGCGGGGTCCTGCTCGATCTGCCGGTCGACCTCGACATCGCGATCGAAGGGGTCCCGGTGTGCGAGGCCGGCGCGGTGCGGCCGTACGACGAGCAGGCGCTCGCGCAGGCGGTCACGGGCGACGAGGTCGAGTACGCGATCGCCTTGAACGACGGCGAGCCCAAAGCCGAGACCGAGGTCTTCTTCTCCGACCTGTCCCACGAATACGTGACGATCAATGCGGACTACAGAACTTGAGGCGCTCATGACCCAGCCGCTGCGGGACGTCGCCACGCTGCTGGAGGCGTTGCCCTACATCCGCGAGTTCCACGGCAAGACCGTCGTCATCAAGTACGGCGGTGCGGCGATGACCGATCCAGAGCTGCGCGAGGAGTTCGCGCGCGACGTCGTGCTGCTCAAGTACGTCGGCCTCAACCCGATCGTCGTGCACGGCGGCGGACCCGACATCACCGCGTACATGAAGCGGCTCGACATGCCGGTCGAGTTCGTCGACGGCTTGCGCGTGTCCGATCCCGACACGGTCGAGATCGCGAAGATGGTGCTCGTCGGCAAGGTCAACAAGGACATCGTCCTGCGGATCAACCGCCACGGGCAGCCGGCGATCGGGCTGTGCGGCGACGACGGACTGCTGTTCCGCGCCGCGCGCCAGGCGGCGCCGAGCGGCGAGGACATCGGCTTCGTCGGCAGCATCGAGAAGGTCGAGACGGGCGTGATCCACCACGTCGCGCAGGACTACATCCCCGTCGTCGCGTCGGTCGGCTCCGACCGCGAGGGCCACTCGTACAACATCAACGCCGACGAGGCGGCCGGCAAGCTCGCACGCGAGCTGGGCGCCTACAAGGTGATGTTCCTGACTGACGTGCGCGGCTGGCTGAGAGATCCCGCCGACCCGGAGAGCGTGATCTCCGAAGTCGGCGCGGACGAGGTCGAGACGGCCCTGGAGACGATCGAGGGCGGGATGCGGCCGAAGCTCGCGGCGTGCGTGGACGCGATTCACGGCGGTGTCTCGCACGCGCACATCGTCGACGGCCGCATCCCACACTCGCTGCTGCTGGAGCTGTTCACCGACGCCGGCATCGGCACGAAGGTGCGGCCCGCGGCATGACGCTCGCCGACCTGCAGGCGATCGAGGGCGCCCATGTGATCCCGTCGTACGCGCGGATGCCCGTGGAGATGGTGCGCGGTGCCGGCACGCGCCTGTGGGACGCCGAGGGGAATGAGTACCTGGACTTCCTCTCTGGCATCTCGGTGCTGAACGTCGGGCACTGCCATCCGAAGGTGGTGGCCGCGGTGCGCGAGCAGGTCGGGACGCTCACGCACGTCACGAACCTCTTCTACACCGAGCCGGCGATGCGGCTCGCGCGGCGGCTCGCCGAGTCCTCGCTGGGCGGCAAGGTCTTCTTCTGCAACTCGGGCGCGGAGGCGAACGAGGCGGCGCTGAAGCTCGTGCGCAAGGCGAAGCCGGGGGGAGAGATCGTCGTCGTGCACGGTGCCTTCCATGGCCGCACGTACGGCGCTTTGAGCGCGACGCCGCAGGAGTCCAAGCAGGCGCCGTTCGCGCCGCTCGTGCCGGGCTTCGTAACCGTCGCCCCGGAGCCGGAGGCGCTTGCCGCCGCAGTGCACGAGGGCACCGCGGCCGTGCTGCTGGAGCCGATTCAGGGTGAGACGGGCGTGCACGTGCTCCCGGACGAACTGCTGCTCGCCGCGCGCGCCGCCTGCGACCGCGTCGGCGCCGCGCTCGTGTTCGACGAGATCCAGACCGGCATGGGGCGGACCGGCACGCTGTGGGCGTTCGAGCAGACGCCGGTCGTGCCCGACGCGCTGACGACCGCGAAGGCGCTCGGGGGCGGCCTGCCGATCGGCGCCCTCGTGACTGGCGAGCGGCTGGCCGACATCTTCCAGCCCGGCGACCACGGTTCGACGTTCGCGGGTGGTCCGCTCGTCGCCACGGCCGCGAACGCCGCCTTCGACGTGCTCGACGACCCGGACCTGCTCGCCTCGGTGCGCGAGCTGGGCGAGCGCCTGCGGCTCGGGCTCGCGGAGCTGCCGGGCGTGTCCGGCGTGCGCGGCCGCGGGCTGATGGTCGCGTTCGAGACCGACGACGCGCCGGGGCTGGTGCGGCGCGCGCTGACCGACGAGCGCCTGATCCTCAACGCGACCGGCCCGGGAACCGTGCGCCTGCTGCCGCCGCTGATCGCGACCGCCGAGGAGATCGACGACGCGCTCGCGCGCATCGGCCGGCTGCTCTCCGCCGTCAACGCGTAACCTTCCCGCCGCCCATGACCGAGACCGAGCACACCGAGGTACACCAGATCGCCACCGCGCCCGCGCGGACGGCGTCCTACGAGGCGGACCCGAACGAGGTCAGCCGTGTCCTGCTGCTCTACTCGGGCGGGCTCGACACGAGTGTGATGCTCAAGTGGATCCAGGACGAGTACGGCGCCGAGGTCGTCTGCCTCACGGTCAACCTCGGCCAGCCCGGCGAGGACTACGACGTCGTCAAGGGCAAGGCATTGCAGCTCGGCGCGATCGAGTGCCACGTCGTCGACGCGCGCGAGCAGTTCGCGCACGACTTCCTCGTGCCGGCGATCAAGGCCAACGCCCTCTATGGCGGCGGCTACCCGCTCTTCACGGCGCTCGGGCGTCCGCTGATCGCCCAGCTCGCGGTCGACTACGCGCGCCAGTCGGGCTGCGACACGATCGCGCACGGCTGCACCGGCAAGGGCAACGACCAGGTGCGCATCGAGACGACGATCGCGACGCTCGCGCCCGAGCTGAAGGTGATCGCCCCGGTCCGCTCGTGGCAGATGGGCCGCGAGGAGGAGATCGCCTACGCGCGCGAGCACGGAATCCCCGTCAAGGGCGGGACCGAGGTCACGCCGTACTCGATCGACGACAACCTGTGGGGCCGCTCGTCGGAGGGCCGCTGGATCGAGGACCTCTCGCACGCGCCGGAGGACGACGTCTTCCAGCTCGTGACGCGTCCCGAGGAGGCGCCCGACGAGGCCGAGGTCGTGACGGTGACGTTCGAGGCCGGTGTCCCGGTCGCGTTCAACGGCGAGCGGCTCGGCCTGGTGGAGCTGCTGGAGCGTGCGGCGGACGTCGGCTGCAAGCACGGCGTTGGGATCGTCGACCACATCGAGGACCGCATCGTCGGCCTCAAGGTGCGCGACATCTACGAGGTGCCGGCCGCGGCGATCATCCTCACCGCCCACCAGGAGCTGGAGCACCTCGTCGGGACGATCCACCAGAACCAGTTCAAGACGGGGCTCGACCAGAAGTGGGGCTATCTCGTCTACGCCGGCCTCTGGTGGGAGCCGCTGCGCACGGACCTCGACGCCTACATGGACGCGGTCAACGTCCAGGTGACCGGCACGATCGGGTTGAAGCTCTACAAGGGCTCGGTGCGAGTCGTCACGCGCGAGTCGCCGAACGCCGTCTACGACGCGTCGCTGGCGTCGTTCGCGGAGTCCGGCGGGCTGTTCTCGCAGACCGCGTCCCCCGGGTTCATCGAGCTGTGGTCGTTGCAGTCGCGGCTGGCGCATCGCTTGCGCCAGCGGGACTGAGTCGGCGCGTACCCTCGGCGATCCGCGGGTAGAGGGGAATCCATGTCCGGCAACGCATACAAGGCACTCGGCTTCGTCGTCTGGAAGGGCGGCATCCTGTACCTGCGGAGCCGCTACGCCTTTGGGCGGCGCATCGGCACCGGTGCACTCGCGGCGGGCCTGGTTGTTGCGGCTGGTGCCGCCGTGCTGGCGCAGCGGCGCAACGGCAACGGGCACTGAGCACCGCCCGGCCCGGGCGCAGCTCGTCGACCGCGGACGCGCTGCAAGGCTTCGGTCACGCGGTGTCCGCCATCGGGCGTACTCTCCCGCTGGAGAGCGTCGGTGCATGCCCGGCGCCCCGGCCACCATCTCGGATGCACGTCTCCATGCCGCCCGAAACACCTCCGCCCGACGACGCGCGGAGGCCCTCGCCCTCCGAGGGCAACGTCGTCGATCCCGAGGTGCTCGCCGAGCGCCGTGCGCAGCGTGCCGAGCAGGCGGAGCAGTCGGCCGCGCGACGCGCATCCGACGCGCAGGTGCTCGCGGCGCAGCTCGCGAGCGAGCGCGCGCGGCTGGAGGCCGAGCGCGACGCCGCCCGTGCCGAGGCGTCCGCGGCCCGAGAGGGCGCCGACGCCGCGATCGCCGAAGCGCGCCATCTGCAGGCTGAGCGCGACACGCTGCGAGCCGCGGTGGACGAGGCGCGTGCAGAGCGTGACGCACTGGCCGCGCGTGCCGCGGTCGTTCACCCGCCGCCCGCCGATGTGTCGGCGGCGAGCGACACGGAGGCACCCGACGACGACGGGCGCGAGCCCGAGAGCGGCAGTGCGAACGGTGGCCCCAACGGCCACGGGATGCTGCCGCCCTCGTGGCCGACCGCGCTGCGGCGCGAGCTGACGTTCGCACGCGCGGCGGCGCCGATCGCGCCACTCGGCGCCGTTCCGGTGCCTCCGACCACGCTGGTGCCGGGACTCGCGCGCGAGCGCCGCCTCGTCGCGCAGCGCGCGGCGGCGGGGCCGATGGCGGGTCTGAAGTCGCTCTCCGAGAAGGGGGCACAGCAACGCCGCGGCGATCGTGCCGCGCCGGTTACGGCACTTGCGCTCGAACGCGAGCGCTCAAGCCGCCTGCAGGCCCAGCTCGACAGCAGCCTTGCCGTCCAGCGGGACCTGCGCACCCACATCGCCGCGCTGCAGCGCGCAGTGCACCAGCGAATCGAGGCTGAGCGTCGCATCGAAACGGCGCTGCGCCGTGTGCGCGAGGAACTGACGGCCGCGAACGTGCTTGCAGCCGGGAAGCCGACGACGCCCTCTCCCGCTGGCACCGCCGGACCGCCGCCGCGCGCGGCAGCCGGCACTGCGGCGCCGGGGGGCGTGCCGATGCCGCTGGCCGCCGAGGACACGTCCGTCGCTCCGGCCGCCCCGCTCACGGCTGGGTCGGAGACTCCCGTCGAGCGACCGGCGCCGGCCGCAGGTCCCACGACGCCCCCGGTGGACGCGGTTCCGCCGGGCAGCCTGAGCGTTTCGTCCCCAGATGCGGCCCCGGACTTCTCGCCGGGCCTTGTGCCGGCCTCCACATCGCCTAGCGCGGCGTCGGGGGCTCCAACCGCTGCGGGCCTCGACCCGCTGCGTCTCAGCGCTGCACGCGAGCGCTTGCGCGCGGCCGTGCCGGCTGCCGCTCCGGTGGTCAGCTCGCTGCCTGCCGGGCCTCCTGCACCGTGGCTGACCGCCGCGCTGCAGCGCCTGCTGGCGAGCGAGCCGGAGACGGCCGGGCGCATCGTCGTCGGGCTGCTGCCGGCGCAGGGCCTGGGGGCTGAGCGCCCGCTGCGCTACGACCTGCTGCTCGCGGATCGCGGGTGCTTCGCGATCGACGTCGAGCCAGGCAGGGCGACGGTCGCCCCGCGCCCCGCGCCCCGTCCGCGCAACGCACGCGACCTGAGCATCGCCGGCGACGCCGCCAGATTCGCGCGGCTGCTGCATGGGCGCCGCACGCTGCTGCGCCGGCCCGCGCGCGTACGCGGCGGACGCAAGGCGCTGCGCGAACTGCGCCGGCTTGCGCGTGCCCCGCTCGGCATGCGCGACCTCGGCAGCGCTGGGGTGCCGCTCGAACCGGCGCTCGCGCTGCGGCTCGTCGCGCTCGCGATCGATCCCGCCGCCACACAGGGCGAGCGCTTCGCGATCGCGCACGCTCCGCTCGCCGGCGGCCCGGTCGACGCCTGGCTGCGGATCGCCGACGGCGCTCCGCCCGAGGTCTGCGACAGCGCTCCCGCCGAGCCGGTCCGGCTCACACTCCGTTGCACCCGCGGCGCGCTCCTGGCGCTGATCGCCGGCGTCGAGCCGCCGGCCGGCGAGTCCGGCACGCTCGACGGCGACGACGCCACGCTCACGCTCCTGCGCGGCTGGATCGCGCAGACCGAGCACCCTTAATAGGGATTGGCGAAATCCGGGTGAGTGGCTGGCGAATCGGATCCAGCCCGCCCGCGAGGACGCAGGGAGGCAGCCATAGCAGCGCTATGGCGCCGACTGAGGACGACGCATCCGCGCAGGTCGCCCGCCGCCAGACGCCGCAGAGGTTTCGCCAATCCCTATTAACGAGGAGAGCCCGGAGTAAGCGGCTCCGGGCTCTCTAGGTGAGTGCAATCGCGCTCAGCCTGACGCCGGCATCGTAGCGCGCCCCACAGCCGTACGTCTGCGAACGCCACGGCTCGCTGCATCTGGGTCGTGGCTGGCGGTGAGTGAGCACTGTTGGGCTTCCTGGACGAGACCCCGGAAAATGCGGGAACCGCTTGGGTGAGAGGGGGGCGAATCGACCGCGAGACATCCGGCTCGGGGCCTACCATGACTGGCCCGTGACGACGCCATCCTGCGCCCACCTCCACGTCCACTCCGAGTACTCGCTGCTCGACGGAGCGTGCAAGATCGATGCGCTTGCGGCGCGTGCGGCGGCGTTCGACCAGCCGGCGCTCGGCCTGACCGACCACGGCGTGATGAACGGCTCGGTCGAGCTGTTCAAGGCGGCGAAGAAGCACGGGATC
>Ga0126313_10001246_pt1 | contig 13271 bp, 14 predicted proteins | sample Plot105A_FD_89954 | JGI IMG/M metagenome (GOLD analysis project Ga0126313, IMG submission 89954) | Serpentine soil microbial communities from UC McLaughlin Reserve, CA, USA - Plot105A | ecosystem: Environmental > Terrestrial > Soil > Grasslands | place: USA: UC McLaughlin Reserve, Lake County...
GCGGCCTGCAATATCGCCCATTGCTTCAATCGTCGTCGCCAGGCTTGTGCCGGCAGTCCATTTGGTCGCCGCGCTGGCGTGCGAAATTTCGACGATGGAGGGCCGGTCCAAGCTCGACGGCCACAGAGGAAAGCCGATCGGGCGAAGTATTCCCCATCACACCTTTTCCACTTCCGGCCGGCCGAGCAGGCCCTGCGGCAGGAAGATCAGTGTAATCACCAGGATGGAGAAGGCCGCGATATCTTTGTAGTCGATGGAAAAATAAGCCGACCACATGGTCTCGATCAGGCCGATGAGCAGCCCGCCGATCACCGCGCCGGGCAGGGAGCCGATGCCACCAAGCACCGCCGCGGTGAAGGCTTTAACGCCGGGCGTAAACCCTTCGGCAAAGCTCACGACCCCGTAATACATCAGATACATCGTGCCGGCGACGGCGGCGAGCGCGGCGGCGATGATGAAAGTGACCGAAATGGTGCGGTCGACATTGATGCCGAGCAGCGCCGCCATTTTCTGGTCCTGTTCGCAGGCGCGCTGGGCGCGGCCGAGCGATGTCTTGGCCACCAAATACCAGAAGGCAAAGAGCAGGACCGCGGTCACCACCCAGATGATGATTTGCTTGTAAGAAAGCGTGACCTCGTAACCGCCGCGCGCCGTGAGGACGAACACGCCGTCGATTAGCGACGGAACCGATTTATTGCGTGGACCCTGAGTGACCTGCACGAAGTTCATCAGAAAAATCGACATGCCGATCGCGGAAATCAGCGGCGCCAGGCGGAACGAGCCACGCAAGGGACGATAGGCGAGCCGCTCGATCGTCCAGTTCACGAGTGCGCTTAGGATCATCGCGACAACGAGCATGACGATCAGCGCGATGACGAACGAGGTGACGCCGAGCCAGGCGGTCAAAACAAGGAATGCGACCAGCGCGATGAAGGACGACACCATGAAAACGTCGCCATGGGCGAAGTTCACCATCCCGATGATGCCGAACACCATGGTGTAGCCGATCGCGATCAGCCCGTAGATGGCGCCGAGCGTCAGGCCGTTGATCAGCTGCTGAAGGAAGACTTCCATTGACGGACCGCATTCACCTTTGCGTGAGCCTGAACCGATTCCGGCCCCCGTGAATAGCGCTAAGTTGTTTACCAGCCGCAAGGATTCCCGGCAACGCCATCCGGAACGGAACCGCCGCCGCAAAGACGCCGCGCCCGCGCCGCCGGAACTCCCGATTTGCTCGACAAGTTATGGGCCTGGAACAATGAAGCTGCCGATGCGAGACGTGTCATGAAATACGTCGTGATGTTCATGCTCATGGGTGGGATCAGTGCGCTGGCAAACTGGCCCGCGTTCCTTCGGTCAGGGTTTGCGAACGGCCGCCAAGCCTGATCTTTCCGGCGGTGTCGTTCAGGCCCGCAGCTTTGTTCGGGCAGCGCTGTCCCGCGCCGCTTCCCGCCCCCTCAGCTCTGTTGGCAGCGCGAAGCCATCCCAAAGCCAGGCCAAGCAGTCATAATAATCTTGCCCCGAGCGGGTGAGAAACGTCTGCCGCCGAACATCCCGCGCTATATCCTCGGCGTGATAGACATCCCAGAGATACCGGGACTCCAGCTGCACGCGGGCCGTTCGCACCAGGCGTTCGGCCTGGTACTGCACGAACGCCGGCTCATAGTCGCCCTGTGAAAGTTCGATGAGTTCTGCGAGGCAGAGCGCGTCCTCGATCGCCATGCAGGCGCCTTGCGCCAGCGACTGCAGCGTAGGATGCGCCGCATCCCCCAATAATGTGGCGCGCCCGCGGCTCCAGCTTCGGATCGGATCACGGTCGGAAATGATCCAGCGCCGCTCGAAATCCATCAGCGACAACAGTGTCTTCATCGCCGGATGGGCGGTGCGGTAATTCTGCTCGACCTCGCGGATGCAGGCGGCAGCATCGAATTTCTGCGTGTAAGTAGGGGTGCGGAATACCGCGACGAGGTTGAAAAGCTCGCCGCGTCGCAGCGGGTAATGCACGATATGGAAGCCGGGACCGGCCCACAGCACCACCTCGTCGCGCTGCACGTCCTTCGGCACCTTGGCCATCGGCACTACGCTGCGATGCGCCACGTAGCCGATCATGTTCGGCTCGCCTTCGTCGAGCAACTGGTTGCGCAAGCGCGAGCGCAGCCCATCGGCGCCGATGATCGCCGCACCCTCGATCGGCGCGCCGTCCTGGATGCCGGCGCGCACGCGGTCGCCGAGATCCTCGAAACCGGTGACGGTGGTAGACGCCGCGAGTGTAATGTTGGGCACGCGCTCGCAGGCATCCAGCAAAATCTGGTGCAGATCGACGCGGTGGATCACGACATAAGGATGCTTGAAGCGTGCCCTTAATTCCGGCCCGCAGGGGATGCGCGCCTGCTCCTCGCCGGTGACGGCATCGAACATCAGAATAGCGCTGGGAAAATGTGATACGCTCTGCACGGCCTCGGCCACGCCGAGCCGGTCCAGCATGCTGAACACGTTCGGTCCGAGCTGAATGCCGAATCCGATTGGCTCGATCTCCGGAGCCTGTTCCAGGACGTGAACCGGCCAACCTTTCTGGCCGAGCGCGAGGGCGGTTGTGAGACCGCCCAGTCCCCCGCCGACGATAAGAATGGGAAGCGTGCTTTCCTGCATGCGGCCATACGTCGCCCAGCCGCGCGATGCGCGTCAAGCCGATCATCTGGTGGCGAGGCGGCGGTTCGCCTCAGGCGAATTATCCGGCTGCACTATCGGCCGGCTCTTTCGCCCGGCGCATTGGCAGGGCATTTTGCCTGCCTATGGTTCGGCCGCGAGGCCGCGGAGGGTAAGCGCGTGATGAAGTCTGAAGACGTGATCGGTGCGAAGGCGCGCCCCTTCACAGGCATGGAGTATCTCGAGAGCCTGCGCGACGGCCGCGAGGTCTACATCTACGGGGAGCGGGTGGAGGACGTCACCACGCATCCGGCATTTCGCAATGCCGCGCGTTCAATCGCCCGGCTTTATGATGCGCTGCACGATCCGGAGCATCATGACGTGCTGGCCTGTCCCACCGACACCGGCGGCGGCACCTATACCCACAGATTCTTCCGGGTGGCGCGCTCGCGCGAGGACCTGATCGCACAACGTGAGGCGATCGCCCACTGGGCGCGCATGACCTACGGCTGGATGGGCCGCACGCCGGACTACAAAGCCTCGCTGATGAATACCCTCGGCGCCAACTACGCGTTTTACGACCGTTTCGCCGACAATGCGAAGAACTGGTACAAGCGGGCGCAGGAATACGTGCTGTTCATGAACCATGCCATCGTCAACCCGCCGGTGGATCGCGCCAAGGCTGCCGATCAGGTGAAGGACATCTTTATTACCATTCAGAAGGAGACGGACGCCGGCATCTATGTGTCGGGCGCGAAAGTCGTCGCTACCTCCTCGGCCCTGACGCACTACAATTTTCTCGGCCAGAACGCGGCCATGCCGATCAACGACACCGACCTCGCGGTGATGTTCATCGCACCGATGAATGCGCCCGGGATCAAACTGTTCTGCCGCGCCTCTTATGAAATGATGTCGAGCGTCATGGGCACGCCGTTCGATTATCCTCTGTCGTCGCGCTTCGACGAGAACGACGCGATTTTCGTGTTCGATAATGCCTTCATTCCCTGGGAAAACGTGCTGCTGCATCGCGACATAGACAAGATCAAGATCTTCTACCCGCGCTCCGGCTTTCTTAACGGCTACCAGTTCCAAGGCTGCACCCGGCTGGCGGTAAAGCTCGACTTTCTGGTGGGCGTTATCGTGAAGGCGCTTCGTGCCACCGGAGCGGAGGACTTTCGCGGCAATCAAGCAATGCTCGGCGAAGTGATCGCCTGGCGCAATCTTTTCTGGGCGATCTCCGACGCCATGGCGATGCATCCGGTGCCGTGGGTCGGCGATACGGTGCTGCCGAACGCGCAGTCGGGTTCCAGCTACCGCGTGTTCGCCGGCGACGCCTATGGCCGGATCAAGGAAATCGTGGAGAAGATCGTCGCTTCCGCGCTGATCTATCTGCCGTCCTCCGCGAAGGATTTCCAGAATCCGGAGATCGACAAATACCTAGCGAAATATGTGCGCGGCTCCAACAATATCGGTTACCGCGAGCGCATCAAGATCATGAAGCTGCTATGGGACGCCGTCGGCACCGAATTCGGCGGCCGGCACGAATTGTATGAGATGAACTACGCCGGCAACCATGAGGATATTCGCATTCAGGCGCTGTGGAATGCGCGCGGCTCCGGCGCCCTCGACGAGATGGTGGCGCTGGCCGACGACTGCATGTCCGGTTACGACGAGAACGGCTGGACCGATCCGACTTGGCTCAATCCGGACGATGTCGCCTATGGCGGCATCCCGTCCGCTGCGCCTGAGAATACGCCCGATCCCTTGGCGATGGCGCTACGCGCCGGACGGGGAGAGTACTGAGATGCGCGTTCTGCGCGCCAGCGCTATGCGTGTCTGCCGGTGAAGTTCGCCTCGCGAGATATTTTCTTACCCCGCCACCGGGCTAATATGCAGCATGAGTTGGATTGACCAGAGACCCGACGACGCGATGGCCGGCGCATTCGATGCGATTGCGTCGGATCAGATCGTCACCGTGGAGGCGCCCATCTTTCGCGAAGCGATGAGCCGCCTTGGCGCTGCCGTCCATGTCGTCACGACCGCCGGTCCGGCGGGGAAGAGCGGGTTTACGGCCACTGCCGTCTGCTCCGTCTCCGATAAGCCCGCCACGATTCTGGTCTGCCTCAATCGCCGTAGTCAGAACGCCTCGATCATCCGCACCAACGGCGTGTTCTGCGTCAATACGCTACCTGCGGACGAGGAGAATGTGGCGGACTGCTTTGCCGGCCGCACCGGGAAATTCATGGAGCAGCGGTTCGACACCGGGTTGTGGACGCTATTGAATACCGGGTGCCCGGTTCTGGAGACGGCCGTGGTGGCCTGCGATTGCCGCGTGCACGAGATCAAGGCGATGGCGAGCCATGACGTTATTTTCGGCGCTGTCGAGGCGGTGCGACTCGGCCCCAGCGGTCCCGCCCTGGTTTATCACGACCGCGCCTACAAGCGTGTATGAAGAATTTGCACCAAATCGCACGAAAGCTCCCGCCTAAGTTTTTGTTATGTTGCAGTAATCCCATTTTGTGCATCTTGCATTCCGAGCAGGTGGCCGAAAAGATTTGCCGGCCCGAGGAACGTAAGTAGCTTGCGAGCGTTGTTTTTATCCAGGGGGCCTTCACACAAGGAGCACGACCCTATGACGCAACAGCAGAATAACCCAAACCAGCAACAGCAGAATAATCCGAACCAGAACCAGCAGAACCAGCAAAACCAGAAGCCTGGCCAGCAACAGGGTGGGCAGCAGCAGGGCGGCCAGCGCCAGGGCCAGCAGTCACAGCAGCCAGGCCAGCAGGGGCAGCAGGGGCAGCAAGGTCAGCAAAATCAGCAGAACCAGAAGCCCGGCCAGAGCGGACAGCAGAACAAGAGCTAAAATATAGCGCCATTTGTTTCAGGAGAAGCCCCGCAGATGCGGGGTTTCTTTTATTGAGGCACAGGCAGGGCGCCGTCGCACAACCTACTTCGGACGCGGATCGCGGAGATTCCCACCCGGCTGCTTCAACTCGCCTCGGCGGCGCATCCGCACGGCCTCGACAAGGGCACGCGCTGCGTTGCGAACTTCTTCTTGCACAGCGAGGTCCTGATCCAAATCCTCGTGGCTTATGGCATAGGGGCGCATGTAACCGATGTAGCGTCCGACCTGCGTCTTCGGGCCGGCCCCAATGAGGCCCATGCTCTCAAGCCATTCCGATATCATTTCGCATAACGGATTCGCACCCTCTGCGTCGGCGTGGGTGACAACCGCGAATACGCGACCGGCGAGGTGCCGCGGATAGCTCCAGCCTTGCAGCTCTAATGCCTTCGCTTTCTCCGGGTCTTTCCCGTGTGTGGAACTGGGATCCGGATTGCCGCCGTCGGCGCATACCAATCGGTCGATCATTAATTTCAGCGAGCTTGGCGCCTGATACCAGTTCACCGGGCAAACGATCATGATCCCGTGCGCCCGCACCCACAGCGGATAAATCTCGTTCATCCAGTCATTGACTTGGCCGAGAGAGTGATTCGGATAGCAAGAGCACGGCCAGTGGCACAGAGGCATGGCGGTGGAGACGCAGGTTTTGCAGGGATATATCACGCGTTCATATTCGGACGCGAGCCGACTGAGGTCGAGAAAGCGGATGTCGAAATTTGCTTCGGCCTCGATCACCTGCCGCGCCATTGTCGCCAAGCGAAATGTTTTCGAAGTTTCTCCGGGGCAGGTGTGCTCGCTACGGGTTGCTCCGTTGATGATCAGAATTGAGGTTGCTTCGGAGGAGTCTTTGTTCTGCTTTTCTGCAATATCGATCGCGGCGCGCGTCGCCAACCACTCCACAGAGACGTCATAGGTCGGGTCGGCGAAACCTGGACCGATGGGATGAACACGTGGGCTCTTTCGGGAGTTCGAATAGCCATCCCAGGCAATGTCTGCGAGCTTCGCGATCTCGCCCCGCATCGGCTCAAACGCCGGATCAAAGAAGCGATTGTGGAAGCGCTGGACGAACTCTCTCTTTGACAATTCCGCAGATGGCATTTCCTTTCGTACGCGTATCTGCTGCATGGGAATACCTTTGCGGATGTTCGATGGTCCTCAAGCCTTGTGAATCGGATCGATCCAGGGCACCTGCTCCGGTTTTTCCGCTGGCTCGATGGCGAGATTGACCACCACGGCCTCGTTGTCGCTGCGCACCAGCACGCATTCGAGCGGTTCGTCACGGCTGGCATTGATTTCCTGATGCGGCACGAACGGGGGAACGTAGATGAAATCGCCGGGACCAGCCTCCGCGACGAATTCCAGTTGCTCGCCCCAGCGCATGCGGGCTTTGCCGCGCACCACATAGATCACGCTTTCCAGTTCGCCATGATGGTGCGCTCCAGTCTTGGCGTTCGGCTGAACCGTCACGGTACCGGCCCAGATCTTCTGGGCGCCGACACGCGTGTAATTGATCGCGGCTTTGCGGTCCATGCCCGGCGTCTGCGCCGTGTTCGGGTCAAGCGATCCGCCGGGAATGACGCGCACGCCGTCGTGCTTCCATTTCGGTGCGGTGCCGTGTCCAGCACTGTCATGTGAGTGCGCGGTCATGCTTTGATCTCCTGCAACAAGCTTGCATGATCACAGAGTGAAACCAGCAATGCGTCGCAGCCGCCGCGGGACTGTGTCTCACTTTGAATTCGTAGAGCAGCACGAACCAGCCGGTGAACGCCAGGGCAAGAAGCATCAGCAATATCGCCCCATGGCTCGCCGGAGCGAGGCGTTCGGATCAGTGCCCCGAAATCCAGAGGCGATTATGTCTTTCGCCCATACGAATTGAAGCTTAGTGATAGGTGAGGCTCCAGCCTGGTGCTTTGACCCAGCAGTCCGCATCGAGAACGTCAGCGGTGCGTTGCAGCCGTTTTACCTGCTTGAACCCGCCCTTGGCGAAGGCTTCAGCCAGGGCGCGTTCGGACGCTTCGTCTCGCGCACTTTCGCAAGGGAAAACGGCAATTGGCCCAACGAACTCGGCGTCGAAGACGCCACCTTGCCGGGTGATCAGAAACACGGCTCCGCTCGGTTCGGTGATACCGATGCCGAAGTTAGCATCAGTGGTCAGCGGCAGGATAAGCCGTCCACCATCCTTAAGGCCGTCAAGCCACGCCTCGGCGGGCCGGGAAGCGCCCGCATTGACGTAGATCACATCGGCAGGGGCGAAGGAGGCGAGCGAGCCGTCGCCCTGTATCACCGGGACATTCTCCAGGTGCGCTAGGTTCGCGGCGGCTCGACAGGCAAGGCCAGGATCGATCTCAATGGCAGTCAGCGTACCCGTGGAACCCGCCATGTGCGCCATGATCGCCGAATAATAGCCCACACCGGCTCCAACGTGGACGACGTGATCGCCCGGCTTCGGGGCCGCAGCATCAATCCAGGTTGCGTGTGCCGAAGGCTGGCCGTTGTTCAACTTCCGCTCCGTCGCGATTCCGACCAGTACATCCGAATAGAGCCAGGCCGGGTCTGCATCCGGCGTCATTTGATAGCCGCCGGCCCAGCGAAAGATCGGCCACGGCCCAGCGCCAAGATAGGTCTCCCGGCGCACAGCTGCATAGGCATCCTCTAGCGCCGGACTGGTGGCCTGACCTGCCCACATCACCTGCCTCGCATAGGCTCGACGAATGATAGCAAGCTCTTCTGCGTTGAACATGGGAGCCATGGACAGCCTCTGCTCACGTCACCTCATATCGCCGACACACGCCGTGCACGCCGCCTCTCATTGAGATATGCTACGTCAGTGGAATTCAAACTGAGATATTACCGCCGCGGGACTTCTCCACCTCGCTAATGATCTCGCCGGCTTCCTTGAAGGCGTGGTTGGCGGCCGGGACGCCGCAATAGATCGCCTGCTGCATGATGATTTCTTTGATGTCGTCGGGCGTGAAGCCGCCTTCCACCAGCGCCGCGCGCACATGCATGCGGAACTCCTCCCATTTATCGATCGCCAGCATGGTGCCGATCACCAGCACGCGCCGGGTCCGTTCGTCGAAGTGCGGTCGCGTCCACACTTCGCCCCAGGCATAGCGGGTGATGAAGTCCTGGAATTCTTCGTTGAACCCGGTTTTCCGCGCGTTGGCGCGGTCCACCCAAGCGTTGCCCAGAACTTTGCGCCGCCGCGCCATGCCGCGGTCGTAGCGGTCTTTGTCTTCCATCATCAACTCCTTGCCGGATGCCCGCCCATCAGTTTTTGCCCAGGAATCCGAGCACCGTTTCGGCATAGGCCTGCGGCTGCTCGACATTGGCGATATGGGCGCCGTCAAGGGTTACAAACTGCGCGCCGGGGATGTGATCGGCAATGTATTTTCCATGATCCGGCGGCGTCGCTGGGTCCTGCCGACCGGCGATCACGAGGGTCGGCACCGATATCTTCGGCAGCAAGTCGCGATGATCCATGTCGCGCACCGCCTCGCCGCAGGCGATGTATCCTTCCAGCGGCGTCGACAGGAACATCTCAGTCATGCGTTCTATCGCCTGCGGCGAGCGCTCGCGGAATTCCTTAGTGAACCAGCGTTCCATATTCGGCCCGACGATCGCTGCAAGGCCATGCTGACGCACATACTTGATACGATCGTTCCAGGGTTGCTTGTCAGCATAATAGGCGGTGTTGTTGGACAGGATCAGCTTTTCGATCCGCTCCGGCGCATTGGCGCCGAGCCATTGGCCCACCATTCCCCCCATGGAAAGACCGCACCAGTTGACCTTCTTGATTCCGAAATGATCGAGGATGGCCAGTACGTCGCGGCCAAGCATTTCCATGCTGTAGGGACCTTTGCTGACGCCGGATTTTCCATGGCCGCGGCGGTCGTAGCGCAGCACGCGGAAATGCTTCAGGAATGCCGGCATCTGATCGTCCCACATATGGGTGTCGGTGCCCAGAGAATTGGACAGCATCAGCACCGGCGCATCCTGTGACCCTTCGACTTCGACATTGATGGGACACCCGTCGATCTCGATCTTCGGCATCAGAAATTCTCCTGGACCTGCACTACGCGTCAGCAAAGATTGTTGAGTGGCAAACTATCCGGCCGGTGGATTGGCGGAGGCCAGCAGCCGGTCGATAAAGCTCTGCGCCACACCCTGATATTTCATGGGATCGAAAAGATCCGTGAGTTCGTCAGGAGAGAGCAGCGTTGCGACGCGCTCGTCGTCCGCCAGTACGTCTTTCAGGTGGCGCTTCTCGTCGCCGGCCTTGCGGCTTGCTTCCTCCACCAGCTTATGCGCTTCGGCTTTTCCCAGCTTGGCCGCTAGCCCAAACGATACCGCCTCGGCCATGATCAGCCCGCGCGTGATCTCCAGATTTTCCCGCATGCGCGCTGGATCGACCTCCAGGCCTTCCGCTAGATCGACCACATTGTGCAGAGCGCCTGACGTGACCAGCGCCAGCGCTGGAAACAACGGCCATTCCGCCTGCCAGCCGCCCGCGGCGCGCTCGTGCTCCTGAATGCCGCAGGCGATGATCGTCGCTGCAAGGTTAGGCGCCAGCATCGCGGCGGACACCGCGGCGACCGAAGCTGTCGGGTTGCGCTTGTGCGGCATGGTCGAGGAGGCGCCGCGGCCGGGAGCCGCCTGCTCGAACGCCTCACCGACCTCGGTCTGCATCATCAGCGTGACATCGCGCGCGATCTTGCCGCAGGTGGTGGCGAGAATGGCCAGGATAGAGGCAATTTCGGCTAGAGAATCGCGAAAACTGTGCCAGGGAGCGGCCGGATTCGCCAGGATAAGCCGGGCAGCGAGGGCTTCCGCCAGGTCCAGGCCGCGATCGCCCAGGGCGGCCAAGGTTCCGGCAGCGCCGCCGAGTTGCAGCACCAGCGCCTCATCCCGTAACCGCTGCAAACGTTCACGCGAGCGCGCCAGCGCGGCCGCATAGCCGGCGATCTTTAATCCAAACGGCACCGGCAAGGCATGCTGCAGCCACGTCCGCCCGACACAAGGCGTGGTGCGATGCTGTTCGGCCAGGCGGCTAAATCCGCTAATTGCCCGGGCGAGATCGGCTACGAGCGTGTCGATAACGACCCGCAGTTCCAGGACCAACGCAGTATCGATGACGTCCTGACTGGTGACGCCCCAATGCACGTAACGGGCTGCCCTGGCATCGCTTTTCTGCACCTCGGCAGTGAGCGCCTTCACCAGCGGAATGGCGAGATTGCCTCCGGCTAGAGCAGCCTCCGACAGCGCCACCATGTCGAACAGTTCGGCCCGGCATGCGGCGGCAATCGCCACCGCGGCCCCCTTCGGAATAATTCCCAGCGCGGCCTCAGACTCGGCCAAGGCAGCCTCGAAATCCAGCATTCGCTGCAGCCGTGCGCGATCGTCGAGAACGGCGCGCATCGCCGTACTGGAGAACAGCGGCGCGTAAAGCGACGGGAGAAGGGGAGTGCTCATGCCGTGGAAAATCTAACGACCTGGAGGGACACTGGCCAAGCGTAGGGCTAACGAAATAGCAGCGCGACCACTTCGCTCTTTTCAGCGCCGCCGCCAAGCCTTAAGTCGGGCGCGGACCGCGCCGGATCGGTCGCATGGAGGAATGTCGATGGCAATGACGATGACGGGCGAGGTCGAACTGTCCGCGCCACGTGAGACCGTGTGGAAGAAACTCAACGATCCCGAGGTGCTCAAGGCGTGTATTCCGGGCTGTGAAAGCCTCGAGATGCTTTCCGATACCGAGTTTCAGGCCGTCGCGGTCAACAAAGTTGGCCCGGTAAAGGCGCGCTTCAAGGGCAAAGTCCGGCTTACCGATATCGATCCGCCGAACGGCTATCGCATTTCCGGCGAAGGCGATGGCGGGGTGGCCGGTTTCGCCAAGGGAGGCGCGGTCGTCGGGCTGGCCGATCGCGGCGCCGGCACGGTGCTCACCTATAATGTCGAGGCGCAGATCGGCGGCAAGCTGGCGCAATTGGGACAGCGGCTCGTCAATGGCGCAGCCAAAAAGATGGCGGACGAGTTCTTCACCCGCTTTGCTGCCGCGGTGAATGCGCCCGCGCCGCAGATCGTCAATTCGCCGGCCGGACCGACCTGAGGCGCGCCTTCAGGCGTGCGCTCTTGATGATGCGCCCTGGCGAGTCCGCAATGCTCTCTTGACCCGCAGCACTGCCGCGGGTCAGAGTCGATTCATTCCAAGGGGGGCAAATCTGGCAACGGGGCATGGGCTTAGCCTTTCGCTTATGTGCCGGCAGAACCCGTTTCGTCTGAAGCTTCGAGGAGGTTTGTAATGCCCGTCGTCTCGATGACGGTGAACGGCAAGGCCGTTTCCGCCGATGTCGACCCGCGTACGCTGCTGGTGCAGTTCCTGCGCGAAAATCTGCGCCTCACCGGCACTCATGTGGGCTGCGACACCTCACAATGCGGTTGCTGTGTCGTGCATGTCGATGGGCGGGCGGTGAAGTCCTGCACGCTGCTCGCGCTTACCGCTGAAGGCGCCAAGGTGACGACGATTGAGGGTCTCGCCGGCGCGAACGATCCGCTGCATCCGATGCAGGAAGCATTCCGGGAAAATCATGGCCTGCAGTGCGGGTTCTGCACGCCGGGCATGATCATGACAGCCATCGACATGGTGAACCGTAAGGGCAATGACCTCGACGAGCGCACCATCCGCGAAGAGCTGGAGGGCAATCTCTGCCGCTGCACCGGCTACCATAACATCGTGAAATCGATCGCCGCGGGCGCCAAGGCGATGGGCGGCACGCGGGTGGCTGCGGAATAGCGCGACCATGTTAGCGCGATCGCGGGAGGAATTTTAATGTACGCATTTACCTACCACCGTCCGGGCACCTTGGACGAAGCCGTCAAGCTCCTGGCCGATGAAGACGCCAAGCTGCTGGCTGGCGGCCACACGCTGTTGCCTACGATGAAGCTGCGTCTCGCGAGCCCGTCGCATATAGTCGACTTGTCGCGCGTGCCGGGCCTGCGTGGCATCGAATTCAAGGGCGGGACGATCGAGATCGGCGCCATGACCCAGCACGGTGAGGTCGCCAATTCCAAGGTGGTGCAGGAGCAGTTGCCCGCGCTGGCGCACATGGCCAAGCTTATTGGCGATCCCGCCGTTCGTCACATGGGGACGATTGGCGGCTCCATCGCCAACAACGACCCGACCGCCGATTATCCGGCCGCCAGCATGGCGCTGGAAGCCGCGATCGTCACCAACAAGCGCAGCATCCCGGCGGACGCTTTCTTCAAAGGTCTGTTCGAGACTGCGCTCGAGCCCGAAGAGATCATCACGAAAGTTCAGTTTAAGCCGCTCAAAGTCGCCGCGTACCAGAAATTCCGTAACCAAGCGTCTCGCTACGCTCTTGTCGGCGTATTCGTGGCCAAGCGCGACGGCAATGTCCGCGTCGCCGTCACCGGCGCCGGCGGTAATGGCGTATTCCGGGTGAAATCGTTCGAAGACGCTCTGAAGAAGGACTTCTCGCCCAAGGCGCTGGAAGGGCTGACCGTCTCCGCTGAAGGTCTGAACAGCGACATTCATGGCAGCGCCGAATATCGCGCCCATCTGATCGGCGTGATGGCTCGCCGGGCGGTTGCCGACGCTCTGGCACGGTGACGTTACTGCCTCGGCTCACTATATGTGAGACAGGTTCAATGCTTGACTCGTCATGCCCGGCTGCGCCGGGCATCCGCGGCTTCGCTTGCAGCA
>Ga0126313_10001249_pt1 | contig 13258 bp, 8 predicted proteins | sample Plot105A_FD_89954 | JGI IMG/M metagenome (GOLD analysis project Ga0126313, IMG submission 89954) | Serpentine soil microbial communities from UC McLaughlin Reserve, CA, USA - Plot105A | ecosystem: Environmental > Terrestrial > Soil > Grasslands | place: USA: UC McLaughlin Reserve, Lake County...
CCCGCGTGCCGGTCAGCCGGCGGCGCCGGATGTCGTAGCGGCTCACCGAGGCGCCGGAGTTGTTCGCGATCCACACGGTACGGGCCGTCGCGACGACCCCTTCCGGGCACGGGAAGCCGGGCAGGCGAACACGGCGCACGATTCGGTTCTTGCGCGCGTTGATCAGGATCAACCGCCCGCCGGAGCAGGAGCCCACCCAGACGCCCGAACCGCTGACCGCGATGCCCTGCGGGCCGGAGCCCGTGACGCCGAGCCGGATCGTCTTGACGACGCGGTTGGTCGTGAGGCTGATCCGCTGCATGGTGCCGCCGTCGAAACTCGTCACCCAGACGGCGCCGGCGCCGACCGCCAGGTAGCGCGCTTCCCGGCCGACACGAACTCGTGCGACAACGGTATTCGTCGCCGGGTCGATGCGCGAAACGGCGCCTTCCTTGTGTGAGACCCAGAGCGCACCGGCGCCGAAGGCCATCCCCTCCGGTCCCTCCGACTGACCTACGGGAATCGTCGCGACGGCACGATTCGTCGTCGGATCGACGCGGGTGATCGTGCCGGCGCTCCAGTCGGCTGTCCAGACCGAGCCCGCGCCCGCCGCGACGCCGATCGGACCTTTGCCGACGGCTGCCTCGGCCATCACGCTGTTCGTCGTCCGGTCGATCCGGACGACCGAATTGCGTTCGAAGCTCGTGACCCACGCAGACCCGTCCGCGTAAGCGACCCCGATCGGGCCGCCCGGAACAGCAATCCGCGCCTGGACGCGCGGAGGCGCGGCCGCGGCGTGGACCACGGCGGCAAGTGTGAAAGCGGTGCAGACGACGGCAGCCGCGGTTGTCCGTAGAGTTACCACAACCTTGCGCGACATTACCACAAGGTTGTTGTAGTGTCGGAGCGGACGATCCTGCTCGACGTCTTCGCCGCGAATCAGAAGCGCGAGCGCCTGATCGCCGAGGCGCTCGCCGAGACGGACCTGCCGCCGGAGGACTATCCCGTCTACGTCTACATCGGCGTCGCGGGCCCGCTCACGCCGACGGAGCTGGCGCGCGCGCTTGGGATGCCGCTCTCCACCGTGCTCTTCCGCATGCGACGGCTGCAGCGCCGCGGCCATGCGGAGCGCATTCCCAACCCGGAGGACGGGCGTTCCTACCTGCTGCGGCTCACGCCGTCGGGTGAACGCCTCCTCGCCTTCGCGCGCCCGCTCTTCCGCGCCCGCGCCCTGGCGGTCGAGGCGCGGCTGGGCGACGAGCGCGTCGCCGCCCTGCGCGAAGCCCTCGACGAGCTCGGCCGCGCGATCGAGCGCGAGCTGGACGATGCCCTGCGCGAACCGGCGAGTTGACCTTCAGCCCGGCACCTCAAAGCGAGAGGGCCGGCGGCGCGGCCGGCCCTCTCGAGTTCCGCTCAGATGAGATCCGCTACTTCTTGTAGACGTGGACGCGGTAGGAACCGCGGTCCGCGCTCACGCCCGTGATGTCGATCGCGAGCCCCGACCCCGCGGTTTTCACGGAGTTGTAGGGGATCGACGGGTTCCAGTAGGCCGTCGTCGAGGAGTCGTGGAAGCTCGACACCGGCTCCGACGTGTACGTCTGCGTCAGCTGGCGACTCTTGCTGATGACCTGCGTGAGCGTCATCTAGTTCGAGTCGACGCCGAAGGTCGAATCCCACGTCTGGATGCGCTGCCGCCACGGCGTCCGGCCGTCCGGCATCAGCTGGACCGCTGGATGCGAGTCGACCGGCAGGATCTGGCCCGCTCCGGGGTGCTCACCGGTGTTGTTGTCGGTGTAGCCCGAGTTCCGGTACGTGACCAGCAGGCCGTCGGCGTAGCAGAACTTCTCGACCCAGTTTCCGACAGTGAAGTTGTACGCGCCGCAGAGACTCGTGTCGTTGTCGATGTAGCTCCGCGACTCGGCGAGGTAGTAGTGGAAGAACGTCTGCGTGTACTGACCGTTCGCCAGCTGCACGAAGCCGTTCAGCGTCCATCCTGCGGTCGAGCTCGCGGTGTCGACCGCACCTTGGAAGGAGATCGAGTCGACGGCGAAGCCCGGCCTGACGACCGCGCCATCCGTCCAGTAGCGGAAGCCGTACGCCGTCGTGCCCTCGGGCAGTGTGGCCGTCACCGTCGTCCAGCCGCCGGACGAGCCGGTGATCCCGAGGCCGAAGTTCTGGCCGTTCGGGCTCGTCGCCGTCGAGGCGCTGGTCTCCACGTTCTGCCACGTGCCGTTGACGAGCGCGCGGAGATACGCATAGTCCCAGTCGGTCTCGATGTCCCAGGTGGCGCGGAAGCTGATCGGCGTCGCCGCCGTCAGGGCGCTCGGGAGGGTCTTCGAGGCCGACGTATCGATGTCGTCACCCCTCGTGGAGTAGAAGTAGTTCGGATCGGCGCCGTCGACCGGGAACGCCGTCGTCACCCTTGTGTAATTCGGGAGGTTGACGCGGAGCGCCTGGTAGCGGCCGTTCGACGCATGCTCGCCGGGGCCGAGGTCGAACGTCGCGTCCTGGCCCACGGAGGCCACCGCAAGGTCGTCGCCGAGCCAGCCCAGCGCGAGCTTCTCCCACGCGCCCATGTGGACGGGCTTGTCGCCGATCGCGTTCTCGCTGTCGGAGGCCCACGAGCCGGAGCTCATGAGCGTCCAGAAGCCCGTGCCGTTCTCCGACAGGCCAGAGGTGTCGTAGAGGTCCGGCAGACCGAGGTCGTGGCCGAACTCGTGCGCGAAGACCCCGACGCCGCCGTTTTCGGGCTGGATCGTGTAGTCGCCGACCCAGAGGCCCGTCCCCGGCAGGTTGTAGCCGCCGAGCTTGCAGTCGGCGGGACCCTCGTCGTCGTTGAAGTTCGCGTACCAACGGTGGCTCCAGATGACGTCGCCGCCGAGCGAGCCGCCGCCGGCCTCTTCGCCTTCGCCCGCATGGACGAGTCCGAAGTGGTCGATGTAGCCGTCGGCCTCGTGGTAGACGCCGTCGCCGTCGCAGTCGTACCGGTCGACCTGGTCGGCGAGGCCGAGGTCGAGCCCGGCATAGTTGCCTGAAGCGGCGATCGCCTTGAGGGCCGCATCGACGACGCGGTAGACGACGCCATTCGCATTGTCACTCCCGGCGCCGTCCGCCCGAGTGTTGGCGCCGTAATCGGCGGCGGTGCCTTCGATCTGCACCCACTTGCCGACCTGGCCCGTCCACGTGAAGCGGCCCGACGACTGCTGGAGGTAGAAGTCGCGCATCGACGGCAGGCCGTATGAGCCGCCGCCGTCGCTGAAGAGCATGTCGCGGTAGTGCTGCGGGCTGACGTCCGACGACCAGTACGTGCTGTTGTCGGCCGAGCGGCTCGGCTCGGCGAGGTTGCCGTGCTTGAGGTCGCTGAAGTCGATCAGCGCCGTCGTCAGGTACTCGGTCCCCTGAAGGCGATAGCGGACGCGGTTGCCGTTTCGCAACGTGACGAAACCGCTCGGATCCACCGCTGCCTAACCCCGAGCAACGAGGTCGGCGGCGGTGCGACGGGCCGCCTCAGCCTTCTGGACGAACTTCGGAAGCGGCTGCGCGTGGCCGATGGCGGTTCCGCCCTTGCCGGAAGCACCGGCGCCGGCGGCCGAGCTACCGGCGCGCGCTCCCGCACCGGTTGCCGAGGCCGCGACGAGGACGAGCGCCGCGAGTAGACCGAGCGACAGCCAGATTGGCTTGCGCAAAGATTCCTCGCTCGTTGTTACCCCGATTTGCCTCCCGGGCGGGAAGCGAATTGCATAGTAGAGCGATCTAAGTCAACGTCAAGTTCGCTCCAGAAGGGCGGCCCCGGGCTTCGCCGAACGCTCTTGCGTCTCACGATTCTGCTGTGACAATGAGACGCCGTGGCACAAGCAGTCCACAGTCTCGACGATGCCCGCAACGCCGCCGCGCGCCAGCAATGGCGGCGGGCGTACGAGGCCTTCTCCGCGATCGAGCCCGCGGAGCTGACGCCGACGGACGTCGAATGCTTCGCCGAGGCAGCGTGGTGGATGGGCAAGCTCGATCAGGCGATCGGGCTGCGCGAGGACGCCTACGCACGCTTCTCCTCCACGGGCGAGAGGCTCAAGGCCGCGCGCGTGGCGCTGAAGCTCTCGGACGACTACGCCGGACGCGGGGCGTTTGCGGTCGCGCAGGGGTGGTTCGCGAACGGCGAGCGGCTACTCGACGCCGAGCCCGAGTGCGCGGAGCACGGGGTGCTCGCGCTCGCGCGGGCCGCGAAGTACATGTTCGTCGAGGGGAATCTTCCCGGAGCGATTGCAGAGTTCGAGCGCGCGGTCGCGATCGGCGAGCGCTTCGGCGAGCGCGACACCCAGTTGTTGGCGCTGGCGGGGAAGGGTCGAGCTCTGCTCAAGAGCGGTGAGATCGAGCAGGGCCTCGCGTTGATGGACGAGGCGACGGCCTCCGCGGTCAGCGGTGGGATCGGCGCCTATTCGACGGGGCTCATCTACTGCATCACGATCAGCTCGTGCAACGACGTCGGCGACTACCGTCGGGCGGCAGAGTGGACGGAGGCGGCGAACCGCTGGTGCGATCGACTCGACGTCACCGGATTTCCCGGCGCCTGCAGGATCCACCGCGCAGAGCTCATGCGGCTCCGCGGCGACCTCCATGAGGCCGAGAAGGTCGCCCTCGCCGCCTGCGAGGAGCTGCACGACTTCGAACGCTTCATCACCGCCGGGGGCTACTACGAGGTCGGAGAGATCCGTCGGCGCCTTGGCGACTTCACCGCGGCTGAGGAGGCCTACGCGAAGGCGAACGAGCTGGGCAGCGACCCCCAGCCGGGGCTTGCGCTTCTCCGCTTGGCCGAGGGCAAGGTCGACGCCGCCGTCGCCGGCATCACCCGCAGCCTGCACGAGACCGAAGAGCCGTTGTCACGCCTCAGGCGCTTGCCTGCGCAGGTCGAGATCTCGCTGACAGCAGGCGACCTGAAGGCCGCTCGGACTGCGGCGGCCGAGCTCGAGGGGATCGTCGATCAGTACAAGCTGGGTGGCCGCCGCGCGCCTGCTTTCGAGGCGACCGTCCATCTGGCTTCGGGGCGGATCAAGCTCGCAGAGGGCGATGCCGAGGGTGCAATGCCGGATCTCCGTCGGGCGCGGGACGAGTGGAAGGAGGTAGGCGCGCCGTACGAGGTCGCCCAGGCGCGAGTGATGCTCGGCCTCGCCTTCCGCCGCAGCGGCGACGACCACGCCGCGCGGACCGAGCTCGAGGCCGCACTGTCGACGTTCACGCGGCTGGAGGCGACTCTGGATGCGAGCCGTGTCGAGGAGCTGCTCGGCCGGAAGCAGGCGCAAAGAACGTTCGTCTTCACGGACATCGTCGGCTCGACGAGGCTCCTGGAGACGCTCGGCGACGCCAAGTGGAGGAAGCTGCTCGCGAGGCACAACGAGCTGCTCCGCGGCCACATCGTCGAGAACGGCGGTGAGGTCGTCCAGCAGACGGGCGACGGATTCTTCGCCGCCTTCGAGAACCCGAAGGCGGCGATCGAGGCGGCGGTTGCGATCCAGCGGGCGCTCGACGACGAGATCGTCGCGCCCGACGTGAGGATCGGCGCCCACATCGGCGGCGCGTTCTCGAACGACGGGGACTTCAACCAGTACGGCGGTGAGGCCGTCCACCTGGCTTCGAGGATCGGCGCCGCGGCCGGCGCTGCCGAGATCCTCGTCAGCCGCGAGACGCTGGACGGCGTCAGCAGCGGATTCCGGCTCTCCGAGCCGCGTGCGGAACGCTTCAAAGGCTTCGACGAGCCGGTCGAGGTCGTCTCCGTCGACTGGCGCTAGCTCGGGATGCGCGCGGTGCCGGCGATGTACGGCGCCGAGGTGACGGTCAGCACCGACGACGAGTGGAAGCCGCGCGTCAGCTCTTCGAGCTCGAAGCCGGCAGCGGTGATAGCCGACTCGGTGTCGCGCGTCGTCTCGCAGCCGCCGAGTGCTCTCGTCCAGAAAAGCCGGTCGGCGGCCCGCTGAACGCCGCGGAAAGCCCGGTGCCGCGAACGGACGTGCTCCAGGAAGCGCAGCTCGCCGCCGGGCTTCAGCACCCGGCGGAGCTCGCGCAGCGCCGCTTCGGGATCGGACACGCTGCAGAGGACGCCCATCACCACTGCCGCGTCGAACGAGGCGGCCGCTGCCGGCAGCGCGGCGGCGTCGCCGTCGACGATCTCGATGGGGACCGGCGCCGTCTCGGCTCGCTCTTGCGCCGCGTCCCGCGCGGTGGGATCCGGCTCGACCGCGAGCACGCGCTCCACCTCGGGCGAATAGTGCTCGAACGACCGGCCGTCTCCGGCCCCGACCTCGATCACCTGGCCCGATAGCCCGCTGAGCACACGCCGGCGGAGCTCGCGAAAGCCGGGATCCGGCCTGAGCGCCTCGCGCCGCTCGAGGTAGCGCGCGAAGCGCGATTGCTTCGGGCCGTAGAGCGTGTTCGGGCGGGTCACTTGGCTTCCCCGCCGCGTGGGCGATCAAGCACGTGCTCGTTCTAGCCGATACGCGCTGAATGCACCGGCTTGCCCTGTGCGGGACCGTGTTCGCGGCGCTCCTCATGACTGTGCCTGGTGTCGCGCAGGCGTGCTCGCGCGACGACGCCGTCTTCTACGAGACGTTCATCGACGTGACCTGCCTCCAGCAGCCGCTCACGAACACGACCCTCGACGCCCTCGGCGGCCTCCGACTCACCACAAACGGCACCCCAGCAACCACGAGCTGGGATAGCCACACGGACTTCGACAACGGCATCGCCCACGAGAGCGTCACCTACCCGCCTGTGGGCGCCCGCACCCTCGTCCGTACCGGTTCTGGCCCCGGCGCCGTGCTCGGACTTCCAGCGACCCTCTTGCCGCTCGCGCCGGACGTCACGACCCCGATTCTGGCCCCAACTCCCGCCGCCGCCCTCGACAACGACAACGTCGACGACCCCGCCGTGGCGAAGGTCGGGTCAACGTACGTCATGTGGTACTCAGGCAGCTCGGACGACGGAGGAAAGCCAGCGATCTTCATGGCGACGTCGACCGACGGAACAACCTGGACACGGGCGAACGGCGGCGCGTCTGCCCTTCAGGGGACTCCGTCGGCCTTCGACGAAAACGGTGTCTACGCCCCGGAGGTCGTCTACGACGCGGGCGACGTCCTGACTCCCTATCGGATGTGGTACTCGGGCCGCGCCGGCGCCTTCGGCGCGATCGGCTACGCGACCTCAGTCGACGGTGTCAATTGGGTCAAGCTCGGATCGCCGGGCCTGCCGCAGGCGGTGCTCGCACACGGGCCTGCAGGCTCGGCCGACAGCTTCAGCGCCGCGGATCCGAGTGTGCTCAAGGACGGGTCGACCTGGAAGATGTGGTACACGGGCGACGACTCGAGCAAGAAGCGCATTGCCTACGCGACCTCGGCGGACGGCATTTCCTGGGCCAAGGGCGGCAAGGTGATCGCCCCGGAGGACCCGGGCGTCAGCGCGAACATCGAGTTCGGCGCGTTTGCCCCGAGCGTCTGGAAGACGGCGACGGGCTACTCGATGCTGCTGACGGGCCGGAAGCTCGTCGGCGGCGGAGTGTTCCAGACGAAGGTGATGGGATCGACCTCCGCGGACGGCGTCTCCTGGTCCGGGCCGAGTCCGGCCCTGAACCCGTCCGGATCGAACACGAACTTCGACTACTCGAACCTCAATTCGCCCGAGCTCCTGCAGGACCCCGGGGCGCCGGCGCCGTACAAGCTCTACTACTCCGGCAATACGGTCGATGCGAACGGGAACTTCCACACGCGCATCGGGCTTGCCACCTCGACGAACGCCAGCTCGTTCAACAAGGTCACCGGCTCGCAGACCGGCGGCGCAGTGCTGGACGTCGGAGCGCTCGGGACGCAGTTCGACGGGCGGCAGGCGTCCGGCCTCTCCGCGGTGGCGCCTGCCGGCGCGACACCGCACTTCGTCGGCTTCTACTGGGGGACTAGGGGCAGCGACTTCAAGCCACGCCTCGGCGAGGCGACCTCGACGAACGGGAGCGCCTGGGCGAAGGTGTCGGCTTCGGGAACCGGTGGCTCCGTCTTCCCGCTCGGAACCCCGGGGTCGTTCGACAACGGCGGCCAGCGCGACCCGAGCGCTCTCAGCGACTCGGGCACCTACCAGCTCTACTTCACCGCGCTCGACTCCTCGGGCGCACGCTCGATCGCGCATGCGTCGGCGCCTGAGGACGCGACTTCGAAGCTGCCGAACGACGGGTCCTGGTCGGCGCGCAGCCAGCTGCTGGCGGGTGACGGCTCGGGCTTCGATTCAAGCGCGGTCGCGCATCCATCCGTGATCAAGGACGGCGCCACCTACGTCATGTACTACGCCGGCCTCGATTCGGGGGGCACGGCGAAGATCGGCCGCGCGACGGCGGCGTCCGCGAGCGGACCCTTCACCCGCAGCGCCACGCCGGTGCTCGATCTCGGCGCGGCCGGTACGTTCGACGCGACCTCAGTGAAGGATCCCGTGGTCGTCAAGGTGGGAGCGGGCGACTACCGAATGCTCTACGCGGGTGCCGAGACGCTCGAGGGCGAAACGATCGAGCGGGTCGGCTATGCAACCTCCACCGACGGCGTCACCTGGACGAAGGCCGGCGTCATTCTCGGGCCGAGCCTGAGCGCATACGCATACGACGAACTCGGCGTCGAGCCGACGGGGATGCTCGTCGACGGCTCGACGCTGCACGTCTGGACGAGCGGCGTGGATCGCAGCGGCCGCACGCGGGGCGGCCATGCGACGACGCCCTACCCCACGCCCGTCTCCGCGCAGGCGGGGGTTCCGAGCGGCTGGGCGACGTACCAGCTCGGGGACCCCTCGACGACGAACCGTGACTTCCGCCAGATCGTGCGCACGTCGACCGGCAGCTCCGTCGCGCTGTGGGTCAGCTTCCTGCAGCCCTACTCGTCCAGCGGGAACGAGTTCTGGTCCGAATACTTCCCTGCCACCGCATCGAGTCCGAGCGAGGCGCTCAACTTCCTGTTGACGGTTCATGCGGTTCGCTGGCAGGCGCGGCTCTCGGGTCCGAGCGGCAACCCGACGCTGGAGAAGGTCGACGTGATGCACGCGCCTGTGTCCTTCTCGCCGAGCGGCAACGCGACTTCTGCGTCGATCGGGCCGTCCCCCGGTCGGGCGGTCGCCGCCTGGAAGACGTTGACGGCGACGATGAACGTGTTCTCGCCCGGCGGCGGCGGCTCCGCCTCCGCGAACGCCCGTCTCGTCGATGCGGTGACCGGCGAGCAGGTCGCGGTCGCGCCGCTCCCTTCCGGCGAGACCTCACTTGATCTTTCCGGCGTCAATGCGGCCGCGCACCAGTCGTTGCGGGTGAACCTCGACCTGCAGTCGGCGGACGGCCACGCAACCCCCAGGATCGGGTCGTTCAAGGTCGCCTTCGACAGCGCTGCGGCCCCTCCGCCCCCGCCTCCGCCGCCGCTCCCGCCAACGCTGGCACTCCTCGCGGCGCCAAAAATTGTCGTCTTCGGGCGGAGCGCCACGCTGTCGGGGACGCTCACTCGTTCAGGAGCGCCGCTCGCCGGCGCTGTCGTGACGCTGTCAGGGCAGCAGCTCGGGGGATCGGCGTTCGCCCTGCTGCCGTCGGCGACGACAGATGCGACCGGCGCCTTCCGGCTCGCTGTCAAGCCCACGAAGCGGACGACATACAAGGCGACCGTCGTCGGCGCGGCCTCGGAGCCGACCGTCGGCGTCGCCGTAAAGCACCTGATCACGCTCAAGGCGGTCCGCCGAAGCGGCAGGCTCTACCTGCGCGGGACCGTCGGCCCGCGTCATGCGAAGCGCCTCGTGATGATCCAGAAGCGCAGGGGAACGCGCTGGGTCACCGTCGCCCGCGTCCGGACGACACGCCGTTCCACGTTCCAGGTCGTCCGGAAGGCAACGAAGGTGCGCTCCCAGTTCCGCGCTCGCATCGGCGCAGATCGCGAGCATCTCGCGAACGTCAGCCGCAGCGTGCGCGGCTAGAACTGCTCAGCACCCCTTCCGCGTTGGGCTCCAACGCCTCGAGCATCGGCTTGGCGAGCTCGACGCTGATCCGGCCACATCACTAGCAGCGATAGGCCCGGCGTTCCGCCGCGTCCACGACTTCCGGGAGGACCTCGCCGAGCTCGATGGTCTCTTCTCCGCACTGGAGGATCGGGCACGGCAGGTGCGGACGTCGCGGCTCCTGGCTTCTGCGCTATGCCCGCTCGATCAGCTCGATGCGGTAGCCGTCCGGGTCCTGGATGAAACACAGTCGCGACCCGCCCTCGCGCACCCGATACGGCTCGCGCTCCGGTTCGATTCCCTGCTCCCGCAAACGCGCGAGCGTTCCATCGAGGTCGTCCACGCCGATCGCGACGTGGCCGTAGGCGCTGCCCAGCTCGTAAGTGCGCCCGTCGTGGTTGAACGTCAGCTCGAGCTCCTCCTCCTGGCCGGGGAACCCGAAGAAGTAGTTCGTCGCTTCCAACTCGCCATTGCGAACGATCGGCAGCTCTCGCCGGAGCTCGAATCCGAGCGCTTCGTAGAACGTACGGCTCTTCTCCGGATCCGTGATCCGGTACATCACGTGCAGGTAACGCGTCATGGCTCAATCGTAAGCGTCCAAGCCTTCGGACCCCATCGGCGCCGTATCGGAGCCTCCGAAAGAGTGGGGGTTAGCAGAGGAAAGGTCGCAGGACCTTTGTTGCAGGGCAGGGTCAAAGGTGGCTCTTTAGAGACCGTCAACGCGTTGTCAATCCACGCGTAGGTGACGCTCCGCCCACTGGATTCAAAAGGGGCGCCCGGAGGCGCCCCTTGTTTCGTCCTTCGACTCCGGTGGTGGTCAGCTAGGGTCGTTCACCCGCGTACCGAAGATATCGCTGTTCCCGAACACGTCCGTACCGGCAGGCGGGCAAGCTTGCTGCGGCGCCGGGGCCGGCGTCGGCGTGCTCGTCGCGAAGTTCTGCCGGTACGCGTCGATCGCCGGGCAATCCGCTGCATTGCGTACGTCGTTCCACACTGCGTAGGCGAAGTTGTTCGTGGCGTCGACGTAGTTGTAGTCGCCGAGGAACTCCGCCGCGAGTCCGTTCGTGCTCGAGCCGCGTGCGTCGCCGGACTCGCCGCGATGAATCGTCGTGAATCCCGCGATCGCGAGACCGGCCAGGTTGGAATGCCGGACGACGCCCTCCATCATCCGAGGGTTGCTGGTCGTCGGCTGCCACGGGGCGTGGAATGCCATGTAGGCGAGGTATAGGTCGGTCCCGTCGGGTGAGATCGCGAGCGACGGGAAGTCGGGCCTATCGCTCGCCTGGGCGACGTTCACCGGCGGGGTCCAGGTCTCGCCTTGATCGTTCGAGAGCCTGAGAAGGGCGTCCTCGTTCGGCCCGCCGGCTGGTGCTCTCGGCGTCGGGCCGTCGCACCAGGTAAGCGCGAGCGTGTCGGGAGCACCGATCCCGCTGGGCGCACCGTTGGCAATGTCGAGACTGGCGTTCAAGCTGACGCGGGCTCCGCCGCGGCCGTCAAACGACGCGCGACCCTGGTTCGGGTCGAAGATCCCGCATTCCTGGACGCTCGTCACTTGCCGAGGCTTGTCCCAGGTGACGCCCCCGTCGAACGAACGCGCCATGAAGATGCCGCGGTTGAAGAGCGGCGGGTTCGCCTTCGGGGTCTCGCCACCTCGCCAGATCACGTACACGACGCCCTGACTGTCCGTGGCGACGTCGCAGCCTTGGCGGCCACTTCCCAGGCCCGTGTTCGAAGCCTCGGAGAGTTTCTCCTGCGCCCAGGTGTCGCCTCCGTCGGTCGAGCGCGCGACGAAGATCGGGTTGGGCGCTCCCCCCACGCTTCGGAAGGCCGTGTAGCAGACATAGACGTTGCCGAAGAACGGGCTGGTCTCCGAGGCGTCGTCGACGATGATCGACTCCTTGTCCGAGAATGCCGACCCGCTCTGCTTTGAGACGACGACCGGCGCGAGCCAACTTGCTCCGAAATTGTCGGTGCGGGACACCGCGATGCCTTCGAAGCCCTTCAGCACCTCGTTTCGCTCGGCCTGGAAGTTCGAGGTCAGGTTCGAGTAGTAGAGCCGGGTGCCATTCGACCAGCTGAACCCACCGGCCCCAGCCTTTGGACCGAAAACGACCGCGGGGTCCCCGTCCGAGACGAGGCGGTTCTCGAAGTACCCGGGCAGCGTGCCGATCGGGCCGGGTTGAGCCGGTGAGCAGGAGTCCATGGCTCCCGGGACGCCGAGGCAGCTCCGGAATGAGTAGCCGCTGTAGATCGGCTGCGTCCATGACGCGCCGCCCCCACTCGAGAGGGACACGCCGGAAACACCGACCCCGTCCGTGAACGGGCACGTGTTGTCGGTGCCGTTGTTACAACCTTCGAGGTCGATGTTGTCGTTTGCGCCCGCCGCGAGCTGCGACGGGTTCACCGGGTTGATCGCCACCCACGGCTCGTTCTGCTTGTTCTGCAGCATGACCGCATCGTTGCTCCCGACGGTGACCTCCACGTCGGGACCGTGCGTCGCGAGCGCTCCGGAGGTAAAGAAGGCGAGTGCGCTGGCGCACACCATCGCCGTGAGGACCGATCTCCGCATCCTCTCCCCCTTTCTCGGAGAACTAGATCGAGGGCTCGATACTACAACTGCCCGCTCACAGGCGTCCGGAGCGCAACCTTGTCGGACGAGTAAGAGCAACATCGCGAGGGACTGCCGCGACGGTCAGCGCGCCATAGAGGACGGCCATGCGACAGCGCTTCCGCAGACATTAGGCACTCGCCATCCATGCCGCGGAGCGTCCACGGAACGTTCGTGTGTCCCATTCCGTGCCGGACCGGGGAGCTTCTACTCAACCTTCGAAGCTAACCATCCGGATCTCTGACGAAGCAGATCCTCGAGCCGCCCTCGCGCACCTGGTACGGCGGCCGCTCGGGCTCGATGCCCTGCGCGGCCAGCTCCTCCAGCGTCCCGTCGAGGTCGTCGACGGTCAGGGCCACGTGGCCGTACCCCGTCCCCACCTCGTACGAGTCGACGCCGAAGTTGTAGGTCAGCTCCAGCTCCGGCGAGTCCCTGCCCGGGACGCCGAGGAAGTAGTTGATCGCCTCGTCGCGGATCGGCAGCTCGCGCCGCTTCTCGAGGCCTAGCGCTTCGTAGAACGCGATCGACCGCTCCGGGTCCGTCACGCGGTAACACGTGTGGATAAACTCCATAGGCTCCGATCCTAGATAGCGGGCGAGAACTTGCGCGGCGAACCTAACCTGTAGTCGATGGGGCGGCTCTACGCTGCAACAGGAGACGGGATCGCCCGGCTCGACGAGGGAAACA
>Ga0126313_10001250_pt1 | contig 13257 bp, 14 predicted proteins | sample Plot105A_FD_89954 | JGI IMG/M metagenome (GOLD analysis project Ga0126313, IMG submission 89954) | Serpentine soil microbial communities from UC McLaughlin Reserve, CA, USA - Plot105A | ecosystem: Environmental > Terrestrial > Soil > Grasslands | place: USA: UC McLaughlin Reserve, Lake County...
CTGGCCGCCGACCGAGGAGATCACCTGGTCGCCGCCCTTGTCCTTGACGTAGAGCCCCGCCAGCGTTCCGACGAGGTAGCCGGCCTCGTTCTCCTTGAACAGCAGGCCGTCGACGTTCGCGGGCTTGCTCTTCATCAGGGCCTGCGGGTAGTCGATGATCGCGAAGTTCGTGTCAGGAAACTTCTTGGCGACGGTCTCCATCGCCTCGGCCATCAGGAAGCCGACGCCGATGACGAGGTCGTACTTCTGCTGGGCCAGGGTCGAGAGGTTCGGCACGTAGTCCGAGTTCTTGCTCGACGTCAGAACGCGGCCCTCGACGCCGAGCTCCGACTTGGCCCGCTCGAAGCCCTCGTTGGCGAGCTGGTTGAACGAGCGGTCGTTGAGGCCGCCGATGTCGGTGACGAGGCCGACCTTGATCTTCTTCTCCTCGCTCGACGACGACTGCGAGCTGCCGCTCGACGAGCTCGAGGACTCGTCGTCGGAGCCACACCCCACGGCCACGAGGCCGCAGAGACAGAGCGTGAAGATCACCAACAGATGTACTGCGCGACGCGATGGCACTTCGCTTCCCTCCAAGGAATGTGATGGGTCCTGCGAAAAGCGGCGGCAGCCTACAGGCGCGGCCTGTCGTTCGCCGGATCTACGACGGCGAGAAGAGAACGTGTGAGTCCATCGTCCGCGAACGCGCCCTCCAACGCAGTCCGCGTCACCTGTCTCAGTTCACCCTCATCCAAGCCGAAGCGCTCTCGCGCCACGGCGTATTCCGAGCCGATACTACAGCCGAAATAGGGCGGATCATCGGAACCTAGACAAATGCGCACCCCGGCCTCGCGCAGCGCACCCAGGGGATGGTCCTCATAGCTCGGGAACACCCCCGTGGCCACGTTGCTGGTGGGGCACACCTCCAGCACCGTGCCCCGTTCGGCGAGCTCGGCGACCAGTGCGGGATCCTCGATCGCACGCACGCCGTGAGCGATCCGCGTGACCGGCAGCGCGAGCGCCCCGCGCACCGACTCCGCGCCCGCGTGCTCGCCGGCGTGGACGCTGCAGCCGAGCCCGGAATCTGCGGCGATTTCGTAGGCCGCGGTGAACGGACCTGGAGGGAAGCCCGCCTCGTCGCCGGCGAGCTGGAAGCCGACCACGTAGGGGTGACGGTCGGCGGCGAGCCGGCGGGCGAGCCGCTCGGCGGACTCGGCGCCGTGGTTGCGCACCGCCGCCGCGAGGATCCGCGCCTCGATCGCGTGGTCGCGGCGGGCGTCGTCGATCCCCGCCGCGATCCCGCCGAAGTGCTGCTCGTCGGTCAGCCCGACGGAGTCGGCGTGGCCGGGCGAGGCGATCAGCTCGACGTACACGGCGCCCTCGGCCGCGCACGACGCGAGGTACTCGTAGGTGACGTCGCGGTAGTCCTGCGGGGTGCGGATCACGCTCGCCGCGAGGTCGTACGTGAGCAGGAAGTCCAGGAAATCCGTCCAGCGGAAGGTGTCCTCGTCCGCAAACAGACCATCCGGGAGCGGGATGCGGTTGCGCTCGGCCAGACGGCGGATCAGCGAGGGCGGCGCCGTGCCCTCCAAGTGCACGTGCAGCTCCGCCTTGGGGATCATGCCGCGATCCTCCCGGCCACCGGCGGCTGCGGATGTGGCGCGTCGTCGCCCACCCGGACGGCCGCTCGCAGCGCGTCGGCCGCCGCGCCGGCGCCCGCCTCGTCGCGCGCGTGCACGACCGCCAGCGGGCGGTCCGGGCCGACGTCCGCCCCGACCGGCGCGATCTCGGTCAGCCCCACGGCCGGGTCGATCGCGGCCTTCTCGGTCGCGCGGTTGCCGCCGAGGCCGGTGATCACCAGGCCGACGGCGCGGCAGTCCATCCCCGTCACCACGCCCGTGCGCTCGGGCGCGACCGGACCCACCACCGGCGCGGCGGCGAGGTGCTCGCCGGGGCGCTCGAGCAGGTCGGCCGGGCCGCCGAGCTCGGCGATCATGCGCGCGAAGCGCTCGGCGGCGGCGCCCGAGTCCAGCGCGGCCTGCGCGGCCGCGCGGGCGGCGTCCTCGTCGGCGTGCAGGCCGCCCTGCACGAGCAGCGAGGCGGCGAGCGCGAGCGTGACCTCGTGCAGGCGCGGCTCGCGCGCGTCGCCCGTCAGGTAGGCGATCGACTCCCCGACCTCGAGCGCGTTGCCGGCGCTGGAGCCGAGCACCTGATCCATGTCGGTCAGCAGCGCGACGGTGGGCAGCCCGGCGCCACCCGCGACCTCGACCAACGCGCGGGCGAGCTCCTCCGCGTCGGCGCGCGCGGCCATGAAGGCGCCCGAGCCTAACTTGACGTCCATCACCAGCGCGTCGAGCCCGGCGGCCAGCTTCTTGGACAGGATCGAGGCGACGATCAGCGGGATCGACTCGACGGTGCCGGTCGCGTCGCGGATCGCGTACAGCCGCCGGTCGGCCGGGGCAAGGTCGGAGGTCTGGCCGACGATCGCGCAGCCCGCCGGGCCGCCGACCACGCGCCGCAGCTCCTCGACGGACGGCGTCGTGTCGTAGCCGGGCACGCAGTCGAGCTTGTCGAGCGTGCCGCCCGTGTGGCCGAGCCCGCGGCCGGAGATCATCGGCACCGCGCCGCCGCAGGCGGCGACGATCGGCGCGAGCATCAGCGAGACCTTGTCACCGACCCCGCCGGTCGAGTGCTTGTCGAGCACCGGGCGGTCGAGGTCCCAGCCGATCACCGTGCCGGAGTCGCGCATCGCCTCGGTCAGCGCCACGCGCTCACCGGCCTCCATCCCGCGCAGGAACAGCGCCATCGCCAGCGCGCCGACCTGCGCGTCGCTGAGCCCGCCGCCGGTGATCCCGCCGACGAGGAAGGCGATCTCCTCGCGCGTGAGCGCCGCGCCGTCGCGCTTGCGCCGGATCACCTCGGCGGGCAGCATCGTCACGCGGCCAGCGCCTCGCAGAAGTGCTCGACGAGCCGCGCGAGATCGGCCGAGGCGGCGGCCGCGTACCTGAGCGTCTGCTCGTGAGAGAGCTGCTCGCCGCCCATCCCCTCCGCGAGGTTGGTGATCGCCGAGACCGCGGCGACGCGCATGCCGGAGTGCCGCGCGAGGATCACCTCCGGCACGGTCGACATCCCGACGGCGTCGGCGCCGAGCGTGCGGAAGGCGCGGATCTCGGCGGGCGTCTCGAAGCTCGGGCCGTGCGCGGCGAGGTAGACGCCCTCCGGCAGCTCGATCCCGAGCCCGTCCGCGCAGCGCCGCAGCAGGTCGCGCAGCGCCGGGTCGTAGGCGTCGCGCATGGCCGGGAAGCGCGGGCCGACCTCGTCGTCGTTGGGCCCCGTGAGCGGGTTGACGCCGAGCATGTTGATGTGGTCGCTGATCGCCATCAGCGAGCCGGGCGGCGACTCCGGCCGCAGCGAGCCCGCGGCGTTGGTGGCCAGCAGAGCGTCCGCGCCCATGCGGCGCAGCGCCCGCACGGGCGCGCGCATCGCTCCCGGGTCCCCGCCCTCGTAGACGTGCCTGCGGCCCTGCAGGAGCGCGACCGGCAGGCCGCCGAGGCGCCCGAGCACGAGCCGCCCGCCGTGGCCGGCGACGCCGGGCTCGGGGAAGCCCGGGAGGTCGGCGTAGTCGATCTGGACCGCATCCTGCGCGGCGTCGGCGAGCCCGCCGAGGCCGGAGCCGAGGATCAGCCCGAGCCGCGGGGAGAAGCCGGGCGCGGCACGCTCGATCACATGCGCGGCGGCCTCGCCGCGCGCGACGGCGGGGTCGATGTCGTGCGCCCTTGCGCTCACGGGAGGTACTCCGGGCCGAACGAGCGGGGCAGCAGCTCCTCCAGGGTCATGCTCGCGCGGGCGCCCTTGTCCGCGATCAGGTAGACGGTGGCGTCCAGCGGCATGAACTCGCGCAGGCGCTGGCGGCAGCCGCCGCAGGGCACGCACGGCTCCTCGCCGTCGCCGATCACGGCGGCCTCGGCGATCTGCGTGCGCCCGGCCGCGACCATCGCGCCGATCGCCGACGCCTCCGCGCAGTTGCCGAGCGGGTAGGCGGCGTTCTCGACGTTGGCGCCGACGTGCACCGAGCCGTCGGGCGCACGCAGCGCGACGCCGACGCGGTAGTTGGAGTACGGCGCGTACGCGCGCTCCATCGCGCCGCGGGCGGCGGCGATGAGCTCCTCGCTGCCCGCCTCCGCCAGCACGCGGTCCGAGTAGGAGTCGGCGAGGATCCGCGCCTCGTCGAGGCCGAGCGCCTCCGCGAGCTGCGCGACGCGGTCGTGCTCGCGGGACAGGTCGGAGTCCGCGGGCGCGACGCCCTCCAGCTCGAGGAACGAGCCGAGCCCCTCGACCGTGTCGAGGTGGATGCGGACGCCCTCCCACACGAGCAGGTGGCGCTCCTTCTCGACGACGACGAGCGTGCCGAACGCGTCGTCGAGCGCGGTGAGCAGCGTCTCGGGGTCCTCGACCGGGACGAGCCGGTAGCGGCTCTCGCGCGCCTGCGCGCGGTCGTCGCGGCGATATTGGATCAGCGCGGCGCCGCCCGGCGTCTCCTCGCGCAGCTTCAGGCGCCCCTCGGGCACCCGGAGATAGGTGTCGCGCTGGACCAGGATGCCGCGGTCCTCGGCGCCGAGCTCCCGGACGATCGCCAGCGAGCGCTCGGGGTCCGGGTCGGTCGCCTTGAGCTCGACGTTGCGGCGTGGGGCGGACACCGGCGCGAGCCTAGTGGATGCCCCGACGCGGTAGCGTGCCGCGGCGATGAGCGTGCCCGACGGCGTCACCGTGGTCGACCACGTCCTCCTGCGGCGGCTGGTCTCGATCCTGCGCGACCGCGAGACCCCGCACGGCGGGTTCCGCCAGACCCTCGACGACGCGGCGATGATCCTCGCCTACGAGGCGATGCGCGGGCTGCGGCCCGAGCGCACCGAGGTCCACACCCCGCTCGAGCCAGCCGAGGGCACGCGGCTCGCCGACCAGGTCGTGATCGTCGCGATCCTGCGGGCCGGCCTCGGGCTGGTCGACGGCTTCCTGCGGCTGGTCCCCGACGCCCGCGTCGGCCACCTCGGGATGTACCGCGACGAGGAGGCCCTGCGGCCCGTCGGCTACTACGAGAACATCCCGCCCGGGGTCGAGGAGGCCGAGGTGTTCGTCGTCGACCCGATGCTCGCCACCGGCGGCAGCGCGACGCAGGCGATCGCGCGGCTCAAGCGCGCGGGCGCGCGGCGTGTCACGTTCGTCTGCCTCGTGTCGGCGCCGGAGGGCGTCGCGGCGCTGCGCCGCGCGCACCCCGAGGTCCCGATCATCACCGCCGCGCTCGACCGCGAGCTCGACTCCAACGGCTACATCCGGCCCGGGCTGGGCGACGCGGGCGACCGCATCTTCGGCACCGACCGCTGAGCGGGGATGCAGGCTGAGCCCACCTTCTACCCTGCGGCGCCATGCCGTTGCTTCCCCGCCTGACCCTGCTCGCCCTCGCCTGCGCCGCGCTGCTCGCGGTCGCCGGCTGCGGCGGCTCCGACTCCGAGGAGCCCGCCTCGACGTCGACGCCCGAGGCCGCCCCCACGCCCGAGGCGACCAAGCCCGACGTGACCGTGCCCAAGGGCAAGCCGCCGAAGAAGCTCGTGATCAAGGACCTGAAGGTGGGCAGCGGCGCCGTCGCCGAGCGGGGCAAGCAGGTCTCGGTCCAGTACGTCGGCGTGTCGTTCCTCAACGGGCGCCAGTTCGACTCCTCGTGGGAGCGCGGCGAGCCGTTCACGTTCCAGCTCGGCGCCGGCGCGGTCATCCCGGGCTGGGACCAGGGCGTCGCGGGCATGAAGGTCGGCGGCCGCCGGCAGCTCGTGATCCCGCCCGACCTGGCCTACGGCAAGCAGGGCTCACCGCCGGCGATCGGGCCGAACGAGACGCTGGTCTTCGTGATCGACCTGCTGGACGTCCAGTAGGACGCTAGCCGGACGCGGGTCCGCCGGCCGCCCCGAGCGCGCCGGGCTCCCCGGCAGCCGTCACCGCGCCGAGCAGCGTCCCGAGCAGCAGCCCCTGCAGCTGCTCGCGCGTCAGGTCGCCGTGCTCGACCCAGTCGAGGATCGCGCCGTCCATGAACCACAGCCAGGCGCGCACCGCGCTGCGCAGCGCGGGCGCCGGCGTGCCCGGCGCGAGGCCCGCGAGGATCCGCTCCGACGTCGCGCCGCGCACGCGGTCGACGACCTCCCGGACCTCCAGGATCGCGGCCGCGCTGCGCACCAACTTGCCGTAGGCCTCGCGGTTGGCCTCGACCCAGCCGAGGAAGGCGGCGAGGCTGCCGGTCAGCTGCTCGACCGGCGGCAGCGCCGGGTCGGGCTCCGTCAGCGCCGCCAGCTCGGCGGCCTTCTCCTCCAGCGTCGCGGCGAAGTAGGCCTGCTTGCCCGGGAAGTAGTGGTACAGCAGCGCCTTGGAGATCCCCGCCTCGCGGGCGATCGTGGCCATCGAGAGCTCGTCGTAGGAGAAGCGCGCGAACAGGTCGGCGCCGAGGTCGAGCAGCCGCCGGCGGCGCTCGTCGACGTCGAGGCGGGTGTAGGCGGGCCCTGCCACGCCGCCGACCCTACCTGCGAGGCGGGCGGCCTACTCTGGTCGGGTGAACGAAGACGTCCACCCGCCACGCCACGCCCGTTCCTCCGACGAGGAGCTGCTGGAGGCGGAGACCAGCGCGATCCTCGCGGACCTGACCGACGCCCAGCGGCTGCTGCGCATCCAGGACGAGCTGCGCAACGGATTCCAGGCTCTCGGGCGGATCGGCAAGGCGGTCTCGATCTTCGGCTCCGCGCGCACCCCGCGCGACGACCCGCGCTACGAGCAGGCGCGCGCGCTCGCACGACGGCTCGGCGAGGAGGGCTTCGCGATCATCACCGGCGGCGGGCCGGGGATCATGGAGGCCGCCAACCTCGGCGCCCGCGAGGCCGGCGTGCCGTCGGTCGGCCTCGGCATCGAGCTTCCCCACGAGCAGGGGATGAACGAGTACATCGACCTCGGCCTGAACTTCCACTACTTCTTCACGCGCAAGGTCATGTTCGTCCGCTACGCGAGCGGGTTCGTGGTCTTCCCGGGCGGGTTCGGGACGATGGACGAGCTGTTCGAGGCCGCGACCCTGCGCCAGACGGAGAAGATCCGCTACTTCCCGATCGTGCTCGTCGACTCGGACTACTGGAGCGGGCTCGTGCAGTGGCTGCGCGACTCGATGCTCGCCGACGGCTACATCTCCGAGCCAGACCTCGAGGCGATCGCGGTCTGCGACGACCTCGACCGGGTCCTCGAGATCGTCGAGGACGTCGAGCACCGGCGCCCGCGCCGGGCGGCCTAGGCGAGGCTCTCGAGCACCCAGTCGCCGTCGCGCCGGCCGAGGGTGAGCGTGTCCCGGCGCCCCTCGGCCTCGACGCGGAAGACGGCGTAGTCCTCGTCGGTGCCCGGGCGGTCGATCACCTCGACCAGCACCAGCTCGGACGGCTCGTTCCCCCGCTGCTCCGCGTGGATCCTGCGCGCGGCCGACTCCAGGATCTCGCGATCCCAGCCCCTGTCGGCGGCCGCCGCCTCGGCCAGGTCGTGGTTGGCCTTCTCGAGCTGCTCGCGGAACTGCCCCTCCGTGCGGCGCAGCCACATCGAGCGTGCGATGTAGCCGCCGACCGCGAGCACGACGATGGCCGCGAGGACGATGATCAGCCAGGTGGGCATGAGAGCGTGATTACAGCAGGACGGCGCGCGACTGCAGGTGGGAGCCGACCTTGCGCTTGACCCGCTGCAGGGCGTTGTCGACCGTCTTGCAGTCGCAGTCGAGCTTCTCGCCGATCACGGTGTAGGAGTAGCCGTCCAAGTACAGCGACAGCACCCGCGACTCCAGGTCGGACAGCACCGTCGACAGGCACGCGACCAGCGAGCGCAGCTCCTCGGAGGAGATGACCTGGTTGACGGGGTCGTGCACGGGCGATCCCGGCAGCACCTCGTCCAGCGTGGGCTCTGAATCGCTCGCGCCGGCGGGCGTGGCCGAGAACGAGACGTAGCCGTTGAGCGGCGTGTGCTTGTTGCGGGTGGCCGTCTTGACCGCGGTGATGATCTGGCGCGTGATGCAGAGCTCCGCGAAGTTGCGGAACGACGACTCGCGGTCGGGCCGGAAGTCGCGGATCGCCTTGTAGAGGCCGACCAGGCCCTCCTGGATCAGGTCCTCGCTGTCGCCACCGATCAGGAAGTACGAGGACGCCTTCAGGCGCACGAACGACGAGTAGCGCCGCACGAGGCGGTCATAGGCGTCGGCATTGCCCTGGCGGGCAAGGGCGAGGAGGTACCCATCCTCGATCTGAACTTGAGCCTGAGCCCTTGTGGGAGACAATCTGGCCACGAACGCACCTCTCCGGAACCCGTCCAGGGCCCGTCTTGTCGTGGCGCACACCTCCCCCGGCGCCTATTTCATCGAACGCGAGGGCCATCGCTAACCCTCAAGTTCAACCTCATGTAGCCCGAGGATGGCACGCTTATGTGGACGCGTCAAGCCTTTGCTGCAAGATCTCGTACATCAGGACCGCTCCGGCGGCGCTGACGTTGAGCGAATCGATGCGTCCGAGGAGCGGCAGCGAGACGAGCTCGTCGCACGCGCCCGCGACGCGCGGGCGCAGCCCCCTGCCCTCCGCGCCGAGCACGAGGACGACCCCGCCGGTGTAGTCGGCGGCGTCGTAGCGGGTGGCCGCGCCGGCCGCGGCGCCATACGCCCAGCAGCCGGCCTCCTTCGCGTCCGCGAGGAAGTCCGCGAGGTTGCGCACCCGCGCCACCGGCAGGTGCTCGACCGCCCCCGCCGACGCCTTCGCGACCGCGCCGGTGACCTCGGCCGACCGCCGCTCGGGGATCACCACGCCGGTCGCCCCCGCGCACTCGGCCGTCCGGATGACCGCGCCGAGGTTCTGCGGGTCGGTGACCTCGTCGAGCGCGACGATGAACGGGTCCGGCTTCGCCAGCAGCTCCGCGGCGTCGGCGTACGGGTAGCGCTCGACCTCAGCGCACACGCCCTGGTGGGCGTCCGTGCCACAACGGGCGGTGACCTCGTCGGCGGGCACGATCGTCACAGGCGCGCCGGCGAAGTCCTTCGCGGCCGCCCCCGTGGCCCAGATCCGCTTCACCCGCCGGCGGCCCCGCAGCGCCTCGCGCACCGCGTTGCGGCCGTACACCACGGTCGCCAGGGGCGCCGCCTCGGGCGCCGCGTCACGGCCGGCCTCGCGGCCACCACCGCGCGGGACCACGCGGCCGCCGCCCGCTGGCGCGCCGCCGGACCGCGGCGGCTTGCGACCGGCGCCCCCGCGCGGCTTGCCGCCGCGGCCGGGGCCGTCACCCCGCCGGGAGGAGCTCCGGTCCCTGCGGGCCATCGCGGACCTCCCAGCCCATCGCGCGCAGCTCGTCACGCAGTCGATCCGCCTGGGCCCAGTCGCGGGCCTCGCGCGCGGCGTCGCGGCGCTCGGCCAGGGCCATGGCGTCCGGCGGCGGCCCATCGCCGGCGGAGTCCAGCAGCGACGAGAGGCCGAGCACGTCGAGCATCTCGCGTAGGTGCGACGCGCCGACCGGGCCCTCGCGCCGGTTGGCCTCGCGGATCCAGTCGTAGAGCGCCGCCAGGGCGCGCGCGGTGTTGAAGTCGTCGGCGAGCGCGTCGAAGAACGCCTCGCACAGCGGCGCCAGCTCCTCCGGCGACTCGCCGGCCACCACCCGCCGCCCCGCCTCGCGGATCCGCGCCGCCGCGCGGACGGCCTCCTCCAGCCGCTCGTCGGAGAACGCGATCGGCTGGCGGTAGTGGCCGCCGGAGAAGTACAGGACGAGCACCTCCCCGCCGACCTGGTCGAGCACGTCGCCGAGGCTGCGGATGTTGCCCACCGACTTGGACATCTTCTCCTCGGCGAGCTGGAGCATCCCGTTGTGCATCCACACGCGCGCGAGCGGCCGGCCGCGCCCCGCCAGCGTCTGCGCGGCCTCGTTCTCGTGGTGGGGGAACACGAGGTCGATCCCGCCGCCGTGGATGTCGAAGTCCACGCCGAGGTACTGCTCGGCCATCGCCGAGCACTCGATGTGCCAGCCGGGCCGGCCGGGGCCCCACGGCGAGTCCCAGCTGGTGTCCTCGCCCTCCTTGGTCGCCTTCCAGAGCGCGAAGTCGAGCGGGTCCTCCTTGCGATCGGCGCCCTCGACGCCCTCGCCCTGGTCCATCTGGTCGACGTCGCGGCGCGACAGCGACCCGTAGCCGTCGAGCGAGCGCACGCGGAAGTAGACGTCGCCGTCCGCCTCGTAGGCGTGGCCGCCCTCCACGAGTGCGGAGATCAGGTCGATGATCTGCGGCAGGCTCTCGGTGGCCAGCGGCTCGTGGTCGGGGCGCCCGAGGCCGAGCCGGCCCGTGTCGTGCACGTAGTGCACGGTCATCTCGCGCGCCAGCTGGTCCGACGGCCGGCCCGCCGCGCGCGCGGCGTAGTAGATCTTGTCGTTGATGTCCGTGATGTTCGCCACGAGCGTCGTCTGCAGGCCCTCATGCTCGAGGAAGCGCTTGAGCTGGGAGAAGACGACGAACGGGCGCGCGTTGCCCACGTGCACGCGCGCATAGACGGTCGGCCCGCAGGCGTAGATCCCCACCTTGCCGGGCTCGCGCGGCTCGAGCGGCCGCACCTCGCGGGTCTTGGTGTCGTACAGGCGGATTTCGCGCACAGAGCGGTGAGGCTACCTTCGGGTGGCGCGTTCCGCGCGCCCGGCGGGTAGCGTCACGAGCGTGCCGACGCTCTCGACGGAGGTCCAAGAGGCATTCCGCACGCTCCCGAGCCGCTATCTCGGGGCCCAGCCGGGCTTCGACGCGACCTACCACGTGCGGCTCGGCGATGTCGGGCACACGTGGGAGATCCGCTGTACGACGCACGGCGCGCGCGTGCGCATGGGCGCCACGAAGCGCCGCCCCGACGTCACGATCGGCACCGACGCCACCACCTGGTGCCGGCTGCGCCAGGGTGATCTGTCGGGCATCGAGGCGTTCTCCCAGCGGCTGCTGTACGCCCGCGGCGAGCTCGACCTGGCGCTCGGCTTCGAGGGCATGTTCCGGCTGCCGGACGGCCGCCCGCCGCTGCTGCGCATCCGCGACGTGCCGGTCGGGCGCCTGAAGGTCTCGACGCTGACGATGGGCGACGGCCCCGACGACGTCCTGCTGCTGCACGGCCTCGGTGGGACGAAGTCCTCCTTCTTCGACACCGCGGCGGCGCTCAGCCGCCGCTACCGCGTCCACGCCCTCGACCTCCCCGGCTTCGGCGGCTCCAGCAAGCCGCCGCTGGCGCCCTACGACGCCGCCTTCTTCGCCCGGACCGTGGTCGGCGCGATGGACGCGCTCGGGATCGACCGGGCCCACGTGGTCGGCAACTCGATGGGCGGGCGCGTGGCGCTCGAGCTCGGCCTCGAGCACCGCGAGCGCGTCGGCGGGCTCGCGCTGTTGTGCCCGGCGACGGCGTTCGTGCGCCGCGACTGGCACCCGCTCGTGCGTGTGCTGCGGCCCGAGCTCGGGCTGCTGCCGCACTCGCTGGGCCGGCGGCGCATCGAGGCCCAGTTCTGGTCGCTGTTCGCCGACCGCGACCTCGTCGACCCGTCCGTGGCCGACATCGCCGTCGACGAGTTCGAGCGCATCTACCGCAGCGCCGGCGCCCGGCTGGCGTTCCTGACCACCGCGCGGAACATCTACCTCGAGAAGCCGTTCGGCCGCGGCGGCTTCTACCCGCGGCTGGTGCGGCTGGAGCCGCCGGCGATGTTCGTCTGGTCCTCGCACGACAAGCTGATCCCGCCCGGCTTCCAGCGCCACGTGGAGCGCTGGCTGCCCGCCGCGGAGCAGATCCTGCTCGGCGGGTGCGGCCACGTGCCCCAGGTCGAGCGGCCCGACCGCACGAACGGCCTGCTCGAGCGCTTCTTCGCGCGCCTCGACGCGCTCGGCCGCGCGCGCGGGCTGGAGGCGGCATGACCCGCGCGACCGCGACCAACGGCCACGGCCCCACGGAGGCGGCCCGGCGCCGGCTGCATACGGCCGGCCCCGAGGACGCGCCCGAGGCGGGGGCCGGCGGCGTGGTCGGGTCGCTGCTCGGCGCGGTCAAGGGCCTCCTGGCCGGCCGCATCCCGCCCGCGGACCTCGACGAGCGCGACCCCGACTACATCCGCGAGAGCCTGCCGCGGCTGTGGCTGCTCTGCTCGCTGTACTTCCGCGGCGACGTGCGGGGCCTCGGCAATGTGCCCGAGGAGGGCGGCGTGCTGCTGGTCGGCAACCACTCGGGCGGCAACCTGACGCCGGACACGGTCGTCTTCACGCTCGCCTTCTCCACCTACTTCGGGGTCGAGCGCGCGTTCCACCAGCTCGCGCACAACCTCGTGCTCTCCTTCCCCGGGCTGTCCTACCTGCGCAAGTACGGGACCGTGGCGGCCTCGCCGGACAACGCGCGCACGGCGCTGGAGGCGGGCTCCGCGGTGCTCGTCTACCCGGGCGGCGACTACGAGGTCCACCGGCCGAGCTGGCACCGGCACCGGGTCGACTTCGGCGGGCGCAAGGGCTTCATCCGGCTCGCGCTCGAGCAGGACGTACCGATCGTGCCCGTCGTGGCGGTCGGTGGCCAGGAGACCGCGCTGTTCCTCTCGCGCGGCGAGTCGCTGGCCCAGGTGCTCGGGCTCGACCGGCTGCTGCGGCTGAAGGTCCTGCCGATCTCGCTGGCGCTGCCGTGGGGGCTCAACGTCGGCGACATGCTCGGGCACATCCCGCTGCCGGCCAAGATCACGGTCGAGGCGCTGCCGCCGATCCACCTGCGCGAGGAGTTCGGGCCCGACCCCGACGTCGACGAGGTCTACGACCACGTCGTGCGGCTGATGCAGGACACCCTCGACGCGCTCGCCGCCGAGCGGCGCCTGCCGGTGCTCGGCTGATGCGCGTCGCCGAGTCGATCACCGTCACCGCGCCGCCCGAGCTGGTCTGGGACCACGTCTCCGACCCCAAGCGCTACCTGCACTTCATGTCCGGCATGACCCGCTGGTCGGTCGAGGGCGACCAGGAGACCGGCCTGGGCGCGCGCTACCGGATGCTGCTCCGCGTCGGCTCGGCCGAGGTCGGCGGCCTGATCGAGCTCGTCGAGTTCACGCCCGCGCGAGATCTCGCCTGGACCTCCGTGACCGGGATCGACCAGCGCGGGCGCTGGCGGATCCGCGAGCGGGGCGGCGCCTCACACGTGGAGCTGCGGCTCCAGTACGGCGTGGCGGGCTCCGGGATCTGGGGGTGGGTCGCCGAGACTCTCGCCTCCC
>Ga0126313_10001252_pt1 | contig 13241 bp, 11 predicted proteins | sample Plot105A_FD_89954 | JGI IMG/M metagenome (GOLD analysis project Ga0126313, IMG submission 89954) | Serpentine soil microbial communities from UC McLaughlin Reserve, CA, USA - Plot105A | ecosystem: Environmental > Terrestrial > Soil > Grasslands | place: USA: UC McLaughlin Reserve, Lake County...
CCCGGTTCAGGACGGTGCCGACGATGTGGAAGTCGGTATCGAGGCTCGGCCCGGCGGCGACGACGTAGAACCGCGCCAGGTGCCCGGGATGCACCTCGAGCGGGTGGGAGACGTACTGGCCCGCGTAGCCGTTCCAGGTCACCCAGTCGGGCGTCATCTGGTGCGCCTTCGTCGTGTCGAGGGCGGCCGGCTGCTTCAGGCCCGGCCCGTTCAGGTACCACTCGCTCGAGACCAGGACGTAGTTGTGATGCGCCTCGGGGAGCGTCCCGGCGGGCGGGTCGACCACGATGGCCCCGTACATCCCGTTCGCGATGTGCGCCAGGACGGGCTTCGTGCCGCAGTGGTACATGAAGACGCCGGGATCGTTCGCCCGGAACTGGAAGGTGAACTTCTCGCCGGGCGCGATGTCGACGAACGCCTTGTCAGGGGCAATCCGAGCCGCGTGGAAGTCGATCGAGTGCGGCATCGGGCTCGTGTTCGTCATCGTGACCTTCACGAGCTGGCTCTGACGGACGTGGATCACGGGCCCGGGGATGCCGTTCCCGAAGCTCCAGGCCTGGTACTTGATGCCGGGCGCGATCTCCATGACCTCATGGTTGATCGAGAGGTTCACGTGCGCGACCGGACCCGCGGCGACGGCCGGAAGCTCGGCCGCGAACGGCTTGTGCGCCGCGGCGACCTCGGCTGCGTCGGCCGGCGCGAGCCCGGCGAAGCTCGGCGTTGCGACCGAGCCGGCCTCCGGGGTGGACGCCGTGGTGCTGTGACCCATCCCGCCGGCAGGCTTCGCCTGAGCGGTCGCGGGCGCGGCGACGGCCTTCGCGGCGGCGTCGCGTGCGTCGGAGCGCGCGCGCTGTGCCGAGACAGCCGCCCAGAAGCCGAAGATCGCGAGGCCGAGGACTGCGATCCCGAGGAAGAACGCGAGGAGCCTCAGCCCGACACCCGAGTCACCCGGCGCCGGCTCGCGGTGCGCTCCGTGGGCTACATGTTCGTGTGCGTGGCTGGCCATCGTCGGCTCCTTCTCTTGTTTTCACGATCACCGTAGGAAGAACGGCAGCCGAGCGAAACGGATCGAGCCGCACATGTGATCGGTGGTTTCCACGGATTCACAGGAGCGCGTCGTGGGGCACGCTGTGTCGATCTGATGCCTCTTTGCCGGAACATCGCAACGCGATCGCGTCCTCTCGGACGAGCGCCGACGGCGACTCGTGGAACCCGCAGCTATTTCCGCGCCGGCGCGGATGCGACCCGGACCGGCGGAATCGATACTCCGATCCGTGCAGCGAAGCTACGCGATCATCTGGCGTCACGGCGATGGCCCCATGTACGCGGGGCGGTTCGAGTTCACCGAGGGCGGCGTCCGTATCCATGGCTCGGCACCCGAACGACAGGCACGTGTGTACGACATCCCGCTCGCGGAGATCCGGGGCGCGGCGATCGCGCGCGAACGCGCCGACAGGCTGCGCGGGCTCGCGACGATGATTCTCGGCCTCGACCGCTCGGCGCCATTCGCGATCGCGACGCTCGACGGGCCCGGACGCCTCGCCGAGCTCGTCTCCGCCGTCGCCGTCCGCACCTCGAAGGAGGCCGCATGACGCTGCTCTGGTTCATCATCTGGTTCGTGGCCGACCGGATCGGCGACCGTGAGGCACTCGTGCTCGACCCCGTGAACGTCTGGGTCGGCACGCTCATCCTCGCCGTGGCGCTCGATCTCGCACGACAGCACGCCTCCGGAGCCCGCAAGCGCACGAGCTGAGGCCTCGAGGTTCGGACGGCGGCGAGGCGCGGCTAGGGTGCCCGGGATGGCGGGGACGTCCGCACCCGAGCTCGAGCGCACCGAGCTCGAGCTCCTCGACGCCTGGTGGCGGGCGGCGAACTACCTGTCCGTAGGGCAGATCTACCTCCTCGACAACCCGCTGCTCCGCGAGTCGCTTCGCGAGGAGCACGTGAAGCCCCGGCTGCTCGGCCACTTCGGCACGACACCGGGCCTGAACCTGCTCTGGGTGCACCTGAATCGGGCGATCCGGGCGCGCGGGCTAAACGCGATCTACGTGACTGGCCCGGGTCACGGCGGGCCCGGGGTCGTCGCGAACGCGTACCTCGAGGGGACGTACACCGAGCTCTACCCCGACGTCTCCGAGGACGCGGAGGGTCTCCGCAAGCTCTTCCGCCAGTTCTCGTTCCCGGGTGGAATCCCGAGCCACGCCGCGCCCGAGACGCCCGGGTCGATCCACGAGGGCGGTGAGCTCGGCTACGCGCTCATGCACGCGTTCGGCGCGGCGTTCGACAACCCCGACCTGCTCGTTGCCTGCGTGATCGGCGACGGCGAAGCGGAGACCGGACCGCTCGCGGCGAGCTGGCACTCGAACAAGTTCCTGAACCCGAGGACCGACGGGGCCGTCCTCCCCATCCTCCACCTGAACGGCTACAAGATCGCGAACCCGACCGTGCTCGCCCGCATCCCCGAGGACGAGCTCGAGTCGTTCCTCACCGGGTGCGGCTGGCGGCCGGTCGTCGTCACAGGCGACGAGCCGGAGGTCGTCCACCGGGATCTGGCCTGTGCGCTCGACGACGCGCTCGACGAGATCGCCGAGATCCAGCGTGCAGCGCGTGAGGACGGCGAAACGCGGAGGCCGCGCTGGCCGATGCTCGTCCTGCGGACGCCGAAGGGTTGGACGGGCCCGAAGGAGGTCGACGGGAAGCCAGTCGAGAACACCTGGCGCTCCCACCAGGTGCCTGTGACGTCCGCCCGGGAGGACGCAGGTCACCGGAAGATCCTCGAGGACTGGATGCGGAGCTACCGGCCCGAGGAGCTCTTCGACGAGGACGGGCGGCTCGTCGCGGAGCTCCGAGCGATCGCCCCGGAGGGAGACCGTCGCATGAGCGCGAACCCGCACGCGAACGGCGGGGAAGTTCTGCGCGACCTCGTGCTCCCGGACTTTCGCGACTATGCGGTCGAGGTCGAGCGACCGGGCGTGACGACCGCCGAAGCGACCAAGGTCCTCGGCGCATTCCTCCGGGACGTCGTCGAGCGAAACCCCGAGAACTTCCGCATCTGCGGACCCGACGAGACGGACTCGAACAGGCTCGGCGAGGTCTTCAAGGCGACGGGACGCGCGTGGGAGGCCGAGGTCCTGCCGACCGACGAGACGCTCTCACCCGACGGGCGCGTCATGGAGGTGCTATCCGAGCACCTCTGCCAGGGCTGGCTCGAGGGCTACCTGCTGACGGGTCGGCACGGGCTCTTCAACTGCTACGAGGCGTTCATCCACATCGTCGACTCGATGCTGAACCAGCACGCGAAGTGGCTCAAGGTCACCCGCACGATCCCGTGGCGCCGTCCCATCGCGTCCCTCAACTACCTGCTCTCGTCCCACGTCTGGCGGCAGGACCATAACGGGTTCTCACACCAGGATCCCGGCTTCATCGACCACGTCGTGAACAAGAAGGCGGAGATCGTCCGGGTCTACCTGCCGCCCGACGCGAACTCCCTCCTCTCGGTCGGCGACCACTGCCTCCGGAGCCGCCACTACGTGAACGTCATCGTCGCGGGCAAGCAACCCGCCCTCCAGTACCTGTCGATGGGCGACGCCGTCGTCCACTGCACACGGGGCATCGGGATCTGGGAATGGGCGTCGAACGACGACGAGGGCGAGCCGGACGTCGTGCTCGCATGCGCGGGCGACATCCCGACCCTCGAGACGCTCGCGGCCGCCGCGATCTTGCGCGAGCACGTCTCCGACCTGCGCGTCCGCGTGGTCAACGTCGTCGACCTGATGCGGCTCCAGCCGGCGAGCGAGCACCCCCACGGGCTCGACGACACGGAGTTCGACGCGCTCTTCACCCGCGACAGGCCGATCGTCTTCGCCTACCACGGCTATCCGTGGCTCATCCACCGCCTTACGTACCGGCGCACGAACCACCGCAACCTTCACGTCCGGGGCTACAAGGAGGAGGGGACGACCACGACGCCGTTCGACATGGTCATGCTGAACGACCTCGATCGCTTCCACCTCGTGATGGACGTCATCGACCGCGTCCCCGGGCTTGCCGACCGCGCCTCGCGCCTCCGGCAGGACATGGACCACACCCGGCTGCGGGCCCGGATCTACACGCGCGAGCACGGCGAGGACGACCCGGAGATCAGCGGCTTCAGCTGGCCGTACTGACTGCGCGTGCCGCGGGTCCTCGTCGTCAACGCCGGCTCGACGAGCCTGAAGGTCTCGACGGTCGACGAGCAAGACGCGTCCGAACGGATCGCCTCGCTCGACGCCGTCCCCGGCGACATCGCCGCGGTCGCACACCGGGTCGTCCACGGAGGCGACCGCTTCCGCGAGCCGGTCGTGATCGACGAGGATGTCATGGCGGAGCTCGAGCGTCTCGGCGAGCTCGCCCCGCTCCACAACGCCGCGGCGCTTCGCGGCATCCACGAGGCTCGCGCGGCCGCGCCCGACGTGCCGCACGTCGGCGTTTTCGACACCGCCTTCCACGCGACCATCCCGCCCGAGGCGGCGACGTACGCCGTCCCGGCGCGCTGGCGCCGCGAATGGGGCATCCGCCGCTATGGGTTCCACGGCCTGTCCGTCCAGTGGGCGGCGGAACGCGTCCAGGTCAGCCGCCTCGTCGCATGCCATCTCGGCGGCGGCTGCTCGGTGACCGCCGTCAGGGGCGGGCGCTCAGTCGACACGACGATGGGGTTCAGCCCGCTCGAGGGCGTGCCCATGGCGACCCGCTCGGGCTCGATCGACCCGGAGATCGTCCTTCATCTGCTCCGCGCCGGGCTCGCGTCGGCGGAGGAGATCGAGGATGCGCTCGAGCACGAGTCAGGCCTGCTCGGCCTCTCCGGCGTCGCCACGTGCGTGGACGAGATCACGGCGGCGGGCGGCCCGGACGCTCGGCTCGCGCTCGACGTCTTCGCGCATCGGATCGCGGGCGCGGTTGCCGCATGCGCGGTCGCGGCGGGCGGGCTCGACGCGCTCGTCTTCACCGGCGGGATCGGCGAGGGCTCGCCGAGCACGCGCTCAGACGTGTGCGGCCGGCTCGCGTTCCTCGGCGTCGAGCTCGACGCGCGCGCGAACGAGACGGCCGAGCCCGATGCCGTGATCTCTGCGGACACCTCGCGCGTCGCCGTTCACGCGGTCCGCACACGCGAAGAAGTCGTGGCCGCACGAGCGGCGCGCGACATCCTCGGCCTGTAGCTGCTCAGCGGACGACCAAGACGTCGCCCGGGCTACCAGGTCTTCGTCGGCACCGCCCCGTCGGAGCGGCGGACGCGGACCCGCGCGTCCAGGGCGACGCAGCCGTCCGTGAGCCCCAGGACCGGGTTGAGGTCGAGCTCGGCCACCTCCGGGAGATCCGTGCCGAGCGCCGAGAGTCGGTGGACAAGGTCGCGAAGAGCCGACGCGTCGGACGGCGCTCGGCCCCGGTAGCCCACCACGAGGCGGCCGGCGGCGCCCCCGCCGACGAGCTCGGCGGCATCGAGATCGGTGAGCGGCGCGATGCGAAACTCGGCCCGCCCGATCAGCTCGGCGAAGACGCCGCCCGGCCCGAACGCGACCAGGGGCCCGAACACCGGATCCTGCACGAGCCCGGCGAGGAGCTCGGCCTCGCCGCGGAGCATCGGCTGGACGAGAAGCACACCGCCGATCCGCTCGGCGGCCGCGCGCACCTCGGCCTCGTCCGCGAGGTCTAGAGCGACGCCGCCGGTCTCGGTCTTGTGCGCGCCCGGCGCTGCCGACTTCACGACTGCAGGAAACCCCAGCTCCGTCGCGGCCGCGACCGCCTCGGGGGACGAGACGACGCGCTCGGGAACGACCGGGATGCCGTAGGCGACGAGAAGCTCGCGGGCAGAGGCCGCCGGAAGCCACGCCTCCTCGGCGCCTGCAAGCGCCTCGTCGACGACGGGACGTGCCCGGTCACGGTCGATCCCGCCGAGCTCGGGGAGGCTCCCGACCGGCCGGCGGAGCCACTCCGCGCGCTCGACCACCCGCCCGAGGGCGCGCGCCGGCGCCTCGGGGTAGCGAAACGTCGGGATCCGGCCGCCCGGCTCGTCCGTGCCCATGACCACCGCGAGCAAGGGCTTCTGCGTGTCCCCGAGCGATGCGAGCCACCGTACAACGGCGCCCGCTTCGAGCACGACCGTCGGCACCGAGAGGACGACGACCGCGTCGACCGCGGGATCGTCCAGAAGAGGCGGGAGCGCGGCGGCGTACGAGTCGACCGTGGCCGAGCCGAGGATGTCCACCGGGTTCGTGAGGCTGGCCTCTGCAGCCGCGGCCGCCGCGATACGCTCCTGCGTCTCAGCGGCGAGCTCCTCGACGACGAGCCCGGCTCCGTCGCACGCATCGGCGCAGAGGATCCCGAGCCCGCCTGCATTCGTGAGGATCGCGACCCGCCGCCCGGCCGGAAGCGGCTGGCGCGTCAGGACGCTCGCGACGTCGACGAGCTCCTCGAGCGTGGCGGCGCGCAGCACGCCGGCCTGTCGGAACAGCGCCTCGGCCGCGGTCTCCGAGCCCGCGAGAGCCGCGGTGTGGGATCCGGCGGCCCGCGCGCCGCTCGACGTCGCGCCGCTCTTCACCGCGAGCACAGGCTTCCGCCGGGCAACGCGGCGGGCGACGCGCGAGAACTTGCGCGGGTTCCCGAACGACTCGAGGTACAGACAGACGAGTGCGGTGTCGTCGTCGTCCTCCCACCACTCGAGGAGGTCGTTCGAGCTGACGTCCGCCTTGTTGCCGATCGAGACGAACGCGGAGAAGCCGAGCCCCGCCGACTCCGCCTGCTCGAGCAGGGCAAGCCCCAGCGCGCCGCTCTGTGACGAGAACCCGATCGAGCCCGCCGGGAACGCACGCGGTGCGAAGGTCGCGTTCAAGCGAGGAGGCGCCGAGGCGATCCCGAGGCAGTTCGGGCCGACGAGCCGGGCTCCGTGTGCGCGCGCGAGCGCGACGAGTTCCGATTCCCGGCGCGCGCCCTCCATGCCCGTCTCCGCGAACCCCGCCGTGACCACGCAGAGCGCACGCGTCTCGTGGGCGAGCGCGTCGCCCGCGGCCTCGAGGACGGCGGCGGCCGGGACGCAGAGGACGGCGAGGTCGACGGGCTCCGGGAGGTCCTCGAACCGTTCGTAGGCGCGAACGCCGGCGACCGGCTTCGCTCTGCGATTCAGCGGATAAGCGGCACCTGCGAAGTCGCCCGTCAGGACGTTCCGGAAGAGCTCGCCGCCGATCGAGCCCCGTCGCGACGACGCGCCGGCGACCGCAATGCTCGCCGGCGTGAAGAACGGGCGCAGCGACGCGACGACCGCTTCGTGATCCCGTTCCTCCCGGGTGGCGACCGAGCGCTCCGTCGGCGCGATGTCGAACCGGATCTCGACCGTCCCGCCCTCGGTCGTCCGCGCGACATCGAACCCGGCGTCCCGGAAGACCGAGAGCATGGCGCTGTTCTCCGCGAGCACCTCGGCGACGAACGCCTCGACCTCCGCGCCTGCCGCGGTCTCGGCGAGCTGCTCCAGCATCCGCGTGCCGACCCCGCGTCCCTGCATGTCGTCGGCGACAGCGAACGCGACCTCGGCGCGGGCGGGATCGCGGAGCCGGGACCAGCTCGCCAGTGCGACGAGCCGCGGCCCCGCATCTCCGTCGACCCCGGCAACGAGTGCGCCGCGGTCATGCCAGTCGGCGTCCAGGAACGCCGTGACGAGCGACGGATCGATTCGGGGCGCGCCGTGGAAGCGCAGGTAGAGGCTGCGGTCCGAGAGTCCTTCGAGGAAGGCGAGGAGGGCAGGCTCGTCAGCCGCCGTCGGCTCGCGGAGCCTCAACGTCGTCCCGTCGCGAAGGATCACGTCCCTCGTGAGCAGCGTCGCCTTCACACCGCAAGTCTTCACCGATGCGGACCGGCGTGCTCGCGGAATCGCTAGAAGCCGGGAGGCCGACTCGGTAGCGTTTCGCACGTGGCCGCGCCCGCCGACCGGCTGCGACAGCTCGTCTCCGCCGGCATCGCCCTGAGCTCCGAGCTGTCGCTCGACGGTCTGCTCCAGCGCGTCGTCGAGACGGCCGCCGAGGTGACACGTGCTCGCTACGCCGCGCTCGGCGTGATCGACCAGACCGGCCGCGAGCTTGAGCGCTTCGTGACGACCGGCATCTCGGCGGAGGAGCGCGAGGCGATCGGAGGCCTGCCCCGTGGCCGCGGCGTGCTCGGCGTGCTCATCCGCGAGGCGCTCCCGCTTCGCCTCGAGGACGTCGCGGACGACCCACGTGCGACCGGCTTTCCGCCCAACCACCCGCAGATGAAGACGTTCCTCGGCGTGCCGATCATGCTGCGGGGAGTCGCCTACGGGAACCTCTACCTGACCGAGAAGGAAACCGGCGAGGCCTTCACCGCGGAGGACGAGGACATGGTGAAGCTCTTGGCTGCCCAGGCCGCGGTCGCGGTGGAGAACGCCCGCCTATACGAATCGGCCACGACCTGGCTGCGCCAGCTCGAGTCCCTGAACGAAGTCGGGAACGCACTCGCCTCGGAGGCGGACCTCGCCCGGCTCCTCGGGCTCGTAACACACCGGTTGCGGGAGCTTCTCGACGCACGCCTCGTCCACATCTCGCTCCCCACCGGCGAGGGCGACATGCGGATCGAGGCCGCCGACGGCGCCGACCCCGAGACGATCGTCGGCCTGCGTACCGGCGAGTCCGTCTCGAAGATGCAGCGCGTGCTCGCGCGCGGCCGGAGCGAGAGGGTCGACTCCGTGCTCGACGACCCTGAGATGCACCACGAGATCGCCCGGCAACTGGGCATCAGGACCGCGCTCTTCGTCCCACTCGTCGCGCGCGGCCGCGGTATCGGCGTCCTCGTCGCGATCGACAAGCAGACGCCGACGATGCGCTTCACTGACCAGGATTTGCGCCTCGCCGAGACGTTCGCGTCGCGAGCCGCGGTCGCGGTCGACCTCTCCCAGCGCGTCGCGCTCGACTCGTTGCGACGAACGGTCGAGGCGCAGGAGGCCGAGCGCCGCCGGCTCGCGATGGAGCTCCACGACGAGACGGGCCAGCAGCTCACATCCATCCTTCTCGCGCTGAAGTCGCTCGAGGCGCCGGAGGCTGGCGATCGCGCCGAGGCGGTTCGTGAGGTTCGTGAGATGGTCGTCGATGCGATCCACGACGTCCGTCGGCTCGCAGTCGAGCTTCGGCCGAAGGCGCTCGACGATTTCGGTCTCGTGCCCGCCCTCGAGCGCCTCTCCGAGACGTTCGCCGAGAAGACCGGGATCGCGGTGTCGTTCGCGCCCGACTCGGCGGAGACGCGGCTTCCCTCAGACGCCGAGACCGCGCTCTACCGCGTCGTCCAGGAGGCCCTGACGAACGTCCTCAAACATTCGCGGGCCGAGCACGTGGTCGTGCGCATCACAAGCGACGACGGTACGGTGCGCGTCACCGTGCGAGACGACGGCCAGGGCTTCGTCCCCGAGGACGTGCACGTGGATTCCCTCGGGCTCTCCGGCATGCGCGAGCGGATCTCGCTCGTCGGCGGCCGGATCTCGATCGACTCGCGGCCGCAGGAAGGGACGGAGGTCGTCGCCGAGGTGCCCGCCTGAGCATCCGCGTCCTGATCGCCGACGACCACGCCGTCGTCCGCTCCGGGCTCAAGCGCATCCTCGACGCCGAGGACGACATCGAGGCGGTCGGCGAGGCGGCTACCGCCCAGGACGCCGTCCGCCAGACGCGGGAGTTCGAGCCCGACGTCGTCCTCATGGACGTGACGTTCGCGGGCGGCCCGAGCGGGATCGATGTCACGCCGGAGGTCCTGCGCGCCCGAAGCGAGGCGAAGGTGCTCGTGCTCTCGATGCAGGACGATCCGCGGTATGTGCGGGAGGCGTTCGCCGCAGGCGCGAGCGGCTACGTCCTGAAGGAGGCGGCCGACTCGGAGCTCGTGAACGCCGTCCGGGCCGTGGCCGGCGGGGGCAGCTACGTGGATCCCGCTCTCGGCGCCCGGATGGCCGCGGCAGACGCCAGGGAGCGGGCGCGCGCGGAGGCAGACCCGCTCTCGGACCGCGAGCACGAGGTCCTCCGCCTCCTCGCCCTCGGGCACACGAACCAGGAGATCGCGAAGCGGCTCTTCATTTCCGTCCGCACGGCCGAGACCCACCGCGCCCACATCATGCAGAAGCTCCGCCTGAGCTCCCGCGCCGACCTCGTCCACTACGCCCTCGAGGAGGGCGTGTTGCAAAGCGACGAGGCCGACGCCGAGCCTTCCTAGCCCACCGGCTTCAGCACGCCCTCGTCGTACTCGAGCTCGACGTCGACGTGCACGCCGGCGACGTCCGGCTCGTGGATCGGTGTCTCCGCGATGCCCACCCGTTCGGCGAGATAGGGCGCGAGGTAGCGCCCCACGATCTTCGCCGGTGGCCACCAGAGAGGCTCGAGGTCGACGCCGACTCATGACCGGCCGGGTCCGCGCGCAGATAGTGCGCCGCGCCGCCGGTCAGGAGCAGGCCGCGGATCACGGGACGGAACGGCTCCTGCGCGATCGGAGCCCCCGCCCGGACCGCGATCGCGGATGCGGCCGCGTCGGCCTGCTGCGTCGCGATGCCGCCCCGCTTGAGCGGGAACGCGGTCATGTCGCCGACCGCGTAGACGTCGTCGACCCCGAGCACGCCGCCGTACCGGTCCGTCTCGACGAACCCCTGCGCGTTGGCCGAGATGCCGGGGATCGGGATCCCCTCGAGACGCGGGAGCGCGACGACGGCGTCGGCCTCGACGACGCCGCCACGAAGGAGATGGAGCGCCCCGTCCTCGAACGCGACCGGCGACGAGTCGAGCCGGACGTCGACGCCGCGGATTGCGAGGAGCTCGCCGATCTCCTCGCTCGCGAGATGCCCGAACAGGCCGAGCGGGCTCGATTCCGGCGTCACGAGGGTGACGGCCGCACCCTGGACGAGGCTCTCGCTCAGATGCCACCGCGTGAGGAGCGCGAGCTCGTAGAGCGGCAGCGGCCAGGTCGTTCCGCTCGGGATCGCGAATGCGATCCGCGGGTGACCCGCCCGTGCCTCGGCGAGTACGGCCACGAGCGCGCGCTCGTCCTCGGGGCCGCGGAAGGTAACGGCTCCGGGCAGCGCCGCGACCGCTCGCGCCCCGAGCGCCAGGAGGAGGACGTCGTACGGGATCGCGCGGCCGCTCTCCGTGGTCACCGTGTGGAGGTCGACTTCGACGGACGCGATGCGATCCTGTGACATCTCGGCCCCCGCCGCCGCAGCGATCTGCGCAACCGGAAAGCTCCGGACTCGTCCCTTGCCGAAGGGGGCGACGACCGCAAGCGGACGGTAGACGAAGTCGGTCTCGGGCGCGACGAGCTCGACCGAGACGCGGTCGCCGGCGGCCGCACGCAGCGCGAAGGCGGCCTCGAGCGCGGCGACACCGCCGCCCGCGATTCACGACCCGAAAGTCGAACGACTGTGTGATCTGGCTCTGGCCCATGGTCGCTCCTTTCGGTGTCCCGCCACTCTCGCGCATGACGGGGGCCGCCGCATCACTGCTTCCGCGGGTCCGCCTTCGGAGAAGTACGGAAAACGCGAGAGGCCCGGACGATGCCGGGCCTCTCGTTCGCCGATTCCCGTGGGGTCAGGGTGCGGGGATCGGCTCCGCGGCGGGAGCAGCCGCGCCTTCCGGCCCGCGGCGGCGGAGCGCGCCGCCCAGGGCCAGGACGATGAAGCCGACGCCGCTCAGAAGCAGCGCGATACCGACCACCATCCCGAAGACCGAGAGCCGCTCTGCCATGAAGCTCGTGTTGAGCGCCGTGGCGAGCGCGGTCTCCGTGACCCAGATGTTCCGGGCCGCGTTCTCGACCGGCGCACCGGTCTGCGGATCCTTCGCGGCCTGAGCCTCGTCGCTCGTCGGCTTGCCGTTCTCGTCGAGGAACCGACCCATCTGTGCATAGGTCTGCCCCTGCGTCGCCTCGAGAGCATGGATGCGCATGTACGAGGCGAACGCCTTCGCCTCTGTGCCCGTGTCGATCTTCTCGCCTGCCACCGAAACGGTCGGCAGGTCGAGCGTGGCGACGTCGAGCCCCGCTTTCTGCGCCTCAGCCTTGATCGCGGTCGGCGTCATATCGGGCGAGCCGACGATCTGCTCGCGGGCCAGCGTCGACTGCACCTCGCTCCGTCCGTTGATCCCGAGCACGAGTGCGCCGATGCCGAACGCGATCAGGACGACCCCGGCTGCCACCCCGCTCCACTCGAAGAACTTTCTCCTGGTCATGGCTGCTCCCTTCCGTCGTTGCTCTATGGGCCGCATGGTCGTCGGGAAAGGACGCCGCGGCATCGGGGCGGCCTCTGAACCGTGGCGCGGGGGGCCCACGCTTTCGGTGCGGATTTTCCGCAGGCCGGCCCAGAAGACACCTGCCTCAGAGCCGGGTCGCAGTCCGACCGTGGATCGTGGCGCAGACGACGATTGCGGCGCCGGCACCGATCGCGAGAGCCCACGGCCAGTCCAGTCCACCCAGGAAGTGGACGGGAACGCCCACCGCGAGCATGAGGACGATCGTCTCGGCGTAGAGGAGTGCGTTCCTGGCCATCGAGGGCCTCCCTATCGGATCAAGGCCTGTGCGCCAGCCGCCAGGCCGTGCGCAAACCGAGACGCGGGCCCGTGTGCAGGAGCCCGCGGTCGTAGACGCGACCGGCAAGACGGACGAGCGCGTAGATCGAGACGAGCACGAGCACGACGGCGAGGGCGTGCTCCCAGAGCTCCACTCCGACGAGCGCGTTTCGGGCCGGGAGGACAAGCGGCGCGGTCAGCGGAATGACCGTGAGCACGTGCGCCAGAACGCTCCCGGAGTCGGTGCTGACGGCGATGTACCCGACCATGTACGCGGCGGCGAGCGTGACCGTCAACGGTTGCGCCGCCGTGGCCGCGTCCTGCTGCTTCGAGGCCATCGCGCCCGCTGCCGCGAAGCCGAACGCATAGAGCGCGAAGCCGAGCGCGAACCACGGCACGACCAGGGCGGCGCTGACGCCGAGCGACGCGGGCGCATCGAAGACGCCGGCGACGAAGAGGGCTGCCGTGAGCCCCGCGACGAGCCCGAGCTGACCCAGACCCATGACCCCGATCCCGATCACCTTGCCGGCCAGGAGGTGGCGCGAACGTCGCCGAGCACGAGCAACGCGTCGGCGACGTCCTCGTCCTCGAGCGCCTCTCGTCCCGCGGCCGGGCCGAGCGGCATGCGCGGGTAGAGGCCGCGCTCCTCGGGCATGTAGCCGAAGCGCAGCCGCCGGC
>Ga0126313_10001253_pt1 | contig 13239 bp, 13 predicted proteins | sample Plot105A_FD_89954 | JGI IMG/M metagenome (GOLD analysis project Ga0126313, IMG submission 89954) | Serpentine soil microbial communities from UC McLaughlin Reserve, CA, USA - Plot105A | ecosystem: Environmental > Terrestrial > Soil > Grasslands | place: USA: UC McLaughlin Reserve, Lake County...
AATTGTAGACAGGCCCCGGAACAGCACGTCGACTGCAGCGGCTTCTGCTAGCTTGCCTTTTGCCACATGACTTGCCACGCCGACGATGTCTAGATACTGCATGCGCTCTGCAAGCACCTCCCTTTTCATACCATTCTCCCTTGCGCGCTTTTCAAGGGCAAGGAATATCCTTTCGGCGTGGTAGTTTGTGTGTATTTCGGCAGCTTCGTCGCTTCCAACGCCGTAGAGCATCGATATCGTCGCGTCAAGCCTTGTCTCGTCGTGGCCGCTCACGCCGGCGTGTGCTGCTTCTATCGCAGACCTTCCCCTGAGCTTTCTATCGCTTGTGTTGTTTTGCATCTTTCTAGAGAACATGGTAAAGTGTGCGTTTTCTTCATATTAAGATAACGCCGGCGAATCCAAAAAGGAATAAAAAGGTGCTCATCCAAAGTTTAATGTGCAGTCCAAGGCGAAGGCGCAGAACGGCAGCAAGTTCATTTTTGTGACGGGCGGAGTGATGTCCGGACTCGGCAAGGGTGTGATTACTTCTTCAACTGCAAAACTACTGCAGCTTGCCGGCTACAAGGTTTCCTGCGTCAAGATAGACCCTTACGTCAATTATGACGCTGGCACCATGAACCCTGTTGCGCATGGCGAGGTGTTTGTCACCGACGACGGAGGCGAGTGCGACATGGACATCGGCAACTACGAGCGCTTTATCGACACTGCCATGACCAAGGACCATAACATCACAACAGGTAGGGTTTACAAAGACGTCATAAAGGCAGAGCGGGAAGGCAAGTATCTGGGCCAGTGCGTGCAGATAATTCCTCATGTTACTGACGCAATAAAGAGTACTTTGCGCAAGATTGCAAGCGACGAAAAGCTCGACATCATGGTGGTCGAGTGCGGAGGCACAGTGGGTGACATTGAAAGCCTCCCGTTCCTTGAAGCATTCCGCCAGATGGAGCTAGAGCTTGGGCGATCAAATACCCTGTTCATCCACGTTACTCTGGCGCCGGTGCTCGATGTAGTCGGCGAGCAAAAGACCAAGCCGACCCAGCATAGTGTGCAAGAGCTGCGCAGGATAGGCATCCAGCCAGACATCCTGGCCGTCAGGTGCAAGACGCTGCTCACGACCGACGCAAGGCGCAAGATCTCGCTTTTTGCAAGCATCGAAGACAGGTGCGTAATTTCCTGCCACGACGCGCTGTCGATCTACGAGGTCCCGGAAGTGCTTGAAAGCCAAGGGATGCTCAAAGCAGTCGGGGAAAAGCTTGTGCTCAAAAAGTCTGCGCCCCAGTGGGGCAACTGGAAGGCGGTAGCCGACTCGTTTTCAAAATATAGAGGCTCTGTCAGGATTGCGGTGATAGGCAAGTACGTCACGCTGCCTGATAGTTATGTTAGCGTCTACCATGCCCTTTCGCACGCCGGCGCCAGCATCGGCAAGAAGGTCGAAATAGAGTGGATCGACTCTGAGAAGTTTGAAAACGGTGGCGGCCGGCAGAACTTATCAATGCTCAAAGAGTTCAATGGCGTCTTGGCTCCGGGCGGCTTTGGCAAGCGCGGAAGCGAAGGGATCATTAGCACCGCCAACTTTGCAAGGGCAAACAACATCCCGTACCTCGGAATATGCTTTGGATTCCAGCTGGCAATCGTTGCGTTTGCAAGGCACGTTTGCAAATTAGCAGGCGCCAACTCGACAGAGCTTGATCCTCAAACCAAGAATCCCGTTGTGAATTTCATGCCCGAGCAGCGCAACATACACGACATGGGAGGAACCATGCGCCTTGGAAGCCACGAGATTGCGATAAAGCCGGGCACCATCGCGGCCAGGGTATACAGCTCGACTGCGATAAAAAGGCGCCACCGCCACCGCTACGAGTTCAACCAGAACTACCTTGATGCTGTCACCGAGAACGGCCTTGTGCTGTCGGCCTACTCGGACAGCGGAAAAAGGATGGAAATTCTGGAAATACCAAACCACAGGTTCTACTTTGCAGTGCAGTACCACGCGGAATTCAGCAGCAGGCCTGGCAAGCCCGAGCAGGCGTTTGACGCATTCGTAAAGGCGGCCGCTAAATCTTGAGCTCGTAGATCCTCTGCCGGGCATCTCTGAGCGAAGTCTTTTTCTTGACGTAGCCCTGGCTGAGCAGGTGGCTCAGCGAGAGCCTGACCGTGCGCTCTGGCAGCATCGTCCTTGCCGCCAAGTCCTTCTGGGAAAGCGTCCCTTCATATTCAAGCGTCTTTAGTATCAGCTTGGCGCTTGGTGGCATCTTGAGCATATCCTCTGCGAGCTTTACTTTCTTTGCCATGAGCGAAGCGGCGGACGAGTTGCCCACAAGCCTGACAAGCCGCGCCGGAAATTCGTGCTTGGAGCACCCAAGCGTCTTTTTTATCCGCACCCTCCGGCCGCCATCGAGCACCACTTCGCAGTGGTATCTGCTGGTGATGTCCATGACTTCAACCGTGACATCGTTTGGTACAACGAGGGGCCGGCGAGTGTTGTCAAGCGAGTTTACCGATACTATCAGGAACACCTGAGATTTTTGGAGCACCATCGGGCCGCCTGCCGACATCGTGTATGCAGTCGAGCCGGTGGGAGTTGAGATAATGACGCCGTCGCTGTTATCGTGCCAGACGTCGGTTCCATCTATCTTTAGGACGTGCTCCATCAAAGTCGCGCTCTTGCTTGGGAAAACTGCCACGTCGTTGAGAACTGGGTCGACCTGCCTGCCGTCCACTTTAACTGCAAGTCTAAAGACCTCGTCGACTTCAAAGTCGCCGCGCTTCAATCGCGACGTTGCAAATTCTAGGTCGCGCACTTCAAGCTGGGCAAGAAAGCCAGTCGCCTCTGTTTCAGAAATGCCAAGCACTGGAGCCGAGTCGGTCGTCACCCTGTGGAAGTAGTCAAGTATACCTCTGTCGCCGCCGGCCACGAGCACGACGTCAACTTCCTTTGCAGTGTGATACTCGTTATCCTTCATTACCTGCGTCTTGACGTTAAGCGACTCGAGCGTCTTTTTTATCTTGGACAGGAACGCCCCGTCTCGTGAGTCGACCCCTGAAAGCACCACCTTCATTATTGCTACTAGTATGGGTGATTCGCACGGCCAGATTTAAAGCTAAGAGAGCCGCTGGAAGCTGACTGTATTATAAAAGTAGGATGCGGTCTGCTCTATCTTGGACATTGCCGGTATCTTCCCAAGCCCCATTTGTCGTGTTTCGAGGGCGGCCCTTACAGCCCCTGCGCTAAAGCACAGCGCCCAGAGCGGGTCCTTTTCCTTCAGGTAGGCACAACAAAATGCTGCGCTCAAGATGTCGCCGGCGCCGGTGAAATCTGGCGTATCGACGTCCCGCATCTTGATCCAGTAATGTGTCTTTTCGTGTAGAAGGTGGACGACGCTGTGCTCAGTAGAGACTACAAACTCGACTCCGCTCAACTGGAGCGACTGCATGCCTTCGAGCCCCTGCAGGCCGCCAGTCAGCGCTGCCATTTCCTGTTTGTCGACCTTGACGGCGTTGATGCCTGCAAGATCTAGCTCTAGCCTATCTCTGAACGTTATCTGGCCGCCGTCGCCGATAACGCGCATGTATCCCTGCGGGTCGAGCATGACGAAATTCTTCTTGCCTTTATTTTGCTTGATTGCGGCAAGGACGTCGGCTGGCACTTCGTCAATAACCGGGCTTGCCAGCCAGCAGTCGACCTTGATGCCTGCTATTTCGCCAGCGGCTATTGGCGCGCATTTTGACTGCAGGACGAGTCTGCGTGAGTCTCCTTCCGCCTGCAGGCTGAACCTTGTAGTAGGCCAGTCAGTCTGCTGCTCTTCCTTGATCTGGATCTCGTTTTCGAGCAAAAAGTTGCGCAGTTCCGCCGGGAAGTCTCTTCCCACCCTTGTCGCAAGCTCGACGTCAAAGCCAAATCGTCGGCTCGTTATGCCACAGTAGCAGGGCGGCCCGCCGGCGCCTGCAGCCGTCCTGCCGCCGGCGCCGGCGCTCTTGATAGTATCGAGGACAACATGGGAAGCAATGCCTATTTTCAAGGCTCCCTACCAGTATATTTTTTGTCTGAATAATAAGATAGCGAAAAAGGGCTCGTCTGCGCAGCCCTGAAAACCGATTTTGGGATGGCGGTCTAGGGGCTAGCGCCTATGGCCCTCTGTATATGAGAGTGTGACCCGGTGAAGCTATAAGCTTTGTGGATAACTTTTCCTGATAAGCTACCCGTATCTTGATTCAATAATGAATCACAAGATTTAAAGGATGGCAAACGACCTTATTGCGCTATGCCGAAGAAGAGAGCTAGCAGAGGCCGGTCAAAGGGCGGCAAGGGCAGCTCTGGCGTGGTTCACTGCAGCCAGTGCGGCGCTCTGGTTCCACGCGACAAGGCCAAGAAGGTTACAGGAAGGATTACGCTTGTAGAGCCAACGCTTGCAAGGGAACTAAAGGCTGCGGGCGCCTACATCCCGATGTCGACTGACGTCAAGTTCTACTGCGTGTCTTGCGCGGTCCACAGGGGCGTTGTGAAGGTAAGGTCAGAAGCGGATAGGCGTACAGCTGGCAAGCTCAGGTAGAAGAAGACGACGACAACCTTTTTGACGTTGCCGCCATCCTCTGGATTAGCGTGATGCCTGCCACTATTGACACTATTATAACCGCCCATTCCATTGCTTCTCTGAGAGGCACCATGCCTATTATTGCTATGATAAGCAGCCGCTCGGCGCGCTCGCCAACGCCGATGCCCTTGAGCTCGACGCCAAGTGACTCGGCCCGAGCCCTTGTGTAGCTGACAAGAAGCGACATGCCGATGCCGATTATACACCAGAAGGTGTCCGCAAGGTTGCCAAAGGCGATGCCTGCAAAGATCGTGACTTCGGCTATCTTGTCAAATGACGAGTCAAGGAACGCGCCTTTTCTTGACGTCTGCTTTGTGATGCGCGCGACGCTGCCGTCGACGACGTCGAAAAAGCCCGAGATCAGGAGGAGCACGCCGCCAATGACTGCGGCATAGTACCAGTCAAGTTCTATGAACGGGATAGAGTGAGACGCGTATACGATCCCTGCCGCAACTGAGACTGCCAACCCAATCCCGGTCCAGAAATTTGCTGGCAAGCCAGTTGAGGCAAGGCTGGCGCCAAGCTTTGCCATAGTAGGCTGCAGCGAGTCCCTTAGCTTGTTGAGCAAGTTGTTGCTGCCTTTTCAACAGAATTCTTACATAATAAATTACCGCTGCAAATAAGAGGCTAGTCTAGCCAGATTTTCTGGCTATGTAATAATAGTAGTTCAGAATGTCGCCGGGAACTACCTTGACCTCGACGTCTCCAAATCCAGCCTCGGCCAGTTTTTGCAGGGCTTTCTGCTTGCGCCGAACCGTGCCCGGTCCCACTCCTCCATAAGTAAGCGAGACGATTGTGAAGTGCAGTGCAGTGCAGAAATTCTATAAAGCGTTGGCGTCACAGCGGGTTGCCAATGTTTTCATGAAGAAGTTGCTTGATGCGGCAATATCTTGCATTAGGAAAATTCCACCGTCTGCTGAAGGGCGTTGCGGATCTCTTTTAACACCTGCGTAGGCCCCGCGCCTGATCTCGTGTATGGTGTCAAATGCAGTGATGAAATGGCATTTCTTTGATTCGCCTATCGATGTGATGATGTCTTTTAGTTCAGATGTTGTGCATTGATCAGCCCCATCTGCCTTGCTTCCCGCATTGCGGCTTCGACGCCTTCTTTAGAGATATCAAACCCGGCGAACTTGCTTCTTGGAAAGGCCTTGGCCATAAGGTTGATAGCATGGCCCTGACTACACCCAACGTCAAGCACGCTTGTGCCTTTCTTTGGCTGGCCGATCAGCCCTTCGACAAGTTGGATTATCTGATCGATAAGCATGCATCAAAAACTCTCGTTGTTTCTTCTGCTTGCAATTGCTGGAACTGAGAGTATTGCGAATACGGCAAGCCTCCGCCTTTGCGAGAGCATTCCACCACCTTGCCTTGCCTTCCACATTTCCCATATATACTGGGTCAACATGGCGAGGTTGTCGATTCCTGCCGCGCGTGCGTCAGGCAGACGGCATGCTCCTGCGGCGGCAGGTGGTATTTGCGCGTAGCAGGGTCGTACTCGACCGTGCCTACCGTTATCATTGCTACGAGCCAGCCATTCCCTCACATAACGCTCATCAAGTTTAGCCACCCTCGCAATTTGTTCGCTTGTTGAAGGAAGGCCGCAGGCCAGACATGGCATCAAACAGGCCGGCCGGCCCTATGCCAGACCCTATCATTAGTGAAAACATGCCATGGCTCAGGATTTCGATAACCTTCTCTGCAAACCCTTCTACTACTTTCGACGGACCCGCCAGCGTCTCATCAGAATTCACATCCTGCAGATGATATTTAGGTGATTTTTCAGATTGATTTAGAAATGTACAAAAAAGTTGAGGATCAGTCGAGCTTTTCCTTTACCTTCTCTTTGCGGTATTCTGCATTAAGGTCCCTGCCCGCATCGTCGACTTTGTACTCTGCTTTCTTCTTTACTTCTATGTCGATGTCGGTCATTGCCATTGCAGGCTCATTATCAGATCTATGGGCTTGTAGAAATTCTACTACAGTAACATGCCCGCCTGCCATTATTGATCAATTAATGCTAACTGCTAACTTTAATAGCCAATTTTTGCCAGGTCTTTATGCGAGAGGTGGAAAGCGTTAGCAGAAGAATGGGACGTCAAGTCGTTGCTTGCTAGCCTTGGAGTTGATTTTCAATCTGAAGGAAGCAATGCAAAAAAGGTTAGAGGCGCTGCCTCCATTAGCGACGCAGCAGAAGGCGACATTGCTTTCTGCTGGTACACCGGCGAAAAGGGAGTTTCCTACATCACTCGGTCAAAGGCAAGTGTCATACTCTGCAGGAACGAAATGCAGGGGCTCGTGCACCCCAGCGCAGACCAGCTGCTCATATTCACAGGCAACCCGCGCTTTGCCTTCGTCAGCGTATTGAATGAAATGCAGGGAAAAGAAAGGCCTATCGGCATCTCACCAAGGGCAGTTATTTCAAAAAACGCCAAGATAGGCAAGAACTGCTACATCGGCGACTATGCGGTTATGGGCGACAACTGCACGGTAGGCGACAACACGGTCATATACGACAGAGTGTCGCTGGTGCAGAACTGCATTGTCGGCAGGAACTGCGTAATCCAGTCAGGGGTCTCGATGGGCTCTGACGGCTTTGCATTTGAGCGCTACGAGACTGGCGAGCTTGTAAAGTTTCCCCACAGGGGCTACGTGAGGCTGGGCGACAATGTAGAGATATGCGCCAACAGCTCAATCGCCCGCGGCTCGCTGTCAGACACTGTGATAGGTGACGGCACCAAGCTCGACGCGCTGGTGCATATCGCCCACAACGTCATAGTGGGCAGGAACTGCCAGCTCACCGCCGGGACAGTAATTGGCGGCAGCACCACTCTGGGCGACACATGCTGGACTGGCCTGAATTCCACGCTCAAGGACAACATAAGGCTTGGCAACAACGTCATCGTGGCCTCGGGCGCATCTGTGATACACGATGTCCCTGACGGTGACATCGTCGCAGGGGTGCCTGCCAAGTCGATAAAGCACAAGGTAAATACCGACCAATTGTTCCTGCTGGCTGGGCAAAAGGAAGAGGAAGAAAAGAAAAAAACCTCTACTGCAGCCTAAGCGCTGATTGACTCGATTACCTCGCTTGGTAGCTTGGTTGACGTCATCTTGGCAATGTTTTCCTGCGGCACCTTGAGCAGCTTGAACTCCCTGCCAAAGCACAGCTTTTGCACCTCAAACGCCTCAACGCACATCACCGAATGGTTGAGCCTGCTCTGGAGCGCCCTGTATTCCGCAAGCCCCCTGATAGCATTTGACTTGACGAACATCTTGCTCCGCTGTGACCAGAAAATGTTGATGAGCTCTATCTTGTCGTCTATCACGTCAGAGATGTCGTAATAGACCTGCGGTCTGAAGTCGCGCGTGACTGGGACTTCGTACGATAGTATGTTTGGAATGAACCTTCCGGCCTCCACTGTCGATGCGGCGACGGCGCGGTGGTCATGGTGTGTGTCGCCAAGCGAATGGGTGATAACGACATCAGGATCGGCCTTGGTTATAAAAAACTCGATATGGTTGATGAGGTCGCTGTTGAGCGACAGCTTTGTGTCCTCAAAGTTGTCTATCCACAGCCTCTTTGCCCCGATAAATTTCGCCGATTGCATCAGTTCCTTCGTGCGCTGCTCGGGATCGCCTGACGCGGCCCCCCTTGTAACCGTGTACATGAAAATGTCGTGCCCTTGCCGCGATGCCTTTAGCAGCAGGCCGCCGCATCCAAGTTCAATGTCGTCTGGATGCGCACCAATAGCCAGAATGTTCATCGGAGCAAGTGCACCATCCGTTTATTTATCCAGTGTTAAGCCTGTCTCTCGCATAATATACTAGATAAATCCTCATGATTCTTTTCTTAAGGAGAACTATAATTTTTTGGCATGTCGAAGTTTCATAAGAAAGTGCCAGTGGATTTGTCGCTAGGCATGAATCTATTATGTTTAAATTTTTGGCAGCGGTTCTTATCTTCGAAGGTACTGCGGATGTTTTTTGTTACGACCACCATCATTATTCTTGCAGCTCTTACCGCAGCGCCATTATTGTTGGCGGGGCAGGCAAGCGCGCAGTCGATCCCTCTCCCGCCGCCGTCTCCGGGTAGCGACCTGGGCGAAGAGGAAAGAAAGGCTCCAAATGACCGCGACCCTCCAGCGATAGAAATCCTCACCACAGAGCTTCGCGAAGGCAAGAACGTCTTTAAAGTAAGGATAACAGACGAGTCGTCACTGCGCATCAGGGAAGTCAAGTACGTGTACGATGGGCAGCTGAGGACAGACGGACTTTTCCGGGACCAGAACAACGTCTACAAGGCGCTGATAGACATGCACCCGCCGTCGAGAATAGTGGTCGCCACGGCCGGCGACGCGAACGGCAACATCGATTCTATGCACAAAGAGTACGAAGTGTCGGCGTCGCAGGACTTGTTTTCGCAGATAATGGACATGTTGTCACAGATATCTAGGTACATCCAGAACCTCTTTGGCGGCAGCTAGTGAATTTTGAATACCATATACTATCTAGTTGTTACCTTATAATTGTACCGAAATATCTACACTGGCTGCGTTTTCCCAACTCATTAATACAAAAATGCTGACATCAAAATGGCAGCGCATGAAGCTACAAGGTAGTGGAAGGTGTGACTAACTGATGGCCGACAAGGCATGGATTCTGTTCTTTTTCACAATAATCGCCCTCTGGGCTCTTGTCCTCACGTCCTCGATATATCCATGGATCAATGGCATCGAGATCTTGGTCAACACCGAAGTCGATCTCTTGTACTTTACTCTCCCGATACTCGTGTTCAACGTGATCTATGTGTTCATGCTGATCGTCATCTTTGCCGTGTACCTCGCCACCTACGGAAGCGTCAGGAAGTACCAGATGAAAATGAAGAAAAAGGCAGCCATGGCCGGAGGTAAAAGCGACCTGTGCAGCATAGTCATACCGGCAAGGAACGAAGAGAGCGTCATCAAGAGGACGGTTCTCAACTGCCTGCAGCAAACGTACGAGAACGTCGAGGTCATCGTGGTATGCCACAACAGCACCGACAAAACGTACGACGAAGCCAAGGTTGAGGACAGCAGGGTCAAGGTATTTGATCTCCGGACAAAGGAGTCAGGCAAGGGTATCGCGCTCAACTACGGAGTCGAGAAAGCAAGCGGGAAATACATACTGGTGCTCGACAGCGATGGCCTGCTGACTCGTGACTTTATCGAAAATGCGGTGCCGCTCTTTGACGACAACTATGCGGCAGTTCAGGGAAGGTACATCCCAAGCAACAGGAACTTTAATTTTGTGACAAGAATGCTTGCGATGGAGGGCGACCTTTGGTCTACGCCATTTATGACTATTCGGAGCCACTTTGGCAGGCGGACGCCGCTAGGCGGCACCGGCTACATCGTCCGAAAGGACATTCTGACCAAGGTGGGCATGTTTGCAAACCATCTGGTTGACGACTATGAGCTGACGTTCCGGCTGCTCAGGAGCGGCTACAGAATTGCTTTTGCGCCGCTCTCGATAAACTACGATGAAAAGCCGCCAACCCTCACGTTTATGCTGAGGCAGAGGTCGAGATGGGGCAGGGGCTTTATAGACCTGCTTGGCGGAAGGATAGCCGAGGGGTCTGACATTATTGGCAATATCTACTGGCTCAACCCGATAGCCGCGATTGGCGGATTTGTCATGCTTCTAATCCCGGCCTTCGCCGCCGCGCACTACCTCCTATTTGACTATTACCCCTACACCTACGCCTACATCCCGCTCAACATCTGGCTCGTGCTCACAGGCGTCCTCTTTTGCCTGCAGGCTGCGGTCCTTGTCAAGGAGTACGGAAGCAGGGGCTTTGCCTACGCCGGGCAGATACCGGTGCTGATTCCGTTTTCGCACTACTGGTTCGTGTCGTTCATAAAGGCATTCACAGTCAAATCGTGGGCCAACACCAAGACCACGCACGGGTTCATGAAGGTGGCAAGGGCAGAAAAGATTGTGACGGATATTGCTTCCTGATATCGAGAAAAATACCATGAAGGCATGTGTGATTCGTGAAAAATGCAGGTAGAACAGAGAAACGTCGACGTCGTCACAATCGCCGGCACAAGACCCGAGATAATCAAGTTGTCAGAGCTCGTGCAGCTGCTTGCCAGCAGCCAGCAGTACAATCACATGCTGCTCTACACGGGCCAGCACTACTCTGACAACATGAAGAGCGTCTTTTTTGACGAGCTTCGGATAAAGCCTGACTATGACCTGCGCTGTGACACGTCTGACGTGGGCATGCTAAAAGAGAGCATGGTGAAATTCCTGAGCAAGATGAAGCCGCCCATGTTCTTGTCTACGGCGACACCAACTCAACCCTTGCCGGTGCGCTTGCCGCCAAGGAGGTCGGCTCGACAATTGTGCATATCGAGGCAGGCTTACGCTGCTTTGACCTGAATGTGCCGGAGGAAAGGGCGAGGATACAGATAGACTCGATGTCCGACTATTTGTTCGCGCCGACTGAGCTTGCGAGGACGTTTCTGAGCTATGAGCAAATACAGCAAAATGTCACTGTCACCGGTAACCTCGTGGTCGACGTCTGCAGGCGGCTGTTAAAAATAGCCGATGAGCACAGCAGGCAGTACCTTCCAAGCGAATTTTTGCTGCTGACGATGCACAGGCAGGAAAACGTTGACGAGCGTGACAGGCTTGAAATGATGAGAAAGCACCTCTCTGGTATAAAACACAAGATAGTCTTCCCGATACACCCAAGGACAAAGAACAACTTGGCAAAATACAACATCAGCCTGCCAGACAACGTAATCACCATTGAGCCAGCCGGCTACCTTGAATTTCTCTACCTGCTAAAAAACTGCCGGCTCGTCATGACTGACTCTGGCGGCGTGCAGGAAGAGGCCATAGTGCTCAGGCGCCCGTGCGTGACCCTCAGGCACGTGTCGGAAAGGTGGGAGACCCTGCTCTTGAAGGCAAATGTACTCTTTCCGCTTTACCGGCGCGACTCCCTATCGCAGGTAGTTGAATCGATGCTTGGCGCAAGAATAGACCGTAACCCGTACGGGGAAAACGTCGCAGAAACGATGCTTGGACTGATAAAGAAGATTGTAACATAAGATTTCTACTGGAGCTTGTGCTTAGGAGGATCCTTATTATGCCCGGCATACAGCATATGCCATCTGACATTGTAACTTATCAGGCGATCCTAGAATTTTTTTCTCAGGACAAAATATTGGCTATCGTCCGAAAGTTACCAGGGTCACGACTGTCACTGTTATATTTCTGCCACGAATTGCCATCATAGCCATAGGTGCCATCCATGCGATGTTTGCTCACGTTACATGTACACTGAGAGAGGATTCAAGTGGCATCTTCGATAAGTTTGAGGTAGACAGAATCTTGGACAAAGGTCTGGTAATTGACGCTTATGTGTCAATTACTGTAATTGGCATACCATTGGTAGTCATTCGAGCAAGGATAGTGGTAGCCAGTGTGGAGACATTTCTGAGATATGCTGACGCCATGGGCTTAAGGCGCGAACCCGGAGAAAAAGTGCAGCAGCAACAACAGCCGCAAGCAGAACAACAGCTGCAGGATTATTGGATGCCGCCACCTCAGCAGCAGCCAATACAACAGCAGGGCTACATAAGCCCCTAATCTTTATTTTCTTTCTTGTTCCTCTTCCAAGCCTTCAAGCTGCCACCAACGTTGCTGCTCCTGTTCAAACTGCTGCTGCTGCTGCCTGTGTTCAGACAGTGTGGCCGCAGAGCGGCCGCGTAGCCTGCAACCTGCTGACTCGTCGAATATGCACACCAGCAGCAATAGTCACGGACTCTACTTCTTCTTCAAGGTCAAGCCCTTGTGCTTTCAGCGCGGCAACTATCTTCTACCTTCCTCTGTACGTCGACCTCTGAATCCTCTATTTTCTTCTTTATGTCATGTTCCTCGTCTGTTGGATTCTGGATTTGTATTATACTGTTATTATCTGCATTTGCAAGGAGCTTTTTATCGTTTGATTAATTCCTAAGTTGGTTGACCACATGTAAATTTTTTTATGTAATAACAATAAATCAGCACACTCATTAGATTAGCCTCTAGGCAACACCATTATCTGACCGTGCATCGTAGGCTGGTGAATGTGACAGATGAAATCAAAAATCCCAGGTCTATCTGCCGTAAACGTTACTGTCTTTAACTCTCCTCTATGTAATTCGAACGGCTCAAAATTGTTTACGGTTATATTATGAACTTCAGCATTTACCCCTAAAATATTAAGTGTGACCTGATCCCCTTCATTTACCACAATTAGCGATGGTTCAAATACATACATCCGAATTGACCAATCACCCTCCTCATCCGGTGGACTTAACACATATCCTTCGCCTGCTGGTAGTGTAGAATTGGGGAAAGGTTCCTCAGTTACATTGGCGGTACCATCAAGCCTTACAGTGCTTATGTAAAATGTGCGGTTGGTTGGTGAAGTATCATTAACTTGTCCAGGTGACGGTGATGCTCCATTGTCTTCGTCAGGAATGACGAATTGCGCAGAGGCAATAGGTATGCCATTATTTGTGCTGGACAAAAATAATGATAGCGCTCCAGTGGCAATGGCTGCCATTGCCAGAGAGCGTCCAGCCCCGCGTTTTATTTCGTTATCACG
>Ga0126313_10001254_pt1 | contig 13234 bp, 14 predicted proteins | sample Plot105A_FD_89954 | JGI IMG/M metagenome (GOLD analysis project Ga0126313, IMG submission 89954) | Serpentine soil microbial communities from UC McLaughlin Reserve, CA, USA - Plot105A | ecosystem: Environmental > Terrestrial > Soil > Grasslands | place: USA: UC McLaughlin Reserve, Lake County...
GCCGGCGAGATGAAGCACGGCCCGATCGCGCTGCTCGACGAGCAGACGCCCGTCGTCTGCGTGGCCACCGACTCGCCGGTGCTCGAGAAGGTGATCTCGAACATGCAGGAGGTGCGCGCCCGCGGCGCGCACGTGATCGCGGTGGCGACGGAGGGCAACGTGGCGATCGCGCAGCACGCCGACGAGGTCCTTCGGGTGCCGCGCACCGACTGGATGCTGCAGCCGCTGCTCGCGGTCATCCCGCTTCAGCTGCTGGCCTACCGCATCGCGCGCCTCCGCGGCTTGAACGTCGACCAGCCGCGCAACCTGGCCAAGACGGTGACGGTCGAGTAACCGGGGCGGTCTTCGGCCGCAACCGGGCTGCAGCATCTCGTGCATATCGCCCCTGACCTGGCTGATCGACTAGGCCCTGCCCTTCGACCCTGCGCTCTGCCGAGCTAGAAGGAGTCCAAGCGCGCCTGACGGCGACGGTCGATGAATTACGCCACCCCTGATCAGCGGCGCGTACGCCGCGCCCGCAACGACGTCCACACGCTGGCAGCCGAGGACGTCCCCGGCGCCGTCGGGTGCTCCCTCGTCGTGCCGCGAAGGTCGTGCTCGCCGTGAGGACGCCCGTCAGCGTCGGCGTGATCGGACTCCGCGGTTGGGGCGAGGCGCTGGTGCGAACGCTCGACGAGCTGGCCGGCGCCGAGCTGACATGGATCTGCGACGAGACCGCGGACAGGGAACAGGCGTTCACGCGCCACGCGCTGCGCGCCCGCTTCGCTACACGGCCGGACGCGCTACTCGCTGACGACGATCTGGACGCCGTCGTGCTGACCGCGCGGGCGGCCGATGCCGAGCTCGTGCGCCGGGCGCTCGACGCCGGCAAGCACGTGTTGGTAGAGCCGCCGCTCGCAGCGCGGGGTGAGGTCGCCGACGAGCTGGTGCGCCATGCGGACCGCTGCGACCGCCGGCTGATGGCGGGCCATGTGACACGCTTCCTCGCCGGAGCTCGCAAGCTCAAGCGCCTGATCCAGGACGACCGGCTGGGCGACCTCTACTACCTCTGTGCCAGCCGTAACCGCCTCGAGCCGGCTCACGGCGGCGCCGGCATCCTGCCTGGACTCGGCACCGAGGCGATCGCGACACTGCTCTGGCTCGTGTCCGATGAGCCGGTCGAAGTCAGCGCGCTGGGCGGTCGCTACACCGCACCGCACGCCGTCGACGTCGCGTTCTGCCGCTTGCGCTTCGCGACGGGGATCGAGGCGCAGATCCGATTGTCGCGTCTAGAGCCGCTGGAGACGCGCCAGATCACGGCGGTCGGGTCACGCGCGATGGCAGTCTTCGACGAGGTGGAGCGCCAGCGTCCGTTGGTGCTCTACCAGGGTGGCGACGCGGCCGCGGCGGACGATCCGCCGACTCCCGCCGAGGCCGCTCCGGGCGACGCCGTGGCGCTGCACGTGCCAGGTGAGCGGCCGCTGGCCGGCCTTTGCGAGCATTTCCTCGGTGCCACGCTCCGTCCGGCCGAGCGATGGCCCGGAGGGCGTGAGGCGGCCGCCGTCGTCGCTGTGCTGGAATCGCTCGATCGCTCGCTCGCGCGCGGCGGGCGGCCGGAGCCGATCGGCGACACGCCCGCTGGACCGGGACACCCGCCGGCGAACGTGATCAACCTGCCGATCGTCGCCGGATAGGCGCGGCACACGGCCGCGGTGCAACCGCCTACGCGGCCGCGGTGCTCCTATCTCGAGCGAAACGCTGCTCGGTCAGCCCGTTCACGTGAGCGTAATGCGCCGCTTCGGTCCGGTTCGACAGCCCGAGCTTTCGGTAGACGTTCGACAGATGGAACTTGACCGTCTGCTCGGTCACCCAGAGCTCGGCGGCGATCCGGCTGTTCGACAGCCCAGCCGCGGCGTGGCGGAGGATCTCCAGCTCGCGGCAGGTCAGGACAGCGGCGGCCGGGACCTGCTCGGCCGGTGCCGGCCGGGCCGGAGCGAAGTGGAACACGTGGCCGGCCGCGATCTCGCGCACCAGCATCCCCACACCGGCCGGCGAGGCGGTCTTGTCGATCGCGGCGTCGATGCCCGCGCCGGCGGCATCCGCGAGCAGCCCCGCATCCAGCGCCTCAGCGAGTAGCACCAGCTTTGCCTTCGGAAGCGCGGCGCGCACCTCCCGCGCTTGGATGAGGACGGTGCCCTCGTCGCGTCCGCCGTCGAGGACCACGACGTCCGGACGAGCCTCGGCCACCGGCCCCGCGCAGGGCCGGCGCACATCGACCCAGCCGATCACGCGGCAGCTGGGCGCGTAGCGCAGTGCCCTGCGGACTGCCTCGGCTGCAGGCGCGTCGCTCGCCACGATGAGCACGCGCATCAGACGCGCTCCCGAACAGGTCGGTCGATCTGCCGCCGCCGCGTCGCCCGCGCGAACCCTTCGAGCGATCGCGAGGCGCCCCGCGCGCGGGCTCGGCGTTCCTCACCGCGGTTGGCGCGCGCGTAAGGTAGGCCCGCCGGCGCGACGATCACGGCGCTCAGCGCGGAACCTAGCCGGCCCGGATCCAGGTCGCTCGGCATCACGGTCGTCGTGAGCGCGCGCAGCTCCGAGGCGATCGGGGCGCACGGGGCAAACGGGCTCAGCAGCACGACCTTCGCCTTCGGAGCAGCGCGTCGAACCTCAGCGACACGCGCCTTGGCATGCTCGGCGATCTTGGGATCGTCGATCACGACGAGGTCCGGGCCGAGGCTCCCCGCGAGCGGTCCAAGCGGGACGCGGCTGCTGCCGTACCGGACGATGTGCGCGCCCTTGATCGTGCCGACGGCCTTCGTCAGCGCCACCATGGAAGCGCCGCTGGCGGCCGCGACGAGAACGCTCGTCACGCGCGCATCCTCGGCGCTGCCTGCTGCAGGTGCGCGCGAAGGCACTCGAGCACCGTCGCGCACGAGTCACGCTCCTCCTCGGCGAGCGCGCGGAACGCACGGGCGCACGAGTCGTGCCCCTCGTTGCCGGCCTCCCACTCGAACACCGGCAGCTCCGCGCAGAGCTCGAGCTTGGTCGTCAGGACCCCGAGCAGGTTCTTCAGCGTGGCGTCGGCCGGCTGCGCGCGACGCAGATCCCCGAGGCGCCGCGTCGCCTCGGAACGCGCCTCGCGGCCCTGGCGGCGACCGCCGGCGTGCATCCCTTCCCGCTGTTCCGGCATGGCCCAACCTTGCTCCCATAACCGACCGGAGAGAAGGGGATCTCTCTCCCGCTGTATGGGGGATCTGTGCCGCCGCAGGGGGGCAGATCGACGCCGCCCGGAGGGGGAGGCCTAGACGTCCGACCAGGGTGACAACTCTCACCCCTACGGTGAGTTAAGTGACCGCGCCCCTTTCCGCGCCACCAGTGATGGATTACGTTGCGACCGCTAGCGAATCACCAGGCGCCTCGACAGGAGGTCTTTGTGCCCAAGGAGGAGGCATCCGCGCCGGGTCGCGACAGACCCCCTCGGGTGATAATCGCGGACGACGATCCGTTCGCCCGGAGAATGATCAGGCAGGCGCTGCAGGCGGCCGGCCTCGTTGTGATCGCCGAAGCTCACAATGGCCGGGAGGCCGTCGAGCTCGTCCTCCACTACCGGCCCGACGTCGTCCTGATGGACATCGTCATGCCGGAGCTCGACGGTATCGCTGCAACGCGGCGCATCCGAAGGGAGATCCCCGATCAGGTGATCGTCATGCTGACCAGCGGGCACGACGAGGACGTCGGTTTCATCAGCCTCCGCGCGGGCGCCGCGGGCTTCATCACGAAGGACGTGGAGATCAACGTGCTCCCCCGCGTCCTGATCGGCGCGCTGAACGGCGAGGCGGCGATCTCGCGCCGTATGAGCATGCGGCTGGTCGAGCTGTTCCGGCTGGCCCCGCAGGGCATGCAGGGCATGCGCCCGGTGCGCTCGCCGCTGACGCCGCGCGAGTGGGAGGTGATCGAGTTGCTCGCGGAGCATTTGACGACGGAGCAGATGGCCGAGCGGCTCGTGCTCTCGAGCGAGACCATCCGGTCCCACATCAAGAACATCCTGCGCAAGCTCGGCGCTCGCTCGCGCGAGGAGGCGGTCGCCGCGGCGCAGCGACTGCGCGAGGGCGTGGCCTGAGGGTCGAGCCGCCGCCGCGGCTCAGGCGGGCAGCGTGAAGAAGAAGCGGTTGCCCGACTCGTCGGCGGTGGTGACGCCGACTTCGCCGCCGTGGCGCTCCACGATCTGGCGTACGACGGCGAGGCCGAGCCCCGCTCCGTGCACGCGGCGCCCGGCGACGCCGCGCCGGAACGGCTCGAAGATCGCCCGCCGCTCGTTCTCCGGTATCGGCCGACCGGCCGACTCGACGCCCAGTGTCCAGCCCGCGTCAGAACGCGTCGCCGTCACCTTGATGGTGGTGCCGTGCGCAGGGCCGTACTTCAGCGCGTTTGCGAGCAGGTTGGTGAGGACGCCGCCGAGCAACGCCGCGTTCCCGCGCACGGTCGGCAGCTCCTCCACCTCGATCGTCGCCTTGCGTGCGGCGATCTCCCGCGACAGGATCGTCAGGGACTCCCGGAGGACGGAACCCAGCTCGACGTGCTGCTCGTGCAGCGTGCGGTTGCCGTCGCGCGCGTCGAGCAGCAGCGCCTCGACGAGCACCCTGACGCGCGAAGACACGTTGATGATGATGTCGAGCTCCTGGCGGGAGATGATGTCCAGCCCGTGACCGCTGCGCTCGCGGATCGCGGTGGCGCACGTCTCCGTCATGACCAGCGGCTTGATCATCTCGTGCGCGGCCATCGCGGCGAACTCCTTGAGTTGCCGGTTCTCGCGCTCGAGCCGCTCGATCCGCCGGCTCAAGCGCTCGTTCCTGCGCGCGAGCAGGCCCCGATCACGCAGATCGCGCGTCTCTGCGTCTTTCTCGGGCTGCACCGTCCGTTGTGCGGTCATCATTCGCGTCCGTTCTCGTGCTGCCTCCATGGCAATCCATTTGACTCGTCCCGAGACCGTCCATCTGCCGCACTCCATATGCGACCGGAACTCCGGCTGGTACGCGACGATCTCGCGTTATGCCCTTGTGAACATCCAACGTAAACAACGCGGATCGATGCCGAAACCGCCGTGGTCAGCACGGATACTGATAATTGGCCGATTGCGACGGAAGGCCACGTAATAGGGTCCGCGGCGATGACGGGCGTCGGCCTGGACCTGCTCGAGATCGACCGCCTCGCGCAGGCGCTCGCCCGCCGGCCGCGACTCGCCGAGCGGCTCTTCACCGCGCGCGAGCGCGCGTTTGCGGCGGAGCGCGGCGAGCCGGCGCGCCACCTGGCGGCGCGGTTCTGCGCCAAGGAGGCGGTCGCCAAGGCGCTGGCGCTGCGCGACGGCGACTGGCACGACGTCGAGGTGCTCGGCGGCGGCGACGGCGCGCCGAGCGTGCGGCTCAGCGGCCGAGCGGCGGCCCGTGCCGCGGAGCTGGGCGTCGACGTCACGATCTCGCTCACCCACTCCAAGGGCATGGCCGGCGCGGTGGCGATGCTCAAGTGACCCGCCCGCGCTGGCTGGAGCCGCTCCCCGACGCCGCGCTGATGCGGGCGATCGACGCCTGGGCGATCGAGACCAAGAAGGTGCCGTCGCTGGAGCTGATGGAGCGCGCGGGGGAGGGACTCGCGCGCGTCGTGGCCGAGCGCGTGCCCGCCGGCCGGATCGCGGTCGTGTGCGGCAAGGGCAACAACGGCGGGGACGGGTTCGTCGCCGCCCGGCTCCTGCGCAAGGCCGGCCGCCAGGTCGACGTGCTGGCGCTGTGGCCGGCGGAGTGGCTGAGCGAGGACGCGCGCGCGATGCTCGAGCGGCTGCCCGGCGACGCGCCGGTCGGCTACGACGCCGCGCGCCTGGCCAAGGTGCACGGGATCGTCGACGCGCTGCTCGGCACCGGCTCGACGGGCGCGCCGAAGGACCCGGTCACGGGCGCGATCGCGGACATCAACGGGGCCCGCGCCAAGGTGGTCGCCGCCGACGTCCCGAGCGGCGTGGACGCCAGCACCGGCGAGGTCGCCGGCGCGGCCGTGCGCGCGGCGGCCACAGCGACGTTCCACTGCGCCAAGCCCGGCCTCTGGATCGCGCCGGGCAAGGCGCACGCCGGCGTCGTCTCGGTCGTCGACATCGGGATCCCGGGCGGCGCGCCGGGCGAGGCGGAGGCCGGCCTCGTCCGCGCCGACGTGCTGCGCGGCTTGCCGCGGCGCGCGCCCGACTCGACCAAGTTCAGCTCCGGCAACGTCGTGATCGTCGGCGGCTCGCGCGGCCTCACCGGGGCGCCCTCGATGAGCGCGCTGGCCGCGATGCGCGCGGGCGCCGGGTACGTCACCGTCGCGGCGCCGGCGTCGCTCGAGCTGCCGTTCAGCGTGCGGCTGCTAGAGGCGATGTTCTCCGGCCTGCCGGGGGACGAGGGGGCGCTCTCGCCCGAGGCGCTTCAGGCCGCGCTCACCGCCGTCGGCCGCGCCGACGCGGTCGTGCTCGGCCCCGGGCTCGGGCGCTCGCCGGGCGCTCAGGAGCTGGCGCGCGAGCTCGTGGCGCGCGTCGACGTGCCGCTCGTCATCGACGCCGACGGGCTGAACGCGCTCGCCGGCCGGCTCGACGAGCTGCGGCGGCGCCGCTGGCCGACCGTGCTGACGCCGCACCCGGGCGAGCTCGGGCGGCTGCTCGAGCTCGACTCGAAGGAGATCTCGCGGGCGCGCCTGCACCACGCGCGCGCAGCGGCGGCGGAGGCGAAGGCGCTGGTCGTGCTCAAGGGCGACGACACGCTCGTGGCGGCGCCGTCGGGCCGCGTCGCGGTCTCGCCCGGCGGCGCGCCCGCGCTCGCCACGGCCGGGACCGGCGACGTGCTCGCGGGCGTCTGCGGAGCGATGCTCGCGAAGGGCCTGTCGCCGGCTCACGCGGCGTGCGCGGCGGTCTTCGCGCACGTGCGTGCAGGGCAGCTGGCGGCGGCCCCCCACGGTCCTGACGGCGTGATCGCGTCCGACGTGATCGCTGCGCTTCCGGCCGCGCTGTCCGCGTAGGATTCGCCGCGCCCGATGCCGCTGACCGTCGCCGACATCATGGACACCGACATGCCGACCGTGAACCCGGACGACACGGTCGAGCACGTCTTGCGGGTCCTCAACGAGTCGGAGCTGAGCGGCGTGCCGGTGGTGACCGCGGGCGGGCGCTGCGTCGGGATCATCACCGAGGCCGACCTGATCATGACCGGCGAGGACGCCGACCTGCACCTGCCGCATTACTTCGAGCTGTTCGGCGGCTTCGTCTTCCTCGAGCCGCTCGGTCACTTCGAGGAGCGGCTGCGCAAGGCGACCGCGGCACTCGCGCGCGACCTGATGACCGAGGACCCCGTGACGATCGAGCCGAGCGCGACGGTGCAGGAGGCCGCGCGCAGGATCTCGCGCTCGAAGCACAACCGGCTGCCGGTCGTCGAGCACGGACGGCTCGTCGGCGTGGTGACCCGCGTCGACGTGCTCGAGGCCCTGACGCGGGAGTGAGTGGCCCGTCTCGTGACGGTCCGCTGATGGTGCGGGCGCTCGCCCGGGTCGACCTCGCCGCAATCGAGCGCAACTGCGCGCGGCTCGCATCCGCCGCCGCCCCCGCCCTGCTGTGCGCGGTGGTGAAGGCCGACGGCTACGGGCACGGCGCGGTGCCCGCGGCGCGCGCGGCGCAGGCGGGCGGAGCGGCATGGCTGGCCGTGGCGACCGCGGGCGAGGCCGCCGCGCTGCGGTCCGCGGGGATCGACGGGCCGCTGCTCGTCATGGGCGCGCTCGCGCCGGTGGAGCTGACCGCCGCCCTGCGCGCGCGGGCGGACGTCGTCGCGTGGCGCGAGGAGTTTGCCGCCGCGGTCGCGTCGCATCGGGACGCGGACGGCGCCGGCGTGCACGTCAAGCTCGACACCGGCATGGGCCGGCTCGGGACGCGCGATCCCGGCGAGGCCGCGCGGACGGCGGCCGCGATCGCCGCCGCGCCGCGCCTGCGGCTCGCCGGGGCGATGACCCACTTCGCGACCGCCGACGACGACCCCGGCTTCGCGCGCGAGCAGCTCGCGCGCTTCCTGCCCTGGGCGCGGGAGCTGCGCGAGCGCCACGGCGACCTGCTGCTCCACGCGGCGAACTCCGCCGCCGCGCTCGGGATCCCGGAGGCGCGGCTCGACATGGTGCGCTGCGGGATCGCGACCTACGGCATGGACCCGTTCGGCGCCGACCCGGCGCGCCATCGGCTCGCGCCCGCGCTGGAGCTGCGCTCGTACGTGGCGGCCGTCAAGCCGATCGCGCCGGGGGAGAGCGTCGGCTACGGGCGCCGCTTCGTGGCGCGCGAGCCGAGCTGGATCGGCACGGTGCCGGTCGGCTACGGCGACGGCGTGCGCCGCGCGCTGACGAACGACTGCGACGTGCTGGTCGGTGGCCGGCGCGTGCCGCTTGTCGGCACGGTGTCGATGGACAACATCACGGTCGATCTGGGGCCGCAGCCGGTCGCGGTCGGCGCCGCGGCGGTGCTGATCGGCGCGCAGGGCTCCCAGCGCGTGCTCGCCGAGGAGTGGGCGCACCGCCTCGGGACGATCAACTACGAGATCGCCTGCGCGATCAGCGCGCGGGTCCCGCGCGAGTACCACCGCGACGGCGCGGTCGAGTCCGGCGCGGCGCCCGGCGCCGGCGCCGCCCGCGGGGCGGCGCCGTGACTCCGGCCGCACCGCTCGAAGCGGCCCGCGAGGTCTTCGCCGGGCGGGAGGCGTGGATCGTCGGGGGCGCCGTCCGCGACCGGCTCCTCGGCCGCGCGACGACGGACCTCGACCTCGCGACGGTCGAGGACCCCAAGGACGCCGCCCGCGCGCTCGCGCGCGCCACCGACGGCGCGCCGTTCCGGCTCTCGGGTGCCTTCGGCGCCTGGCGCGTCGTCGGCCGGGGCCACAGCTGGCACGTCGACCTCGTCGTCCTGCGCGACGGCGACATCGCCACCGACCTCGCGGCGCGGGACTTCACCCTCAACGCGATGGCCGAGCCGCTCGCGGGCGGCGAGCTGCTCGACCCGCACGGTGGACGCGCCGACCTGGAGGCGCGGCGGCTGCGCATGGTCACTGCCCACGCGCTCGCCGACGACCCGCTGCGCACGCTTCGCGCGGTGCGCATCGCGGTCGACCTCGAGCTCACGATCGAGCCGGACACCGCCGCGGCCATCGCGCGCGAATCGCCCGGACTCGAGCGCGTCGCCGCCGAGCGCGTCTTCGGCGAGCTCAAGCATCTGATCCGGTCGCCCGCCGTCCGCACCGGCCTCCGGCTGATGGACGCCCACGGCATCACGGAGCACGTCCTGCCGGAGCTGCCGCCGCTGCGCGGGGTCGAGCAGAACCGGTTCCACCACCTCGACGTGCTGGACCACACGCTGGAGGTGCTCGACCAGGTCGTCGCGATCGAGCGCGACCCGTTCGCCGCGGGCTTCGGCGAGCATGCGGACGCCGTCGGAGACCTGCTGCGCGAGCCGCTCGCCGACGAGCTCACGCGAGGCGACTCGATGCGGATCGCGGCGCTGCTCCACGACGCCGCCAAGCCGTGGACGCGGATCGAGCGCCCCGACGGCGGCTTCGGCTTCCCCGGCCACGACCGCGAAGGCGCCCAGGTCGCCCGCTCGGCGCTGCGCCGGCTGCGGGCCTCCGAGAAGCTCGCCGACCACGTGGCCGCGCTCTGCCTCCACCACCTGCGGCTCGGCTTCCTGGTCCACGAGCGCCCGCTCGACCGTCGCGCGGTCTGGCGCTACCTGCGCGCGACCGAGCCGCACGCCGCCGACGTGACCGTCTTCACGGTCGCCGACCGGCTCGCCACGCGCGGCGAGAAGTCCGAGCCGGCGATCCGCGCCCACCTCGAGCTGGCCCGCGAGGTGCTCGGCCCGGCGCTCGCGCGGCGCGCCGCGGGGCCGCCGGCTCCGCTGCTGCGCGGCGACGAGCTGGCGCGCGAGCTCGGCCTTCGGGCGGGTCCCGAGCTTGGCGAGCTGCTCGCACAGCTCGAGGAGGACCGCTTCGCCGGCGCCATCCGCACGCGCGAGGACGCGGTCAGGCGGGCACGGGAGCTGCGCGCCGGGTGAGCGAGCCGCAGGGCCGCGCCATTGACCGGCCGGCGACCGCCCCGGCTGCGCACATCGACGCGAGCGGCATCGCGAACGGGCCCGTCGCCCGCTCCGCCTCTCGCGGAGGCTGGCGGGAAGGCCCACTAGTACCGTGCGCCCATGCGAGATCCCGATTGCCTGTTCTGCAAGATCGTCGCCGGCGAGATCCCCGCGACGCTCGTGCGCGAGGACGAGCGGACCGTTGCCTTCATGGACGTCAACCCGGCCACGCGCGGCCATCTGCTCGTGGTGCCGCGCGCGCACGCGGCGAACCTGCTCGAGATCGGGAGCGAGGATCTCGCGGCCTGCGCCTCGGCCGCGCAGGAGCTGGCGGTGCGCGTGAGCGAGCGGCTCGCGGCGGACGGCGTCAACCTGCTCAACTCCTGCGGTCGCAACGCCTGGCAGACGGTCCTCCACTTCCACCTGCACGTGATCCCGCGCTACGCCGGCGACCCGCTGCGGCTGCCGTGGACGCCGGAGCCCGGAGACCGCGACGAGATCGCCGCCGCCGCCGCGGAGTTGACGCGCGATTGATAAGCGGACGGACGTCCGATGACGAAGTGCTTGCGCTCTTCAGCCCCATTTGTCTAGTTTTGTCAGCGTCGGGACCGGCCGAGAGTCGGCCGGTCATCACTGGGGGCTCCCGGGAGCACCAACCGGAGTGGGGAAGGGCTAGGCATGGCATCAGGGACGGTCAAGTGGTTCTCTGACGACAAGGGCTTCGGCTTCATCACGCCCGACGAGGGCGGCCGAGACCTTTTCGTCCACTTCTCGGGGATCATCGGCGACGGATATCGCTCGCTGCCCGAGGGGGCGAAGGTCACCTACGACGAAGAGAACGGCGAGAAGGGCCCTAAGGCCGTCAACGTGCAGAAGGTCTGACGGCGCTCCGGGGCGGTGGAACGGCGTCGCCACCGCCCCGACAGCAACCTTGACCGGCCGCTCGTGTTCAATGCGGGCATGAGCGGGACTTTCACACGCGTCGTGCTGGCCGCGCTGGCGGCTGTTCTGCTGCTGCCGGGGGCGGCTTCGGCCAGGATCATCGAGATCGGCGACACGGCGGCCGACCCGGTGGCCAGCTGCCCGGCGAACCCGTGCGAGGTGATCTCGCGCACCACCGCCTTCCAGACGCGGGTCGACGGCAAGCGCAAGCTGTTCGTCGCTCCGAAGGCCGGGCGGATCGTCGCGTGGTCGATCACGCTCGGAACGCCCACGAACAGGGTGCGCAAGCAATTCGATGACATCCTCGGCGGGCCGGCGCAGGCCGGCATCAGCGTGCTCAAGCAGGGCGATCGCCGCTACGGCCGCGTGACGGCCCAGAGCCCCGTCGTGGCGCTGAGGCCGTACTTCGGCCAGACGGCCCAGTTCCCGCTCGTGCAATCGCTCCCGATCAACGAGGGCGACGTCGTCGCGCTGACCATACCGACCTGGGCGCCCGCGCTCGGCCTCGGGCTCGGGCGCGACACCGTCTGGCGCGCCAGCCGCGACGAAGACGCCTGCGACGACACCCAGACGCAGAGCGCGCAGACGGACCTCAACGACCTCACGCCCTACCGGTGCGTATACCGCACGGCGCGCGTCACCTACAGCGCGACGCTCGTGACGACGCCCGTTCCGACCGAGCCGCCGGCGCCCGCCAAGCCGCGCCCGCGTCATTAGGCACCCAGCAGGTCGAGCAGCGCGTCGACGATCTGCGGGTCGAACTGCGTCCCCGCGCGGGCGCGCAGCTCCACCATCGCCTCGGACTCGGACATCGCGCGCCGGTACGGCCGCGCAGTCGTCATCGCGGCGTATGCGTCGCAGGCGAGGATGATCCGCGACCCGATCGGGATCTGCGCGCCCGCGAGCCCGTCCGGGTAGCCGGACCCGTCCCAGTGCTCGTGCTCGTGCCGGACGATCGGGGCCAGCGGAGCGAGCTGGGGCAGCCGGCGCAGGATGCTCTCGCCGATCACGGGGTGCTCGGCCATCACGCTCCACTCGGCGTCGTCGAGCGCGCCGCCCTTGTGGAGGATCGTCGGCGGGATCGCGAGCTTGCCGACGTCGTGCAGCAGCGCGCCGTGGCCGACCCGCTCGACCGCGTCGGCAGTCAGCCCGAGCAGCATCGCCACGCCGCGGGCGAGCCGGACCACCTCCTCGGAGTGGCCCAGCGTGTACCTGTCGCGCGCCTCGATCGCGGCAGCCAGCGCGTGCACGGCGGCCGGCGAGGCGTCGGCCTCCTGGAGCCGGGCGAGCTCCTGCTCGGCATCGGGGTTGGCGACGGCGACGCGGCCCTTGCCGGTGCGCTTGGCGAGCAGCAGCGCGCGGTCGGCGGCGGCGAGGAGGTCGTCGGCGCTCATCGGCGGCTCCCACGCCGAGACTCCGATCGAGCAGTTGCCGATCGGCCCTCCGGCGCCGCGCGGGCCGCCGCGGCGGACGCGGTCGCGCACACGCTCCGCGACGGCGCGGGCGACGCTCTCCTCGGTGCCGGGCAGCACGAGCACGAACTCGTCGCCGCCGTAGCGGGCGACCTGGTCGTACGGGCGCACCTCGGCGCGCAGGGCGTCCGCGACGCGGCGCAGCAGGCCGTCGCCGGCGGGATGGCCGAGCTCGTCGTTGACGCGCTTGAAGTCGTCGAGGTCGATCAGCACGCAGCACAGCGGCTGCTCCTCGCGCGCCGCGCGGGCGATCTCCTCCCGCACGCGGACCTGCATCGCGCCGTGGTTGAGCAGGCCGGTCAGCGCGTCCGTGCTCGCGGCGGTGCGGATGTCGTCGAATGCCTCGGCGTTGTGGCACGCGACGACCGCGAGATCGGCGATCGCCTCCAGCACCTGGAGATCGTCGGCCGTGACCGCGCGCTCCTCGGTGAAGCCGATCGACAGCGCCCCGCGCAGCTCGCCGTTCCAGCGCATGGGGACGCCCACGCCGGAGCGCACCCCGTGGAGCACCACCCGGCCGGGCGGCAGCAGGTCGCCCGCGTAGTCCGACGTCGTGACGCGGGCGCCGCTGGCGAGCACGCGGCCGGCGATCCCGGTCCCGGGCTCGAGCCGGGAGCCGAACCACTCGTCGGGCACGTTGTGGCCGGCGGTCGCGAGCGCGGTCCCGTCCTCGTCGAGCAGGTAGACGCCCGAGACGGCGCCGCCGACGGCGAGACCGGCCTCGCGC
>Ga0126313_10001256_pt1 | contig 13228 bp, 12 predicted proteins | sample Plot105A_FD_89954 | JGI IMG/M metagenome (GOLD analysis project Ga0126313, IMG submission 89954) | Serpentine soil microbial communities from UC McLaughlin Reserve, CA, USA - Plot105A | ecosystem: Environmental > Terrestrial > Soil > Grasslands | place: USA: UC McLaughlin Reserve, Lake County...
ACTGGGGCCGGGTGGCGTACACGCGGCCCTAGTCCGCCCGGTCCGTCTCGTGTCGGACCGCGGGGCCGTGGTAGCTCTCGCGGAGGTCCCATCCGCAGGCCTTGCACTCCACTGCGTCGACGGGCGCCGGCACGCCGCAGCGCGGGCACGGCGTCTCCTTCGGTGGCTCGCGGCGACGAAGCCGCTGCAGGAGTCGCGTCACAGTTCTCACCTCAGTGGTTCATGGTCGACCGCGACCAGGGCCGCCTGCGCCAGATCGGCGACCGTCGCTCCGGCCGGGCTCCAGTAGGCCGGACTGTCGGGGTCGCACACGAGGTAGCTCGCCAGCGCCACGGCACGCGGAGAGGGGTTCTCGCACTCGACCAGCCGCCGCGACAGGCTCAGCAGCGGATCGCGTGCGTCCAGGACGGCGCAGCGGTTCAGCGGCGGTCCCGGCGCCGGTCGGAGCGGCGCCGGCTTGCACGCGTCGGTCACCAAGCTCCGCAGCCCGCGCGCCAGCGCCCGGCGATACCGCCTGCTGGTGAGCTGCCGCGCCCGCAACGCCCGCAGGGGATCCGTCGCCGGGTTGGTGCCCTCGGCCAGCCGGCGATCGAGCTCGGGTCGGCGCAGCCAGACGCGCATCCATAGCCACGCTGCCGTCGTGGGACGAACCCGCACACCGCCGACAAGACCGCGATGGAGAACCAGCACTGGCCACCTCGATACGACGACGCTAGTCCTCAGGACCTGCTCCGGAATGGGTAGTGGTCCCCATTTGCTGCCCGGCGCGCTTGTTGCATCTGCCACGATTGGACCGATGCGCGTCGTGGCTGTCGACAACGCGCGACACCAAGCGTGGAAGCTCCACGCAGGGCGACCGTCGTCGCCCCGGACGAGTCTCTTCTGGCGGATCTTCGCCGGCTATGCGGCGGTGCTCGGCCTCGCCGTCGCCGTCCTCGTGTTCGCGCCGATCAGGGTGTCGGTGCCGACCGCGCTCAGCGAGGTTGCCGTGCTGCTCGTGGGATTCGCGATCGCGCTCGTGATGTACTTCGCGCTGCTGCGGCGCGCCTTGGCGCCGCTGGAGCGACTGACCGGGCTCATGCGCCGCATCGACCCGCTCACGCCCGGGCAGCGGATCGAGAGCGTAGCCGGCGACGAGCAGGTCGTCGCGCTCACGCACGCCTTCAACGCCATGCTCGATCGCGTCGAGCGGGAGCGCCGCGAGAGCGCCCGCCGTGTGCTGGCGGCGCAGGAGGCCGAACGCCGGCGGATCGCGCGCGAGCTGCACGACGAGATCGGGCAGGCGCTCACCGGCCTGGTGTTGCGGAGCGAGACGATCGCCCGTCGCGGGCCGAGGGAGCTGCGTGCCGATCTCGAGGAGCTGCGCGAGGCCGCTCGCCGGGGCGCCGAGGACGTCCGCCTGATCGCCCGCCGGTTGCGGCCCGAAGCGCTTGACGAGCTCGGGCTTCAAAGCGCGCTCCTCGCGCTCTGCGCCTCCGTCGTCCAACAGACCGGGATCCATGTCGAGCGCTCGCTCGAGTGGGACCTCGAACTGACCGCGGAGGAGGAGCTCGTCATCTACCGGGTCGCGCAGGAGAGCCTGACGAACGTCGTCCGCCACGCCCATGCATCGCATGTGAGCCTGCTCCTTGGGCGCCGGCGGGCCGAGGTGCTCCTGGTCGTGGGCGACGACGGAGTCGGGCTTCCGCCGGCCGGCCCGGATGACTCGACGGGCATCCGCGGCATGCGCGAGCGAGCGCTGCTGGTCGGCGCGGACCTCATCGTCCGCGCGGCTGAGCTGTGTGGGACCGAGGTGTGCTTGCGCCTGCCGAGCACGGCGCCCCGATGACCGTCCCGCTCGTCACCAAGGTGCTCGTCGCCGACGACCATCCGATCGTGCGACGCGGGTTGCGCGAATTGCTCGAGGCCGAGCCGGACTTTCGCGTCATCGCCGATGCCTCCGACGGCGCTGAGGCCGTGCAGCGTGCGCTGAGGGAGGACGTCGACCTCGCGATCCTCGACGTTGCCATGCCCCGGCTCACGGGGCTTCAGGCGGCCTGCGAGCTGACCGCGCGCCGGCCCGCGCTTCGCTTGCTGGTCCTGTCGATGTACGAGAACGAGCAGTTCGTCTTCGAAGCGCTGCGTGCCGGGGCGTCGGGATATGTCCTGAAGACGACGGCAGACCGGGATCTGGTCGAGGCGTGCCGTGCCGCGATCCGGGGCGAGGCGTTCCTCTACCCCGGCGTGGTGACCGCCCTGGTGCGCGATCACCTCAGCCGCGTGCGCGGCGGCGAGGCGAGCGGGAATCACGAGCTGCTGACGCCGCGGGAGCTCGAGGTCGTCAAGCTCGTCGCCGAAGGCCATACCAGCGACGAGATCGCCGAGCTGCTCGTGATCAGCCGGAAGACGGTCGACCACCACCGCGCGAACATCCTCGAGAAGCTCGAGATGCGCGACCGCGTCGATGTGACGCGGTACGCCATCCGGCGCGGCTTGGTCGGCCCCTAGTCCGAGGCCTCGGCGCGCGCCTTGGCGATCGCCTCTGCGCCCGCCTCGCCGACGAGCGCGTCGGCGCGCAGCGTGCCGCTGCCGGGCAGGTCGAGCGGCGGGAAGCGCCGGAGCGCGGTGAGCTGCGCGTCGAGCGCGACGACCGTCGACTCGCCGCCGAACGGCGCCGGCGCGGTCCCGATCACCGTCAGCGAGCCGCCGTCGGCGATGTTGCGCGCCGCCGCCAGCGCACGCCGCGCCTGGTGCGGCGGGAGGTACTCGAGCGTGTCGATGACCACGACGGCGTCGCCGCCGCGGGCGGCCACGCGCCGGCCCTGCTCGATCGCCTGCTCGACGGCCTGCGCCTGCGCGTCGGGCGAGGCGGCGAACGTCACGGCCGCGACCGGCGCCGGCTCGCTCCAGTCGCCGACCTCCTCGGGCCGCACGCCGGCGAGCACGACGAGCAGCTCGAGCCCGTCGCGACCCGTCAGCGCCTCGATGATCCCGCGCGCCAGCTCGCTCTTGCCCGCCCGCGGGCCGCCGGCGATCAGCACGCGCGAGCCCTTGCCGAACGGCGTCAGCCACTCGACCGCCTTGAGCGTCACGTCCTCCGAGCCGAGCGCGAGTCGCTCGGTCGGCCAGGTGGACGGCAGGTCCTCGAACTTCGTGCCTTCGGCGACCTCCTCGGCCGGGCGGCCGTTGATCGTGTCGACGCGCACGAGCGAGGGGAACCGCTCCGAGCGGCGCGGCGCGCGCACGGGCCCGGAGATGCGGTCGCCGCTGACCAGCTCGCAGCGCTTGACCTGCGCGGCCGAGACGTAGACGTCGTCGTCGGTGGTCTCGGGAGGCGAGAGGCGGATGAACGCGGAGCCGTTGCCGAGCAGCTCGACGACGCCCTCGGCGGCGCGCTCCTCGGCGTCGCGCTCGCCGCGCGGCTCGCGGCCGCCGCGCTCCTCGCGGCCACCGCGCTCCTCGCGATCGCCGTCGCGCTCGCGCCCGCGGCCGCGACCGCCGCGCCGCCCACGCCGGGGCCGCGCGGGCGCGTCCTCGTCGGTCGCGCCCTCCTCGGCCTCCGCCTCGGCCTCCGTCTCGACGTCGGCGTCGACCCGCGCGCCGCGCCGGCGCGGCGGCGCCGCTTCGGCCTCCTCCTCGGTCTCGACGTCGGCGTCGACCTTGGCGCGGCGCGCGCGGCGCGGCTTGGCCGGCGCGGCCTCCTCGGCGAGGGGCGGCTCGGCGCCGGACTGCTTCGCGATGATCGCGTCGATCAGGTCGGCCTTGCGCAGCCGGCGGAAGCCGTCGACGCCGAGCTCGTTGGCGATCAGGTGGAGGTCGGCGAGCGGGCTGCTCTCGAGCGCGTCGCGATCCAGGACGGTTGACATCGGGGTACTCCTCGGATGGTCGGATGGCAGTCCGGCCGCGTTGTGCGCAGCGACCGGCAACCTTTGCCCGTCCAGCTTACCCGAGCGACGGCGGCAGGGTGCCGTCCGGGTAGCGGTCGCGGGTGAGCCCCGCCGCGGGCTCGAGCGCCCGGTCGCCGCGCAGCACGGCCCGCACGGCGAGGAAGTCCGCGGCGGCGGCGACGTCGTGCACGCGGAGCGCGTGAGCGCCGGCGTCGGCCGCCCACCCGACCGCCGCGAGCGTCGCGGCCCCGCGCTCCCGCGGCGGGCGGCCCGTGATCGCGCCGAGGAAGTCCTTGCGGGAGATGGGGAGCAGCAGCGGGCGGCCGAGCGCGTGCAGGACGTCGAGCCCGCGCAGCACCGCAACGGTCTGCGCGGGCGTCTTGGCGAAGTCCGGGCCCGGATCGAGCAGCAGCTGCTCGGGGTGCAGGCCCGCGGCCTCCGCCACCGCCATGCGCTCCGACAGGAAGTCCCGCACGTCGGCGACGACGTCGTCGTAGAACGCAGGATCGAGCAGCGTGCCCTTCGGCGCGACGCGCGTGTGCATCAGGACGAGCGCCGCGCCGGTGCCGGCGCACACCTCGGCCAGCTCGGGGTCGCGCAGCCCCGAGACGTCGTTGACGATGTGCGCGCCCGCGGCGATCGCGGCCTCCGCGACCGGCGCCTTGTACGTGTCGACGGCGATCAGCACGTCACGGTCGCGCGCGATCGCCTCGATCACCGGCACGACGCGCGCCGCCTCCTCGTCGGCCGGAACCGGCGCCCGGCCGCCGAACGCCGACTCGCCGCCGATGTCGACGATGCGCGCGCCCGCGGCGACGAGCTCGCGGGCTCGCGCGATCCGGTCGCCCGCATCGGCCAGGTCGCCCGCGTCGGAGAACGAGTCGGGCGTCGCGTTGACGATGCCCATGAGGAGCGGCGCGCCGCCGAGCGTGAGGCGCCGGCCGCCGGCGCGCAGCACGCGATCCGGGGCGGTCACGGCGCGGCCACCACGACGCCCTCGCCCTCGGCCTCGGCCCTGAACGCGGCGGCCTCTGCGATGCGGCGGGCGGCGTCCCAGCCGAGCTCCTCCCCCATCGCGGCGGCCACCCGCTCGGGCGCCTGCTCGCCGGGCGCGCACAGCGAGCGGGCGCCGGTGAGGCCGAGCCGCGTGCGGCGCAGCAGCACGTCGCCGACCGTCCGCGCCTGCTCGCGCCGGGCGGCGTGCACGGCCTCGGCGAGCAGGTCGGGATGGCCGGGGAGGACGGGCTGCGCCAGCTCGCCGCGGTCGGCGGCGAGCATGAGCACATCGCGCGCCGCATAGCCGTAGCGGCCGGCGAGCTGCGCGTAGGCGTCCTCCGGGACGCCTTCGACGCGCGGCAGCCCCGCCGCGTCGACCGCCATGCCGAGCGGGATCTCGTGCGTCCGGCACGGGGCGTCGCGGCCGTCGCGCTCGACGATCCGGTCGACCGCCAGCTTCGCCATCCGCCGCCAGGTGGTCAGCTTCCCGCCGGTGATCGTCACCATCCCGCTCGACGTCTCGTAGAGCTCCGCCTTGCGCGAGATGTCGACGGACTTCTTCGGGTCGCCGGTCGAGATCAGCGGCCGCACGCCAGCGAACGCCCCGGCCACGTCGCGGTGCTCCAGCGACGTGCCGAAGAACGCGTTCACGGCGTCGAGCAGGTAGGCGACGTCCTCGCCGGCCGGCCGCACGTGCTCGATGTCGCCGTCGTAGTCGTTGTCGGTCGTCCCGACCAGCGTCTGGCCGAGCCACGGCAGGACGAAGATCGTCCGGCCGCCGCCGGCCGGCGCGATCGCGCCTGCGACGACGCGCAGCCGCTCGGACGGCAGCACGATGTGCGTCCCGCGGCTCGGGCGGATGACCGGCACCTCGGCCTCGTCGTGGAGCTCGTCGGGGCGGAGCCGGTCGGCCCACACGCCGGTGGCGTTCACGACGTTCGCGGCGCGCACTTCCAGCTCCCCGCCGCCGACCGCGTCGCGCACGAGCGCGCCACCGTCGGTCAGCGCGAGCGCCTCGACGCGGTTCACCGGGACGGCGCCGAACCGCTCCGCCTCGGAGAGCACCGTGAGGACCAGCCGCACGTCGTCGGTCTGGCAGTCGTAGAAGAGGTAGCCGCCCGACGGGTCCCGGCCGGCGAGCGCCGGGATCAGCTCGGCGACCTCGCTTCCGTCGATCACCCGATGCCGCGCGGGGCTCCAGTCCTCGCGGCCGTCGGCGTTCGCGTCGCGCCGGCGGCGGCCGCGGATCCGGTCGACCGCCATCACGTCGTACATGTTCAGCCCGATGCCGACCAGCCGGTCGGGCCGCGCGCCGTCGAACGCGGGGACGATGAGCGGCAGCGGCCGGACGAGGTGCGGCGCGAGCGCCGCGAGCAGCTGGCGCTCGAGCAGCGCCTCGCGCACGAGCCCGAGATCGAAGTTCTGCAGGTAGCGCAGCCCGCCGTGGACGAGCTTGCTCGAGCGCGAGGACGTGCCGCGCGCGTAGTCGCCCTTCTCCACCAGCGCGACCGAATAGCCGCGGCTGGCGGCGTCGAGCGCGACGCCCGCGCCGGTGATCCCGCCGCCGATGACCAGCACGTCGAACGGCTCGTCGGCCAGCGCGGCGAGGGCGTCGTCGCGAGGGAGCATCAGGGGAGATGCGCGACGACGGCTTCGAGCGGCGCGCGCTCGGGCGCCGGCTTCTCGCCGCGTGCCTCGCCGAGGTGGAGCAGCCCGAGCACCGCCTCGCCGTGCGGGATGCCGCAGGCCGCGCGACCCTCCGCGCTGCGCAGGACGGCCGGGGTGCGCCAGTAGCCGCCGAGCCCGCGCTCGTGCGCGGCGAGCAGGACGATGTAGCACGCGCACGCGGCGGCGTCGCGGTCCTCCGCGTCGGCGATCGGGTCGCCGGTCTGGACCACCGACGCGGCGACCAGCGTCGGCGCGCGCTGGAGCTTCGCGGCCGCCTCCGGCCCCGCCGCCAGCTTGAGCCGCTCGAGCGCCGCCGGCCCGAGCACGCGGAACCGCCATGGGTTGGTGAGGTTGTGGTTGGGCGCCCAGCGGGCCAGCTCGAACAGCTCGTCCAGCGTCGCGCGATCCACCGGCGCCGGCGCGTAGGCCTTGTGCGTACGGCGGGAGCGGATGAGCGTGGCCAGGTCCACCGCGGGAGAGGCTAGCGTTACGCCCCATGCCCGAGGGCCGCGTGCTCCAGGTCTGGCGCTGGCCCGTGAAGTCGATGGGCGGCGAGCGGATCCGCTCCACCCGCGTCGACGCCCGCGGCGCCGGCGGCGACCGCAGCCACGCGGTGCTGCACGAGCACAAGGGCGAGTGGAAGCCGCTGACCGCGCGCGAGGCGCCCCGGCTGCTCGCGTGGCGCGCGAGCTACCCGTTCGCTCCCGACGCGGGGCTGCATCCCGAGCATCCGCCCTACGCGCTCGTGGTGGAGCCGGGCGGCGAGCACACCTACAACTGGAACGACCCGCGGCTCCGCGCCGCGCTGGCGGAGGACATCGGCCGTCCGGTCCGGCTGCACCGCGACGTCGCCGGGATCCAGGACCTCGAGCGCAGCCTGCTGATCACGGTCGAGGCGACCCGCGCGGCGCTCGCCGAGGAGCTCGGGACCGAGCTCGACCTGCGCCGCTTCCGTCCCAACCTGCACCTCGAGCTCGACGCGCCAGCGTGGGCCGAGCACGGCTGGGAGGGCGCGACGATGCGGTTCGCCGGCGGCGTCGTCGTGCGGCTCCTGCACCCCTGCGTCCGCTGCGCGATCCCGACGCGCGACCCCGACACGCAGCAGAAGTGGCCCGACCTGCTCCGGCACCTGGACGCGCGGCACCGGACCCTGTTCGGGATCAACGCCCGGGTGCTGCAGGCGGGCCGGATCGCGGCCGGCGAGGCCGTCACGATCGACGGCGCTTCAGCTCCTCAGCCCGGCGGCCGATAACACCCGCAATCGGCTGCGACCTGGAGGATGAGCTGTGCTGCGTATCGACGAGACGTCCAAGACCCTGGTGGCCCCGCAGGCCGGCGGGCTCGTCACGGAGGGCAACCCCGACCGTGCCGAGCTGCTCGCGCTGCTCGCCGCCTCGTGGGACGCGTTCTCCGCTGAGCTGGGCCACCCGAGCCTCCGCCTCGTGGCCGCGGACCCCGTGCCGGGCCTCGACATCCTGGCCTTCGACGAGCAGGCGGGACGCACCGTCGTCGTGCAGGTCACGGGCGGCGTGGAGTTCGGCGAGGTCGGCCGCGCGCTGGCCGCCGCCGCGCAGGTGGCGAGCTGGGACGCCGCCGCGCTGGCGGCCGTGCACGAGTCGCTCTCCGCCGCCGTGCCCGGCGACTCGCCGCAGGTCGTGCTGATCGCCGGCGGCTACGACGCGCCGACGGTCGCGACCGTCGACTGGCTTGCGCGCCGCCACGGCGTGGAGCTGTCCTGCTTCGCCGTCTCCTTCCTGCGCTTCGGCGCCGAGCGCCTGCTCACCGTCCGCCGCGAGTTCCCGCCGCGCGACGCGCACGCGCCGGACCCCGCCGCCGAGGTCCAGCAGCTGCTCGGCGACGTCGGCGTCGCCACGACGGGCACGCACAGCTCCCCGCCCCCGGGGGTCTGACGAACCGCGGAGGGCCGGCCGCGTGATCCGGCCGGCCCTCCTCGGGTTCAGCCCTGCACCGGAACCTTCACGGTCGCGGTCCCGGTGGTCGCGTTCCCGCAGGCGTCGGTCACCCGGTAGGTGATCGTGTAGCTCCGGCCGCCACCGGCCTCGTCACGCTCGGCCCGCAGACGGAAGCTGTCGTCGTCGACGATGACGACATCGTTCCTCGTGCTGCCGTCGCCGCCGCCGGGGGCGTCATCGGGCTCGTTCGAGGTCACGGAGACGAGCGACACCGTCGGCGCCGGGTCGAAGTCGTCCTCCGCGGCGACGGTGGCTGCGACATCCACGTACCTGTGGTTGGGCGGCCACAACGAGTCGGGCGTCACCGACACCTCCAGCGTCGGCGCGATCTCGTCGCACGTGTCCATGCCGACGATCACGGGGTCGTGGTCGGAGGAGCGGAACGCGTTCGGCTCGAACAGGGCGTCCTGCGCCGGCTGCTTGAACCCCGTGAGGTAGTCGAGGATGTCCGGCTCGTCGGCGTTGATGTGCCACTCGGTCGCGCCGGTCACCTCGTCGACCAGCCCGCCGCCCGCCAGCGCGTGGTCGAGATACCCGAGCTGGCCGTCGAACACGTAGGAGTACGCGTGCTCGCCTTGGAACTCGCGCACCAGATCGGTGTATCCGCCGGCCAGCAGCGCGTCGATCGGGTCTTCCTTGTCGTAGGAGTTGAGGTCGCCCATGATCAGGAAGTCGTCGTCCCCGCTGCCCGTCGGGTCGGTGGCCAGCCAGTCGACCAGCGCCTCCGCAGCCGCCGTGCGCGTCAGGTTGCAGTTGCCGGAGCCGTCGCCGGTGTCGGGGTCGCCCTCGCAAGCCGAGCCCTTCGACTTGAGGTGGTTGATCACCGGGGTGAAGACGCCGCCGCTGGCGTTCGAGCGGAACGTCTGGGCCAGCGCCGGCCGGTTTCGCGTGTCGATGAAGCGCGGGTCGACCGAGGAGTCGAGGATCGCGTAGTCGCCGACCGGCGTCACGCGCGCCGGCTTGTAGATGAACGCGACCTTGATCTGGTCCGTCCCGATCACGCCGGTGTCGATGTCGTCATACGTTCCCGCGCCCTCGGCCGCGTTCAGTCCTGCCACGAGGTCGGCGATCGCCGCCTCGTTGTTCTCGATCTCGAGCAGGCCGACCACGTCGGCGTCGAGCTGGCCGATTGCGGCGATGATCTTCGTCCGCTGCCGTGCGAACTCCTCCGCGTTGTCGGCGCCGCGGCCCGGCGGGTTGGGCCAGGTCGTGAAGTAGTTGAGGACGTTGAACGAGGCGACCTTCAGGTTGCCACCGACGTCTTCGGGCCCGGCCGGGCGCGGGTTGGCCGCCGTGTAGTCGGCCCCCTCGGTCGGCTGGATCCGGTAGAGGCCGAACGCGAAGTCCACCACGCCCGTGACGTCACCGAGCGTGTCGCCGCCGCGGAAGCGGTTGCCGAGGTCGAAGGTCTCGCCGTTCGGATGGATCGCCGGATCGGGGTTCTGGGCGTTGCGGCCGTCGTCCAGGGTGAGCCGGCCGAGGACGTTGGCCCGGGCCAGCGCCGTGGCCTCCGGAGAGCCCGGCTCGTGCACGGCCGTCGGCTGGAACTGGCGGCCGACGGTGAGGACGACCTCGTTGAAGCGGTCGAAGTTGAAGTACTCGCCGATGGTCAGCGACTGCGGGAACGTGACGAGCATCCCCTCGCGCGGCTCCCAATCGCTCAGGTCCGAGACCGGCAGCGCCACCTGCGTCTCGGTCACCGACCCGCCCGCGGGGCAGACCGCGAGGGCCGTGACGTCTGCGAGCTGGGTCTTGTCGTTGAACTCGCCGACGGTTCCGCGGACGCGCACGACATCGCCGACCGCCACGGGGGCGGAGCCGGGCGCGAACACGAACAGGCCCTCGGACGTCTGCGAATCGGTGTCGGCATCGGCGTCCTCCTCCTGCACGAAGAAGCCGTTCAAGTTCGAGGATCCCTGGAAGTCGCCCACGACGACACCCTCGATCACCCGCCGGCTCCCGTCGACAGGGCTCGTGGCGCCGGAACCCTGGACGGCGTGGATGAGCGTCTCCTGGTCATCGCCGCAGACGCCGAACGGGATCGGCGGCGGCGGGCACGAGTTCGCCGCGCCCGGCGTGATCGCCCTGAGCAGGAAATCGGCGTTGTTCTGGTCCGTGTCGGTCCCGTCGGCGCAGCGGGAGAGGCCCTCCGGCACTCCGTCGTCGACGAGGCCGGCGCCCGAGCCTTCGGTGTAGGGCGCTCCGGAGTCGCCTTCGTAGCTCAGGGCGTCGACGAGGGTCGTCCCGAGACGGAGCCCGATCGCGTCGGGAGCGCCGTTCTGGATCGCATCCACGATGTCGAGGTCGCAGTTGGCCGTCGTCGCCGCGTTGGCGCAGACGACGTAGTGGTCGCCGGGCGCCAGGCCGGCAGAAGGAAGGTCGATCGTCTGATAGGCGGCGGCGCCGCCACCGGTGCCGTTGACGAGCTCGACCGCATAGGGACCGAGGTCGATCGCCGAAGCGCTGACGTTCTTCAGCTCCAGGAACTCCGCCGTGTCGATGGAGGGCTGGTCGTAGTCGACCTCGTTGATCACGAGCGTCGTGGATGCCGCCGGAGCGGCGGCCGGCAGCGCCAGCGATACGGCCGCCACGGCCAGCACGGGCAGGAGGAATCTTGCTCTCATCGCGCCACCCTAGCCGCCGCGGCGGAGCGCGCTGTGAAGAATGTCAGAGCGCCTGCACCTCGGAGGTGATCTCACCCACCGAGGCCTTGGCGTCGCCGAACAGCATCGCCGTCTTGTCGTCGTAGAACAGCGGGTTGTCGATGCCCGCGAAGCCCGACGCCATCGAGCGCTTGAGCACCACCACCGAGCTCGCCTTGTCGACGTCGAGGATCGGCATGCCGTAGATCGGCGAGTCCGCGACGGTCCGGGCGGCGGGGTTCGTCACGTCGTTGGCGCCGATGATCAGGGCGACGTCGGTGCGGGCGAACTCGCCGTTGATGTCGTCCATCTCCTTGAGCTTGTCGTACGGCACGTCGGCCTCCGCGAGCAGCACGTTCATGTGCCCCGGCATGCGCCCGGCGACGGGGTGGATCGCGTAGAGCACCTCCACGCCGCGCTTCTCGAGCTCGTTCGCGAGGTCGGCGACCGCGCGCTGGGCCTGCGCGACCGCCATGCCGTAGCCGGGGACGACGACGACCAGCCGTGCGTAGGAGAGCTGGATCGCGACGTCGGCGGCGCTGGTGGAGCGCACGGTGCGATCGACGCCGTCGTCGCCGGCGGCGATCGCCCCGGCGGTCGCGCCGAAGCCGCCGAAGAAGACGTTGCCGATCGACCGGTTCATCGCCTCGGCCATCTGCTTGGTCAGGATCGAGCCGGACGCGCCGACCAGCATGCCGGCCACGATCAGCGCCGTGTTGTCGAGCGCGATGCCCGCGGCCGCCGCGCTCAGGCCCGTGAACGCGTTCAGGGTCGAGATCACGACCGGCATGTCGGCGCCGCCGATCGGCAGCACCGCGGTGATGCCGAGCACGCCGGCGGCGAGCAGGAGCAGCCAGAACAGGATCTGCGCGTCGGCGCCGGCGGCGATCGTGACGCCGAGCGCGAGCACCACGATCGAGAGACCGATGTTGATCAGCGTCAGCGGCCGCGCCGGGAACCGCCGCTTGGCCCACTTGAGCTCCTGCAGCTTGGAGAACGCGACGTTCGAGCCCCAGAACGAGATCGAGCCGATGATCGCCGCGAACACGATCGGGATGAGCGACTCCAGCGCGATGTCGTCTCCCTCCCGGAACTCGACGAGCGAGATGAGCGCGACCGCGCCGCCGCCGACGCCGTTGAACAGCGCCACCATCTGCGGCATCGCGGTCATCTTCACGTTGCGCGCGGCGGGGACGCCGATCGCCGTGCCGATCGCGACCCCGACGACGATCAGGACCCAGTCGCCGATCCGCGGGTCGATCAGCGTCCCGACGAGCGCGATCCCCATGCCGCACGCGGCGACCAGGTTGCCGTTCACCGCGGTGCGCGGACCGCGCACCATGCGCAGGCCGACGATGAACAGCGCGAAGCCGACGATGTAGAGCAGGTTGACCCAGTCGAGCCGGCTCACTGCTCGGCCTCACCAGCTGTCTCGCGCTGCGCGCTCGCCACCGCTTCGCTCGGGTCGGGCTTCTTGCCCTTGAACATCCCGAGCATGCGGTCGGTGACGAGGAAGCCGCCGACCACGTTGATCGTCCCGAACGCGATCGCGATCACGAGCAGCAGGTCGTTGAGGAAGCCGTCCGCCGGCCCGATCACCAGGATCGCGCCGAGCAGCACGATGCCGTGGATCGCGTTGGTCGCCGACATCAGCGGCGTGTGCAGCGTGTTCGGCACCTTCGAGATGACCTCGAAGCCCACGAACGCGGCGAGGACGAGGATCGCCAGCTCGGTCAGCAGGTCCATCAGGCGGCTCCTTCGGCGGCGCGCTTGGCGCCCTCGTGCACGATCTCGCCGCCGCGGGTGATGCACGCGCCGGCGATGATCTCGTCGTCGAAGTTCAGCGTCAGCGCGCCGTCCTCGCCCGTCATCAGCTCCAGCAGCGACGCGACGTTGCGCGCGTAGAGCTGGGACGCGTGCTCGGCCATGCTGCTCGGCACGTTGAGCGGCGCGGCGATCGTCACGCTCCGGTCGGTGACGTAGGTCTCGCCCGGCTTGGTGAGCTCGCAGTTGCCGCCCGCCTCGCCGGCGAGGTCGACGATCACGCTGCCCGGCTTCATCGCGTTGGCCGCGCCGGCGGTGA
>Ga0126313_10001257_pt1 | contig 13222 bp, 11 predicted proteins | sample Plot105A_FD_89954 | JGI IMG/M metagenome (GOLD analysis project Ga0126313, IMG submission 89954) | Serpentine soil microbial communities from UC McLaughlin Reserve, CA, USA - Plot105A | ecosystem: Environmental > Terrestrial > Soil > Grasslands | place: USA: UC McLaughlin Reserve, Lake County...
CCGACGACCTTGATCACTGCGAGATAGCTGCCTGCTTCCATAAGAGTTCTGTCCGGACCTCGAGTTAGAGTCGAGCGTTTTCAGGCGCTCGCTTAGGGCGCGGATTCCAGCACGTTACGGGGATTTCCTTCCCGATGTCAAAGTGAGGGAACCCCGGCAAGACCGCTTGCAGATCGAGAAACTCTCGACCCGAGGTGCAGACTAGGGCCATCCTCAGCCTACGGTTGAGGCTCTGATGGTACGACGGTCGGCGTGGCGGTCGGCTCCGGGGCCACCGGCCCGACGCCTCCCGCCGCGACCAGCTTGGGCACCCGCAGGTCCAGGTAGGTGGCGCCCGCTGAAGAGTCCTCGGCCAGCACGCGCGCGGCCGCAACCCACTTCTCACGGGCGTCGCCGGGGCCGCCGAAGATCAGCTCCGGGCCGTCCTGCAGATCGAGCGCGAGGCCGTCCTCGCCCCACCACACGCGCTCCGAGCGCTCGCGCAGATCGCGCGGCGCGGCGGCGGCGATCTTCAGCGCACCCAGCGCGCGCCGGTCGGCGACGCGCCCGTCGCGCGGCGGCGTCTTGCTCGTCACGATCGGCAGGTCCTTCGCGCGGACCCCCTCGAGCAGCAGCCCGGCGCCCGTGGCCGGTACGCGGCGCCCGCCGCTCTCGAGCGAGGCGACCGGCTCGTGCTCGATCACCTCCACGCGCAGGTCGTGCGGGAAGTCCGTGCGGACCCGCAGGCCGGCGACCGATGCGAACGGCTCGACCGCCTCGCGCAGCGCGCCCTCGTCGAAGTGCAGCGTGCTCGCGCCGCGCGCCGCCGCTTCGAGCGCCGCGCGCACCTGCCCCTCCTCGGAGCTCGTGCTGCCGGTGATCGTGACGCGCTCGACGGCCGCGAACGACGAGTCCCTGAACCACAGCCACCCCAGCGCGAGCCCGGCGAGGGAGAGTAGGAGGCCTGCGAGCACGCGCCAGGGCAGCCGGTGGATACGGGCCATCGGGGACGTTGTTCGGCGTCCGGGCGCCGGGTCCTACCCGTGCGCGGTTCCGCGCTCGGTCTCCGTCGGGTGCTCGGGCGGGCGCCCGGCGAACGTCAACGGCGGGCACTGAGGGGTGCGTTCGGCGGTGTCGCCGGGCGCGGGCGGACGCGCGACAACGTCGTACGCCCCGTACCACGGGGACGTGTCCCGACGTTGACGGCGCTATGCACGCCCAACATCCGACCTCCGCGGTGCGCCGAGTCCGACTGACGTTGCCGTCAACTCCAATCCTCTCCCTCGAGGCCCGCCGTCCGTGAACGCCGGCGCGACCGGAGCGAACGCGCCCCAAGAGTCAAGCGATGAGCGCGCGGCCGAGCGCGTCGACGTCACCCGCGCCGAGCGTGAGCACGAGGTCGCCGTCGCGGGCGCGCGACCGCACGTACGCCTCCGCCGTCGCAAACGACGGCATCCAGGCGACGATCTTGCCGCCGCCGGCGTCGGCCGTCGACTCCGCCACGAGCAGCCCGGTCACGCCCGGGAAGTCATCCGCCCGCTCGCGCGCCGGGTAGACGTCGAGCACGACGACCTCGTCCGCGCCGGCCAGCGCGGCGCCGAACTCGGCCGCCTGGCGCGCGGTGCGCGAGAACAGGTGCGGCTGGAAGACGGCGAGCACGCGGCCGGGACGGAGCGTCCGGGCCGCCTCCAGCGTCGCCGCCACCTCCGTTGGGTGGTGCGCGTAGTCGTCCACCACCAGCGCGCCCTCGGCGGTCCTCCCGAGCTGCTCGAAGCGCCGGCCGGCGCCCTGGAAGTCACGCAGCGCGGCGGCGGCCGCCGCGAGGTCGGCGCCGGCGAGCCGGGCCGCGGTGAGCGCCGCGGCGGCGTTGCAGGCGTTGTGGGCGCCCGGCACGCGCAGCTCGACCTCGACGCCGTCGAGCGCGAAGCGCGACCCGCCCGGCGTCAGCTCGGGCGCCGCGTCGAACGCGACGACCGGGACGGCGCCGCCGGCGGGCGCGAGCGCGACCAGCGCGGGCCGGTCCCAGACGACCACGGCCCGATCGGCCAGCGCGAGGTAGGCCCGGAAGGTGTCGTCGACGTCGAGCTGCGATGCGTACGTCGTGTGGTGGTCGAGCTCCGCGTTGGTCAGGACGGCGATCGCGGGCGCGAGCTTCAGCAGCGAGCGGTCGGACTCGTCGGCCTCGACGACGAGCCACTCCCCCGCTCCCCAGCCGGCGTTGGCGCCGGTCGAGCGCACGGCGCCGCCCACGAGGTAGCCGGGATCCATCCCGCATCCGCGCAACGCGTGCACGAGCATGCTCGACGTGGTCGTCTTCCCGTGCGTGCCGCTGACGGCGATGGTCGGACGCAGGCGGGTGAGCTCCCCGAGGAGATCGGCGCGGTGGAGCTCCCGCAAGCCGCGGTCGCGGGCGGCCGTGCGCTCCGGGTTCGATGCCGGGATCGCACTGGAGACGACGACCTCGGCGCCGTCCGGGACGTTGGCGGCGTCATGTCCGACGGTGGGCTCGATCCCCGCCGCGTGGAGCGGCCCCGCGTAGGGAGAGCCGGTGGCGCGGTCGGACCCGGTCACCGTCGCGCCGAGCGCATGCGCGACGAGGGCGAGCCCGCTCATCCCGGCGCCGCCGATCCCCACGAAGTGCAGCCTGCGGCCTGCCCAGTCCGTGCTCACGGCCGGGGAGGGTAGATGAGCCGGCGCGCGCTACCAGCGGTTGCCGTCGGCGTCGAGCGAGCTGCGGCAGAGTCCCCGGCCGGGCACCGTGCAGCTGCGCGTCGTGACGCCGGCGTCGTCGCGCGTGAGCGTGAAGCTCGTGCCGCTCGCCGATCTCTCGGTGACGGAGAAATCGGTCGCGGTCCCGACGACGTCGAAATCCCCCGTCCCGTCGAGGAGCGCGGGCTCGATGTTCTCCAGGTCGGCGCGCGACGCGTCGAACGTGTCCTGGTCCATCTCGAAGGTCCGCAGCGCGACCACGGCGGTTCGCACGGTCGACTGCGCCTCGCTGTCGTGACCCTTGGCCCGCTGGGAGAGGAACGCCGGGAGCGCGATCGTCGCCAGGATCGCGAGGATGAGCACCACGACGAGCAGCTCCACGAGCGTGAAGCCGCGGGCGTCGCGCAGGAGCGTGCGATTGCCGTGCATGATCGAAAGAACGGCGCGATGCGCAGGAAGCTTGAGGATCGCTCGGCGAATGGACGAATGGGGTCGCGACCCTAGGCGGTCGGTCCGCCGCCGGCGGCCGCCAGCACGGCCCGCGCGACGTCGCGGGCGGCGTCCGGACGCGCCAGGGCCGCCGACGCCGCGGCCATGGCGCGCAGCCGCTCGTCGTCGAGCAGGATCGCGTCGACGGCGGCGCGCAGCCGCTCCGGCGCGATTGCGTCGTCGGCGATCACGACGGCCGCGCCGCCCTGCTCCATCCAGCGGGCGTTGGCCGTCTGGTGGTCCGCCGTCGCGTGCGGGTACGGCACCAGCACCGCGGGCAACCCGTACTGGGCGAGCTCGAAGATCGAGCCGCCGGCGCGGGCGACGGCGAGGTCGGCCGCCGCGAGCGCCTGGCCGAACTCGCCGAGGTAGTCGCGCAGGTCGTAGTGCGGTCCGGGCGCCCGCAGGTCGGGGAAGTCCCGCCGTCCGGCGATGTGCAGCACCCGGTACGGCGCGCCGGCGAACGCCGCGACGGCGGCCTCGTTGACCGAGCGGGCGCCGAGCGAGCCGCCGAACACGAGCAGGCAGCGCTCGTCCTCGCCGATGCCCAGCGCCGCCCGGGCGGCGGCGCGGTCGACGTGGCGTGGCGGCACCGGCCGGCCCGTGACGACGTAGCGCTCCCCCTCGCGCCCGGGGATCGGGAACGCGAGGCACACCTGTCGGGCGCGGGGCGCGAGCAGGCGGTTGCTCAGGCCCAGGTGCGAGTCGGCCTCGGTGAGCACGAGCGGCACCCGGCGCAGCACCGCCGCCAGCCCGAGGGGACCGGCGACGTAGCCGCCCCCGCCCAGCACGGCGTCGGCCTGCCGGCGGCGGAGGATCGCCAGGGCCTCGCTCAGCGCGAGCGCCGCCTTGCCGGCGGCGCGGACGGCTTTGAGCGGGTTCGTGCGCGAGATGCCCTCGACGCGGATGGGGTCCAGCGCGTAACCGGCGGCGGGCACCAGCTCGGCCTCGGCGCGCTGACCGCCGACGAAGGAGACCTCCGCGCCCTCAGCCCGCAGCGCGTCGGCCACGGCGATGGCCGGCACCACGTGACCGGCGGTCCCGCCGGCCGCGATCACGATCCGCGGTCCGCTCATCGCGCTCCTTCCGCTTGGGGCGCACGGCGCGCAGATGCGCCGAGCCGCCGCCCGCGACGTTGAGCAGCAGCCCCATCGCCATCAGCAGGCAGATCAGCGACGATGAGCCCGACGAGATGAACGGCAGCGGCACGCCGGTCAGCGGCGCGAGCCCCAGCACGGTGTAGATGTTGAGCAGCGCCTGGCACAGGATCAGCGACGTCAGCCCGGCCGCCAGCAGCTTCGCGTAGGCGCCCTTCGCGGCCTTCGCGGTGCGCAGCCCGGCGTACCCGATCATGCCGTAGAGGGCGAGCAGCGCGCAGATCCCGGCGACCCCGAGCTCTTCCCCGATGACCGCGAGGATGAAGTCGGTGTGCGCCTCGGGCAGATAGAAGACCTTCTGCACCGACTGCCCGGGCCCGACGCCGAACAGCCCGCCGGACCCGATCGCGATCTGCCCCTGGACCGCCTGGAAGCCGATCGTGCCGGCGTGGTCCCATGGGTTGAGGAACGCGGTCAGCCGGGCACGCCGGTAGGGCTCGAGCAGCGCGAGGACGACGACCACGAACGCCGCCGCGCCCGCCGCGAGCGCGAGCTGGCGGAGCGGCAGGCCGGCGGCCAGGAGCACGGCGGCCAGGGTGAGGCCGATCACGAGGCCCGTCCCGAGGTCGCGCTGGGCGATGACGATGAGCAGCAGCGCGCCGGCGCTCGGGAGGAGGATCGGGCCGGCGACGCGGCGCAGGTTCGGCGCCCGCGTCGGGCGGGTCGAGAGGACGGAGGCGGCGTGCAGGACCAGCGCGAGCTTCATCAGCTCGGCCGGCTGGAACTGGAGCGGCCCGGCGCCGAGCCAGCGGCGCGCTCCGTTGACCTCGACCCCGAAGCCCGGGATGAGGACGAGGACGCAGAGGCCGAACGAACAGAGCAGCAGCAGCGGCGTGAGCCGGCGCACCTGGTCGAGGCCGTGGCGGGCGAGCAGCTGCATCAGGACCAGCCCGATCGCGCCGTACATGAGGTACTTGACCAGGTACGCGGTCCCGTCGCCGTGACCCTCCAGCAGCGTGCGGGCGGACGAGGCCGAGTACACCATCACCGCGCCGCCGGCCAGGAGGCAGAACGTCGCCGTGAGGAGCAGGCGGTGCTCGAGCGGCTGCTGGCGGGACCTGGCCATCAGACCACGATTCGACAGCACGCGCCGGACGCCTCCCGGCGGCCGCGGCGTTCGCCGCGTCCGGCCGCGCGGCGCTCAACCGCGGACGAGCGCCTTGAAGTGGTCGCCGCGCTCGCTGAACGACCGGTACTGGTCGTAGGACGCGCAGGCGGGCGAGAGCAGCACGACCTCGCCCTCGGCGGCCGCCGCGCGGGCGGCCGCGAACGCGTGCTCCAGGTCGTCGAATTCGTGCGCCGGCACGCCGGCGGGCGCCAGCGCCGCCGCCAGCCGCTCCGCCTCCTCGCCGATCAGGTACGCCGCCCGGCCGCGCTCGGCGAGGGCGGCCGCGAGCGGCGCGTAATCCTCTTGCTTGCCCCGGCCGCCGAGGATCGCGTGGACCCCGCCCGGGAACGAGCGGATGCCGACGACCGCGGACGCGACGTTCGTGGCCTTCGAGTCGTCGACGTAGAGCACGCCGCCGACGCGCCCGACCTCCTCCAGCCGGTGCTCGACCCCGGCGAAGCCGGCGAGCGCGGCGCGCACCGCATCGGGCTCGATGCCGCGTGCGAGCGTCACCGCGGCGGCCGCCATCGCGTTCTCGAGGTTGTGGGCGCCGCGCAGCCGGATGTCGCCGGTCGCGATCACCGGCTCGCCGCGCCAGACGAGCCGGTCGCCGGCGAGGACGATGTCTGCGGGCGGCGTCGCCGCCTCCGCCGCGGTCATCGGTGACGCGAACGTGATCCTCGTCGCCTCGCCCGCGATCTCGAGCCCGGCCGGCACGACCGCGATCGCGTCGCGGTCCTGCTGCGCGAAGATGCGGAGCTTCGCGTCGCGGTAGGCCGCGAACGTCCCGTGGCGGTCGAGGTGGTCGGGCGCGAGGTTCAGCAGGACGGCGGCGTCGGGCGCGAACGCCACCGTGTCCTCGAGCTGGAACGAGGACGCCTCGCAGACCACTACGGCGGCCGGATCGAGCGTGCCGGCGAGGGTGGTGAGCGCCGTGCCGACGTTGCCGGCGACCGCGACCGGTACCCCGGCCTCGCGGTGGATCTGCCCGACCAGCTCGCTCGTCGTGGTCTTGCCGTTGGAGCCGGTGATCGCGATCACCTCGTTCGGCAGCAGCCGCCAGCCGAGCTCGAGCTCGCCGATCACGAGCACGCCGCGCTCGCGCGCCGCGCGCACGACCGCGGCATCCTGCGGCACGCCGGGGCTCTTCACGAGCGTCCGCACGGCGTCGAGCAGCTCCACCCCGTCGGTCGACTCGTGCACGGGCGCACCGGCCGCCTCCAGCTCGCCGATCGCGCCGGCGTCCACCCGGCCGCTGTCGCACCCGGTCACCTCCGCGCCGCGAGCGCGCAGCACAAGCCCCGCGGCCCGCCCCGAGCGGGCGAGGCCGACGACGAGGAACGGTCCGGGCGGAAGCGGCGGGCGCGGGCTCATCGCCCGCCATTCAAGCGCGGTGGCCGCGCCGGCGCCCACGGCCCGCTCTCCTAGCCCTTGTCGGCCGGCCGCAGCCGCGCCGCCGGATCCGCGCGGCCGCCGTCGAACTCCAGCCCTTCGGCCTCCAGTCGCCGGCGGACCTCGGCCGGGTCTCCGAGCGCGGTTCCGCCGACGGTGCCGTCGGACTTCAGGACACGGTGCGCGCCCGGGGACGCCTCGCGCAGGAAGCGCTGGTTCAGGGTGCGGGCGTGGCGGTCGGTGCCGCCGCAGGCGTGGGCGACGTCCCCGTAGCTCATCCAGCGCCCGGACGGGATGGCGGCGAGGACCTCGTTCAGTCGATCGGTGTCGATGATGCTCATGCGCCGACCGTACGGCCGCCAATCCGGGAAACGGCCGGATTGCGCGGAATCGGCACGAAGCCGGCGCAGGATCGGAGCTAGGTGACGGACTGCTGATACAGAGTGAACCCGACCGCGCTGCAGACGGCCGCCACGATCCAGAACCGCAGGATGATCTTGGTCTCCGACCACGCCTGCAGCTCGAAGTGGTGGTGGATCGGCGCCATCAGGAAGACCCGCTTGCGGAACGCCTGGAACGAGAACACCTGGATCAGCACCGACAGCGCCTCGATCACGAAGATGCCGCCCATGACGATCAGCAGCACCTCGGTCTTCGTCATCACCGCGAGCGCCGCGATCGCCCCGCCCAGCCCGAGCGACCCGGTGTCGCCCATGAAGATCGACGCCGGGAACGAGTTGAACCAGAGGAAGCCCACGCACGCGCCGACGAGGCAGGCCGCCACGAGCGCCAGGTCGGTCTGGCGGGTCGTGAACGTGATCCCGATGTACGCCAGCAGCACGATCGCGCAGCAGCCGGCCGCCAGGCCGTCGAGCCCGTCGGTGAGGTTGACCGCGGAGGTCGTGCCCGCCAGCACCAGGTAGATCAGGATCGGATAGAAGTAGCCCAGGTCGATCGTGGCGTCGATCACGCGTAGGTTCAGCGTGTCGGGGAGGTCGGCCCAGCGCGTCGCCATCAGCCACAGGCCGATCGCGATCCCCATCGTGATGAACAGCTTCCAGCGACCCTGCAGCCCGAGCGACCGCCGCTTGACCAGCTTCATGTAGTCGTCGGCGAACCCGAGCGCCGCGCACGCCAGCGCCACGCCCATCACGCCGACCGACCGGGCGTCGAGCTCGGTCAGCAGCAGGAACGGCACCGCGATGGCGGTGAAGATGATGATCCCGCCCATCGTCGGCGTCCCCGCCTTGGCGTGGTGCTCCTGCGGTCCCTCCTCGCGGATCTGCTGCCCGAACTCCCGCTCGCGCAGGAACTCGATGAACTGCGGCGACAGGAAGATGCAGATGAGCAGCGAGGCGGTGCCGCCGATGAGGACCTCCCCCATCAGCGGCCTCCCGCCGCGAGCGCCTCGGCCACGACCTCGAGCCCGACGCCGCGCGACGCCTTCACGAGCACGACGTCGCCCGGGCCGACAAGCTCGTCGGCCAGCGCGGCGGCCGCGGCGGCATCCGGCACCACGTGCGCCTCGCCGCCGAACGTGTCGAGCATCGCGGTGGACCGCGACCCGACCGCGATCAGCACGTCGACCCCGGCGGACGCCGCGTACGCGCCGATCTCCTCGTGGTACTCGCGCTCGCCGGGCCCGAGCTCGAGCATGTCGCCGAGCACCGCGACGCGCCGTCCGGCGGGGTCCTGCATGGCGAGGTCATCCAGAGCGGCGCGCATGGACAGCGGGTTGGCGTTGTAGCAGTCGTTGACGATGGTTGCGCCGCGGGGGAGCGCCACGCGCTCGCCGCGCAGGGCGCCGAAGCGGACGTCCACGCGCCCCGACGGCCGCACGCCGACCGCCCGCGCGGCGGCCACGGCGGCGAGCGTGTTCACGAGGCTGTGACGCGACGCGAACGGCAGCTCGAGCTCATACCGATCCTGGCGCGCGGCGACGACCGCGCGGCCGGGAGCGAGCGGCGGGCCGTCCTCGTAGCGCACGTCGCCGCCCGCCCCGAACGTGACGACCGCCAGCGCGTCGCGCAGGTAGGGAACCAGCAGCGGCTCGCCGGCGGGCACGATCGCCACCGCGCCGTCCCGCATCCCCACCAGCAGCTCGGACTTGGCCCGGGCGACGCCCTCGAGCGAGCCCATCTGCTCCAGGTGCACGGGCCCGACGTTCGTGATCAGCCCGGCGTCGGGTTCGCAGATCCCGGTCAGGTCGGCGATCTGGCCGAACCCGCGCATCGCGAGCTCGAGGACGAGCACGTCGGTACCCGGCGGGGCGGCCAGGACCTCCAGCGGGAGGCCGATCTCGGTGTTGAAGTTCGCGCGGCTGGCGGCGACCGTCCGGTGGGGAGCGACGAGCGCGGCGATCAGCTCCTTCGTCGACGTCTTCCCGACCGAGCCGGTGACCGCGATCACCTGCGCGCCCAGCTCACGGCGCCAGGCGCGCGCGAGCGCGCCGAGCGCGGCGACCGGCTGCTCCGTCGCCAGCACCGCGCCGCCGGCGCCGGCCGCGGCGACCTCGCGCGCCCAGGCCGGCGCCGCGAGCACGCCCCAGGCGCCGGTCCGCAGGGCGTCGCCGGCGAACCGGCCGCCGTCGACGCGCTCGCCGGGCAGTGCGACGAACAGGTCGCCCGGCTGGACCGCCCGGGAGTCGATCACCACGCGGGCGGGGCCGCTGGCGGCGCCGTCGCGGGCGCGCACGAGCTCGGCGCCGGCCGCCTCGGCGATGCGGCGATCGCTCCACGCCCTCACCGCGCACCGCTCCCGCGCGCCGCACGCAGCGCCTCGCGCGCCACCTCGACGTCGTCGAACGGCTCCTTGCGCCCGCCGGCCAGCTCCTGGCCCTGCTCATGACCCTTGCCCGCGATCACGATGACGTCGCCCGGCTCGGCCAGCTCGACCGCCCGCGCGATCGCCGCGCGGCGGTCCACCTCGCGTTTCACGTGAGACGAACCCGACGGGACCCCGGCCAGGATCTCGTCGATGATCGCCTCCGGCGGCTCGGAGCGCGGGTTGTCGGAGGTGACGATCGCGACGTCGGCCAGCCGCGCGGCGATCTCCCCCATCAGCGGCCGCTTGGCGCGGTCGCGGTCGCCGCCGGCCCCGAACACGACGATGACGCGGCCGCTCGCCAGCTCGCGCGCCGACGCGAGCACCTTCTCCAGGGCGCCGGGCTTGTGCGCGTAGTCGACGAGCAGCGCGAAGCCCTGCCCCTCGTCGACCGCCTGCACCCGCCCGGGCACGGGCGTGACCGATCCGAGCGCCTCCGCCATCTGCTCGAGCTCGAGCCCCAGCGCGTCACCCGCCGCCAGCGCGACCAGCGCGTTGGCGGCGTTGAAGCGCCCCCGGAGCGGCAGCTCGACGGCCGCCTCGCCGCCCGGGGAGCGCACGGTGAACGCGTTCCCGCCCAGGCCGGAGCAGTGCTCGACCGCCTGCCAGTCCGCCGGCCCGTCCAGCGAGACGGTCACCGCGCCGGGGAGCGAGTCGGCGAGCCGCCGGCCCCACGCGTCGTCGACGGTCACGATCCGCCGCCCGACGTCGAACGCCCTGAAGAGCCGCTCCTTGGCCGCGAAGTACGCCTCCAGGTCGGGATGGAAGTCGAGGTGGTCCTGGCTGAGGTTCGTGAAGGCGGCGACCGCGAAGTGGATGCCGTCGGCGCGGCGCAGCTCCAGCGCATGCGACGACACCTCCATCGCGCAGGCGCGGTCGCCGGCGTCGAGCATCTCGCGGAACGTCGCCTGCAGGTCGATCGCCTCGGGGGTCGTGCGCACCGCGGCCCGCTCCTGCCCGCCGACCACCGCCGTGACGCCCCCGAGCAGTCCGCACGGGCGCCCTGCGGCCTTGAGCAGGTGGCGCACGAGGTAGGTCGTCGTCGTCTTGCCGCTCGTGCCGGTGATCCCGACGACGGCGAGCTCGGCGGTCGGATCGCCGTGGAACCGCGCGGCGGCGCGCGCCATCGCGGCGCGCGCGTCGTCGACCAGCACCTCGGGCACGCCGAGCCCCAGCGGGCGCTGCACGACGAGCGCCGCGGCGCCGCGGGCGACCGCGTCGCCGGCGAAGTCGTGTCCGTCGCGGGTGAACCCGGGCACGCAGAAGAACAGCGTCCCGGGCTTGACCGCCCGGTTGTCGTACGCCAGGTCGACGACGTCGGTGTCGGGACCGCTGCCGAGCAGATCGCGCAACGTCATGCGCGCGACACCCTAGCGACGCCCCCGGCCGCTGCCCGGGGCCATAGAGTTGGCGCGACGATGAGCGCGCGCGGGGCCGCATCGGACGGCGCGGAGCCTCGGCGCGGCGCCCACCGCAGGCTCGCGACCGCGTGCCTCGCGGGCGCGATCGTCCTGCTGCTCCCGGCGGCCCTCGCCGCGTACGCGGAGCGGGCGCTGGTCGACTCGGAGCAGTTCGCCAACCGCGCCACGGCCGCGCTGCAGGACGACAGCGTGCGCACCCGGATCGCGACGGAGATCACCGACGGCGTCGTGTTGGCGAACGCCGCCGACCTGCTCACCGCCCGGCCGATCATCGAGCAGGTGACGGCGGACATCGTCGGCGGCGCTGCGTTCGGGCAGCTCTTCCGCGCCGCCGTGCTCGACGTCCACCGCGCGACGTTCGAGCGGAGCAGCGACACCGTCACGCTGACCCTGCTCGACGTGGGCACGGTCGTGGAGGCGGCGCTCGAGCAGGTGCGGCCGTCGCTCGCCGCCCAGATCCCCGACGACACGCGCGTGACGGTCCTGCGCCGCGACGTCGACGAGCGCCTCACCGCGATCGCGGGGCGGGCGGAGCGCCTGCAGGTGCTCGCCGTCGTGCTGGCCGGCCTGGCGCTCGCCCTGGCCGCGGCCGGCATCGCGCTCGCACCCGACCGGCGCCGCGCGGTGGCCCGGCTCGGCGCCGGCACCGCGGCCGTCGGCATCGTGATCGTCGTCGGCTACGCCGCCGTGCGGTCGATCGCCCTGGAGCGCGTGAGCGGAGCCGAGAACCGCGAGGCCGCCGCGGCGGTCTGGGACGCGTTTCTCGCCGACCTGCGCACCGCCGGCTGGGTGCTCGCCGGCTCCGGGGCCGTGCTGGCGGCCGCCGCCGCGTCCCTCCTCCGTCCGGTCGAGATCGAGCCCGCGCTCCGGCGGCTGCGGCGCTGGATGGTGAGCGAGCCGTCCACGCCGGCCCTGCGCGCGCTGCGCGGGCTCGCGCTCATCCTCGCCGGCGCGCTCGTGGTCGCGCGACCGACCGCCGTGCTCACCCTCCTCACCACGCTCGCGGGCGTGTACCTGGTCTACGCCGGCGTCCAGGTGCTGCTGCGGCTGGTCTATCGCCCCGAACGCGAGACCGCCGCGCGCGAGCGGCGGCAGATCGGGCGGCGCATGGCCGTCGCGGGCATCGCCGCGGTCGCGATCGCGGGCGCGTGGACGGCGTTCGCGGCCGGCGGCGGCACGAGCGAGGCCGCGCCCGCGACGGCCGGCTGCAACGGGCACCGCGAGCTCTGCGACGTCCCACTCGACCGCGTCGTCCTCCCCGCGACTCACAACGCGATGTCGGCGCCGCAGCCGGGCTGGTTCTCCTCGCAGCAGGACGCCCCGATCGCCGAGCAGCTCGACGACGGCATCCGCGGGCTGCTGATCGACACCCACTACGGCGACCGGCTGAGCAACGGGCGGGTCAGGACGGAGCTCGGCGACGGTCCGCGGCTCGAGGGAGCCGACGGCGTCAGCGACGAGGCGCTCGCGGCCGCGCTGCGGATCCGCGAGCGGCTGGGGTTCCGCGGCGAGGGGGAGCGCGGCATGTACCTCTGCCACAGCTTCTGCGAGCTCGGCGCGACCCCCCTCGCCGAGGGGCTCGACGCGATCCACGACTTCCTCGTGACGCATCCCGGCGAGGTCCTCGTCGTGATCAACCAGGACTACGTCACGCCGAGCGACTTCGTCGACGCCGTCGGCGCCGCGGGCCTCGCGGAGCTCGTCTACACGCCGCCGGCGACGAGCGACTGGGCGACGCTGGGGGAGCTGGTCCGCGACGACCGGCGCCTCGTGTTCCTGGCCGAGAACGAGGCCGGCGGGGCGCCGTGGTACCAGCTCGCGTACGACGGCCTGACCCAGGAGACGCCGTTCTCGTTCGCCTCCGTGGACCAGCTCGTCGACCCGGATGAGCTTGCGGCGAGCTGCCAGGCGAATCGCGGTCGCGACGGCTCGCCGCTGCTCCTCCTCAACCACTGGATCACGACCGATCCCGTGCCCCGGCCGTCGAACGCCGCCGCGGTGAACGCGCGCGAGCCGCTGCTGCGGCGCGCGCAGGGCTGCGCCCGGATCCGCGACCACGTGCCGAACCTGCTCGCCGTCGACTTCTACCGCCGCGGCGACCTGTTCGAGGTGGTGGACACGCTCAATGGCGTGGGGTGACGCGC
>Ga0126313_10001258_pt1 | contig 13220 bp, 15 predicted proteins | sample Plot105A_FD_89954 | JGI IMG/M metagenome (GOLD analysis project Ga0126313, IMG submission 89954) | Serpentine soil microbial communities from UC McLaughlin Reserve, CA, USA - Plot105A | ecosystem: Environmental > Terrestrial > Soil > Grasslands | place: USA: UC McLaughlin Reserve, Lake County...
GACGGCAAGGGCGTCTTCGCGGAGCTGCCGGTCCCGTTCGAGGCCGGCCGCTACCACTCGCTGGCCGCGCTCGAGGTTCCGGACGAGCTCGAGGTCACCGCGCGGACGCCCGACGGCGAGGTGATGGGCGTGCGTCATCGCGAGCTGCCGATCGAGGGCGTGCAGTTCCACCCCGAATCCGTGCTGACGCCGCTCGGGCCGAAGCTCGGCCGCAATTTCCTGGAGCTCCGTTGATCCAGGAGGCGCTCGCCGACCTGCTCGAGGGGAAGCAGCTGGGGCGGCCGCGCTGCCGCGAGGTGATGAGCGAGATCATGCGCGGCGAGGCGACCCAGGCCCAGATCGGCGGCTTCCTCGTCGCGCTACGACTGAAGGGCGAGACGGCAGAGGAGATCGCCGGCTGCGCCGAGGCCATGCGCGAGCACGTCCTCCCCGTGCGTCCCCAGCGGGACGATCTCGTCGATACGGCCGGGACGGGCGGAGACGGCGCCGGCACGCTCAACATCTCCACTGCGGCGGCGATCGTGGCCGCGGCGGCCGGTGCGGGCGTGGCGAAGCACGGCAATCGCGCGGTCTCGTCGGCGTCGGGCTCGGCGGACGTCCTCGAAGCGCTCGGGCTCCGGCTCGAGCAGCCGCCGGAGCGGATCGCCCAATCGATCGACGAGCTCGGCTTCGGCTTCATGTTCGCGCCGTCGCACCACCCGGCGATGAAGCACGCGGCGCCGGTACGACGCGAGCTCGCCGCGCGTACCGTGTTCAACGTGCTCGGCCCGCTCACGAACCCGGCAGGCGCCCGAGCGCAGGTGATCGGCGTCTACGCGAAGCCACTCGTGCGCACGATCGCGGAGGTGCTCGCGCAGCTCGGCGCCCGACGGGCGTTCGTCGTCCACGGCGCGTACGGGATCGACGAGCTCTCGCCGGCCGGCCCGAACGAGGTGTGCGAGGTCGTCGAGGGCGGCGTCCGCCGCCGCGTCATCGACCCGATCGATCTTGGCGTGGAGCGCTCCGACCCGGACGAGCTGCGCGGCGGCTCGCCCGCCGAGAACGCCGAGGCGATCCGCGAGGTCTTCGCGGGCGCGAACGGCGGGCGGCGGGACGCGATCCTCCTCAATGCCGCCGGAGCGATCGCGGCCGCCGGCCACGCGGAGGACCTGCGAGAGGGGCTCGAGCTGGCGCGAACCGCCGTCGACTCCGGCGCCGCCGCGTCGCGGCTCGACGAGCTGGCGAGGTTCACGAATGCGGTTTAGGGACGCACTCGCCGGAACCGGTCTCGGCGCGATCGCCGAGATCAAGCGGCGCTCGCCGTCGCTGGGCGACATCCGCCCCGATGCCGACCCCGCCCGGATCGCGAGCGAGTACGCCGCCGCGGGCGCGGCCGCCGTCTCCGTCCTCGTCGACCACCGCTTCGGCGGTTCCTGGCACGACCTGCGCGCGGCGCGGGCCACCACCGGCCTGCCGCTGCTGGCGAAAGGATTCTTCTCGAGCGAGGACCACCTCCGCACCGCCAAGGAAGCCGGGGCCGATGCCGCCCTGCTGCTGCTCCGCGACCTCGACGACGAGACGACGCGGGCGCTACTGCGCACGGCCGACGAGCTCGGGCTCGACACGCTCGTCGAGGCTCACGACGGTGACGAACTCCAGCGCGCCGTCGTCCTCGGCGCGAGGGTGATCGGGGTCAACGCCCGTGACCTGTCCACGTTCGAGATCGACCGCGACACCCAGCTCGCGCTCATCGCGCGGATCCCGGCCGACCGGGTCGCGGTGGCCGAGAGCGGGATCAGGACCAGGGCGCAGGGTGCGGCCGCCGAGCTCGCCGGCGCCGACGCGATCCTGGTCGGCTCGACCCTGATGCAGGCTCCGGACCCGGCGGGGAAGCTGGCCGACCTGCTCCGGCGCCCGCTGGTCAAGGTCTGCGGGCTGACGCGGGAAGAGGATGTCGCGGTCGCCGCCGACGCGGGCGCCGACCTCGCGGGCTTCGTGCTTGCGCCCGAGAGCCCTAGAGCCACGACGACCGTTCTGCCCGTCCCCGACGAGCTGCTCGCCGTTGCGGTGTGGGTCGGCGAGGCGGGAGCAAGCGGCGCGCCGATCGACCAGGTGCACGAGCGGCAGGAAGGACGTGTGCGCGGCCGGAACGGCGTCCTGCTCCGTGAAGGGGAGCAGGTTGCGCGGCTGCTCGATCTCCCCTGGGAGGAGCAGGATCCTGCTCACTGGGAACGTGCCGCCGCCGAGCCGGGACGGATCGTCCTTGCCGGGAAGCTCGCCGCCGACAACGTCGCCTCTGCGATCGAGCGTGTGCGGCCCTGGGCGGTCGACGCGTCGTCGCGGCTCGAGTCGGCGCCGGGGATCAAGGATCCCGAGCTCGTGCGGGCATACATCGAGGCGGCTCGTGCCTGAGACCTACGGCACCTACGGCGGCCGCTACGTGCCGGAGACGCTCGTCCCGGCGCTCGACGAGCTGAGTGCCGCTTGGGACGACGCGCTGGCAGACGGCAGCTTCCGCGCGGAGCTCGACGCGCTCGCGACTTCCTACGCCGGTCGCCCCACGCCGCTCACGCGGGCCGAGCGGTTCGCGCCAGACAAGCGCCTCTATCTGAAGCGCGAGGATCTGCTCCACACGGGGGCACACAAGCTCAACAACGCGCTTGGCCAGGCGGTGCTCGCACGGCGACTCGGCAAGCAGCGGATCGTCGCCGAGACCGGCGCCGGCCAGCACGGCGTCGCGAGCGCGACCGTGTGCGCCCGCTTCGGGCTCGAATGCGTCGTCTACATGGGCGCCGAGGACATGCGCCGGCAGCGGCCGAACGTCGAGCGGATGGGGCTGCTCGGAGCCGACGTGCGGCCGGTCGAGTTCGGCACCAGGACGCTGAAGGAGGCGACGAGCGAAGCGATCCGGGACTGGATCACGAACGTCGAGACGACGCACTATCTGATCGGGTCGTGCGTCGGCCCCGCCCCCTATCCGTCGATCGTGCGCGAGCTGCAGGCGGTGATCGGACGCGAGGCCAGGGCGCAGATCCTCGACGCCGAGGGCCGGCTGCCTGATGCGGTCGTCGCCTGCGTCGGCGGAGGGTCGAACGCGATCGGGATGTTCGCCGGCTTCCTCGACGACGAGAAGGTCGAGATCGTCGGCGTCGAAGCGGCGGGCGCCGCCAGCCTCGGCACCGGCCGCCCCGGCGTCCTCCACGGCTCGCGCTCGTCGGTCCTCGCCGACGAGGACGGTCAGATCGCAGACGCCCACTCGATCTCGGCCGGGCTCGACTATCCCGGTGTCGGCCCGGAGCACGCGCATCTGCGCGACACCGGTCGCGCGCGTTATGTCGGCACCACCGACGAGGAAGCGCTGCACGCGTTCCGACGCCTGACCCGGACCGAGGGGATCATCCCGGCGCTCGAGCCGTCCCACGCGCTGGCGCGGGTGAACGAGCTGGATGCCGAGCTCGTCCTCGTCTGCCTCTCCGGCCGCGGCGACAAGGATCTCGCCGAGGTGCTCGCGCGCGGCGAATGAGCAAGACGCTCGTCATCTACCTGATGTCGGGCCAGGAGACGCCGGCGCTCGCCGAGGCCGCGGTCGAGGGGGGAGCCGACATTGTCGAACTCGGCTTTCCCTTCTCGGATCCGCTCGCCGACGGCCCGGTGATCCGCCGCGCCGCCGAACGGGCGCTCGCCGACGGCATGCGCACGCACGCCTGCCTCGAGTGCCTCGCCGCCGTGCGCGAAAGGGTCGGCGTGCCGCTGATCCCGATGACGTACGCGTCGCTGCTCGAGGCCTACGGCTGGGAGCGATTCGCCGACGACGCGCAAGCGGCCGGCGCCACGAGCCTGATCGTGGCCGACCTGCCGGCCGGCGAGCGGCCCGACCTCCACCGCGTCCAGCTCGTCGCACCGACCTCGACGGAGGAGCGGCTCCGGCTGGCCGGGGAGCAGACCGACGGGTGGCTCTACCTCGTCACAGTGACCGGCACGACCGGTACGCGGGAGGGGGTTTCCTCGGCGCTGGCAGGCCTCGCGGAGCGGGCACGCACGGCCGCTCCCGGGGTTCCGCTCTACGCGGGCTTCGGGATCTCGAGCCCGCCCGACGCTCGCGCCGCCGCGGAACTCACCGACGGCGTCGTCGTCGGCTCACGCGCGCTCGAGGCGGCAGAGCGCGGACCGTCGGCCCTGCGCGAGTTCGTCCGTTCGCTCCGGGAGTCCATCGATCGGGCCTAGGGGCATCTAGTTGGTTTACTCTAACTAAACATCGGTTTCCTCGTCGTACGTCCTGAAGGAGACGGGGCCGCCGCCGGCGGCCCGCGACTGAAAGGGAGAGTCCGATGCAGAAGAAGCTCGTGCCCACGCTCACCGCAGCGGTGATCGGGGCATGCCTGCTGGTCGGCGCGGCCGTTGCAGCGGCCGCGCCGAGCGCCGCACCCGCGAAGGCGGGCGGCTCGGAGGCGAAGCGCGGCGGCACGCTGCGGGTCAACCTCTCCACGACCGATTTCGAGTTCCTCGACCCGGCGCTCTCCTACGACGCCCCGGGCTGGCAGGTGCTCTACATGACCAACCTGATGCTCCTGAACTACCCGGACAAGCCGGCGCCGGAGGGTTCGCGGCTCGTTCCGGACGCGGCGTCGGGCTTCCCGCGCGTCTCCCGCGACGGCCGGACGTACACGTTCACGATCAAGGCCGGCCTCCGCTTCAGCGACGGCTCGGCGGTGACTGCGGCCGCGTTCAAGCGGGCATTCGAGCGCGCGGCCAACCCGCAGCAGGGGTCGCCGGCGACCGCATTCATCCACGACGTCGCCGGGGCCGACGAGCGCATCGACGGCAAGGCCGGCTCCGTCAGCGGCGTCACGACTCGGGGCCGCACGCTGACGATCCAGCTGAAGCGCGCCAACCCGACATTCCTCGCCGAGATCGCGATGCCGTTCTTCGCCGCAGTGAAGCCGAGCATGGCGATCGACAGCAAGGGGATCAGCGTCTATCCGTCCGCCGGCCCTTACCGGATCGCGAGCCGCACGGTCGGCAGCCAGCTCGTGCTCGAGCGGAACAGCCTCTACAAGGGCAACCGCCCCGCGAACGCCGACCGGATCGTGATCACCACGAACACCGACGTGAACCAGAGCCTCCTCCAGGTCCGCGCCGGGCAGGTCGACTACGACCAGTATGGGTTGCCGCCGACCGCGCACGACGGCCTCTCCGGCCAGTACGGCGTCAAGAAGAGCGGCAGCGGGCGCTACTTCGTCAACACGGGCATCAACACGGTCTACCTTGCCCTCAACACCTCCCGGCCGGCCTTCCAGAAGGTCAACCTGCGCAAGGCCGTCAATCACGCGATCGACCGGCCCTCGCTCCTCCGGGTCGCGGGCAAGTACGCCGGCAAGCGGACCGACCAGATCCTGCCCCCGAACCTGCAGGGGTTCCGCGACGCGGCGTTGTACCCGATCAAGGGCGCCAACCCCGTCCGTGGTCGAGCGCTCGCGAACGGGGCGAAGGACGACATCACGCTCCTCTATCCGACGAGCCCGACGTCCACCGCGCGGGCGCAGATCCTGAAGTTCAACCTCGAGCAGATCGGGCTCACCGTGACGCTGAAGCCGCAGCCGTTTGCGGTAGCACTCCGCACCGCCGGCACCCGCGGCGCGGATTTCGATGCGTTCCTGATCGCCTGGTTCGCGGACTACCCGGACCCGTTCGACTTCATCAACGTGCTGCTCGACGGCCAGAACATCCAGGCATCGAACAACTCGAACTACTCGTACCTGAACAGCTCGAAGTACAACAAGCTGATGACGGACGCGTCGAAGCTCTCCGGTGCGGGGCGCTACGACGCCTACGGGAAGCTCGACGTCGACATGATGAGGAACGCGGCCCCGTGGGCGCCACTCTCGAACGGCAACGTGCGCGAGTTCATCTCCGGCCGCGTCACGAATTACCTGTTCCACCCGGTCTACGGCGGCGCGATCATGAACGCGCTCGCGATCAAGTAGCAGGACGCAGGACGAGGCACTGGAGCGGGGGTCGGCTCGCTGGCCCCCACCCCCGCTCCAGTGGCGTTAGTTTTCCGACATGGGGGATTCGCTGCGCGGGCAATTGCTGGTGGCGGCGCCGGTGCTGAGCGATCCGAACTTCCACCGCACCGTCGTCTTCGTCGCCGAGCACGGCGAGGAGGGCGCGATGGGGCTCGTCCTCAACCGGCCCACCGGAACGTCCGTCGGCGACGCCGTCCCCGAGTTGTCGTCGCTCGCCGGGGAGGAGGAGCCTCTCTACGTCGGCGGGCCAGTCTCGACGGGATCGGTGCTCGCCGTCGCCGAGCTCGACGATCCCGACGACGCCTCCGAGCTCCTCTTCGGCACCGTCGGCTTCGTGCAGGAGCCAGACGTGCCGGTCGTCCGCGGCCGCGTCTTCCTCGGCTACGCGGGCTGGAGCGCCGGCCAGCTCGAGAGCGAGCTCGAAGAGGAGTCGTGGCTCGTGCTCCCGGCGGAGCCGGACGACCTCTTCAGCGACGACCCGGACGGCCTCTGGAGCTCCGTCCTCCGCCGCCAGGGCGGCCCGTATGCGCTGCTCTCGCTGATGCCGCCGGATCCGTCGCTCAATTGATCGGCTTGATCCGCCCTTGACCGCCGCGTGATTGACTGCCGGTGGGCAACCGGAAACGGAAGGAGGCCCATGGAAGAGGCACGGAAGACACGTCGTTTCCCCCTGCTCGTCGCGCTTGCGGGAGTGATCCTGCTCGCGGCGATCTGGGCGACGATGGCGCTCGCCGGAGGCTCGTCCGCGGCTGCGAAGCCGGCGGCCAAGCCTCCGGCGGTGAAGACCCAGTTCTCGAAGGCGCAGGGCGGGCACGCAGGCAAAGCCGGCGGGCACGACTGTCCATTCGAGGACCAGAGGGCGTCGAACGACCTCTGACCGGCGGGGGCCCGGCTCCGGCCGGGCCTCCGTTTTGAGCCTGGGCCACGTTCACGGCGGCGCTCTGACCACGCTCCCACCACCTTCGCCATGGGTATGGTCGTCGGCGTGTTCGACCACGTCACGATCCGCGCCTCGGACCGCTCTCGTGCTGAGCACTTTTACGAGACCCTGCTTCGCACGCTCGGGATCGAGCAGACGTACAGCGGCGACGGATTCGCCGAGTGGGGGGATTTCTCGCTCACCGAGGCCGACGACGAGAGTCCGGTGACGAGGCGGCTCCACGTCGGCTTCGCCGCTCCGAGCCGGCGTCACGTGGACGAGTTCTGGCGCATCGGCACGTCCGCCGGCTACGAGAGCGACGGCGAACCAGGCCCGCGGCCGCAGTACAGCGACGACTACTACGGCTCCTTCCTGCTCGACCCGGACGGGAACAGCGTCGAGGCGGTCCACCACGGCTCGCTCCGTAACGGCGGCAACGTCGACCACCTCTGGATCCGCGTCTCCGACGTCGAGACTGCGACGCGCTTCTACGAGACGGTCGGTCCCGCGGCCGGCTTCCGCGTCGGCAGTGAATCGGCCGAACGGACGCAGTTCGCCTGCGTCAGCGGCTCGTTCTCGGTCGTCGCCGGGGAGCAGCCGTCGGAGAACGTTCACCTCGCGTTCGCGGCCAACGACAACGAGACCGTCGACCGCTTCCACCGCGACGCGACCGCCGCCGGCTACCGCGACAACGGGGCGCCGGGAGAGCGGGAGGTCTACCACCGTGGGTACTACGCGGCCTTCGTGCTCGACCCGGACGGCAACAACGTCGAGGTGGTGAACCACAACCGTTGAGGCCGCGGCTCACTCACCAGGGCGCGCAGCGACGCGCCGAGCGGGAGCGCCGGACGGGGCTCGAGCCCGAGGACGAGGCGGCACGCTGGCTCGAGGAGCACGACCCGCCGCCGAAGCCGCCCGAGTCGAAGTCGAAGTTCAAGTCGACGGAGCTGCACCGCTGGCGCCAGAAGCAGCAGCGCGGCGGCTGACCTCCTCGCGCACGATCGGGGCGACCTTCGTCCCGAAGAGCTCGATCGCCTTCATCGTCTTCTCGTGCGGGAGCGAGCCGACGGTGAACTGGATCAGGAAACGGTCGTGTCCGAAGAGCTCGTGCTGGTACAGGATCTTGGTCGCGACTTCCTCCGGGTCGCCAACGACGGTCGCACCGCGGAGCGTCCTCCCCGCGTCGTAGTCCTGACGCTGTAGCGGCGGCCACCCACGCTCGGCTCCTATCCGGTCCATCATCGTCTTCAGCGGGATGAAGTAATCCTCGGCCGCCTGCTCCGACGTCTCCCCGACGAACCCGTGCGAGTTGATGCTCAGCTTCGGCGGTGGGTCGTGGCCGTGTTCCGCCGCTGCCCGGCGGTGGATCTCGGCGAAGGGGACGAACCGCTCCGGCATGCCGCCGATGATCGCCAGCGCCATCGGGAGGCCGAGCCCACCGGCTCGGTAGGCGGACTCGGGCGACCCGCCGACGGCGACCCACACCGGCAGCGGGTCCTGCACCGGCCGCGGGTAGACACCGAGCACCTCTCGGCGCAGCTCCAGCAGGCGCACGAGCTTCTGCTCGAAGAGCCGGTCGTAGTCGGCCAGGTCGTAGCCGAAGAGCGGGAACGACTCGATGAACGAGCCACGGCCGGCCATCACCTCCGCACGTCCTTTGGAGAGCAGGTCGAGGGTCGCGAACTGTTGGAAGACGCGGATCGGGTCGTCCGAGCTGAGGACGGTGACCGCGCTCGTCAGCCTGATCGCCTTCGTCAGCGGCGCCGCGGCTGCGAGCACGATCCCCGGAGCCGAGACGACGAAATCCGGCCGGTGGTGCTCCCCCACGCCGAAGACGTCGAGCCCGACCTCGTCGGCAAGCACGATCTCGTCCAGCAGGTTCCGCAGCCGCTCTGACGGGCTGATCATCTCGCCGCTGCCGGGGTCCGGGGTCAGCTCGGCGAACGTGTACACGCCGAGCTCCATCGGCTGCATGCTCGCACAGAGGCCTGCGCCCGGTGACGATTAAGCCGTCCTGAATCGGGCACCCCGGGCCCGAGGCGACCGAAGGAGACGGCGATGTTGGTGCTGACGGAGTCGGCGAAGGAGATGGTCCGCGACATGGTCGCGGCCGGAAACGCTTCCGAGGGAGGTGGTGTCCGGATCTCGTCCGCCCGCGACGAGGAGGGAGGCCCGGCGCTGTCGCTCGAGCTGGCAGACGGGCCCGCGGAGGGAGACCATGTCCTCGAGGACGATGGAACCCGCGTCTTCCTCGAGCCGGACGCGGCGTTCATGCTCGACGACAAGATCCTCGGCGCCGAACAGCACGACGACCACTACCACTTCAGCCTCGAGGATCAGGGGACCGAAGCGGTTTAATTGATCAGCTTGCGCGTCATCGCCCGGATGGCGAGCCGCCACATCAAGAGCCCGAAGACGACGAGCACGACGACGCTGGCGACGTCACTCCATCCCTCCCAGCCGAACGCCGCGTGCCGCACGAGCTCGACGCAGTGATGAAGCGGGTTGAGGTTCGCGAGAAACTGCGCCCAGCCCGGGAGTCCGTCGATCGGGAAGAAGGTGCCGGCGACGAGGAAGAGCGGCGTCAGCACCGCGCTGACGATGTAGCTGAAGTTGTCGATCGACTTGGCGAAACCGGCGACTGAGACGCCGAAGCACGCCCAGCCGAAACCCGAGAGCCAGCAGATGAACGGAACCGCCAGCATTCCCCACGCGGGATCGAGGCCGAATGCGATCGCAACGAGGAGCGGCACATTGCCGTAGACACCGGCCCGCGTGGCGATCCAGACCGCCTCCGCCGTGACGAGCTCCTCCGTGTCTACGGGCGCAGCGAGGATCGCGTCGTACGTTCGCTGGAACTGGTACTTGACGAACGTGCCGAACATCGCCGGGAACGCGCTCGAGAAGAGCACCGCGGTCGCGACGATCCCAGTCCCGATGAACTCGATGTAGTCGTAGCCCGAGACGCTGCTGACGAGCGAGCCGAATCCGAAGCCGAATGCGAGCAGATAGATCGTCGGCTCGACCGTCGAGGAGAACGTCGCTGCGCGCCAGTAGGACGAGTAGTTGACGACCTCGCGGACGAGGACGCCGGTGATCGCCGAGCGCTCGAGCCTGCCGAGACGGCGCTCGCGGGCGGTCGCGGCGGCCATCAGCCGATCTCCTCGCCGGTGAGGAGCACGAAGACGTCTTCGAGGTTCGCGGGCCTTCGCTCACCGTCGATCCCCATCCCGTCCCCTTTCTCGATCCCGAGGATCGAGACGCTCGTGCCCGTGCGCCGCGTCCGCAGGCCCTTTGAGCCGGCCATCCCTTCGACCTCCGCCAGCCGCGGCGGCGGGCCGTAGACCTCGAGCACCTCCGTGCCGGCGTGCTCGCTGACGAGCTGGGACGGCGCTCCTGCCGCAACCGCCTTGCCGTGGGACATGATCATCACCGTGTCGGCCAGGCGCTGCGCCTCTTCGATGTAGTGCGTCGACATCAGAATCGTCGTCCCCTCGCTTCGCAGCGCGTCGATCAGCGCCCAGAGCTCCTGGCGCACCTGCGGGTCGAGACCGACGGTCGGCTCGTCGAGGAGCACGAGCCGTGGCCGGTGCACGAGCGCGCGGGCGATCAGGAGCCGCCGCCGCATCCCGCCGGAGAGCTCGTCGACACGCGCTCTCCGCCGGTCGACGAGCTTGGCCATCTCGAGCGCCCGCTGAATCGCGTCGCGCCGCTCGGCCCGGGGGATCCGGTAGAGGTGCGAGAAGACGAGCAGGTTCTGCTCGACGGTGAGCGTGACGTCCAGGTTGTCGAGCTGCGGCGTCACGCCGAGATGTGCCCGCGCCTGCTTCGACTCCTCCGGGAGCGAGAACCCGAGCAGCTCGAGCTCGCCCTCGTCGGGGATCGCCTGCGCGGTCAGCAGCCGCATCGTCGTCGACTTGCCGGCGCCGTTCGGCCCCAGAAGGCCGACGCACGTCCCTTCCGGCACGTCGAGATCGAGGCCGTCGACGGCGGTGATCTCGCCGTAGCGCTTGACGACGCCGCGTAGCCGGATGGCGAGCTCGGGCACTGCCGGCTAGGGCGTCTCGAGCACGGAGAGCGTGTTGCCCGCCGGATCCTTGAACCATGCGATCGCGGGGCCGCCCTCGGGGTTGCGGGCGATGCCCTTGTCGTCAGTGGCGAACTCGCCCTCGTAGCGCTCGAAGCGGATGCCGGCCTCGGTCAGCCGGGCGACGGCGGCCTCCACGTCGTCGACGATGAAATTGAGCACGGTATGGGTCGCCGGAACGTGATCGTCCTTCGGATAGATGAAGACGTCGGCGCCGCCGCCGAGGTGGAGCGCGAGGCCGCCCATCTGCTCCTCCACCACGAGGCCGAGCGTTTCTTCGTAGAAGTCCTTCGCCGCCGGGATGTCGTCGGAAGAGAAGCTGGAGAAGGTTCTGTTGTCCTTGAGCATGTACGACTCCTTTCTCAGGCGGCGTGCAGCAGTTCCTCGCCTGCCTCGGCCGACGCGTGGGCGTCTCGCATGAAGACGGCGGCGACGACGCCGGCGGCCAGCGCGAAGACGGTGCCGACGACGAACGCGGCGTGGTAACCCTCGGTGAGGGCGGCGACAGACGAGCTGTCGCCCGTACGGGCAGCGGCCACGCTCGCCAACACGGCGAGCCCGAGCGCGCCGCCCATCATGAACGACGTGTTGACGATCCCCGAGGCGAGCCCCGCCTCCTCCGGCTTCACGTCGCTCATTGCAGCGAGCAGGAGCGGGTTCATCGCCATCCCGATCCCGATCCCGAGGACGACCATGCTCGGGAGCACGTCGGTCGTGAAGCTCGCGTCGACCGGCGCGCGCGCGAACAACCCGAGCCCGAGTGCGACGAGACCCATACCGGTCACGAGCGGCAGCCGCGTCCCGTAGCGCATCACGATCTTCGCGGAGAGGCCGATCGAGAAGGCGCCCATGATCAGGTTCGCCGGGAGGAAGGCGAGGCCGACCTCGAGCGGGCTGTAGCCGAGCACGAGCTGGAGGTAGAGCGCGGAGAGGAAGAACATGGCGAACATCGCCGCCGACCAGAGGATCCCCACGATGTTCGAGGTCGCCACGCTGCGGAGCTTGAAGAGGCCGAGGGGCATCAGCGGCGCGTCGACGCGCGACTCCAGCCAGACGAAGAAGGCGAGGGCGGCTGCGGCCACGCCGAGGAGGCCGAGCGTCTGTGCGGACGTCCAGCCCTGCTCATTGCCGTTCACGATCGCGTAGACGGCGAGCATCAGCGAACCGGTGACGAGGATCGCGCCGGCGGCATCGAGCCTGCCGCCCGCCGGCCTGGCGCCGCCGCCCGGGAGCAGGACCAGGCACGCCGCGATCACGCCGATCCCGATCGGGATGTTGACGAGGAAGATCCAGTGCCAGCTGAAGAGATCGGTGATGACGCCACCCGCGAGCACGCCGATCGAACCGCCGCCCGCTGCGACGAACCCGATCACGCCCATCGCCTTGGCGCGTTCGGCCGGCTCGGTGAAGAGCGTCATGATCAGCGAGAGCGCGACGGCGGCGACGACGGCACCGCCGATCCCCTGGATCGCCCTCGCCCCGATCAGGACCTCCTGCGAGCCCGCGAGGCCGCATGCGAGCGAGGCGATCGTGAACAGGCCGACGCCGAGGACGAAGACCCGCCGGTGGCCGAAGAGGTCGCCGAACCTGCCGGCGAGGAGCATGAAGCCGCCGAAGGTGAGCGTGTACGCGTTCAGGACCCAGGCCAGCGACGACTCCGAAAACGCGAGGTCCTCGCGGATCGACGGCAGCGCCACGTTCACGATCGAGACGTCGAGGACGATCAGCAGGTCGCCCAGGCAGAGCACGATCAACGCGAGCCATTTCTTGCGGGTGTCGGCGATGGTCATCCGGTTCCTCCTCAGGTTGCGTTCTATCGGTTCGACCGCCCCCGAGGACGGAACTCATCGCTCGGGATCGATGAGTTTCGGCATCCGATTCCGTCTTCTCGGCAATGGACTTCGCAATTTGGGGGCCGATCGCCCGGGACGACCTTCCCGGGCTCTGCGAGCGCGTCTGCGCGCTCCTGGAGGGCAACGGCACGGGGGTCGTCGGGTGCGATGTCCAGGGGATCGACGGCGACGTCGTCACGGTCGAAGCACTCGCGCGCCTCCAGATCGCCGCGCGATTGATCGTACAGTAATCGCAGGGTGAGCAGCGCCGCCAGCTGCCCGGCCGACGCCAGCAGCTGCGGATCGAGCAGCCCGCGCGGCCGAGACAGCACCAGCCAGCCCAGGTGCCGGCCGGCACCGCTCAGCGGCAGTGTCGC
>Ga0126313_10001259_pt1 | contig 13218 bp, 16 predicted proteins | sample Plot105A_FD_89954 | JGI IMG/M metagenome (GOLD analysis project Ga0126313, IMG submission 89954) | Serpentine soil microbial communities from UC McLaughlin Reserve, CA, USA - Plot105A | ecosystem: Environmental > Terrestrial > Soil > Grasslands | place: USA: UC McLaughlin Reserve, Lake County...
AACCTCGCCGACGGAACCGCCACCTACTTCGTCTACGCGAACGAGCCCCATTCAACCGGAGTCGACGCCTCGGGAACGCTGACCCCGGGCACGTCATCGCAAAAGTTCGGTCTGAAGTAGGCGACCGAAGCCCCCTCGAGAGGGCTGCTATGCAGCCCTCTCGACTGGCCCCTGGCGCTTCATTGAGCACGGTTCAGTTTGAGTGGGAGGGCGCGTGGGGGCCGACCCTCTATACACGCTGGCTCGGTCACGAGAACTTCGAAGCGGCGACGCCCATAGGCTCATATCGGGCACGGGCCTGGCTGACCCTTTCGAACGGACGAGAACGCAGGACCGACTGGGTGAACTGCGCCTAGGCGCACTGCGGGCGTTCGCGGCCCGCTAGTGGCTTAGGCCCCGCTCACGGAGGTTGCGGACGCAGTCGTCGCAGATCGTGTGCGTCGGCTTCTTAGCGGCGAGGTCGTGCAGAAACGCCTGCTCCGTTCTGAATCGCCTCCACGTCTCTTCGACGGCGTAGCGTCCGCACCAGGAGCAGCGTGGGACGGCTGACGCGCTCAACAGGGTGGCGGCCAGCACCTCGTCCTCGTGGGCTGCGGCAGGCTCGTTTGACACCAGCCTCCCGAAGATGACCCTCGTGCGCGGAGCGGTCAAGAGGAAATTTCGGGAGGTTCGCCTCGTACGCGTGACGCGCGGTGCGGGCCGACGCGCGAGCCTCGTCAGCATCCGATCCCCCTCGACGCTCGGGACCTGTCGGCGGGGCGCGGCTCTGAGTAGGCGACGTCGCGCGTGAGCCGGTCGTGAAGCGAGCCCGACCCGCCCACCGACGTCAGAGCAGCACGAAGGGCGCGGTTGCTCTCCATTACACAGAACGCAACGAAGCGAGCCCGACCGCGACAACTCCGGCTCGATGACAGCGCCACAGGAGTGGCAACGTTCGTTTTCCGCTCGCCACACGAGACCCATGGCCGAACAGTAGGCAGGAGCGTGTCGAGGGTCTCCCGACGAATGGCTAGTTCCGACGGTGCGGAAGGGGGAAGCCGTTCTCCCGCCGGCCCGCTCGATTCGCCACGTTTGACCGAGAGGCGCGACTAAACTAGAGTTTAGCCTCAGCTAAAGATGTCCCCGGTCACGCGTCGCCAATTGATCCTCGGAGCAGCGCCCGCGGCTGCCTCGGTCCCGCTCCTCAAACTTGCGCTCTCGGGCGACGCGGACGCGGCTTCGCCGTCGCACATGTCTGCGATGGCGCACGACGTGATGATCGGCGCTGACGTTCCTGCACCCGGCGGGCCGAACGACCTCGACTCGCTCCTCTACCCGCCGCCGGCGTCGGCACCGGGGGAAGCACGGGAGTACGACGTCGTCGCGGTGGATCGGGAAATCGAGGTCTTGAAGGGGGTCACGTTCGCCGCCTGGACGTACAACGGGAACGTCCCGGGACCGGTCATCCGCGCCACCGAAGGCGAGATGGTGAGGGTGAGGTTCAGGAACGCGGGCTCGCATCCGCACACCATCCACTTCCACGGCATCCATCCGGCGGACATGGACGGCGTGTTCGAGATCGTCGAGCCGGACGCGTCGTTCGTCTACGAGTTTCCGGCGCGCCCGTACGGCATGCACCTGTACCACTGCCACGCGACGCCACTGAAGAAGCACATCGCCAAGGGGCTCTACGGCGCGTTCATCATCGATCCACCTGAGCCCCGCCCGCCGGCCCAGGAGCTCGTGATGGTGATGAACGGCTTCGACACCGACGGTGACGGCGAAAACGAGCTCTACACGGTCAACGGGCGTGCCTTCTACTACGCCAAGTACCCGATCAGAGTGAAGCGCTCGGAGACCGTGCGCATCTACCTGGCGAACCTGACCGAGTTCGACCTTCTCAACTCGTTCCATCTGCACGGGGACTTCTTCCGCTATTACCCGACCGGGTCGAGCGACCAGTACGAGTACACCGACACCGTGATGCTGACGCAGGGCCAGCGCGGCATCATCGAGATCGATTTCCAGAACACGGGGCTCTTCATGTTTCACGCCCATCAGTCCGAGTTCACCGAGCTGGGGTGGATGGGCTTCTTCGACGTGGTCGAATGATGGAGTCGAGCTCGCTCACAGAATCACGGAGGCGTTGGGGAACTGTGCCGTGGCGCCTCTGGGCCCTCGTCCCGGTCCTGCTCCTCGTCGGCGCCGTCGGCCTCTTCGCCTCGACCGGGAACTCGCTCCTCGACCTCGTTGGCCAACAGCCTCCGCCCGTCGATCAGTTCGACGTGCGGCGAGTCGAGTTCAAACCGGGAGAGATCCGAATCCATGTCACCAATCCGCAGCGTCAGGAGCTCACGATCGCCAGCGCAACCGTGGACGACGCGATCGTCCCGTTCGAGCTCGACGGCCCGAGGACGCTTGGACGCCTGCGCTCGAGCACGATCGTCGTCCCCTACGACTGGGTGTCGGGCGACCCGTACACGGTCGGCATCACGAGCTCGACCGGGATCGAGACGACGACCGAGATCGGCGCTGCCGTCGAGACGCAAGCGCCATCCCCCAAGGGCTTTCTCGGGTACGCGCTGATCGGCTTTCTCGTCGGCATCGTCCCTGTTGCGCTGGGACTCGCGTGGCTCCCTTCGCTACGGCGGGCCGACCCGCGCTGGCTCGCAGCCTTCATGGCGCTGACCGCCGGGCTTCTCACCTTCCTCGCCTTCGATGCGTTCGCCGAGGCGCTCGACTTGCAGGCGACGCTCGCGAGCAGCCTCCAGGGCGTTGGGCTCGTGCTCCTGGGGGTCGCCTCGAGTTACCTCGGCCTCACCTTCTTCGCGCAGAGGTTCTCGGCGACCGGGGAGCGTGAGCAGGGTGCCCCGCTCGCGGGCCTCGCCCTGGCGACCCTCGTCGCGGTCGGGATCGGTGTCCACAATCTCGGCGAGGGCCTGGCGATCGGCTCTTCGATCGCACTCGGCGAGCTGTCGCTCGGAACCTTCCTGATCGTCGGGTTCATGGTCCACAACGTGACCGAGGGGCTCGGTATCGCCGCACCGGTCGCCGAAGCCCGCCGGGTCGGTCTCGGCCGTCTGGCCGCGCTCGCTGTCATTGCCGGTGCGCCCGCCATCGTCGGTGCCTGGGTCGGAGGCTTCCTCACGAACGACCTCGTCGGCGTCTTCTTCTTCGCGCTCGCGGTGGGCGCCGCGCTGCAAGTCGTCGTCGAGGTCGGCCGTTACGTGGCCCGGCGCGCGCCCGGCGGTCTTCGTTCCGGATATGTCATCGCCGGCTACCTCGCCGGAATCGCCGTCATGTACGTCACCGGACTCCTGATCGCGTAGCCATGGCAACCAGCAGGGGAGTTCAGGTAGACCCAGGACTGCCGGCCGACGTCAGCAAGACGGCCCAGGATTACCTGAGGGCGATCTACAAGCTCCAGTCGAGCGGTGTGCGCGCCACGACCTCGGTGCTTGCGAGTCGCATGAACGTCACGCCGCCGTCGGCCACGTCGATGATCAAGAGGCTCGCCGGCCTCGGGCTCGTGGAACATGCGCCCTACCGCGGTGCCAGCCTGACGAAAGCAGGCGAGCGCGTTGCGCTCGAGCTCGTGCGCCGCCACCGTCTCCTCGAGCTCTACCTCTCCGAGAGCCTCGGACTCGGGATCGACAGCGTGCACGCCGAGGCGGACCGGCTCGAGCACTCCCTTTCGGCCCAGCTCGAGGCACACATTGACCGCCGTCTTGGTCATCCGAGCCACGACCCGCACGGCGATCCGATCCCTGATCGGACGCTCAAGGTCGAAGAGCTGGATGGGAGGCTGCTCGTCGAGCTCGAGCCGGGCGAGGAGGCGACGATCCGCCGCGTCCCGGACGGGGAGCCGGAGCTCCTTCGCTACCTGTCGCAACTCTCGCTCGTGCCCGGTCAACGCGTGCGCCTGCTGGTCTCCGCCCCGTTCGGCGGGCCGATGACGCTTCTCGTCGAGGGCTCCGAGCATGCGATCTCGCGCGAGGTCGCCGTGCTGATCGGCGTCGCGTGAGCATGGGCGTCGTCCACCTACGGCACGAGCCGAGACGATTCGCGGCCGCTGCAGCGTTCGCATTCGTTGTCGGGCTCGAAGCGACGCTCTTCGGCGCATACGTGACGGCCGGTAGCGGTCACGACCACGGTCCCTCCGCGGATACGAGTGCAGCCGCCGCGGTCGCTGCGGTGCTCCTTGCGGTCGCCGGCGCGGCATTCCCGCTCTTCCTCCAGACCCTCGATCCCGACCAGCCCACTCGGCGCCGGTTGCGGCGATCGGGGGGTGTGCTTCTGGCGCTCGCGCTCCTCTCGACGGCCGCCGCTCTGGTCCACTTCGCCGTCCTGTGGGAGCACGTGCGCGAGTACTGGCTCTTCGGCGTCTTCTTCGGTCTGCTCGGCGCGTTCCAGCTCGCCTGGTCGGCGCTAGTCGTGCTGCGGCCGACGCGGCGCCTTCTATCCGCCGGAGTGTTGGTGAACCTCTCCGTCATCGCCGTGTGGCTGCTGTCGCGCGCCGCCGGCCTCCCGGTCGGCCCGGAGAGATGGGGGCCGGAGCCGGTCGGTGTGGCGGACGCCCTCGCAACGGCGTTCGAGCTGGCCATAGCGATCGTCGGTGTGGCGTGTCTGTCGAGAACGCGCAGACAACGCCGGTCGCTCGTGGGAACACCCGTTGTGAGCTGGTCGCTGCCCCTCGTGCTCGTCGTGCTCGTCACCGTCGCGCTTCTCTCGGCGGCGGGAGCGATCTCCTAGCGTCACCAGGCGTCCGGGCAAGGGTGGTCGGCGTCGTCTCAAGCAGGTATAGTTGAGGGCACAAGGAGCCATGGCGTCCACCACACTTGACACGACAGCCGAGACGAAGGCGCTCGACGCCTGGGTCCGCCTGCTCCGGGCGCACGCGGCCACGACGCGCGCGCTCAGCGCCGAGCTCCTGGCCGAGCACGGCCTCACGATCAACGACTACGAGGCTCTGCTCCACCTCTCGCGGGCCGACGAGGGACGCATGCGCCGTGTCGACCTCGCCGAGCGGCTTCTCCTGACAGCCTCGGGCGTCACCCGCCTGCTCGACGGCCTGGAGGAGTCGGGACTCGTCGAGAAGGCGGCCTGCGCGAGCGACCGGCGGGTCTCGTACGCGGTCCTGACAACCTCGGGCCGCAAGCGCCTCGAGGCCGCCTCCACCTCGCACGTCGCCGCCGTTCGCGAGCTCTTCGCCGAGCGCTACAACCGCGAGGATCTCGACCGGCTCGTCGAGCTCCTCGGGCGCCTTCCGGGCGCAGGCGAGGCCGACGGCGCGGAGTGCGCCGCCCGCGAAGCCGAATAAAGAGGAACTAGGCCGCGATCGGCTGCGGGGCCGTCTCGGCGACGAGCGCCTGCACGACGTCGCGTAGCCGCTCCACGAGATTCTCGTCCGTCAGATGCCCGTTGTCGTCGAAGCGTGTTTGCGCGTGCCCGACGGCGACCTCGCCTTCGACCACACGCGCACCGGTGGCGGCGAGCACCTTGCGAAGCTCCGCCTGCGCCCAGACGGCTCCGAACATCCCGGTGCTGGCGCCGACGACCACGACCGGCTTGTTCCGAAGCGGGTTCGTCGCGAGCGGACGCGAGACCCAGTCGATCGCGTTCTTCAGGTGGCCCGGGACAGACGAGTTGTACTCCGGGGTCGAGAAGAGGACCGCGTCCGCCTCCGCGATCGCCGCGCGGAGGCGCGCCACTGCGGCAGGCCCGCTTTCGACGTCGTCGTCCTCGTCGTAGGCCGGAACGTCCTTCAGGCCGCCGTACACGGCGAACTCGACGCCGTCGGCGTCGAGAAGCTCCCCCGCCGCGCGGAGGAGCTTCCCGTTCCACGACTCACCTCGAAGGCTGCCGCTGATGCCGAGGACGCCCACCCGGCTAGGCCGCGCGGACGAACTGGAGGTCGCCGATCAGCGTGACCTCGTTGGACAGAGCCGGCTCACCGCTCGGCAGCGGGTTGTTCCAGCTGATCCCGTACGCGGTCCGATCGACCTTCGCCTCGAGCTGGAGCCCAAAGCGCGTCGTCCCGAAAGGATCGTCCATCGGGTCGGCGATCCGGCCCCGGATCTCGACCGGCTCGGTATGGCCCTTCATGGTCAGCTCGCCGGAGATGGTGATCTCGTCACCAGCGCGCGAGACGTCGCTTGCCTCGAACGTGAGCGCGGGATGGCGCTCGGCGTCGAAGAAGTCGGGGCTTTGAAGATGCGACTCGAGGTTCTCGTCCTTCACCTGGATACTCGGCACGTGCGCCGTGCCGCGGACCGTGGCGTCCTCTACGCGCGCCTCGAACTTCGAGAAGGTCCCCTGGAACGTGCCCGCCATGTACTCGACGGCGAAGCCGATGTTCGAGTGGACCGGATCGGCGTTCCAGGTCCCCGTCGGAAGCGCCTGCTGCGTCTGCTCGATGGTGCTCACTCTTTCCTACCTCCTGGCGGTCTTTGAGTACGCAAGCAAGTGTACCAGAACTCCTTGCGTAGTCAATAGTAACCCGCGCAAGCTTTCGGAGGCTCGGTCGGCGAAACCTCGGGGTACGCGGCCACCGCTCGGGCGAAGTCCTCGTAGCGCTCGACCGACCTGACACGGGTGAGCACCAGCCAGCGTGCGTCCGTGGACTCGACGCGGAACGTGTGCGCGACGCCGGCCGGCGCGACCACGACGTCCCCGCTTTGGGCGGCGACCACCTCCTCGCCGACAAAAAACGTGACCTCGCCGGAGTGGACTCGGAAGCTCTCGGCCTCGGACCGCCGATGGAGGGCGCCATCGCGCCCTCCGGAGCCGAGCGGGAGAAGAGGAGCACCGACGGATCGCCGGGTGCCAGAGCCGTCGCCTCGACGGCGTCGAAGAACCAGGTGGTCTGCGAATTGCTCATGGCCAACCCTCGCCCTCGGTCGGGGGCGACGGAAGCGGGCTAGCCTGCGTTTGCGGGTGCGGGAACCCGAACGGCGCCGGTCGGTCCGACGGGTAGCACGAGCTCGAAGCGCGCACCCGGCCGGTGCGTGCCGTCGTAGACCAGGTTGCCACCGTGGGCCTGCGCGTACGAACGGGCGATCGCGAGGCCGAGTCCACTGCCGCGGTTCGCCGATGCGGATTCGCTCCGGGAGAACTGCTCGAAGAGGCGGGGCTCGAAGTCCGCTGGAACGCCCTGGCCGGAGTCGGAGACGGCGAGCCGGAAGAGGTCGTCGACCCGTGTGGCCTGGATCTCGATGGGGGGCTCCCCGTACCGCAGGGCATTCGTCAGGAGATTCCCGACGATGCGTTCAAGCGCAGTCCGGTCGACCGCGATCTCGAGGTCGGGATCGGCCGAGATCCGGATCCCATCGCCCTGGTCCGGCGCAATCGTCGTGACGATCTCCTCGAGCGCTCCGCGGATCCGAATGCGGCCGGGGCGGATCACGACGGCGGTCGCCTCGAGCCGCGAGACGTCGAGCAGCTGCTCGAGGAGAACCGCGAGTCGCTCGGCCTGGTCGGCGAGCATGTTGCGGAGCTCCGCCTCGGTCTCCGGCGAGAGTTCGCCGGCCCGGTCGCGCAGCGTGAGCGCGGCCCCGAGCACCGACGAAGCGGGAGTCCGCAGCTCGTGCGAGGCGATCGAGACGAACGCGTGCCGGATGTGGTCGAGGCGGATGAGCTCGTCGTGCACCATCGCGCGGGAAAGCCCTTGGGCGATGCGTTCGGCAGCGAGCTGGAGGAGCTCGACGTCGTCAATCAGGAACTCGCGCGGCTCGAGGGTGCCGACGTGGAGCACACCGAGGACCCGGTCGCGCGCGATCAGCGGTACCCCCAGGAGGGACTTGATTCCTTTCTCGCGCAGGATCGGGTTGTAGATGTCGAAGTGCTCGACGTCCGGGACCGTCACGGGTCGGCGCTCGGCGGCGACGCGCCCGGCGAAGCCTTGGCTCAGGGGGATCCGGACGCCCTGTTCGACCTCCTCCTCGATCCCCTTCGCTGCACGGGCCACGAGCTCATTCGTCTTCTCGTCGAGGAGCAGGATCGCGCACGTGTCCGTCGCAAGCATCTCCGTAACCCGGTCGAGGATCTCGCCGAAGAGCTCCTCCACAGTCAGGCCGCCGAGTGCCGCGTCGGTGATCGCCTGGAGCTTCCGGAGCTCCTCGGCGGCACTGCGCTCGGCCTCGTAGGCGCGGGCGTGTTCGATCGCGTTCGCGGCCCGCTCCGCCGCAAGCTGGAGGAGCTGCGCGTCGTCCCCCGTGAATCTGCGCGGCACCAGCGTGCCGACGTGGATGACCCCCGTCACGCTGCCGCCGACGACGAGCGGCGCTCCGAGGAGCGACTTGATGCGTTTCTCCCGCAGTATCGGGTTTAGAACGTCGGCGTGGTCGACGTCGGGGATCGTGAGCGGCCGCGCCTCGGCCGCGACCCTGCCGGCGAAGCCCGCGCCGACGGGGATCCGGATGCCTTGCTCGACCTCTTCCTCGATCCCCTTCGCCGCGCGGGCGACGAGCTCGTTCGTGTTCTCGTCGAGAAGCAGGATGGCGACGGTGTCGGCCTCGAGCGCGTCGCGGATCCTGAGGAGCAACGCGTCGAGGAGCTCGTCGAGCTGGAGGTGCGCGAGGGCCGCGTCCGTGACCGACTGGATCCGTCGGAGTCGATCGGCGTTTGTCTGGCTTTCCTCGTGTCCCGGCACGCTTGACCCCTTCGGATCGCCCGAGCCTACTGCCTCGGGCGCGCCCCTCGTAGGGTGTGACACATGGGGATGGGGCACGGCCGCTTTGCACGGGAAGCGGTGCCTGCTCCACCGTAGGATTGCGCCCGTGCCGTTCACGCTCAGGAACCTCAAGGCGGACCTGGAGGACGTCGGGTCCAGGTTCGACGGCGCGCCGGACCTGGAGTTCCGCTTGGCGACTGAGGCGCTCGAGCTCGAGCAATCCGGCCTGAGCTACCAGCGCGTCCCACCCGGCTATCGCTTTCCGTACGGCCACACGCACATGAGGCAGGAGGAGGTGTACGTGGTCGTGCGCGGGAGCGGGCGGATGAAGCTCGACGACGAGATCGTCGAGCTCAAGCAGTGGGACGCGGTGCGCGTCCCGCCTGCTACGTGGCGAGGCTACGAGGCCGGGGCGGACGGCCTCGAGATCATCGTCATCGGCGCGCCCAATCTCGGCGAAGCTCGGCGCGAGGACGTCGAGGGCCAGCGCGATTGGTGGGCTGACTAACGCCAGGCAGCCGCTTTGGACGAAAGCAGCGGTCCCCTAACTAACCGGAACCTCGACCCCGGGCAACGGGAGTCCCCGCCGTATTTCTCTGGAAGGGTGAGGTCCGATCCGTACGACGTGGTCGTCGCGGGCGTAGGCGGGATGGGAAGCGCCGCGTGCTTCCACCTGGCCCGGCGCGGGGCGCGTGTGCTCGGGCTCGAGCGCTTCGACGTCCCGAATACGATGGGCTCGTCGCACGGCGTGACGCGGATCATCCGGCTTGCGTACGCCGAGGGCTCGGCCTACGTCCCGCTGCTCCGGCGCGCATACGAGCTCTGGCGCGAGCTCGAGGCGACCGCCGACGAGCGGCTGCTCATGACGACCGGCTACGTCGACGTCGGGGCCGCGCTCGCCGAGCCGGCGCTCGCCTCGTGCCGGGACCACGATATCCCGCACGAGATCATGGACGGCCGTGAGCTCTCGACACGCCATCCGGGATTTGACCTCCCCCCCGACGCGCCGGCGCTCCTCCAGGCGGATGGGGGCATCCTCCTGCCCGAACGCTGCATCGTCGCACACGTTGCGGCAGCGCAGGCGGTCGGCGCCGAGATCCACGCACGCGAGCGTGTGCTCGAGTGGGAGGAGTCGTCCGCAGGCGTGCGGATCCGCACCGATCGCGGCGTCTACGAGGCCGGGCGGCTCGTCGTCACCGCGGGCGCGTGGGCGGCCGAGGTCGGGCGCGTACGGTCCGACCTCGTCCTCGCGGAGCGGCAGGTGCTCGCCTGGTTCCAGCCGCGGGACCCGGCCCTGTACCGGCCCGAGCGCTTCCCCTGCTTCGGCATCGTCGACCCTGACGGGATGCACTACGGGTTCCCGGTCTACGGGATTCCGGGCGTGAAGGTGGGTCGCTACCACCACCGAAGCGAGGTCGTCGATCCGGATGCGTTCGAGCGCGAGCCCGGTGCCGAGGACGAGGCGTTGCTGCGGCGCTTCGTCGCGCGTGCGCTGCCGGAGGCCGCCGGCCCGACCATGGCGCTCGCGACCTGCCTCTTTGAGCTGAGCCCCGACGAGCACTTCTTTCTCGACCGCCACCCCGAGCACCCTTCGGTCATCCTCGCGGCCGGCTTCTCGGGCCACGGCTTCAAGTTCGCGAGCGTGGTCGGCGAAGTCGTCGCCGATCTCGTGCTCGACGACGCGACGCGGCACGAGATCGGGTTTCTCGGGTTCGGGCGGCTCGCCGGTCGCCTACCCGGTCACTCGACCAGGCTCGCGGCGCACGGCGCCTAGGAGGGTTTGGCGGAATGGTCTTCGTGCCGCTCCGGCGGCACAACGGCTATTCGGCCAAGCCCTCCTAGCAGTTCGGCCACGCGTCGTACGAGAGGCGCTCGGCGATCGCTACCTGTTGCTCAGGCGTCGCGAGGTCGGCGCGGGGCGCGTGCGCGAGCCCGCCGGCCGACTCCCACGTGTCCTGGTCGAACTGGAGGCCGCCGTAGTAGCCGTTGCCGGTATTCGCGGCCCAGTTCCCGCCTGATTCGCAGACCGCGACGGCAGCCCACGAACCGACCGAGACGGCAGGTTCCGATTCTGCCCGAGAAGCCCGGTCGGCCCGCACGTGTTTGGCGGCGAGCCAGCGCGCATGGATACGAAGCGCGGCGCCGTAGTGGTCGTCAGCGTGCTCGAGCGCGGCGAGGCGCGCGCGCAGCTCGTTGAGCGAGCGTGACCCTTCGCGCCGGGTGTGGCGGTCGGCCGCCGCTCCCGTCGGGGCGAGCGAGAGGGCGAGGCCGAGCGCAGACGCGAGTGCGAGCGCCCGTGCAGAGCGTTGCCGCATGATGGTGGTGCCTCCTTGCTGGTCGCCGGGCCGCGCAAGCCCGCGCGGTCCCAGGCCGCGCAGGCGACGCCACAGGCGTAGCCCGGACTTGTTGTTTTTGGAACGAGCCGCACCGATAGAGCCTCAGCGGCCGAACCGGCGCGGTTCGGTCGGGTCGAATAGCACGCCCTTCCTCGGGCCTAGGCGACGCCGACCGCTTCGAGGGACGCATCGACGGCTCGGTCGAACGCCCCCGAGATCCGGTTTGCCGCCTCGCGCTCCTGCAGGAGGATCCGCTCCACGGCCTGCGCCGTCTCGAGGTCGACCGCGCGCTCGGCCACGCGCGTGAGCTCCTCGTACGCGGCGATCTCGAGGTGCTCGAACGCGTACGCGAACGCGGCGAGCTTGCCCGGCGTGTCCGGGTGCGCGGCGAAGAAGCCGCCCCAGTTCAGCGCGCCCAGCCGCATCGCGGCGTCCTTGAGCGCGCTCGTGTTGCCGCCGCGGGCGTCGAGGCGGGCCTTCACGAGCTCCTGGTGCTCCCGGGTTTCCGCGAGGTGCTCCTCGAAGAGCCGCCCGAGCTCGGGGTCCTTCACGATGCTCGGCCCCTTGTCGAGGAGCTCGATCGCCTGCGCCTCGATCGCGTGCGCTTCCGCGAGGTACTTGTTCAGCCGTTTGTCGAGGTCGTCGGGCCCCACGTCACGCAGCGACGCCTCGACGGCACGGTCGAAGTTCTCGGCGAGCCGCTCGGCCATGCGGCGCTCGTCGTCGCGGATTCGGCCCGCCGTCGCGGCGGCGTCCGACTGGCCTGCGCGGTCGGCGACACGACCGAGGAGCTCGTACGATGCCTCCTCGAGCGCCTCGTAGGCATGCGCATGCGCGGTCAGCTTCCCCGGCGTGTCGGGCTGCAAGCGCGCGAAGAGGATGAAGCCCTTCCCCCCGGCGGCCATCACCAGCGCCTTGAGCGCCGAAGGGCTCGCGTCGCGGGCGTCGAGGAGATCGCGCACGACCTGCTCGTGGCCCTCGGTCTCTCGCCGGTGCTCCTCGAACGCCCGCGCGAGCTCCGGGTCGCCGGCGATCTCCGGCGCCTTCTCGAGCTGCGCGAGCGCCTGCACCTCGATCGAATGCGCGTCGGTCAGGTACTTCACGAGCTGCTCCTGGATCGTCTCCGCCATGGCCCTCCCTGTTCCGGGTGCGTCGATTTGCGGACGCCTACCCGGCGACGCGATGCCGTGAACGTGCGGGCGGCGCGTCAAGTGCGCGGCGCAACGTGCCGATAACGCCATCCGTGGTTCATCCCGATTGCTCAGGAGACGGGCCTGATCAAGCCGCTGACCCGCTATGTGCTCGAGGAGGCGGCGCGCCAGTGCAGGCGGTGGGAGGACGATGGTCTCGTGGTCGACGTCGCCGTCAACATCTCGATGCGGAACCTGATCGACGTCGACTTCCCGGACGACGTGGGCGAGGCGCTCGCATCGGCTGGGCTCACGGCCGATCGCGTGGAGCTCGAGATCACGGAGAGCGCCATCGCGCTGCGACGCGCATGAAGGCCGTCCTGCGCCGGCTGGCCGAGAAGGGGCTCCGTATCTCGATCGACGACTTCGGCACGGGCTACTCCTCGCTTGCCTACCTGCGCCGCTTGCCCATCAGCCAGATCAAGATCGACCGCTCGTTCATCGGTGCGATGGGCGACGACGAGGAGAGCGCCGTCATCGTGCGCTCGACCATCGACCTGGGTCAGAACCTCGGTCTCGAGGTCGTCGCCGAGGGCGTCGAGACGTCCGAGGCCTGGGACGAGCTCGCGCGCCTCGGATGCGGCACCGCGCAGGGCTACCTGCTGAGCCGGCCCGTTCCGCCCGATGACCTCCGGCGCTGGCTCGAGGGGCGCGCGGAAACCGAGCCTGTTTCTGTCGCGGGGTGAACGCTCCGGCCCTTCGGGCTTGCGCTCCTAGTGCGAAGTCGCTGAGAGCCGCGCATTCGCCCGGCCCATGCGCGGGCCTTCGCCCCGGGCGGGGCCTCCAGCGCTCCGGCCCTTCGGGCCTGCGCTCTTTGGTGGAAGTCGCTGAGACGCTCCGGTGCTACGCGCCTCCGCTCCTAATGCGAGGCCGCCAAGAACCGCGTCCTCGCCCGGCCCATGCGCGGCCTGCGGCCGAGCGGGGGCCTCCGACCGCGCCTTCGCCCGGCCGATGCGCGGGCCTTCGCCCCGGGCGGGGCCTCCAGCGCTCCGGCCCTGGCGGGACTCCGTCGTTTCTGGGCCGCCGTCCCCGGGTAGCGCTC
>Ga0126313_10001261_pt1 | contig 13202 bp, 15 predicted proteins | sample Plot105A_FD_89954 | JGI IMG/M metagenome (GOLD analysis project Ga0126313, IMG submission 89954) | Serpentine soil microbial communities from UC McLaughlin Reserve, CA, USA - Plot105A | ecosystem: Environmental > Terrestrial > Soil > Grasslands | place: USA: UC McLaughlin Reserve, Lake County...
ACCGGAGAGGAGCCGCACACGCTTCTTGCGTCCTCCCTCTCACGCACGACTCCCCCTCATTGTGAAAAAGATTCCCGCGGGGGTGGGGGACAGGCTAGTATGGGGGAGCGGGACAATGTATGCTGTTGTTCGGTAGAAAACCGGCGTGGAGGGGAATACTTGTATCCTCTTTGGAGGTAACGTATTGGAGAGGCGGGAGGTACTGGAGCGGGACTCGCAGGACTCCTGGTACACCGTGGTAGGTGTGATAAACGACGGTACCGAGCTCAACCAGGCCGTCAGGGAGATCCGGGACCTCGGCGCGGGCCGGGACGACCTGACGGTGGTCCTCAAGCGCGAGGACATGAGCGAGCCCGAGCCGTTCCCCGAAGGCACGCGCTACATCGTTGTCCCCGGCGACAAGCGTGGCCTGGAGGTGCCGATAGGGTTCGCCATCGCGTTCATAGTCTTCGGCATCTTCTTCGCGGTGACGACGCCCGCCATAGGCATCCCTACGCTCATGGTGTTCGTCTCGCTGGCGGCGATACTCCTCGTCGGCTCGCTGACGCGGGTCGGGGTCTCCCCGATTCTCACGGAGATGGAGGCGCCTCCGGAAGAGGCCGGGACCTGGAACGACCAGTTCGAGATTGGGAAGGTCCTGATCTTCGCCAGCACCCGCGAGCGGCGGCTGCTGCGGCCGATGCGGGAGTCGCTGCAGCGCGTCGGGGCCATGTACTACATCGTGGACCGGCGTCTGGAACCCAGGGCGGTCCACCAGGCCATCCTGCACCGGGCGGGCGAGCACGGGCCGGATCGGTCGGTCACGAACGTCGGGAAAACCCGGGAGACCTAGGGGGAGTTAGAGCGTGGGCACGGTAACCTTGTCGAGTCTTCTCCTAGCCCAGATAGACCTCTCGGACGCTTTCTCGGTTGTAGGCGGGTCCCGGTTTATCACGGGCTTGACGATGCTCATCCACATGTTCTGGGCGGAGCTGTTCGTGGGATTCGCCATCGCCGCGCCGGTTTTGCAGGCGTGGGGTGCGCGCACGGGGAGCCCGAGGATGGACAGGCTCGCGCACTCCATGGAGCGCTTCAACGTGCTCACTTTCTCGACCGGAGCCACGTTCGCGGTGCTCTTCGTGGTCTTGCTCGTGGGCCTCTACCCACAGGTGACGTCGTCGCTGTTCACCCACTTCTTCTACTTCATAGCGATAGCCATGCTCTCGATGATCCTCGCCCTGTGGGGGATGTACAGCTACTACTACAAGTGGGACCGCTACAGCGTGCTCCACAAGAAGCGGCACATAGCGCTCGGGTTCACGATGGGCTTGTTTATCTGGATCTGGATGATGATCATGACCGGCATAGACACCTACATGGTGACGGGCGGAGGGCCCGGCAGGCCCCCGATCACCGAGGGCAACATCGCCAGCGCCGGTGCCGCGCTGCAGGGCATCTTCAACCCGGTGTTCACGGACATGCTGCTGCACCGCACGTTCGCGAACCTCTCGTGGCCGGCTTTCGCCCTGGCCGCGTGGGCCTCCTTTATGTACATCCGCTCGAAGACCGTCGAGGACAGGACATTCTACGACTGGAGCACCACGGTCGGGCTGACCTGGGGCGTGGGGTTCCTCTTGCTGATGCCGCTGGTGGGCTTCGCAACGGTCTACGCGCTGAAGGAGGCCCGTCCAGATGACCCGATTTCGCAGGCGACCGCGGGAGGAGCCTACGAGCGGCTCACGGAGGGTGCGACCTCGAACCTCCTGTACATAAACCTGGCCCTGGTAGTGGCTCTCTTCGTGCTGTCGAACGTCGCCATGTTCATGGGGGCCGGGAGGCACCCGGAGCAGGCCGGACGCATACCGATACGCTTCTTCGGGCTCGTGGCTGCGGTGGCCGGGCTGTATGCCCTCTCGCCCCTGGCCGATTTCCCCTTCCTGTACATGCGCTACATCATGATGTTGATCATGGTCCTCGCCACCTTCGGGGCGTTCGTCACCTACCTGCGGGGCCGGATGCGCTTCAGGTACGGCAGCCCGGGGGCCGGCTACCGCATCACGCTGATGGCCCTGGGGGTCCTGGCGGCGGTGGTGGCGCTGAACATGGGCTTCATGAAGTCCAACTCGAGGGTGCCTTTCACGGTATATAATCAACCCGATTACACGGTGGAGAGCAGCCCTCCGCCGAGCGGGTTCGGTAGGTGAGAAGCCGAGACCCGGTGATCTTCTAGAAGGGGTTACAGAGGTTGGCAGAGCTACAGAAAGACCGTATGACCCGCGGCGACTTTCTAGGCTTCGGGCTGATGGGAGCGATAGTGGGGGCCATACTGACTATCCCCCCTGTGGCGTTCATCTTGACCCCGATCGTGAAGACGGACGTTCTGGGCGATTCGGACGTGGGCGCCGACTGGCAGGAGGTCGGGTCGGTGTCGGAGATCCCGAAGGAAGAGCCCAAGGTCTTCGAGGTCGAGTTCCCCTTGAACCAGACCTACGGGATCAGGAGCATCCAGGAAGAGAGTGGGGTCACCGACAAGGAGTTCAAGGTGAGGAACGCCATCTGGCTCTCCTGGAAGCACGAGGTCGTCAAGCAGGGCCGGCAGGGATCCGGCGGCGACGAGCTCGGGGGCAGCCTGCGCCCGAGCTTCATGGACCAGAAGAGCGAGGGCTTCACCGAGCAGGAGCGCGAGGAGCTCGTGAAGAGCATCAATGTCCTCTCCAACTCCTGCGCCCACCTGGGGTGCCCGGTGCGCTGGCTCATCATAGAAGGCAAAGGAGAGTTTCTCTGCCCGTGCCACGGCGGCATCTACGATATCAACGGCGGATGGGTCGGAGGACCGCCGCCGCGGGGCATGTACCACTACGCGCAGGTGAAGATCGAGGAGGACGGTAAGATCTACGTCACGCACGGCTTCGATACCGGGGGCAAGAACGGGCCACAGCAGCCCTACGTGGTCTAGAAGAGAGGAAGGACTCGGAACATGATCGGCAGGCTTAGATCCCAGACGACAGAGGCCAGCAAGGTCCTGGTGGACTGGATGGAGCACCGGACCGGGATAGTGACGATACTGGAGCACTTCCTCTACGAGCCCGTTCCGAAGCGAGGGGCCTGGCTCTACACCCTGGGGAGCGCCACGCTCTTCCTCATAACGCTGCAGTTTTTGACCGGCATCCTCTTGCTCTTCTACTACGTGCCGACCACCGACCACGCGTGGAACTCGGTCTACTACATTATGAACGGCGCCTACTTCGGGACCCTGATCCGGGGCATCCACTACTGGTCGGCCAACTTTTTGATGGCCGTGATCGGTCTGCACTTGGCCCGTACCTTTTTCTCCGGGTCCTACAAGGCCCCGCGGGAGATCAACTGGGTCATCGGCGTCATCCTGCTCCTCCTGGTCATCGGACTCGCGTTCACCGGGTACCTCCTCAGGTGGGATCAGGACGGCTTCTGGGCCTCGGTCGTGGGGATAAAGATCGGCTCCTACTCGCCCTTCATCGGCGCCTACGTGACCCACTTCCTCGTCGGCGGAGACGCGGTGGGTCCGGCGACGCTCTCGCGCTTCTTCGCACTCCACGTCTGGCTGCTTCCGGCGGCGATCGCGCCGTTCATCGGGATCCACCTGTATCTTTTGCGGCGGCACGGAGAGTTCGGGATGGAGTCCGAGTACACCGATCGCCTGGCGAAGCTGCACGAACGGCAGCGGATCGAGGAGTACGCGAGGTACGAAGAGGAGGAAGAGGAGACGTACAGGGAGGATCGTAGGTAGTAAGAGTTCTTACCGCGAGTGCGGTGTCGCTACTGCTATCATGAGGGCGTGGTAAGCCGCGGTTAGAGAGGTCGGGCAGAGATGACGGATGTGCAACGGGACGCAGTACAGGGTCGGGCCGCGCCGGCCAGGCCGGTAGAGGAAGAGATAATAACCGAGGAGAACGTCTATGACCGCCCGGACGAGACGATGGGGTTCTTCCCCGGGCAGATCTTGAGGGACGGCTACGTCTCCACGGCTTTGCTTATCGCGTGCTGTGTGCTTTCGTACGCCGCTCCGGCGCCGCTCTCGGCGCCGGCTAACACGGCCACCATCACATACGTCCCGCGGCCCGAGTGGTTCTTCTTCTTCTACGAGCAGATGCTCATGTTCTTCCCAGGCTACGCCCTGATATCTTTCGGAGCCGTCGTGGTGCCGACGGTCTTCATCACCCTGTTGTTCGCGCTGCCGTGGCTCGACAGGGAACCGGTCCACAGCCCTTTGAGGCGACCCTTCGCGGCGATCGTCGGTATTCTGGTTATATTCGTGGTGCTGTTGAACATGCTGCTGGCGCTCAGCCGGATCATGAACTTCCCGGGCCAGTAGGGGGAAGCACCTATGCCGATAGGCGATCTTCAGGTACCCATAATCGGCAAGAACGTCGTCATCGCCGTTCTCGTCCAGACGCACATCCTGTTCGCCACCTTCATCATCGGGGCGGTTTTGGTGGCGGCGACGAGCGAGTACCTGGGGTTGGTCACCAAACAACCGCGCTACGAACGGTTCGCGCGCAACCTGGCGCGCTTCGTGGTCCTCCTGTTCGCCTCGGGGGCGGCGTTGGCGATCACGTTCGTGCTGGCGCTCGTGACGCTGTTCCCGGTCTTCTTCACTTACCTGCAGAACATCTTCTTCTGGGTGTTCCTCGTCGAGGCGTTCATGTTCCTCGGGCAGATCATCATCGTATATGCCTGGTACAACGTCTGGGACAAGCTGGCCTACCGCAAGAGCCTGCACGTGGTCTTCGGGTTCGTGGCCGGGTTCCTTGGGTTGATGGCGATGACCATGATAGACGCGGTCGCCTCGTTCATGCTCACCCCCGCCGAGGCGCCGGTGAACGACGTCGCCCGTACGTTCCTGAACCAGACCAACGTCCCGCTGAACATGCACCGCTTCGTCGGGAACTTCTCGTACGTCGGCTTCCTGGTGGCCGGTTGGGCGGGATGGCGCTATCTCAGGACCACGCGGGAGGACGACCGGGAGTACTACGACTGGATGGGCCACTTCGGTCTCATCTGGGGCTTCGGGTTCTTGATCATGCAGCCGATCATCGGCTACGGGTACCTGAAGGGTATCCGCGAGAGCTCGCCGGACGCGTTCGAGACCATAATGCTCGGGGACAAGTCCTGGGTCTTCAACCTGCTCGTCATCTGGCTCGCTGTCATGAGCATCGCCTCCACGGCGTACTTCGTGCACAAGCTCAGGTTCGCGGTGAAGCCGATGGAGTTTTTGCGCAAGCTGTCCGTCGGCGCTCTGGGGTTCACGGCGTTGTTCACGATGCTGAACATCATCCCCAAAGACGGCAACCTGATTCCCCAGATCGGGCTGGTGATTCTCGGCGGCGAACAGACACAGTTCCCGCTCGGGAGCATGTACCCGTGGAAGTACATAGGCCTGATCGGGCTGATGCTCGTCGGCGTCTTCGTGGTGGCCCTGTACCTCAGGGCTTCTGCGACCGGCTTCCACTGGGGCAACGCGAGCCGTTGGAGCCAGTACTTGCTCATAGCGTGCGCGGTGACGGTCATACTGACGATGGTCACGATGGGCTATACCCGCGAGACGGCGAGAAGGGTCGATAACAACCCCGGCTACCTGATGTACAACTGCATCACGCTCGACCAGAAGCTGACCCTGGGGACCTGCCCGGCCGAGGGCCTCGAGGGAGGGGGATCGGAATGACGGAGCTGGCACTGCTCCTCCAGGAAGGGAGCACCGGCGACCCGACTGCCGTCGGGGTCTTGCGATTTTTTGCCGGGTTCTTCCTGATCCTGACCGTCTATGGTAGCGCCTGGGCCTTCACGTACTGGATCAGCAAGGACGAATAAAGCTGGTCAGCTGGTCAGGAAGGGTGATCGGCGAAAGCGCCCTACGAATCTGCGAAACCCGATTCGATGCAAGCTTCGTATTCATCGTCGCGTTGGCGAGCAAGAGGTGCTGCTGCGAAAGCTGAAGTGCTGACCGGCTACTTCGGCTGCTCGGTGGGGCGGACCACGATCTCGTTGACGCTCACGCGCGGGGGCTGCTCGAGGGCGTACGAGACGGCCGCCGCGACGTCCCCGGCCTCAAGCGGGGCGTGCTCCCTCTGCGCGTAGTACTCTTCGGCGCTGGGGTACGAGCTCTCGGGGAACTCGGTGCGCACGAGGCCGGGCTCGACGTTGATCACCCGGATGCCCTTCTCGTGCACGTCCATGCGCAGGCCCTCGGCTATAGCGGTGACGGCGTGCTTGGTCGCCGCGTAGACCGTCCCGTCGGCGCGGGGCACGCGGCGACCGGCGAGGCTGGAGACGAAGACGATGTCGCCGCGTGCCCCGCGCGCCAGCATGTGGCGCACGGCGGCGCGGGTTACGTAGAGGACTCCGAGCACGTTAACGTCGAACATCCTTCGCCAGTCCTCGGGCTCGCCGTCGGCGACGGAGGCGTAGAGGCCGAGCCCGGCGTTGTTGATGAGGACGTCCAGGGAGCCGAAGCGCTCAACTGTCCGGGCCACGAGGGCGGCGCAGTCGGCGGGGTCCGTAACGTCGGTCGGCGCCGCGAGCGCCCCCTCGCCGAGCTCGGCGGCTAAAGCGTTCAGGCGCTCCTCGCGGCGGGCGGCGAGGACGACGTTGCACCCCTTCGCCGAGAGCACTCGCGCCGTGGCTTCGCCGATACCGCTCGAAGCGCCGGTCACGACGGCGGTCTTGCCGGCGAGCGTCACGGCCCTCCTCTGAGCGCCTCGAGCTGTTCGAGGCGGATGACGTGCCCGTTGAGGCGGTCGGCGGCCGGCGTGCAGAGGTAGCTTATTAGCTCGGCGGGCTCTTCCGGCGGGCGGAGCATCCCGAAGTCGCGGTAGTTGTTGAACATGCGGTGGAGCTGCTTGCCGATGAGGTACGGGCCGTAGCCGCGAGACTCCTCCTGCATCCGGGTGTCGATCACACCCGGGTAGACGCCTATTGCGGCGATGTTGTACGGCTCGCCCTCTAGCGCCAGCACGCGGGTCAGCTGGTCGAGGGCGGCTTTGGAGGCGCTGTAGGCGGCCATGCCGGCCATCGGGTGTCTCGCGGCCGCGCTGGAGACGTTCACGATGCGCCCCCAGTTCTCCGAGACCATCTGCGGCAGCGCCTCCCGGGCGCAGAGGAAGGCTCCGGTGACGTTCACCTCGAAGACGCGGCGCCACGAATCGGGCTCCGTGACCGCGACCGGGAGCGGGACCCCGGGCGTACCGGCGTTGTTCACGAGGATGGTGACGGGGCCGAGCTCGGCGCGGGTCCTCTCGAAGCCCGAGGCCACGGATTCCTCGTCGGCCACGTCGACGAAGATCGGGAGCGCCTTGCCGCCGTGCGCTCCGATCTCTTCGGCCACCGACGCGACCTCCTCTTCGGTGCGCGAGGCGACGGCGACGGCTGCGCCGCGTCGGGCGAGCAGCCTGGCGGTCGCCGCGCCGATGCCGCGGCCGCCGCCGGTTACGAGCGCCACGCGGCCCGCGTGTACCCTTTCGTCCACGCCCCACATGATACCCGGTGCGGAGATTCGGCGGGCCGTACGATAGAATGGGGCGAAGAAAGGAAGGAGTGTATCTCTTGTCCGACATACCGCTCTTCCCGTTAAACGTGGTGCTGCTGCCGGGGGCACCGTTGCCGCTCCACATCTTCGAGGAGCGCTACAAGCAGATGGTCAACGAGTGTCTCGAGGAGGAGAGCGAGTTCGGGATGGTACTGGCCGACGAGTCCGGGACGCGGCGGGTGGGTTGTACGGCCAGGATCGTCGAGCTCGTCGAGCGCTACGAGGACGGGCGGATGCTCATCCTGGTCGAGGGCTCGCGGCGCTTCAAGCTCAACAACATCCTCACCGGCAGACCGTATTACATAGGGGAGATCGAGTACCTCGAGGAGGAGCCGGAGGAGGACGTGAACACCCTAGCCGAAGAGTGCATCGCCCTGCTCGAACGGGTGGTGGAGGCGGCGACGGAGGGCTCGGTCGGCATAGAGATAGAGCCGCCGTACAGGAACCTCTCGTTCGCCATCGCGGGCCGCGTGGAGTTCGACCTCGAGACCCGCCAGCAGATCCTGGAACTCACCTCGGAGAAGGAACGCCTGCAGAAGGTCAAGGAGCTGCTCACCGCGGCGGCACAGAGGCTCGAGCGTGAGCGGCAGGCCCGCGAGAAGGCCCAGACCAACGGGTACCTCCGCGGCGACTGGCGGCCGAAAGAGTGATCCTCTAAGGGGACCCCATTTTTCTTTCGGCTTCCTGGGGGAGGTTCTTCTCAGCTTCCTGGGGCAGAAGCTCCCGGACCCTCTGCAGGCTCGCCTGATCCACCTTGTAGACCAGTGGCGCCGCCGCCAGGCCCTCCTCGCCGGCGGCGCCCTTTATGCGCTCCGTGAGGTTCTCCTCCACGAGCCACGCCATCGAGGGCAGGACGTCGGCCCGGATGCGCAGCCGGACCCGGCCGTCTTCGGTGTCCTGCCGGTCCACGAGGCGCGGGGGGGCGAGGTAGAGTTCCGAGCTCTCGCCCAGGGAACTCAATACCCGCGAGGCTGCCTCCTCGTCGGAGAGCTGCACCTCCACGTTGAAGCGTTGCTGGCCGGAGACGTAGTTGGTAACCCCCTGCATCATGCCGTTCGGGATGTAGCTCACCTCCCCGGAGAGCGCCCGGATCTTGGTCACCCTGAGCCCCAGATCCTCCACGATGCCGGAGACGTTCTGCGGCTGGACGTGGATGAAATCCCCGACGCTGTACTGCCCCTCGAACACCGTGGAGAACCCGGCAATGACGTCGCGCAAGAAGCTCTGTGCCCCGAAACCTATAATGGCGGCGAGGATGGCCGCGCCTCCGAGGGTGGCCAGAGCGTCCCGCAGAAAGATGCTCAAGACGATGAGCACGACGATGGCGAAGACCCCGTACCGCAAGACGTTTCGGACGAGCGTTATGGTGGTGTCCTGTCGCTTGATCCGGGCTATGGTCTCTGCGTTCATCACCTGTCCGCGCCGTCGCCAGCGTAAGATGCGTGGCACCCCACGGCTCAAGACCTCGTAGACGAATATGCCCAGAGTCGTAACGACTACCGTAGCGATTACGTTGGCTATGAACTCCGCGCTGATCAGGTAGCCGAAGAAGTTATTGAAAGGTTCTGCGACATCCTTCAGGATATCCGCCGTCTTCCCGGCGGTCTCTCGGGCGCCTTCTCCGGCTTCTTCTACGACGCTTTCGGTCGTCTCGCGGGTGGTCTCTGCACCTTCCTCGTTTTGCAAGAGTGCTATCGGCATGGGGGCATTAAAGTATCCCGATCTATAGGCTGCAAGGGGATGGGACGAACCCGAACCTGCGCACCTCGACCACCGGCGGACGCGTCCCCAACGGGCGTCGGTCAGGGGCGTTACTCGTGGCGTTCGAGGGCGAGCTGTACGAGGCGGTCGAGGAGCTCTTCGTAGGGGAGGCCGCTGGCGGCCCAGAGCCTCGAGTAGACGCTGGTAGAGGTGAAGCCGGGGATGGTGTTGATCTCGTTGAGCAGCAGACGGTCGGTGCCGCGCTCGAGGAAGAAGTCCACCCGGGACATGCCCGCGGCATCTATGGCCTCATAAGCGGCGCCGGCTATGCGCCGAAGCTCCATCGCGGTGGCGCCGGGGAGGTCGGCGGGGGCGATGAGCTCCATCCCACCCTCGGCGTACTTCGCCTCGTAGTCGTAGAACTCGTTCTTCTTTATGACGATCTCGCCGGGGACGGAGACCTTCGGCTCCTCGTTGCCAAGCACCGAGACCTCTATCTCCCGGGCGTCGACGCCGGCCTCCACGATCAGGCGCCGGTCGAGCTTCGCAGCCTCATCCAGGGCGGACTCCAGCTCCCGTGCGTCCCTGGCCTTGTTTATGCCGACGCTCGAGCCGAGGTTCGCGGGCTTGACGAAGCATGGGTAGCCGAGAGAACCTTCGATCTGCCGGATCCACTTTTTCCCTTCCTCCTCCCACTCCTTACGGGTGAGGCCGAGCCACTCGACCTGCGGGAGGCCGTGGTGGGCGAAGATCTTCTTCATGGTCAGCTTGTCCATCCCGACGGCGCTCGCCAGCACCCCGCTCCCGACGTAGGTAATGCCCGCGAGCTCGAGCATGCCCTGGATCGTGCCGTCCTCCCCGTAAGGCCCGTGCAAGACTGGAAAGACCACGTCGACAGAGCCTAAAGTGACCGGTAGCCTACCGGAGGCCGGAGGCCCGGCGTCCTCTGGGTCTCCGGAGTCGTAAGCACCCGTGATCTCTTTGCTCCTCGACTCGAGCTCGCGCATGGGGTCGCCGGCGGAGATCCAACGCCCCGAGCGGGTTATTCCCACGGGCACGACCTCGTGGCGCCCCTTCAGGGCCTCCATAATGGCGCGCGCGGAGGCGAGCGAGACCTCGTGCTCCCCACTCCGGCCGCCGAAGACGACCATCACCCGTACCAAAGCGCCGCTCCTCCTCTAGCCAGCACGTCCATCCTAGCAGAGGACGTTCTAAGCCTCCCGCGGCGCGAGCCCTAGAGCACCTGACCTCTCGCGGAGCGCCGCGGCCACGAACTCTATGTGCTCGTTCAGGTCCACGCCGAGCTCTTCGGCCCCCCGGACGATGTCCTCCCGGTTCACCGCGGCGGCGAAGGACTTCTGCTTCATCTTCTTCCGGACGCTCTTCGCCTTGAGGCCCTCCAGCCCGTCCGGGCGCATGAGCGCGACGGCCACTATGAAGCCGGAGAGCTCGTCCACGGCGTAGAGGGTCTTCGACATGAGGGTGTCGCGGGGTACATCGAGGTAGTCGGCGTGACCCTTTATCGCGTGGAGCACGTCATCGGGATAACCGCGACGCTCCAGCTCCCGCACGCCGACCATCGGGTGCTCGTCGGGCGTCGGATGCTTCTCGTAGTCCATGTCGTGCAGGAGCCCGGTCATGCCCCACTTTTCCTCGTCCTCACCGAACTTCCTGGCGTAGGCTCGCATGGCGGCCTCGACGGCCAGCATGTGCTTGCGCAGGGAGTCGCTCTCGGTCCACCGGCACAGTAACTCCCAGGATTCCTCGCGGTTCATGGGCCTCCCTGTATAAGATTCCGTCACGAGCGGCCATTTTACCGTCGGCCGTCGCCGGGGCAAGCGCCAGCTCTCCTCAGGCTACCCACCCCGGTAGGAGACGTTTATGAAGGCGTCGCGGGAGTTCGTCTGCTGGACGGAGCGGGTCTTGTCGTTGGTGGTGAGGATGACCTTCAGGGTGCCCCTGCCCGAGTCCTGCTTCTGGATGCGGCACGAGAGTCGTCGACCGTCGAGGTCGAAGGCGTAACGTTTGGGCACCCGGCCGCTCAGGACGCTCTCCTCCCCTCCGACGGCGCAGATGCCGGAGAAGGTGGTCTCCGGATCCCCTTCGAGGCGGAGCACGACGCCGGGTGAGTTGGGTTCCGCGCCGAGGGTGGCCTCGGGGAGCGGATCACTCGTCGTCTCCTCCTGTACGGTCTTCGCAGACGCCAGGGTGCTCCCCTCGAGGTCCGTGCTTCCTTTCGTGGAGTCGGGGCTCTCGCCGGAGTCGTCACCGGAACAGGCCCCGGCCAGCAACAAGACCGCGAGCAACGCCACCGCGAGTGCCCTCATCTCTCTACCGGTAAGGTTCCACACCGGGCCACATTCTATCCGAAAGGGACGATGGTTTCCGGAGATTCCTCGATGTCTGCCCGGCTCCACGGAGAGCGTTTATCCCGGTACGGCCAGATCCCGCGCCCGCGCGAGGACTGCGTCGAGCATCGCTGGCGTGAGGACGCCGGTGAAGGTGTTTTGCTGGGAGGGGTGATAGCAGCCGAGGAGGGTCACGGCTCCTTCTTCATGTTCGGAGCCGTGGGTAAACTTCGGCTTCGGCCGCACTCCGTACATGCGCAGGGCCGTGTCCCAGGCGAAGGCGCCGAGGCAGACCACGACCTTCGCGTTCAGCAACCCGAGCTCGCGCGCGGCGTAGGGAAGGCAGGCATCGCGCTCTGCGGGGGTGGGCCTGTTCCGGGGCGGGGCGCAGCGGACGGCGGCGGAGATCCAGGCGTTGTTCAGGGTGAGGCCGTCGTCTTTGTGCCGCGAGACGGGTCTGTTTGCGAAGCCCGCGCGGTGTAGGGCGGCGAAGAGGAACTCTCCCGAGCGGTCGCCGGTGAAGAAGCGCCCCGTCCGGTTTGCCCCGTGCGCGGCGGGGGCGAGGCCGAAGATGACGATTCCGGCCTCCGGGTCGCCGAAGCCCGGGACGGGACGGCCCCAGTAGTCTTCATGTACGAAGGCCGCCCTCTTCTCGCGGGCGACCTTCTCGCGCCAGGCCACGAGCCGCGGGCAGCGCCGGCAGGAGACGACCTCGCGCTCCAGCGCGGCGAGTTGCTCTCTCTGGGGATTCTCCTCGATCTTCAGGCGCCGTAGCGGTTCAGCTTGAGGGCGTTGCCCATGAGGTAGCCCATGATCTCCTCCCCGGGGAAAACCCCGAGCGACCCGCCCGCGCAGGAGCGCTCCCCGAAGCTGTCCGCCGTCGGCAGGGTGTAGGGGGAGTAAAGCAGGAGAGGAACCCCGTGCCAGGAATGGCTCTTGAGCTTTGCGGGGGTCGCGTGGTCGCCGGTGATGGCGAGCGCCGCGGGTCCGAGGTCCAGGAGCCCCGGTATCTGGGCGTCGACCTCCTCTATAACCCGGCACTTGCGCCCGAAGTCGCCGTCCTCCCCGGCGGCGTCGGTCGGCTTTATGTGGACGAAGAAGAAGTCGTGGTAGTCCCAGTTCTCTCTGAGCGTCTCGAACTCGCCAGCGATGCCCTCGCCTTCCTGGAGGAGCTCCATCTTGGCGAGGCGGGCGAGGCCCTTGTACATCGGGTAGCTCGCTATGGCCGCGGCGTCCAGTTTGTAGGTCTCCTCGAAGGAGGGGAGGGCAGGATGCATCCCGAAGCCCCGCAGGAGTACAGTGTTGGCCGGGTGCTGATCTTCGAGGATCTCGTTCGCACTCTCCACGAAAGCGTTGGCCAGAGACGCGGCCTTCTCGGCCTCCGGAGAGTCGTCGGTCGGCTTGACGGGGAGCGGTTCGAGGCCCACCCTCTGCGGGTCGGTGTCCGTGAGGGCGTCCGAGAGGCCCTCGCCCCGGAAGACGACGACGGCCCTGTGCTCTTTTTCGGGCGTGATGAAGAACTCGGTGCCATCGAGGTCTATGTTCTCGTTCAGGAGGTCCACCAGCTCGGCGCCCTTTTCGGAGGGGATGCGCCCTGCGCGGCGGTCGGAGAT
>Ga0126313_10001262_pt1 | contig 13194 bp, 14 predicted proteins | sample Plot105A_FD_89954 | JGI IMG/M metagenome (GOLD analysis project Ga0126313, IMG submission 89954) | Serpentine soil microbial communities from UC McLaughlin Reserve, CA, USA - Plot105A | ecosystem: Environmental > Terrestrial > Soil > Grasslands | place: USA: UC McLaughlin Reserve, Lake County...
CGAGAGCTACGAGCGCGCCTACGCGTTCGCCGCGGCCCTCGGGAAGGAGCCGATCCGCTGCCGGGATACGCCGGGGTTCGTCGTCAACCGGATCCTCGTTCCGCTCCTGAACGACTGTGTTCGCCTCGTGGACGAGGCGGGCGTCACGCCGGAGGACCTCGATCGGGCGATGCGGTTCGGCCTCAACTGGCCTATCGGGCCCTGCGCGCTCGTCGACCTCATTGGCGTCGACGTCCATGTGCACGCGAGCGAGGCTCTCTGGGAGGCGCTCCGTGAGTCGCGCATGGCGCCGCCGCCCCGACTCGTTCGCATGGCCCAGGCAGGGCTCCTCGGCCGGAAGTCGGGCCGCGGGTTCTTCGTCTACGAGGAGTAGAGCGGCTCGAGCTCGTCGCCGAGCCGCGCCGCCTCGGTCTCGACGACCTCGATGTCCGCGTCGGCGAAGGGGTCATCGGGCGTCTCGGCGTTCAGGACCGCGACGACCGTTCCTCCGGCCACGACGGGCACGGCGATCTCCGAGCGGACCGACCTGTCGACGGCGATGTAGTCGGGATCGAGGCGAACGTCGGACACGACCTGGGTCCGGGCGGTTTCGGCGGCGCGCCAGACGACGCCGCCGAGAGTTCGCGGGAACTCGTAGATCATCCGAAGGCGCCCACGGTGCGCAGCCTGGCGAAGGACGTTCCCGAAGAGGACGACGACGGTGACGTCGGCCTGGGGGAGAAGCCTGCGGAGGTGCTCCGCCGCTCGGTCGCACGCCTCGCCGATCGCCTCGCGCCCGGCGCCCGCTCGGGCGGTCAAGAGCTCCTGACCGAGATGCTCGTTCAAAGACGTATCACCGGAGATTTCGAATTGTAATGGCAATTTGGGTCCAGCGGGGCGAGTTCTTGCGGAGCCTCTACGCGGCGCGCGGATGGTCGGCACACCACGAGGCGTTCGGATGCCTGCTCGCAACGGCCGCCCACACGGCGGCGGCCTCGGCGGGGGTCAGCACCTCGAGCTCGATGGCGCGCTGCGTCGCCTCGGCGACACCCTCCACGTAGGCGTCGAAGCGGCGCTCCTTCGCGGGACAGCGCTCGCCGATCGAGGCCAGGAGCTCAAGCCGCGCCTCCAGCAGTCGAACCGTCCTGTGGTGACCGACCTGCGCCACGGTCTTCTCGCTTCCCCTCCGTCGACCTGTCTCCTTCCATTCGAGCGGACGCGCCGGACGGAGAGCCGTCACGGCGCGAGCCGGACGATCCGCCAACCCTCCGCCGCGCGCTCGTACGCGAAGCGGTCGTGGAGACGATCGTCGCCGTGGATCCATAGCTCGACCCGGTCGGGCACGAGGCGGTAGCCGCCCCAGAAGGGCGGCGGGGTGATCTCCTGTCCCGCGAAGCGCCGGTCGAAGTCGGCGACGCGGGCCTCGAGCTCATCGGGCGAGCCGATCTCCTCGCTTTGTGGCGAGGCCCATGCGCCGAGCTGCGAGCCGCGCGGACGGGTCGCGAAGTACGCTGCGGTCTCCTCGGGGGAGATCCGCTCGACGTCGCCCTCGGCCCGGAGCTGCCGGCCGAGCGGCTGCCACCAAGCGACGAGCGCGGCACGCGGGTTCTCCGCAAGATTTCTGCCCTTGCGGCTCTCATAGTTGGTGTGGAAAACGAACCCGCTGTCGATGCGTCGTACGAGGACCACGCGTGCCGAGGGCTCTCCGTTCCGGGTCGCAGTCGCGACGACGGCGCGCTCCGGCAGAGGAACGCCGGCCGCGCGCGCGTCGGCGAGCCAGGCGCGCGCCGCGTCGAGCGGATCGTCCGGAAGGGCGTCGGCGGCATGCACGGCTGGACCCTCGCACATCCGTCGACGCGCTCGGTTACAGGTTCCTTACGACTGGCTCACCCCCACCAGAACGCTGCCGATCATCCTTCGAGAAGCATGCGGCGTCTCATCTTCCTGACCGTTCTGATCGCGCTCCCGACCGCGCTTGCAGCCGCGTCTGCGGCCTCCGCGTTTCCGTTCCGCCTTGCGGGCGGGACGGCCGTGTCGCTTCAGCACGGCAGGGGCTTCGCGCGCCTCCAGGAGCACGGATCGGCGCTCGGCAGAATCCGGCGCGGACGCCTGAGGGTCACGAACTTGCCCGGCGGCAGGATCCACGTCGGCGGGTGGGAGCGCGTCCGGCGCGTCGGTCCGCGGACGAAGGTCTACCGCGGGCGGGGTCTTACCTTCAGCATCGTGGGCGGTCGCTGGCGCTTCCGCGCGTCGGGTCGCGGCATCAACGTCAGCGCCGTCGCGAGGGGCAAGCTCGTGCTCGAGGGGACGCGTGGGACGTACCGCCTGGATTACGGACGCACACGGCGCTGGCCGCGCCACGCGAGGACCTTCATCCTGCGCTGAGGTTCGACTTCACCCTCGACCGAATGGTCTGACACCATATGGGGGCACGTGCAGAACCCCGATGGTCCCCCCCTGATCCTCGTCGTCGAGGACGAGGCCAGCATTGCCTCGTTCGTCGCGATGTACCTGAAGAAGGCCGGCTACGCCGTCGTCGTGGCCACCTCGGGGACGGATGCCCTGAACCAGGCGATGGGGGCGAGTCCCGCGCTGATCGTGCTCGACCTCATGCTTCCTGACATCGACGGGATCGAGGTCTGTCGCCGCATCCGACAGCGGTCGGACGTCCCGATCCTGATGCTGACCGCACGCGACGACGACGTCGACAAGATCATCGGGCTCGAAGTCGGCGCAGACGACTACCTGACGAAGCCTTTCAACCCGCGCGAGCTCGTCGCGCGCGTGAAGTCGGTGCTTCGCCGGAGCGCCCCTCGCGATCGCGACCCGGAGCGGGCGGCGCTCGAGCATGGCTCCCTCCGCATCGACGCCGGCAGTCGTGAGGTGGTCGTGGACGGCGAGGAGGTCCAGCTCGCGCCGAAGGAGTTCGATCTTCTCTGGGAGCTCCTTGATCACCGCGGGCTCGTGCTGACGCGGGACCAGCTCCTCGAGCGGGTCTGGGGCTACACGTTCGCGGGAGACACGCGGACGGTCGACGTGCACGTCGGCCAGCTCCGCCGCAAGCTCGGCGAGGCGTGCCCGATCGTGACCGTCTGGGGCGTGGGCTACAAGGCGACCGCCGAACCGAAGGCGGCCCGCGCGTCGTAGCGGGGCGGCCGCGTGTCGTCGCTTCGAGTCCGTCTCCCGCTGCTGTTCCTCCTGGGCACGATCGTCGCGGCTGCGGTGACCGCGTTCCTGGCCGCGCGGCTCCTCCAGGACTACGCTCACGACCGCATCGTGCGCGACCTTCGGCGGCAAGCGGCCGGTCTCGCCGACCTCTACGCCGCTCAGGCCGAGGAGGGAGCGAAGCATGCACAGCGTGCGCCGCGGTTCGCCGCGCCGCGGCTCGAGCGCGTCACCGGCGCGCGGCTCTACTACGCGGGCCTCCCGATCTTCCCGGGTGACAACTCCGGCCTCCGTCCACTTCCCCTGCGGCTGCTCGACCGCGACGCGTACAACGCCGGTCGCGTCCAGGAGCTCGAGTTCGCGCCGCCCGGCAGCGACCGCCGGTACCTCGCCGTCGCCGAGCCGATCCGGCTGGGCGGCGAGACGTTCGGCGCGCTCATCGTAGCGAAGCCTACCGAGGACCTGAACGAGCGCTGGAGCGCACTCCTCGGCCGGATCGCGATCGCGCTCGGCTCGGGCATCCTGATCGCGGCGCTCTTCTTCGCATACCTGTCCCGGCGCGTCACGCGGCCGTTGCACGCGCTCTCGTCCGCGGCCGACCGCCTCGCCACGGGTCGCTTCGACGTCAGGCTTCCGGGTCGCCGCCGTCGGGACGAGATCGGGCATCTGACCGACCGCTTCCAGGAGATGGCCGTCCGCCTCGCTGAGTCCGAGGCGCTCGAGAGGCAGTTCCTCATGAGCGTCTCCCACGAGCTTCGCACGCCGCTGACCGCGATCCGCGGCCATGTCGACGCGCTCCGCGAAGGCGTCGCCGACGATCCCGAGTCCCGGGAGGAGTCGCTGGACGTGGTCGCGGCCGAGGCCGATCGCCTCGAGCGTCTTGTGGGGGACCTGCTCGACCTCGCGAAGCTCGACGCCCACCGGTTCACGCTCACCGAGGAGGAGGTCGACCTCGGATCGCTCGTCGAGCGCGCGTACACCGCGCGCACCGAGGAGGCGAAACGCCGCGGCATCGACTATCGCCGTGTCGGAAGCGGCGGCCCGGTCATCCGGACGGACGGCGACCGCGTCCTGCAGATCGTCACGAACCTGCTCGAGAACGCGTTCACGTGGACTCCGGACGGCGGGACGATTGAGCTCGGCGTCGCCGCGGCGAACAGATCGGTGAGGCTCTCCGTTCGAGACACTGGGCCCGGAATCTCGGAGTCGGAGCGCGAACGGATCTTCCGGCCGTTCATGACCGGCGACGAGTCGCAGGGAACAGGGCTCGGGCTTGCGATTGCCAACGAGCTTGCGACGGCGCTCGGCGGGCGGCTGGAGCTCCGCTCTCGCGTCGGGGTCGGGTCGCGGTTCGAGCTGGTCCTGCCGGCGCGCTAGCGGCCGGACTAGGTCGTCTGTCCGCCGTCGAGGCGATACAGCTCGGCGCGCGGCGCGGCCTCGAGGTTCCGCTCGAGGCGGTCGAGCGAGCGCTCGAGGCGGTCGAGGCGCCGCTCGACCGCGCGCCAGCCGGACGAGATGAGCTCGACGACGAGCGCCAGGTCCTCGATGCGGGCCCGCCGTTCGGCGTCGATGTCGCCCTGGATGCGCTCGAGTCGGCGGATCGTCTGGCCCGAGAGACCGCGAACTTCCGCGAGGTTCTGGGCGACGGGCGCGACCTCGGTGCGCATGCCGTCGCGGAGCGCCGCGCCGAGCCGATCAGGGACGCTCGCCTCGAGCTCGGCCGCCCGGCCCGCGAGCTCGTCGACGGCCCCACGCGCCGCGTCGAGGGCAGCGGCCAGCGAGACGGCGTCGGGCTCGTCGGCGCGAGCGGCTGCGATCCTGACCCGGGCCCGTTCGAGCGCGTCGCGATCCACGGACCAACTGTAGCCTCGGGGTCGGACGGGACATGCGAACGGACGAGCTCGACTACGACCTGCCGCCGGAGCTCGTCGCTCAGCACCCGCTCGCGCGTCGCGACGCGAGCCGCCTGCTCGTCTACGAGCGGGCGACCGGTGCGGTCCGGCACCGCCGGTTCGCCGATCTTCCGGACGAGCTCGGGGGCCGGTACGTCGTCGTTGTGAACGACACGCGTGTCGTGCCGGCGCGGCTTCGACTCTCGAGACCGGGAGGCGGCGCGGCAGAGATCCTCCTCGTCGAGGCGCTCGGCGGCTGCGAATGGGAGGCGCTCGCCCGCCCGAGCCGGCGGCTTCGCGTCGGCATGCGTCTGGGACCGGTCGAACTCGTCGAGAACCTGGGCGAGGGACGCTGGCGGCTGCGGCTGGATGGCGAGCCCGAGGGTGAGGCCCCGCTGCCGCCGTACATCGTCGAGCCACTCGCCGACCCCGAGCGCTACCAGACGGTCTACTCGGACGACGCGGGCTCGGCCGCGGCACCCACGGCCGGGCTGCACTTCACGGCGGAGCTCCTCGCGGCGCTCGACGTCGAGCGCGTCACGCTCCACGTCGGGCTCGACACCTTCCGCCCGGTGACCGAGGCGTTGCTCGAGGAGCACGCGCTCCATGGCGAGCGATATCGCGTCGACCCGCACGCCTGGGCGCGGATCCGCGCGGCCGAGCGCGTCTGCGCGGTGGGGACGACGACGGTGCGCGTACTCGAGTCAGTCGTGCGCAGAGCGCCGCTCGAGGGGCGAACCGACATCTTCGTGACCCCGGGCTTCGAGTTCCGTCTCGTCGACGCGCTCGTAACGAACTTCCACCTGCCGCGGTCGACCCTCCTCGCCCTGGTCATGGCCTTCCTCGGCGTCGAGGAGACGCGGCGGCTCTACGAGGCGGCGGTCCGGGAGCGCTACCGGTTCTATTCGTTCGGGGACGCGATGCTCGTGCTGTGAACCGCGTTCGCAGTGCGTCGGGCCCCGCTCGGTTGCCGTCGCGAGACAGGGCCCCGCGGCACTCCTGTCTCCCACGCGCGGGGTGGGACCCACCCTCCGCCGCCGCCGTGACGGGGCCCGCCGCCACTGCGTGGAGGCTACTTCGCGAAGATGCGCATGTGACGCACGGAGAGCGCCGAGAGCGTGACGGAGGCGTGCCGATCTCGCGCGTGGGCGAGTTCCGGATCGCGGCCACCGACGGCGAGGCGCGCGCCGCCGTCCTCACCACCGCACACGGCGACGTGCCGACACCGACTTTCATGCCCGTCGGGACGAAGGGCACGGTCAAGGGCCTCCACCCGGATCGCCTCCAAGACCTCGGCGCGTCGATCCTCCTCGGGAACACCTACCACCTGCACTTCCGCCCCGGGGACGAGCTCGTCGCGGAGCTCGGCGGGCTGCACCGCTTCATGGGGTGGGACGGCCCGATCCTCACGGACTCGGGCGGCTTCCAGGTCTTCTCCCTCCGCGACACGATCGTCACGGCCGACGACGACGGTGTCACCTTCCGCTCGGTCTACGACGGGAGCCCCGCGCGCTTCACGCCGGAGCTCGTGGCCGCCGTCCAGTGCCGGCTGGGGTCGGACGTCGCGATGTGCCTCGACGTCTGCCCGCCCGCGGACGTGACCCGCCGCGAGCTCGAGCTCGCCGTGACCCGAACGACGCTCTGGGCCCGCCGCCAGGCGGCCGAGTCGCGGGCCGACGGCCAGCTTCTCTTCGGGATCACGCAGGGCTTCACCGACCCGGAGCTCAGACGCCGCTCGACCGAGGAGATCGTCGCGATCGGATTCGACGGCCATGCGATCGGCGGGCTGAGCGTGGGGGAGGATCGGAGCGCCATGCTGGAGACGCTCGCCTGGGCTGCACAGGCGCTCCCCGGCGACCGGCCGCGCTACTTCATGGGCATCGGCGACCCGGCGGGCGTCCTCGACGTGATCGGACGAGGCGTCGACATGTTCGACTGCGTCCTCCCGACACGGCTCGGCCGGACGGGATCGGCGCTCACGTGGCACGGGCGCCTGAACCTCAGGAACGCGCGCTTCACCCGTGATCCGGCTCCGCTCGACGAAGGCTGCCCGTGCGCCGCCTGCACGCGCTTCTCGCGCGCGTACCTGCGCCATCTCGTGACCCAGCGTGAGCTCCTCGGCCTGCTACTTTTGTCCGAGCACAACGTCAGGTTTCTGATCGATCTGGTCGCCGGAGCGCGAGCCGCGATCGAGGCGGGACGGCTCGGCGCCTACACGGCCGCCGCGCTCGACCGGCTCGGAGCCGCGGCCATCGCGACGGGCGAGGAGGTTTCTCGTGGGTAGCAGCTTTCTCATCGTTATCGTCCTGATCTTCGGGGCGATGTACTTCCTGATGATCCGGCCGCAGCGCAAGCAGCAGGCCAAGCACCAGGAGATGCTCGCCAATCTGAAGACGGGGGACGAGGTCATCACCGTCGGTGGGATCTACGGCGACGTCGTCGCCGTCGAGCCCGATCGCGTCAGTCTCGAGATCGCCGAAGACATCGAGATCGAGGTGGCGCGCCGGGCGATCGCCCAGATCGTCCAGCCCGAGGAGGTCGAGGACGAGGCGGTCGTCGATGACGAGGAACTCGACGAGCCGGAGCCGGTTGCCGAGGCCGAGCGCGCCGACGCGGAGGCACGGGCGGAGACCGAGGACGCCGAGCCCGAGCCCGCTCGCGAGGAGGCTCGCCGCTAGCCCTCGGGGCCGGCTGCTCTCGCCCGCGCAGGTGCGTCGCTACCTCCTGATCCTCGCCGCCGCGCTCGCTGCGATCATCGGCGTCGGCGTTCTCGCGGTCTTCCGCTCGCCGACGCTCGGGCTCGACCTGCAGGGTGGCCTCGAGCTCGTCCTCCAGGCGCAGACCCCGCAGGGGCAGGAGCTGACGCAGGAGGATCTCGATCGCTCGGTCGAGATCATCCGGAACCGTGTCGACAAGCTCGGCGTGTCCGAGCCGGAGATCCGAAAGCAGGGGTCGGACCAGATCGCCATCGACCTCGCGGGCGTCCACAACCCCGCCCGCGCGGCGCAGCTCGTCGGCAAGACGGCGCAGCTCCAGTTCTACGACCTGGAGGCCGACCTGGTCCCGGGCAAGTCGATCGACGCGAGCGGCAACCCGATCGCGTCCCCGCGCCTCAAGCCGCTGCTCAGCTCCGAGAAGGCGCTGGCCGGAGAGACGCCGACGCAGTGGTTCCTCTTCTCGAAGGACGGCGAGCTCCTGGCCGGTCCGGCGGACGTCAAGTCGGATCTCGCGAAGACCCTGCCGGGCGAAGTCCCGGCCGGCGCGCAATACCTCGGTATCCCCGAGGGTCAGATCGCTGTCTCGTGCGGGCCGCCGACGGTCGTCTGCCCGGGCGTGAACGCGTCCCCGCCGCGCGAGAACTACTGGTACCTCTTCAAGTACGACCCGACGAACGCGGAGAACCCCGTCCCGGAGATGACGGGCGAGGACCTGAAGCTGAACGGGACCCGGCAGGACTTCCAGAACGGCCAGCCGATCGTCACCCTCCAGTTCACAGGCGACGGGTCGGACGCGTTCCAGGGCATCACGCGCAACCTGTACCAGCGCGGCCAGCTTCGAGGATCGCCGCAGCACTTCGCGATCGTCCTCGACGACCAGATCCGCTCCTGGCCCCAGATCGACTACACGGATCCGTCGCTCGCGGACGGGATCTCGGGACAGGCCCAGATCCAGGGTCTCGCGTCGGTGCAGGAGGCGAAGGACCTCGCGCTCGTGCTCCAGACCGGCGCGCTCCCGGTGAAGTTCGTGCAGGTCGAGCGATCGGAGATCTCTGCGACGCTCGGCTCCGAATCGCTCCGTGAGGCGCTGATCGCCGGGATCGGCGGCCTCGCCGCGGTCGCGATCTTCCTGCTCATCTTCTACCGCTTTCTCGGGCTCGTCGCCGTTTTCGGCCTCATCATCTACGGGCTCCTGCTGTACGGCGGGATCCTGCTCTTCAACGTCACGCTCACGCTCGCCGGCTTCGCGGGCCTCATCCTCACGATCGGCGTCGCCGCCGACGCGAACATCGTCATCTTCGAGCGGATCAAGGAGGAGGTGCAGGCCGGGAAATCCGTCCGGGCCGCGATCGGCGGCGGATACACAAAGGGCTTCCGGACGATCGTCGACGCAAACGTCGTCACGATGATCACGGCGGTCGTCCTCTTCCTCGCCGCCACCGGGAACGTGAAGGGCTTCGCCCTCATGCTCCTGATCGGAACGCTCGTCTCGATGGTGACAGCCGTCGCCGCAACCCGCGCGATGCTCGGCGTCCTCGCCGGGTTCAGCTGGTTCGACAACCCGTCCTTCATGGGCGCGAGCGCCCAGCGCATCCCGCGCTGGCAGAGGATCGACTTCGTCGGCCGCGCGAAGCTCTGGTTCGGGGTCTCCGCCGCCGTGCTCGCGATCGGCTTCGTGTCGCTCGGCGTCCGCGGCCTGAACCTCGGGATCGACTTCGAGGGCGGGAGCCAGATCACATTCGAGACGCCGACCGCGCTCGACGTGCAGGAGGTTCGCGACGAGACCGTGAAGCTCGGCCAGCCGAATGCGGTCGTGCAGGGGACCGGGAACAGCCAGGGCGGGAAGTTCACGCAGTTCCGGATCCAGACCGAGTCGCTCGGCGGGAGCGAGCAGACCGACGTCACCCGCTCCCTCGAGAGTGACATCGGCGCCACCTCGGTCGGCGTCAAGAACGTCTCGGCGACCTTCTCGAGCCAGATCCTCCGCAGCGCGATCCTCGCGATCGTCGTCTCGCTGGCGCTGATCGTCGGCTATATCGCGTTCAGATTCCGTGGGTGGCGCTTTGCCGTACCGGTCCTCGTCGCCCTCGTGCACGACATCCTCATCACGCTCGGGGTCTACTCGCTGACGGGGCGCGAGGTGACGACGTCGACGGTCGCGGCCGTGCTGACGATCCTCGGCTATTCGATCTACGACACGATCATCATCTTCGACCGGGTCCGCGAGAACATCCCGCTCATGCGGCGCTCGAGCTTCGCCGCGATCGCGAACCAGTCGCTCTGGGAGACGATCCGCCGCTCGCTGGCGACGACGTTCATCACGCTCCTGCCGGTGTCCGCGCTGCTCGTGTTCGGCGGCGCGACGCTCAAGGACTTCGCGTTCGCGCTCCTCGTCGGGATCGCGTCGGGCGCCTACTCGACGATTTTCATCGCGACGCCGCTCCTCACGATCATGAAGGAGCGCGAGCCCGAGTACGCGAAACGGCGCGACGCCGGGCGGCAGGAGAAGCTCGACCCGAGGGAGGTTCCCGTCGCGGCGCTCGAGGAGCGCGAGCCCGCCGAGGCGCTCGCGCCCGAGGCGACGCCCGAGCCGGTCGCCTCGGCCCCCGCGGACGGGGCGGGGGCCGCCGCGCGGCGCGAGGCGAGACGCAAGCGACGGAGGACGAGGCCGCATGGCCGAGCCCGCTGACGCCCCGGAGAGCGGCTCGGTCCGCGAGTCGGTCGAGCGCCTGCTTCTCGCGGGGGTCGGCGCGGCCGCGCTTACGAAGGAGCGGGTCGACGAGCTCGCCGACGATCTCTCTCGCCGCGGGCAGCTGACGCGCGAGGAGGCGCGAGAGGCGATCGACGAGGCGATCCACCGCTGGCGCGGCGACGCCCTGCGCGTCAGCGAGCGGGCCTCGACGTCGGTCACGGCCGTCATCCGCGAGCTCGGGCTCGTTACGCGCCGTGAGTGGGAGGAGCTCGAGCTCCGACTGGCCCAGGTCGAGCACCGGCTCCGCCTAGTCGAGGGGCCGCGTCCGCGGGCGCCGCAGCCGCCGCCGCGACCGACCGAGGTGCCTCCGCCCGACGTTCCGCCCGACCCGGGACCCTAGACTCTCCACCATGAGCGCGAGGCCGGCGGTCCGGCAGCTCGGCCGACTCTCGGAGATCGCCCAGGTCGCCGCGAAGCACGGCTTCGGGTACTTCTTCGAGACCCATCGGTTCGGCGACGTCATCTCGCGCCGCCAGCGCGAGGTGCCCACCGGCGAGGGGTCGCCGCGCGGCCAGCGGCTCCGGGAGATGCTGGACGAACTCGGCCCGACCTTCGTGAAGTTCGGACAGCTTCTCTCCACGCGTCCGGACGTGGTGCCGCCGGACATCGTCTTCGAGCTCCGCGCGCTCCAGGACGACGTGCACCCGTTCCCCGTCGAGCAGGCGCGCCTGGTGATCGAGGAGGATCTCGGGCTCTCCGTCGAGCAGCTGTTCCTCGACTTCGACCCGACGCCAGTGGCGGCCGCCTCGATCGGTCAGGTTCACCTGGCGATGCTTCCGAACGGGCGGCCGGTGGTCGTGAAGGTGCAGCGGCCGAACGCGCCCCGCCAGGTCGAAGCCGACCTCGAGCTCCTCTACCAGGCGGCCCGGCTCGTCCGCGAACGCGTACGCGCGCTCGAGTTCATCGACCCGGTCTCGCTCATCGACGAGTTCGCGCGCGGAATCCGGCAGGAGCTCGACTACCGCAACGAGGCCCGGAACGCCGAGCAGTTCCACCGGAACTTCGCCGGGCATCCGCACGTGCGCGTCCCGCGTGTCTACTGGACTTACTCGAGCGGTCGGGTGCTAACGCTCGACCGGCTCGACGGCGTCCAGCTCGCCGACCTCGACCACGAGCGGTGGACGCTCGAGGAGCGGCGGCGCCTCGCCTACGTGATGGCGGAGGCGTGGATGACCATGATCTTCCGCCACGGGTTCTTCCACGGCGACCCGCACCCCGCGAACATCCTTGTCCTCGAGCAGTCGGGTCAGATCGGACTCGTCGACTTCGGCGTCGCCGGCAAGCTCACCGACGAGGACAACTCGCGCCTGACGCGCCTCTTCATCGATGCGGTCCAAGAGAACATCGACGCCCTCCCGAAGCGCCTCGCCGACCTCGGCGTCCGCTACCCGAAGGACCGGGAGGCGGAATTCGCCGCCGAGCTGCGCGAGGTCTACTACCGCTACTACGGCGCGAGCCTCCAGGAGATCGACCCGATCCAGCTGATCCGCGAGGCGTTCGCACTCATCTACCGGATGCACCTCCAGCTTCCGACCCGGTTCGTCCTCCTCGACCGCGCGATCGCGACACTCGGCTCGGTCGGCATGGAGCTCTACCCCGACTTCAACGTCTTCGAGGTTGCGAAGCCCTACGCGCGCGAGCTCGTGCTCGAGCGCTTCACTCCGCGTCGGATCGCGCGCCGCTCACGCCAGGAGGCGCTGAACCTCGGGCGGATGCTCGTCGAGCTGCCCTACCAGGTGCACGACACGCTCGAGCAGGTTCGCGACGGCCAGGTCGAGGTCGGCTTCCGCCACGAGGGCCTGGACGAACTGTTCAAGAAGCTCGACGTCATCTTCAACCGGCTCGTCGTCGCCGTCATCGCGACGGGCGGGATCGTCGGGTCGGCGCTTCTGAGCGCGTTCTCGCAGGGCGGGCCGCACATCTTCGGGATCCACGTGATCTCCGTGATCGGCTTCAGCGTCTCGACGATCTTCGGGATCTGGCTCGTGTGGGGCGTGATCCGCTCGGGTCGGATCTAGGAGGCCCGGCACGGACCGAAGGCCCGCGCCTGGGCCGGGCGAAGGCGCGGTTCTCAGCGACTTCGCATAAGGAGCGGAGGCTGGAGGCCGCAGCGCTCTCCAGCGGTGCGAAACTCGAGCCGGCGCTACGCGCTCGTCCGAGCCCTGGGATTCGGTAGCGGCGTCAGCATCGGCTCGACGCGCTCGCGCAGATGCTCGAAGTTCGGCGGGAGCGAGAGCCGCTCGCCGAGGTGCTCGGGATTCTCGTCGGTCGCGAACCCGGGCCCGAGCGTCGCGAGCTCGAAGAGGACGCCGCTCGGCTCGCGGAAGTACACGGAGCGGAAGTAGAAGCGGTCGATGACGGGCGTCGGATGTGCGCCTGCCTGCGCGACGCGGGCGCGCCAGGCCTCGTGGTCGTCCATCGTCGAGGCCCAGGCGACGTGGTGCACGGTTCCGGCGCCCTGCAGGCCGCGCCCGCCGGGCGCCTCGTCGTAGCGGTAGAGCCCGCCGCGACGCTCGCCGCGCACCTCCCATTCGTTCTCGCCGCGAGGCGCGAAGCCGAGGGTCTCCTCGAGAAGTGGTCGGCTGCGCTCCGGAGCCGACGCGTACGCGCGGACGCCGTGGAAGCCCTGGAGCGCGTGCTCGCTCGGGATCTCCGGATGCTGGGCGACGAGCGGCTCGTCGGGAACGTC